>Ga0209814_10000259_pt1 | contig 16495 bp, 12 predicted proteins | sample SoiMetdeltSBSDD1_FD_187597 | JGI IMG/M metagenome (GOLD analysis project Ga0209814, IMG submission 187597) | Bulk soil microbial communities from a Populus tree surrounding site in Tennessee, USA - Soil MetaG P. deltoides SBSDD1 (SPAdes) (version 2) | ecosystem: Environmental > Terrestrial >... | reverse complement strand
ACGAACCGCTCGTGCCCCGGGACGTCGACGAACCCGAGCTCGCGTCCCGAGGGGAGCGTGCACCACGCGTACCCGAGCTCGATCGTCAGACCCCTGCGCTTCTCCTCGTCGAGACGATCGGGGTCCATCCCGGTCAACCGCCTGACCAGGCTGGACTTGCCGTGATCGACATGACCGGCGGTCGCGACGACCGACGGTCCGGGGTGCTCCCGTGCGTCGGACGCCGGGGCGCCCGCGCGTTCAGTCATCGGGCAGGTCGTCGCCCTCGAGCGCGTAGCGGACCGCCCGGACCAGATCGGGCATGGCATCGGGCGGCACCGTTCGGAGATCGAGCAGCACGCCGCGGTCGGTGACCCTGCAGAAGACCGACGGTGAACCCGTGCGCAGCCGGGCCGCCATCGAGTTGGGTTGGGGGACCCGGATCTCGACGCCGAACGACGGGATGCCGGTCCCGGGCAGCGCGCCGCCGCCCACCGCCGACTCGCACGCGATCACGTGCGCGCCTTCGAGCTCGCCGTCGAGCGCCATCGCCAGCTCGTCGGCCCGGCGCCGGACGTGCGTGGGCGGCTCGCGGAGCATCGTCCACACGGGCAGGCCCGAACCCAGGCCGTGGGCGTGCTGGGCCAGGACCGCCTCGAGCGCGGCCACCTGCATCTTGTCGATGCGCACGGCTCGGGCGATCGGGTGGCGCCGGAGACGCTCGATCAGCTCGCTCCGTCCGAGCACGATCCCCGCCTGTGGCCCGCCGAGGAGCTTGTCGCCCGAGAACACGATGAGGTCGGCGCCGTCCGCGAGCGCGTCCGTCGCGCTCGGCTCCCCCGACGCCGCGCCCGGGACCCGTTCGAGCAGACCCGAGCCGAGGTCGTACAGGAAAGGGACCTTCGCCCGTCGCGCGATCCCGGCCAGGTCCTTGGCGCTCGGCGTCGAGGCGAATCCCACCACTCGGTAGTTGCTCGGATGCACCTTGAGGATCAGCGCCGTCTTGTCCGACAGCGCCGAACGGTAGTCCGACGCCCGCGTCCGGTTGGTCGTACCGACCTCGACGAGCCGCGCCCCGGATGCCGCCATGATGTCGGGGATCCGAAACTCGCCGCCGATCTCGATCAGCTCGCCGCGCGAGACCAGGACGCCCTTGCCTCGCGCGAGCGACGCGAGGGCGAGCAACAGGGCGGCCGCGCCGTTGTTCACGACCAGCCCGGCCTCGGCCCCGGTCATCGACGTGAGGATGCGCTCGGCCCGGGTGGAGCGCCGTTCGCGCGCCCCGGTTCCGCGATCGACCTCGAGATCGACGTAGCCCTGTCCGGCCCGCGCCGCGGCGGCCGCGGCCCGTGCCGGGAGCGGCGCCCTGCCCAGACCCGTGTGCAACACGACGCCGGTCGCGTTGATCACTCGGACGAGGCCCGCGGCGGTCGCCGACGTCAGCCCGAGCGCGCGGGCGAGGATCTCGTCGTCGGGCGGGGGCTGGGTGCCGCGCTGGGCGGCCTCCCGCACCTGCTCGAGCGTGACCGACAGCGCGTACTTGACCAGCGGCCGGCCGAAGGTGCCGCTCGCGCGCCGGCCCGGTTCGGAGCGCAAGAGCGCGTCGACCGAGGGGATGCGGCGGCGTGGTTCGGACCCTGTGTTCCCGACGGCGATCCCGGTTCGTTCGCGTTCGGCGCGGGCCATGGTGGGCCAGCCTACTACCGGCTCCCTCGGCGGTTCCCGGGCGTCCGGGCCGCGCACGATGGTCGCTGCCGCCGGTCCATGGCAGGATGGAGCCGGTGGATACCGAGGAACGCGCCGCCTTCACCGCCGCCGCCGAGAACTGGATGGTTCGGGGCGGAGGGGTCGACATCGAGATCGTTCCCCAGGGGACGCTCGGCACCGAGGAGATGATCCTCAACATCGGGCCGCAGCACCCGTCGACGCACGGCGTGCTCCGGATCGTGCTGGAGCTCGACGGCGAGGTCATCACGCGCGCCGAACCCGTCATCGGCTACATGCACCGCGGGGCCGAGAAGCTCGCCGAGTACCGGGACGCGCGGCAGGTGCTCGTGTTGATGAACCGCCACGACTGGCTCTCCGCGTTCAACAACGAGCTCGGCTGGATCATCGCGGTCGAGCGGCTCGCGGGGATCGAGGTCCCCGAACGGGCGCAATGGATCCGCACGATGCTCGCCGAGTGGAACCGCATCCTGAACCACCTGATGTTCATGGGCTCCTACCCCCTCGAGCTCGGCGCGATCACTCCGATCTTCTACGCGTTCATCGAGCGCGAGCTGATCCAGGGCCTGATGGAGTCTGCGACGGGAGGGCGGATGCACTTCTCCTTCGTCCGGGCGGGCGGCCTGAAGGACGACCTGCCCCGCGGGTGGCTGAGGCACTCCGCCGACGTGCTCAAGCAGGTGCGAGCCAAGCTGAAGGACTTCGACAACCTCGTGATGGGCAACGAGATCGTGTTCGCGCGCACCAAGGGGATCGGGGCGATCTCGCCGGAGACGGCGATCGGGTACGGGTGCTCGGGGCCCGTCCTGCACGCGAGCGGCGTCGCGATGGACCCGCGCAAGGACGAGCCGTACGCGAAGTACGACGAGGTCGAGTTCGACGTGCCGGTCGGCCGCAACGGCGACTCCTACGACCGCCTGTGGGTCCTGGTCCAGCGGATGCACGAGTCCTGCGCGATCATCGAGCAGTGCATGGAGAAGCTGCCGGCGGGCGACTACATCGCCGGCAAGCTACCGAAGAAGCTCTCGCTCGACGGCGAGACCTATGTGCGCACCGAGAACCCGCTGGGGATGATGGGCTACTACGTCGTCGGGAACGGGAAGAAGGAGCCGTACCGGCTCAAGATGCGGACCCCGTCGTTCTCGAACGTCTCGGTCCTGCCCGCGTTGCTGCCGGGCTCGCTCCTCCCGGACCTGATCGCGCTCCTGGGATCGATCTTCTTCGTGGTCGGCGACATCGACCGCTAACTAGGTCTGGCGGTTGAACCACACGCCGCCGGGTCCGTGGTAGCTCGTCCCCTCGCCCCAGACGCCGATCGTGTGCCCGTCGCTGGTGATCGCGATCTCGCCGTAGTCCCCGTACGCCTCGTCGAACCCCGTCGGGTGCTTGTAGACGGTGCCCGACGTCGCGTCGGAGATCTTCTCTCGGGAGCTCCAGGTCGCGCCGAGATCGCCGGTCGTGCGGTACCAGACCTGCCAACGCTGGTTCCGCTGGGCCATGAACCACACTCGAACCACGTCGTCGCCCTCGCCGACGGCCGCGGGGAACGCCGAGTTGGCGCCGTCCCTGGAGAGCTGGACGCGGTCGCTCCACGTGATCCCGCCGTTGTTCGAAGAGCGCGCGTACACGGTCTGGGGGCCGAAGCGCCGGCTCGCGCCGTTGTAGACGATCATCAGGTCCCCGTCCGCATCGGCGGCGAGCGCGGGCCCGCTGTCGTAGAAGTCGGCGTAGCACGAGCGCGAGGTGCACTCGCGGCCGAGCTCGAGCTCGTCGACCACGAGCTCGTCCCACGTGGCGCCGTCGTCTTGTGACCGGAACAGGTGGATCCGTTGCACGCCCTCGGCCGAGTCGTCCGGTCCGGAGTACGTGAAACTGATCTGCGAGAACACGACGACCCCGTTCGGGAGCACGGCGCCGCCGTAGTCGAAGTAGTACCGATCGCTCTCGGTGATCTTGGTCGTGGACCATGTGGCGCCGCCGTCGTGCGACGCGGACGCGTACGCGTCACCACCGGTCGGGCCGTTGAACTGGACGTAGACGTCCTGCCCGTCGTGGCTGATCGCCAGGTTCGGCTTGTCACCCCACTTGACGTCTGGATGGATCCACGATGGCTTGCTCCAGGTCGCGCCGTGGTCGGTCGAACGGGCGAATTGGATCTTGAACCCGTTCATCCACACCGCGACGACCTCCCCGGTGTCGGGCACGACCTCGATCAGCGGGTCGAACTGTCCCCCGATGCCCTTGCAGCGGCAGAGGAAGCGCTCGGGCTGCCAGGTCGTCCCGCCGTCGTCGGAGACGTGGAGGATCATCGCGGGGTCGGGACATCCGTTCGCGCACGCGCCCCGACCGCCGTAGCGGTTGTGCAGGATGTAGACGAACGGGGCGTTCGGGTCCGCGGCGACCGCAGGCTCCCAGTCGTTGCCCCTGCGGTTCACGACCCGCTCGCCGGCCCAGCCGGGCGAGGGGGCGCGGCGAACGGGTTCGACGATGCCGAGGGTCCCCGCCTCGGTCGCGGCTTCGAGGGCCTCGGTCCGCTCGTCGAGGACCTCCTGCTGCTCGGCGATCTCCTCGGCCAGAGCCTGGTCGATGGGCTCGTCCGCGCGCGCCCGCGGCGAGCTCGGCGCCTTCGTGGACGTGCACGCGGACAAGACGAGGGTCACCAGCGCGACGGCGACGATCGCGACGCGAACCATGGCGGGGAGGCGAGGCAGCACCATGCGGAAACCTATCGCACCTCCGGCCGCCCGGCGCCCGTACGCGCCCGCGTGAGCCACGGCGGCTCGGGCAACCCCGCGGTTGCGAGGACGAGCCACCAGAACCCGCCGAACCCCGCCGGGTCTGCGAGGAGGCTCGCGCGGCTGCGTTCCTCCCAGACGCGCACGGCCTCGGTGCCCCGCCCCGCCTGCTGGAGCGCCGACTGCGTCGTCCGCATCGTCCGCTCCCACCGATCGTTCCCGAGGGCCCGCAGGGCGGCTCGTTGCGAGACGGGCTCGAACGCCCGCAGGCCGAGCGAGCGAGCGCGCTCGGCGACCGTCGAGACGTCGACACCCGCCGTGATGTCGGCGCCACCGGGATCCGCGAGGACGTCGGCGACCTCGCGATGGTCGCGGTACCCGTGGACCGGTCCGGCCGGTCCCTCCACGCTGCCGTAATCGATCAGCAGCACGTAACCGCGCCGGAGCACTCGCACCAGCGTCTGGAGCATGGCGAACGCCCCGATCGGGATCGTCGTTTCCTCGCCCGGCTCGAGCGGCGGCGGCCGAATCGAGCTGTTCGGCCACGGCACCTCGATCTCGACGAGCGACCCGCCGCGCAGGCCCACACGGACCTCCCTGGGACCATCGGGTCGCCCGCGGACCGGGACGAACGCCAGGTTGTCGAGGACCTCGTTGGCCACGATCACGCCGTCGAACACGTCCAGGTCGGAGACCGCGGACGCCGTCGCGAGCCCTCGAGCGGCGAGGGCGTCCCGAGCCCCAGGGCTGATCTCGACGCCCGTGTACGCCGGTCGCGGGGCGGGGAGCTCGGCGAACGCGGACAGCAGGGAATCGGCCAGCGTGCCGTTGCCGGCGCCGAGCTCGACGATCGGGAGCGGCTCGATCTCGCCGAGGGCGAACCACGCGTCGAGCAGCGCATCGCGGAGGCAGTGCCCGAACACGAACGGGTGCACGTGCGGGCTCGTCACGAAGTGCCGGTCCGGCCCGATCGGCGGGGCCTCGAAGAACCCGCCCGGGCCGTAGAGGGCGATCTCCATGTACTCGTCGAAACCGATCGGTCCGTGGTGCTCGACCGCCGCACGCACGCGTCGCGCGACCTGCTCGCTCACGCCGACAAGCCTAGTGACCGGTGGCCGGGTCGCCGCGACCGGCGGATGTCGGTGGTGCGGGTGCATGCGAGGATGCCGCTCGTGAACGACGGGATCCGTGAGGCCGCGTCGGCCCTGGTCGCGCGCGACGGCGAGGAGGGGCTCGAGGTGGTGGTGCTGGAGCGAGGCGCCGCGAGCCGGTTCCTCCCCGGCTACGTGGCGTTTCCCGGGGGTTCGACCGACGAGGAGGACCGGGAGCTCGCCCGGCGCTGGTTCGGGACGGCGGACGAGGCTCGCCGCGCGTGCGCGGTGCGCGAGCTCGTCGAGGAGGTGTCGTTCGTCCTCACCCGGACCGGGCTCGCACAGGGCGACCGGCTCGACGCGATCGATGCGGAACCGCCCTCGGCCGGACAGCTGCCCGAGCTCGCCCACTGGGTCGCGCCGCCGCAGGTCCCCGTGCGGTTCGACGCGCGGTACTTCGCGGTCCGCGCGCCGGCAGGGATCGAACCCGTGCCGGACGGCGGCGAGACGGCGGACGCCTGGTGGGTCTCGCCGGCCCGCCTCCTGGAGGATTGGGCGGCCGGCCGTCGCCGACTGTTCTGGCCGACCTTCTTCACGGTGACCGAGATCTCGGGGTGCCGCTCGGTCGACGAGCTGTTCGGCCTGCGGATCCTGACGCGGGAGCCCGACGACGACGAGCTCGAGCGGTTGCCTCGCTCGACGTTCTGGCAGGACTGATCGCGATGCGTGTGACGCGCGTCCTGGCCCCGAACCCCGGGATCCGCGAGCTCGAGGGAACCAACACCTGGATCGTGGGCGACGCGCCGGCGATCGTGATCGACCCGGGGCCGGACGACCCGGGTCACCTGGTCGAGGTCGCGCGGACCGCGGGGTCGATCGGTGCGATCGCCCTGACCCACGACCACCCGGACCACGCGCCGGGCGCCATCCCGCTGGGGACGATGACCGGGGCGCCGGTGTTCGCGGCTCGTCCGGCCGAGGGGATGGAACGGATCCGAGACGGCGAGCAGGTGTCGGCCGGCTCGCTCGTTCTGTCGGTCGTCGGCACGCCCGGCCACGCGCCCGATCACGTCGCGTTCTTCGAGGCGCGCACGGGCTCGCTGTTCACGGGGGATGCGGTGCTGGGACGGGGCACCAGCGTCATCGATCCGCCCGAGGGCGATCTCACTGCCTACCTGCGTTCGCTGCGCCGCATGCGCGAGCTGTCGCCGAGGACGATCTATCCCGGACACGGGCCGGTGGTTCTACGGGCGCTCGCCAAGCTCGACGAGTACCTCGACCACCGAGCCATGCGAGAGGGGCAGGTCCTGTCCGCGCTCGGCGACGCGTGGCGCACGCCGGAGGAGCTCGCCGCCGAGATCTACGCGGACTACCCGCCCGAGGTGCAGGAGCTCGCCGCGCGTTCGATCCTCGCCCACCTGATCAAGCTCGAGGTCGAGGGTCGCGCCGAGAAGCGCACCAAGGCAGGCGTCGTCCGTTGGTCTGCGATCGAGCCGCGCTCGTGCGAGCGGTGCGGTCGGCCGGTTCGCGGGCGGGTGCGCCTGTGTGGTTCGTGCACGGTCGCGGTGCTCCAGGAGTGACGATCGACCGACCACGGGCGGCGGGGTCAGCGGTTCGATGCCTCCCGCAGCGCGTCGGGATCCGTGATCACGATCCGTCCCCCGCCCGAGCGGACGACGCCACGCGCGGCGAGCGCGCCCACCGTCCGGTTGACGGATTCGCGCGACGCGCCCACCATCCGCGCGAGCTCTTCCTGCGTCAGGGGGACGCGGAGGCGGACGCCGTTTCGGTCGTGGACGCCATGGTCGTCCGCGAGCTCGCGCAGGCGACCGACCACTCGGGTGGGCAGGTCGGCCACCATCGCGTCCTCCAGGGCGGCCGAGGTCCGGTGCAGGCGGGCGGCGATCAGCCGCAGGAGTTCCTCGGCGGTCGCCGGGGTCCGCTCGAGGGTCGCCCGGAGCGAGGGTATCGGTAGGGCGAGCACGGTGGTCGGCCCGACGGCCTGCGCGCGGACCAGCGACGGATCACCAAGGAGCGCGGACTCCCCGAACAGGTCGCCTCGGCACAACAGCCCGACGACGATCTCCCGCCCCGACGAGGTCACCGACGAGAGGCGCACGGCGCCCGCCGTCACCAGGAACAGGCTCGAGACGGCGTCGCCTTGGCGCACGATGACCTCGCCGTGAGGGAGCCGGCGGGTCACTCCGCCCTCCGTTCGGTCGAGCGCAACCCCCATTGCGGCGACCCTAGCGTGACCCGCCGACAGGCAGCCGGGCTCGGCCCGGCGCGTCTTCGACAGCCTCGAGTCGCTCGCGGTAGGCTGCGCTTCCGACGCCGTCGGACGAGACGACAGGGGAGGAGCCGAACGTGACCGTACGGGCTCGAGATGCGCTCGCACAGGTTCCCCTGTTCGCCGGCATGCCGTCTCGGTTCCTCAAGCGGCTCGGGGACAGGATGGACGAGCAGCGGTTCATGGAGGGGGCGACCATCGTTCGCCAGGGCGAGCCCGGCGACATGTTCTACGTGATCGTCGAGGGCGAGGCGAAGGTGAAGGACCGGAACGGCCGCACGCTCTCCGGGCTCATCCCCGGCGACTTCTTCGGCGAGATCTCGCTGATGGACGGCGGTCCGCGCACCGCGACCGTCGTCGCCGAGACGAACCTCACCGCGCTGGCGCTCTCGCGCAAGGACTTCGGGACGCTGCTCCAGTCGGAGCCCAAGGTGACGGTTGGCCTCCTCAAGCACGCCGCCACCCTGCTCCGTCGGCTCGAACGGCCCGCCAGCGGCTGAGCGTGCGCGCCGAGCTGTATCGCCCGGACGCGCCGGAGTCGGTCGTCGCGATCGCGACGTGGTCGGACGGGCGCGCGAACCTCGAGGTGCTCGACGCCTCGATCGAACGCCTCGATACCCTGGTGCGCCCCACATCGGTCGTGGTCGACGACCCGTCGCTCCGACCTCCGGGGACGTACGGGGAGGCGCTGCTCGAACCCGGATCGTCCGCCTGGTTCCGGGCCGCCTTGCGGACGCGCGCCGAATCTCTCGGTCTGCGCGTCCGTTTCGTGGCGCGGCAGATCGTGGGCGGGTGGGACCCGGCCGCCTCGACCCGGTCGTTCGACGAGCAGGTCGACCGGTTGGGCTCGTCGTAGCTACGGGCTGGACGCGACCCAGGCCTTGCCCGCGTCGCAGAACGGCCGGAAGTCGCAGAAGCGGCACTGCGGCCCCGGCGTGGGCTCGAACTCGGCCGCCCCGATCCCGCGCAACCACGATCCGATCCGTTCGCGGATGGCGCCGACGTCGCCGACGGTGTGCGAGCGCTCCTCGCCGGCCGCGAGGTAGAGGTACGTCAGCCGAAGGTCCTCGGGCGTCTTGTGCCAGACCTCGATGCACGCGAGCGCGTACAGGTCGAGCTGCAGGGTCGCGAGCGGGTCGTCGGCCGAGGGCAGCCGTCCGGTCTTGTAATCGACGACCTCCCACGGTCCGTCCGGGAGCCCGTAGATCGCGTCGATCCGGCCCTTGATCGCGATGCCCTCCAGCGGGAGCAGGAACGGGCGCTCCGCGTACAGCGGCACGCGGTCCGCGAACCGGCTCCGCATGAACGCCGACCTCAGGTCCTCGAGCTTGCCGGGGGTGCCTGCGAGCTCCTCGACGGTCACATCGGGTTCGTCCTCGACCTCCAGCAGCGTGGCCTGGCCGCGCGACTTCATCTCGATCCACCGGTGGATCTCGGTGCCGATGCGAGCGCTCGGTCCCGCGAATCGCGGCAGCGGGCGGACCGCGGACCAGTAGTAGAGCTTCGGGCACCGCGCGTAACCGATCAGCCCGCCGACCGAGACGGTGGACGGGCGGGCCGGGCGCTGGTCCACCTCCGCCTCCTGCGCTCGCAGATGCATCGCCAGCGTACGGCGAGCGGCGGACGACTCCTGGAACGTCGCGCGTTCGCCCGGCGACAGGGTCTGGAGCGACGCCGCCGCCACGCGCCCGCGTTCGTGCGCCGAGAGCGCCTCGCGGCGCCAGCCCTCGGCGAACAGCTCGTCGCGATCGTCGGGTCGGGCCGGCCCCGGCCACGGCCGGACGAACCGCTGCCGGTATCCCTCGAGCGGGTTGGTCTGCGCGGCCTCCCCCTCCTGCGCGTCGGGGTCCTCGGCCGGCCAGACCGCTCCGCCGCCCCGTCGCGCCCACGTGAGCAGCTCGACCAGGAACCTCCCGACCCCCTTGGCCATCAGGTTCTCGCCGTACCAGTTGGCCGACGAGACGAACAGGTGCTGCTTCGCGCGGGTGAGCGCCACGTAGCACGTGCGGCGTTCCTCCGCGACCTCCTGTTCCCGCAGCGCGTCGGTGAACGCCTTGATGTTGTCGTCGAACCTCGGCAGCAGGTCGCGGTCGCGCCGGAGCTCGACGTCGAGCGAGCTCCCCTTCCGCGCGGGGTTCTGCTGGACGCGCGCGTCGGGGAACAACCCGTTCGCGAGACCCGGGACGAACACGGCCTCGAACTCCAGACCCTTGGCCGCGTGCACGGTCATCACCTTCACCGAGTCGTCGTCGCTCGGCTGGACCGGGTTCCACTCGCGGTCGTCGTCGATCGAGTCCAGGTGCTCGAGGAACGCCCGGAGCGTGAGCTCCCCGTCCACGGGCTGGAAGGCGTGCACCTGCTCCAGGAACGCCGCGAGGTTCCGCCGCCGAGCGAGCGCCATCGGCTGGTCCGCGGCCGAGTCCAGCTCGGCGAGCAGGCCGGTCCGGCGGATGATCTCGGCCAGGAACTCTCCGACCGGGCGTCGCGCGGCGACCCGGAGCTCGTCGAGCTCGCCCCGGAACTCGGCGAGGCGGACCCGACCCTCATCGGTGAGCCCCTCGATCTCGTCGAGGCGCTCGAGCGCCTCCGCCATCAGGAACGGGTGGTCCTCGAGCAGGTCGTCGTCCTCGTCGAGCGCGAGATCTGCGAGGAGCTTTCGGAGCTCTCCGCCGCTTGTCCGGGACCACCCGGCGAGCACGCCCAGATCGCGGAGGCCGACGCGGTACCGGGGCCCGGTCAGGATCCGCGCCAGCGCGACGCCGTCGCGCGGGTCCTCGGTCGCGCGGGCGTACGCGAGCACCTCGACGACTTCGGGCAGGTGGATCAAGCCCGCGAGGTTCACGAACTCCGCGGGCACCTCCATCGCACCGAACGTGAGCTGTAACGCCTCGAACAACCGGTGGGTCCGACACAGGACGGCCATGTCGCGCCACGCGACGCCGTCCGTGTGGAGCGCGCGGGCGCGTTCCGCGATGCCCTCGGCCTCCGCGACCTCGTGCTCGTAGTGCGCGACCTCGACGTACCCATCGCCGTTGCGCTCCCAGGGGCGCAGGAGCTTGTCGGGGTCGGGGCGCTGGTTCGCGGGCAGGGCGTCGATCACACGGTCGGCCGCCTCGAGGATCCGGGCCCCCGAGCGGAAGTTCGTGTACAGCGGCAGCTGCGCGGACTCGGCTCCGTCGAGGAGCGGGAACTGCGTGCGGAAGTGCAGGAGGTTCCACAGGCTTGCGCCGCGCCAGGCGTAGATGTTCTGGTCGGGGTCGCCGACCGCCGTCACCGGATGGCCCTCGCCGAACACCCCGCGCATCAGGACCGCCTGGGCGTAGTTCGTGTCCTGGTACTCGTCGAGCAGCACGGCGCCGAACCGTTCGCGGTAGGCCCTGCCCACGTCGGGATAGACCGACGCGATCCGAACGGCGTGGGCGATCTGATCGCCGAAGTCGATCACGCCGAGCTCCGCCTTGAGCTCGCGGAAGACCCGGACCGCCCGGGCGACCTCGATCCGCTCCTCGGCGGCGAGCAGCGGCTCCGCCGATCTCGCCTTGCGGAGCGCACCCAGTTTGCCCTCGACGTGCTCGATCACCGTCTCGGGTTCGACCAGATGGTTCTGGAGTTGTTCGTCGAGCCCGAGGATGTAACCCACGATCGCGGGCTGCCATCGCGTGTGGAGCTTCTCGAACGTCATCCGGTCGAGCACGCGCGCGGCGATCTGGGCTCGCTGGGCCTGGCTCAGCACCCGTTGGCCGGGCTCGAGCCCGATCAGCATCCCGTGGCGTTCGAGCACCTGAGCGGCGAACGCATGGTAGTTCGAGATCTCGGGCTCCTCGCCCTCGTCGAGGTCGAGGGTCCGTAGCGCCCGGCGCATCTTCAGGATCAGATTCTCCGTGGCCTTGTTCGTGAACGTCAGGCAGAGCGCGTTGCCCGGCATCACGCCCCCGTGGTCGGCCGGCCATGCTCCGGTGGCGACCATGGCGAGGTAGATGACGCGCGCGGCCATCACCGACGTCTTCCCGGAGCCGGCCCCGGCCACCACGACGCAGGGCTCGAGCGGCCACGAGATCGCCGTCCACTGCTCGGGCGTCGGCTCGCCGCGCAGGAAGTCGACGATCGGCTTCGGGTAGCGCTCGGTCATGAGCCGGCGACGGCCTCGGCCGGCGCCCTCACGAGATCCTCGATCGGGAACACGGCGCCGCCCTGTGGGTAGCGCGTGCAGAGCGTCTGGAAGCGGCAGAAGAAGCAGCTCGCCTTCGTGTTCGCGACGTACCTGCGTTCCACGTCGAGCTCGCGGACCCGCTCGATCAGCCCGGCCAGTCGCTCCCGCATCCGCGCCTTGTACTCCTCCTCGACGTCCTCGGCGATCGACCACGCCCTGACGTCGAGCGCGGCGTCGGCCTTCTTGCCGCCGAGGAACGCGAGTTCGACCGCCTGGACCGGCCGGTGCTCGGCCAGCTCGTCGTCCTCCTGCACCGCGAGGTAGTAGATGCCGAGCTGCAGGCTTTCGGCGGGCTTGGGCGCACTGTCCGAACGCCCGGTCTTGTAGTCGGTGATCCGCGTGCCCCCCTCGGGCACCGGTCCGATCCGGTCGATCTTGCCCCGGATCCGGGCGCCCTCGAACTCGAACGCGAACCCGCGCTCGGTGGCCGTGGCGGGAGGCTCCGCATAGCGTTCGAACCAGTTCCGGATCAGCACCGTCTTCGCGTTGGCGCGCTCGGCCTCGGAGACGGCGTACGACGGGAAGCGCGTCTTCTCCCACCGTTCGTCCAGGGCGCGTTCGAACGCCTCGGGTGCGCGGTCGATCGACCCGCGCTCGCACTCCTCGATGATCTTGTGCACGGTCTTGCCGACCCAGGCCTGGTAGCCGCCGCCCGGATCCAGCCCGAGCTCGCTCGAGAGCACGAACTGCAGCTCGCAGTTCTCGAGCGTCGACAACCGCGAGTACGACAGGATGAGCGCGTCCTCCGCCATCGCGGACAGGTCGGTCCAGTCGCGCTGGAACCACCACCGCCCGGGGTCGTCGCCCAGCGCGAGCAGGCCATCGAGGCAGGCGAGTCGTTCGGCCGGCGCCGCGGTCGGATCGCCGAGCCCGCGTCGCCAGGCCGAGGCCGCTTCGAACGTCGACACGGGCTCCGCGAACGGCGCGCTCGGGACGTCGCGCCAGGGCAGGCCGAGCTCCTGGACGAACCGTGAGGTGAGCGTCACCGACGACTCGTCGCCGTGAGGATCGGTCGCCGTCAGCACCACCCGGCGACGCGCACGCGAGCGGACCATCCCGAACAGGCGTCGTTCGTCGGCCAGGCGCCGCCGGTTGATCTCGGAGCGGGCGATCGCCCCGTCGAGCGTCGCGAGATCGAACATCGGCTCGGGCCGGGACAGGCTCGGGAAGTCGCCCTCGAGCGCGTCGAGCACCAGGACCGTGTCGAACTCGCGACCGGCGGCCGCATGCGCCGTCAGGACGTGCACCCCGTCGTGGCTGCCGTCGTCTCCCGCTGCGAGGATCGGAGCCCCCTCCGTCGCACCGAGCGACAGCAGGAAGGCCTCGGTGGACGTATCGGCGGCGGTCCCCGCCGACGCGACCGAGTTCGAGAACGCGACCACCGCCTCGAGGTCGACGAGCGCGCGGTGATCGCTCTCGGCCCGCTCGACCAGGTCGGCCGCGAACGGGAGCTCGAGCCAGAGCACTCGGAACGCGTCGAGCACCGAGGCGGCGACGGCCTCGGCGCGTGCCAGCACGCCGGCGAGCGCCGTCATCGCCTCCGCGTCCTCGGGTTCGGCCAGGTCGTGCATCGCGAGCGCGTCGCGCGGCGGGCGACCGTGCGCGCGCGCCAGCCGGAGGAGGGTCCGGACCGACGCCGGCGACAGCCGGCCGAGCTCCGAAGTGAGCACCGGTTCGATCAGCGCGTCCCGCTCCTGCGGGCCGGCGACGAGCCACCTCAGGGCGAGGACGAGCGGCCGCGTTGCCGGGACGGCGGCCGGCGAGCCGGCGTCGGCGATCCTGCGGGGGACGTGCGCGTCGTCGAGGGCGCGCAGGAGCCCCTCGACATGGGGCCCATGGCGACGGACGACCACCGCGAGCTCGCGCCACGGAACCCGGTCGTCGACGTGCAGACGCCGGAGCTCGCGGGCGATCGCCGCGTGCTGCTCCGAGACGTGGCCGGCGCGCCAGGCCTCGGTCGAGCCGGGCTCGGGGCGATGAGGCGTTTGGAGCGCGACCGATGCCGCGGCGGGGTTGCGTTCGGCGAACCGGCGGAGGGGCTCGTCGGTCGTGCCCTGGAACGAGAAGAGGTGCGCCTCGAGATCGCCGGCCGCGACGACGGTCCGCGGGCGGATCTCCGCAAGGAGGCGTTCGGCCGCGAAGGTCGTGTCCTGAAAGTCGTCGATCATCACGTGGTCGAAGGGCGGGTCGCCAGCGCCCGCCGCCACCGCCGCCTGCTCGACGAGGCCGGCGAAGTCGACCTCGCTCGAGGCGTCGAGCACCGAGAGGTAATGGCGGAGAAACGCGGCGAGCTCGTCCCACCCAGTCAGCCCGCGTTCGGCGGCCCGCCGTTCGATGTCGTCCGGCGAACGCAAGGCCTCCTGCGCTCGGATCACGAGCTGGCGGACCTCGTCGGCGAAGCCCCGGAGCTTCAGGAGCCCGCCGAAGACCGGCCATCGCTCGGGGTCCTCGCCATCGAGGAGCTCGCGAACGCGGGCGAACTGTTCGGACGCCGACAGCACCGTTGGCGGCGCGTCGTACCCGAGCCGCTCGAACCGCTCGCCGACGACATGAAACGCGAGTCCGTGGATCGTGACGACGATGAGGCTCGGCAGGGCGACCGGGAGACGTTCCAGGAGCAGCCGGCGTGCCTCGTCCCTCGCGCGCCGCGAACCCACGACCAGCGCCACGCGCTCGGGGTCGGCGCCACCCTCGACGAGCCGGGCGTAACGCTCGCGAAGGACCGCCGTCTTGCCGGTGCCCGAACCGCCAGAGACGAGCATCGCGCCGTCGCCATGATCGAGGACCTCGAGCTGCCGGGGATCGGGTTCGAAGGGGGCCATCGGCGCGATGCTACCGCCGCGCTGGGACAGGGCCGCCGTCCGGCGTGTTCAGCCGGCGCGCGCCGCCCACCGGTAGAGGCCGGAGCCGCTGATCGCGCCCACGAGCCGTCCGTCGCGCAGGACCAGCGCCGCGCGATCGTTCCCCAGCCTCGCCGAGACCTCGTCCAGCCGCTCGTCGGGGCGGGCCACGAGGACGTGTTCGAGCGGGATGAGCGCGTCCCTTGCCGGTCGGAGCGGATCACGGATCCCGAGCTCGCGCGCCGAGTTGAACGAGATCATCCCGATCACCGTCCCGTCCTCGATCACCGGGAAGGCCTCCTCCTCGTGGCCGCGCAGGAACCGGTCCAACGTCAGCGAGAGCGCGAGGTCCGCGGGGACCGCGGGCGGCGGCGGATCCATCGCGTCCGCGACGGTCGCCGACGCCAGGCGCCCGTCGATGCCGATCCGCTGTTCCGACGCCTGCGCGCCTCGGAAGATGAACAGCCCGATGATCCCGCCCCAGATGGCATAGCCCAGCTCTCGGTTGGCGAGCGCGACGAACGCGGCCGCGATCACCGCTCCACCGACGAACAGACCTGCACGAGCGGCGATGCGCGTCCCCTTCTGCCGATCGTTCGTGACCCGCCACACGACCGACTGCAGCATCCGGCCGCCGTCCAGCGGCAGGCCCGGGAGCGCGTTGAAGATCGCCATGAACAGGTTGACCCAGCTCACGTAGCTCAGCAGGCCGGGCAACGGCCCCGACGTGGCCTCCAACAGGCGGGCGAGGACCCAGAAGACCCCCGCCAGGCCGAGGCTCGTTCCCGGTCCCAGCGCTGCGATCGCGAACGCGGGTCCCGGGCCCTTCTCGTCCGCCCGGGCAGCCGTGAAGCCGCCGAAGAACACGAGCGTGATCCCGTGGACGGCGATCCCGTTGGCTCGAGCGGTGATGGCGTGGGCGGCCTCGTGCAGGAACACGGACCCGAAGAACACGAGCGCGCCGAAGACCGCGTATCCGAACGCCTCCGGGCCGCTGAGGTCCTGGAACTCCCGATCGAGCTGCGACCAGAACGTGGCGACGAGGAGCACGGCGATCCAGATCCAGGACGAGTCGACGTTCACCGGCACGCCCCGGATCGTTGCGATGCGGAAACTGCGACCGAACATCCTCCGAGGGTACCGCCCACCCGGTCGAGCGGCCGTTCGACCTGGTCTGCGACAGTGGTGACGTGGACGACCAGGGCGACGAACCCAGCGAACGCACATCGAGGCACGTCCTGCGAGCGGTCGCGCCGGCGCTCGTGGCCTGCGCGGTCGGACTGGTCGGCGCATGGCTGGGGCTCGCGCTGCTCGCGCGCGAGACCGTGCCGATCGGGCCGTTCCGCGTGGAGCTCGACGTGGGGTTCGGGCGCGGCGAGACCGTCCTCGGGCTGCCACCCTTCGGCGCGCTCACCGCCGACACGCACCTGTCCCCGCTGCACGTCTCGGCGACGCTGCAGGACGTCGGCGTGCAGCGGCTCACCGACGTCGTGAACGCCGAGGGCCTGGACGGGCTCGTGAGCGACGTCGAACGCGATGCCCGCGCGAGCGTTGGGTCGATCGCATGGCGGACGCTCCTCGCCGCCACGATCGGCGGCACCGCGCTCGCGGCGCTCGTCTACCGG
>Ga0209814_10000258_pt1 | contig 16529 bp, 16 predicted proteins | sample SoiMetdeltSBSDD1_FD_187597 | JGI IMG/M metagenome (GOLD analysis project Ga0209814, IMG submission 187597) | Bulk soil microbial communities from a Populus tree surrounding site in Tennessee, USA - Soil MetaG P. deltoides SBSDD1 (SPAdes) (version 2) | ecosystem: Environmental > Terrestrial >... | reverse complement strand
AGCGAGACGATTGAGCGCAACGAAGCATATGAATCTTTTCAGCAGCCTGCTAGGTTTTTCGGTGCCGCCGTGAATAGCCTTTGAGCAACCGCTTGAAGGCTTGGCGAATCTCCGGATCCCGTATTGATTCGAGAAAATCCTCATCGAGCTGAGAATCCTGTCCGGCAGCGGCGGGCGGAGCAGTTGGCTTTGACTCAACCTCGGCGTTTTCAGTATGGACTCGTCCAACGATGAAAAAAATGTTTTTGACGATATCTGTCTTGAGCCGTTGATTGAGTTTCTCGGCAATCATTTCCTTCATATACTGAAGTTGCTGCATCCAAACCGGGCTCGTTACTTTGACGAATAGAGTGCCATTGCGAATTTTTTCTGGTTGGGCATTTCGGGCTATGGTCGGACCAACGATATCGTTCCAGATTGGCCAAACGCCATACTCATCCAACCGGGTAGAAATCTCCATACGCTTAAGAGACTTGTCGAGCACCTGTCCAAGCCGTTCAATCTGTGGATCGTACCTCGCCATTTTCTCAACCAAAAAAGAATGTAGCAGATGCGACGTCGAGACTCTACAGAATATTATCTGGCCGAGGGTTTAGTGGAAACCCGGTCAATGTTAAAAATAAATGCCAGGAAAGAAAATTTTTCTTGACAAAATTTATCAAAAGTTTTACCAATACAAAATCTAGTACGTTCCAAGCGTGATTCACACCATATATTGACAATCCAAGGGTAGAAGGGAGTAAGGCGCGATGGTAAGCACGATGTCACAAGTGACTGAATTTGGTGTCTCTGAAAGGGACCCGGGAACCAAAAAAGGGCTTAAAATAGGGCGGTATTTTACCCGGCCCGGGGTAGATCCATACGATGAAATCGAATGGGAACAGCGTGCCGCCTCCATCACCAACGAAAAGGGCAAAGTGGTCTTCGAACAGAACAACGTCGAGATTCCAAAGGCGTGGTCGCTGATGGCAACCAACGTCGTGGTATCAAAATATTTTCGCGGCCCCTTGGGAGGTCCGCAAAGAGAACACAGCGTGCGCCAGATGATCGGCCGCGTGGTCGATACGATCACGGGATGGGGCCGAAAGGACGGCTATTTTGCTACCGAAGAAGATGCACAAAGCTTCCACGATGAACTCACCCACATTCTGGTGCACCAGAAGGCCTGTTTCAACAGTCCAGTGTGGTTCAATTGCGGTATCGAACCAAAACCCCAGTGCTCCGCTTGTTTCATCCTCGCGGTGGATGACACCATGGAGTCGATCCTGGATTGGTACCGTAAGGAAGGGATTATCTTCAAGGGCGGCTCCGGTTCCGGCGTCAATCTGTCGAAGATTCGTTCAGCCAGAGAGCAATTGGCGGGCGGGGGCACGGCCTCTGGACCCGTGTCCTTCATGAAGGCGGCCGATGCCTCAGCCGGCGTGATCAAGTCCGGAGGTAAAACACGGCGCGCCGCTAAGATGGTGGTGCTCAACATTGATCACCCGGACATCGAAGAATTCATCAAATGCAAAGTCGAAGAAGAGAAGAAGGCTTGGGCCCTTATCGAAGCCGGATATGACTCCAGCTTAGATGGGCCAGCCTACGGCAGCGTCTTTTTTCAGAATGCCAATAACTCCGTCCGGGTCTCGGATGGGTTCATGCAAGCGGTCCAGGAAGACCGGGAGTGGAAGACTCGTTATGTGAAGAGCGGTGAGGTATGCGAAACCTTTAAAGCGCGGGATCTGCTTCGGATGATCGCGGACAGCACTTACTTCTGCGGCGATCCTGGAATGCAATACGATACCACGATCAATGATTGGCATACCTGCGCCAACACCGCTCGTATCAATGCTTCAAACCCATGCTCTGAATATATGCATCTGGACAACTCGGCCTGTAACTTGGCATCGCTGAATCTGCTCAAGTACCTCCGGGACGATGGCGTGTTTGACACGGAATCTTTCCGCCGCGCGGTGGATATCATCAGCCTGGCGCAGGACATGCTGGTCGATAATTCCTCTTATCCGACAGCGGAGATTACCGCCAATGCGCACGCATTCCGCGAATTGGGGCTTGGCTATGCCAACCTCGGCGCCTTACTCATGTCTTTGGGTCTTCCCTATGACTCTGATGCAGGCCGCGCCTATGCGGCAGCAGTCACGTCTTTGATGTCCGGGGAAGGCTATCTGCAGTCGGCCCGGAACGCGGCGGCCACCGGAGCCTTCGCCGGTTTCGAGGTCAATCGCCAGCCCATGCTGCGGGTGCTCAACAAACACCGCTCCCATGCTTACAAGATCTCGCCCTCTCATGTGCCGCTGGATCTTTTGACGGCGGCCCGAGAGGCATGGGATGAGGCTTGCGATGAAGCGGAAAAATACGGCGTAAAAAATTCACAGATCTCCGTACTGGCCCCGACCGGGACCATCGCTTTTATGATGGACTGCGACACCACCGGGGTCGAGCCGGATATCGCTCTCATCAAATATAAGAAACTAGTCGGCGGCGGCCTGTTGAAGATCGTCAACAATACCGTGCCGCGGGCGCTCAAAAGGCTTGGATATGACGTCAAGCAGATCCAAGAGGTCGTCGAGTATATCGACGAGCATGAAACCATCGAAGGCGCGCCGCATATCAAGGACGAAGACCTCGCAGTCTTCGACTGCGCCTTCAAGCCGGCCAATGGCAGCCGGTCGATCCACTACATGGGGCATGTCAAGATGATGGGTGCGGTGCAGCCGTTCATTTCCGGTGCTATCTCCAAAACCATCAATATGCCCACCGATGTTACGGTGGATGAGATCATGCACGCGTATATGGAGTCCTGGAAGCTAGGCCTTAAAGCGGTGGCGATTTATCGTGACGGTTCAAAACGGACGCAGCCCCTAAACACCTCTAAAGACAAAGAGGAGAAGAAAGCAGCCGCGGCGGAGGGGAAAGAGTCTCGGCCATTTAGACGCAAGCTCCCTGATGAAAGAAGATCGTTCACTCATAAGTTCGATATTGCCGGCCATGAAGGTTACATCACCGCCGGAATGTATGAAGACGGTCAGCCCGGAGAGATTTTCATTACCATGTCGAAGGAAGGTTCCACCATTTCCGGCCTGATGGATTCATTTGCGACGGCGATCTCCATGGCGCTTCAGTACGGGGTGCCGCTCAGAGTTCTAGTGGACAAGTTCAGCCATATGCGCTTCGAGCCGTCCGGCTTTACCAAAAATCCCGATATCCCGATGGCTAAATCGATTATGGACTACATCTTCCGTTGGTTGGCGACCAAGTTCCTCGACGGTGATGCGCAGCAAGAGATCGGTGTCGTAAGGCAAGAACCAGAAGAAACTACGAACAAAGAGAATAACACCGGTAAAAAAGTCATTTCGATCTCGTCACAAGCCCTGCGGGGTGGAGCCCCCGTTAGCGGCATCAGCAGTGTCACGAGTCTCTATCAGCAGGATGCGCCGCCATGCCCCGACTGCGGCGCCATCATGATTCGGAGCGGCGCCTGCTATAAGTGCTTGAACTGTGGGGCAGTGAGCGGCTGCTCGTAAGGCTGGAATAGAATTGGAGTGATGGACCAGTGGAGTAATGGGTGACAGGGGAGTGGTTCTACCACTCCAATTCTCGATTATTCCGACGGGAGTTGCCCCTGGAACCTTCCACCCGATTCAACCGACGTAGTGCAGAGGGGTTCCTGACAGCGCTATTCGCTTATTTCTTCTCCAAATGTAGCACGCCCTTTTGAGTATCGATGTCCATGCGGAAATTGCTCAGGAAATTGAGGCCGAGCAGGCCGGCAACTCTTGAGTCGGCAAGGACATCATGTACGGCTGCGGTCAGATTGCGGATTTCCATCCCGCCGACCGTAATCGAATCCAGGCTCACGAGAGGGGCTTGAATTATTCCGTTGGCCGTTTGGAACGGGGCGGTCCGGCGATTTTGCTCGGTGTCGATGTCGAGTTCTTTGGCTACGGCGCTAGAGATCATAGTGTAGCTTGCGCCGGTATCGACGACGAACTTCGCTGCCGTTTTCTTATTCAACGTGGCCTCGACGATGACGATTTGTCCTTGCTTTTCGAAAGGGATCGAAGCCTTGCTCGGCGAGATTGGAACGGGAGGCGGTGGGACTTTTGGGGGCTCAATGGACTGTATGCGCCCCGCGTTACCTCGCTGTATTTCCGGGATGTTATGCAAATTGTCCGTGAAATGAACTACACCGTTTTGATCCACCCAGCGATAATATTCGGCAGCGACAAGCGCGGCTGAGCTAATCAAGAGCGCGGATAAAAAGGCGGCGCCGAAAACTATGCGTGTCATGGTAGAAAAGAATAGTATCATAAGTCGTTACCAACAAAAACAAAAACTGACTCTGACTTTGACCGACATATTTGTCCGCTGCCGGCCTCATAACTGAACTCTGCTTTTTCCAGGCACCTTTACAAGGCAGCGCCGGTATGGTAGAAATTTGTGCAACGAAAAGAAAGAAAGAGAGAGAAAGAGCGGAGATCACATGGGAATTGCTCAACCGAATAGGCAAGTAGTTATCGAGCAGTTCAGGGTTCATCAGACGGATACGGGCTCTCCTGAAGTGCAAGTCGCCTTATTGAGTCAGCGTATCGACCACCTCACGGGTCACTTCAAGATTCACGTCAAGGATCACCATTCCCGTCGGGGCCTCCTGAAGCTAGTAGGACAGAGGAGGAGGCTTCTGGATTATCTCAAGAAAAGCGATTTCGAAAGGTATCAGAGCCTGATCCAACGGCTAGGAATAAGGAAATAGCCATTCCTGACCAACCGCCCTCCTGTACCGCCTCCGTTAAGCACATCCCCTCTCAGAGGAACCTAATATGATTAAGAAAGTGGAATTGGATTTTCACGGCCGTCCTTTGTCGATCGAAGTCGGCAAAGTCGCGAAACAGGCTGACGGCGCCGCCTTGGTCCGCTACGGTGAAACCGTGGTTTTGGTAACGGCAGTGGCCGCCCAAGAGCTTAAGACCGACACTGATTTCTTCCCGTTAACGGTTGATTATCAGGAGAAAACTTTTGCCGCAGGGAAGATTCCCGGCGGCTTCTTCAAGCGTGAGGGCCGCCCGTCGGAAAAGGAGATCCTTACCTGTCGACTCATTGATCGCTCCATCCGGCCGCTCTTTTCGGAAGGGCTTCGCTGTGAAACCCAAGTGATCGCGACGGTTTTATCGGCTGACCGTGAGAACGATCCCGATGTGGTCGCGATGCTGGGAGCCTCAGTCGCCCTCCAGGTTTCGGATATTCCATTTAACGGGCCGCTTGCGGGAGTTCGGATAGGCCGAATCAACGGACGATGGGTCATCAATCCGACCCAAAGCCAACTTCTAGAAAGCGACATGGATATTTTTCTATCGGGCAGCCGCGATGCCATTGTCATGGTCGAAGGTGGCGCCAAGATGGTTCCAGAAGACGAAATTCTCGAGGCCTTATTCACCGGCCATGAAGCGATCCAGCCGCTTCTCCAGATCCAGGAAGAGATCCGCCGGGAGATCGGTAAGCCCAAGCGTCAAGTGCCGCTGGCAGAATTAGACCCGGCGATTGTTCGTCAGGTCGAGCAGTTGGCGCTGTCGAAATTGCAACAGGCCATTGAGATTCCAGAGAAGCTGGAGCGCTATAAACAAATCGGCGAAATCAAAGGCGAAGTCGTCGCCAAAATGCTGGCGGAATTTCCGCAAAAGGAAAAAGACATTAAAGGGGCATTCGACGAGCTCAAGCGGAATTGCTTCCGTGGCCTGATCATTCAGCGAGAGCGCCGCATCGACGGGCGCGGATTAAAAGATATCCGCCCGATCACCTGCGAGGTCGAAATTCTGCCGCGGACTCACGGGTCGGCGCTATTTACCCGCGGGGAGACCCAGGCGCTGGTTGTGACGACACTCGGGACGGCATCGGACGAACAGAAGATCGACGCGTTAATCGGCGAACATTATAAAAAGTTCATGCTGCATTATAACTTTCCTCCGTTCAGCGTCGGTGAGGTCAAGTTTCTTCGTGGGCCGAGCCGCCGCGAGATCGGCCATGGCAATCTCGCCGAACGAGCGTTGCTGCCGGTATTGCCCCCCGAGGAGAGCTTTCCTTACACGATCCGCATTGTATCGGAAGTTTTGGAGTCGAATGGCTCGACGTCGATGGCCACGGTCTGCGGCGGATCGCTTTCCCTGATGGATGCCGGAGTGCCGGTATCGGCGCCAGTGGCAGGGATCGCGATGGGTCTCATCAAAGAAGGGGAACATGTGCGAGTCCTTTCCGATATTCTGGGCGATGAGGATCACCTTGGCGACATGGACTTCAAAGTTGCCGGTACGCCGAACGGCGTGACCTCGCTGCAGATGGACATCAAGATCAGCGGTGTGAACCGCGACATCATGCGGCAGGCCTTGTACCAGGCGCGGGAGGGCCGGTTGCATATTCTCGGCATCATGACAGAGACCATGGGATCACACCGGGCAAGCGTCTCCGGCCATGCGCCGCGGATTACTACCCTCAAGGTCAGGCCCGAAAAGATTCGTGAAATCATCGGACCCGGTGGTAAGGTTATTCGCGGTATCATTGAAGCCACCGGCGTTAAGATGGATGTGGAAGACGACGGAACAGTAACCATTGCGTCGATCGATGAGGCCGCTTCGAGAAAAGCCATCGAAATGGTGCAGAAAATCGCCGCCGAGGCCGAGGTCGGCAAGATCTATAAAGGCACAGTGAGAAAGATTGTCGATTTCGGCGCGTTCGTTGAAATCTTCCCTGGTACCGATGGCTTGGTTCATATCTCACAGCTTGCGCCCGAGCGGGTTCGCCGGGTCAGCGACATTCTCAAAGAGGGCGACGAGGTCATGGTGAAAGTTCTGGAGATCGATAGACAGGGCAAGATCCGACTCAGTCGAAAAGAGGCGCTGCAGGAAACAGGCAATGGCCCATCCGGCGCCGGTTCAGATGATTCGTCACGGCCATAGTATCGTGGGCCTCTCAGCTTGCCATGTTCGTTAAAGCCCTCCTCGATAATGGGATCCGAGTTGTCTCCCAAGAAATGCCGGATCATCGGTCGGTAAGTTTGGGAATATGGGTCGAGAACGGATCCCGTCACGAATCGACGCGCGAAAACGGGATCTCCCACTTCATTGAGCATCTGCTCTTCAAGGGCACCGAGCGGCGTAGCGCCGCCCAGATCGCCGAAGAAATGGACGCGATCGGTGGCGTTCTCAATGCCTTTACGGCTAAAGAACATACCTGTTATTACGCCAAGGTCTTAGACGAAGACCTGCCGCTGGCGATCGATCTACTGACGGACATTTTTCTCCATTCGGTTTTCAATGCTGACGAGATCGAGCGCGAAAGGTCCGTTATCCTCCAGGAGATCTCCCAAGCGGAAGATACCCCTGACGATTACATCCACGATCTTTTCAGCCTTGATTTTTTCAAGGATCATCCCCTGGCCCGTCCCATTTGCGGGAGTGCGGAAACGGTGAACTCGTTTCGACGGCAGGATTTTTTAACCTTCTTCAAGTCGCGATATCGACCCCGTCGGGTGGTTGTTGCAGCGGCCGGCCATTTGCGTCACGATGAATTGGTCCAAGCGTTCAACGAAAGGCTGGGTTCTGTGCGCGATTCCGTTCACGACGGCCGTTCAGACTCGGAGGACGGCGACGGCGCGCCGGAGATGCAGAGCGGGATTTTTCAACATACCAAGTCGCTGGAGCAGGCCCATCTTTGTCTCGGCGTTTCCGGAGTGCACCAAACCCATCCCCTGCGATACGCGGCCTATGTTCTGAATACTCTGCTCGGCGGCGGCATGAGTTCGCGGCTATTTCAGGAGATCCGCGAAAAACGCGGCAAGGCTTATTCAGTCTATTCCTTCTCATCGTCATATAAGGACGTAGGCTACCTGGGTGTCTATGCCGGCACCAGCGTAGAATGGGTGGAAGAAGTCGTCGAGCTAATTCTCAAGGAACACAAGCAGCTGGCCGCCGGCGATATCAAAGAAGAGGAAATTCGCCGGACGCAGGGACAACTTGTGGGCAGCATGATGCTCGGCCTAGAGTCCACGGACTCATGGATGAGCCATATCGCACGCAATGAAATCTATTTCGGGGAGCCGATCACCACGGATGAAATATGCCGGGGGATTCGCGCTGTCTCCCGTGATACGGTCGTCGATCTCGCCTCCACGCTTTTTGGCTCGCAGGAAATCGCGTTATCTCTGCTGGGTGACTTTAAAGACACCATCAAGATAAAAATCTAGAACTGGGTGACTAAATTCTCCGGTCGTGGGTCGTGCAGCGTAGGTAGCCGGTGGAAGAGATACGAGTTCAGATAAAACGGGTGCGCCCAAGCTCTAAGGAAGTCCCGCTCCCGGTCTATGTTACAGAGGGATCCGCCGGCATGGACCTATGTGCGGATCTCGAAAGCGAACTGACGTTGGCCCCGATGGAGCGCGCGCTGATCCCTACCGGTGTTGCCATTGCGTTGCCGCAGGGTTTTGAGGCTCAAATTCGTCCGCGCAGCGGTTTAGCTTTAAAGCAGGGATTGACGATGGTTAACAGTCCCGGAACCATCGATTCCGATTACCGGGGTGAGATTCAGCTGATTGCCATCAATCTGGGCCTAGGGCCGGTGGTGATTCAGCGCGGCCAGCGCATCGCTCAAATGATCATTCAGCGAATTATTCGGGCGCAGTGGCAAGAGGTTCAAGAGTTGCCTCCCTCGGATCGGCAGGACGGCGGGTTTGGCCACACGGACGAAATTAACACGGTTCAACGTTCAAAGTTCAAAAGGTTCAAAGGAAGAACGAAACGCGCTTCCAAGTCTTGAGCCCTTAAAACATCCAGAGTTTTAATTAGAGGCATGATCGCGCGGTACACACGGCCGGAGATGGGCCGTATTTGGTCCGAGGAGAATGGCTTCCAGAAGTGGCTCGATGTGGAAATTCTTGCCGCCGAGGGTTTGGCTCAGCTCGGGCAAGTTCCTAAAGCGGCCGCCGCCCGAATTAGAAAAAAGGCTCGCTTCAACGTCGCCCACATTCGCAAGATCGAGAGCGAAGTTAAACACGAGATTATCGCGTTCCTGAGTTGTGTGGCGGAATCCGTCGGCGACGACGCCCGCTTCCTCCACGTCGGTATGACGTCTTCCGATGTCATGGACACGGCCTTAGCCATTCAGTTCAAGGAAGCTTCGGCCATTTTGCTCCAGGACGTGAAGGATTTGATGAAGGTGTTACGGCGCCAGGCCTTCAAGTATAAGTGGACCGTGATGATCGGTCGCACCCATGGTGTGCACGCCGAGCCGATCACCTTCGGCTTAAAGTTGGCGCTCTGGTATCAAGAGATGGCGCGCAACCTGGCCCGGCTGGAAAGAGCGGTGGATGATATCTGCGTCGGTCAGATTTCGGGTGCAGTGGGTACGTTTGCACAGATTTCACCAAAGGTGGAGGCCTACGTTTGTCGAAAGGCTGGCCTCAAGCCGGCGCTGATCTCCAATCAAATTATCCAGCGCGACCGACACGCTTATTTTTTTGCCACCTTGGCCGTGATCGCCAGCTCGTTGGAGAAGTTTGCCGTTGAGGTCCGTCACCTGCAACGCACGGAAGTTCAAGAAGCGGAGGAGCCGTTCACGGAGGGGCAGAAGGGCTCGTCAGCGATGCCGCACAAGCGAAACCCGATCCTTTCTGAGAATGTGTCGGGTTTGGCGCGGCTCATGCGGGGCTACGCCATGGCTGCGTTGGAGAACGTTCCCCTGTGGCATGAGCGGGACATCAGTCACTCCTCCGTGGAACGGGTGATTGCGCCGGATGCGACGATCGTGCTCGACTTCATGCTCCGTCGCATGATCTACGTATTGGGCAATCTCTGTGTCTATCCTGAAAACATGAAGCGCAATCTGGAGAAGAGTGGCGGTACGGTTTTTTCCGAAAAGGTGCTGCTTGCGTTGGTCGATAAAGGAATCCCGCGGGACACCGCTTATCGCATGGTGCAGCGCCACGCCTTGAAAGTTGGACGAGAGGGTGGTGATCTAAAAGAGGAACTGCTTCAGGCTCCGGAAATTCGCCGCACCCTGGCGGCACAAGAGATCGAGAAAGTCTGGGGTGTCAAACATCACCTTACCAACGTTGATTTTATCTTCCGCCGGGTTTTTCATTGAAGGGATAAGCCGGCGGCTGAAAGCATCTGACCATGCGCGTTAAAATTTTCGTTTCTCTAAAAAGCGGGGTGTTGGACCCCCAGGGGAAAGCCATTGAAAGGTCGCTGCACACTTTAGGCTATGGTGAGGTGCAGGATGTCCGGATGGGGAAATATCTCGAACTCAATGTCGAAGCGAGTTCATATGAAGCTGCCGAATCCCGCATCCGCGAGATGTGCGAGAAGCTGCTCGCGAATCCGGTCATTGAAGATTATCGGTTTGAGATTGAGGGGTAGACCGTGCGTTGGGGCGTAATTGTTTTTCCGGGCTCCTGCGATGACCAGGACGTCTTTGATGCTTTAAAGCGGGACATGGGTCAGAAGGTTAAGTTCCTCTGGCATAAGGATGATCTGGTGGGCCATTTCGACTGCCTGGTACTACCTGGTGGATTTTCTTACGGCGACTATCTCCGTTGCGGCGCCGTGGCGCGTTTTTCACCGATCATGCGTCGCGTTGTCGAGTTCGCTCGGCAAGGCGGCCTCGTGCTGGGAATCTGCAATGGCTTCCAGATTCTCTGTGAATCGGGTCTTCTCCCGGGTGCGCTGGTGCGAAATGCCGGGCTTCAATTTGTTTGCCAGCAGGTTATGCTCCGTGTCGAAGAAACTGACACTCCGTTTACCTGCGAGGCTAAAAAGGGACAGCTTCTCAAAATTCCGGTCAAGCACGGAGAGGGCTGCTATTACGCAGACCCGGCAACCCTGGAGCAGTTGCGCAAGAACCATCAGATCTTGCTTCGTTATGTCGATGCAAAAGGGCGGGCTTCGCCGTCGGCTAATCCCAATGGCTCCCTGGATAACATCGCGGGCGTATGCAATGAAACGCGGAACGTCTTTGGCCTAATGCCTCATCCGGAAGATGCTTGCAACATGCGTCTGGGCAGTGAGGATGGACGCAAAATCTTTTCGTCCATTGCCGCGGCGTGTGCTCAAAGGGAGCATCGCCGTGCGTGACGAGAAAGCGGCACAATTGACTCAACCGCTTGTGACCCCGGAGGTTGTCGCCAGTCACGGACTGACCCTGGAAGAGTACCGGAAGATCGTCAATCTCCTCGGGAGAGAGCCAAACCATACGGAACTCGGCGTGTTCTCCGTCATGTGGTCGGAGCACTGTAGCTACAAGAGCTCGCGGCACTACCTGAAACGCCTGCCGACGGAAGGCGCGCATGTTTTGCAGGGGCCGGGCGAGAACGCGGGGGTGGTCGATATTGGCGACGGATTGGCCGTGGCTTTTAAGATGGAAAGCCACAATCATCCTTCGTTCATCGAGCCCTATCAGGGCGCGGCCACCGGCGTCGGGGGGATTCTCCGTGACGTCTTCACCATGGGTGCTCGGCCGATCGCGTCTCTGAACTCGCTCCGTTTCGGCAGCATCGACCATCCGCGCACCCGCTATCTACTATCGGGGGTAGTCGCGGGCATCGGCGGCTACGGAAACTGCATCGGTGTTCCAACCGTGGGTGGGGAAGTTTATTTCGACGAATGCTATGACGCTAATATCTTGGTGAATGCTTTTACTTTGGGTATCGCCAAAAAGAAGCGCATATTCACCGGCGTGGCGCGAGGTGTCGGCAACCCGGTGATTTACGTTGGTTCCAGGACCGGCCGCGATGGAATTCATGGCGCGACCATGGCATCGGAATCATTTTCGGAAGAAAAGGAACAGCGACGTCCTACCGTTCAGGTCGGGGACCCGTTTACTGAGAAGCTGCTTTTGGAAGCTTGTCTGGAACTGATGGAAACGGACTGCATCATCGGTATTCAGGACATGGGCGCGGCCGGACTGACGAGTTCCTCTTCTGAAATGGCGGGACGCGGCGGCACCGGCGTAGAGCTGGATCTTTCCCGTGTGCCCCTGCGCGAGCAGGGCATGACGCCTTATGAGATTTTGCTCTCTGAGTCGCAGGAGCGAATGCTCTTGGTGGCAAAGCAGGGCACAGAGGATGAAGTCAAGCGGATTTTTGACAAATGGGATCTCGATGCCGTCGTTATTGGCAGGGTTACCGACGATCGGCAGTTTCGTGCGTTTTTTGACGGCGTCGAAGTGGCTTGTATTCCGATTAGCGCTTTGACCAAGGAGGCGCCGGTTTATCAACGGCCCGTTGAGCGCCCGAAGCTTCAGGACCAACTCGAGCAGCTCGACCTTTCTAATATCGCGGAACCAACGGATTTGGGTTCGACAGTGAAGCTTCTCATCGGATCACCGAACATAGCCTCGAAGGAATGGGTTTACCGCCAATACGATCATTTCGTGCGCAGCAATACGGTAGTAGTTCCTGGCGCCGATGCTGCAGTGATCCGGGTCAAAGGAACGGAAAAGGGACTTGCGCTTACCGTCGATGGCAATAGTCGCTACTGCTATCTCGATCCCTATGTGGGAGGGGCTTTAGCCGTGGCGGAAGCGGCGCGCAATCTTGCTTGCGTTGGAGCTCGACCACTCGGCCTCACAGACTGCCTTAATTTTGGCAGTCCGGAAAACCCGCAGGTGATGTGGCAATTCTCCCAGGTCATCGAGGGGATGCGTGATGCCTGCATTGCGCTAAAGATCCCCGTTGTGAGCGGCAACGTTAGTTTCTATAATGAAACTGACGGAGTTCCAATTTATCCGACGCCCACGGTGGGGATGGTGGGCCTGGTCGCCGAAGTGGCTAAGATTGTTACGCCATGGTTTAAAGCTGCTGGCGATGTGGTTGTTTTACTCGGGCGTACGCGCGAAGAACTGGGTGGCAGTGAATACCTAAAAATTGTCCATGGGTTGGTCAAAGGGACGCCGCCATGGATCGATCTTCGGCTGGAACAAGCGGTTCAGAGCTGCTGTGTCGCAGCCATTGAGAAGGGCATTCTCCGGTCAGCTCATGACATATCGGATGGTGGGATCGCTATCGCGTTGGCAGAGTGCTGCATCAGCGGGCCTGAAAAGCCGCTGGGGGTGCGGATTGACATGCGTGAAATGATTCGTGGAGATGCTTTGCTTTTTAGCGAGTCGCAATCGCGGATCGTCGTATCAGTCGCGGAGGAGAATCTGGAGCAACTGCGTGAAGTGGCTGCCGAACACCACGTGCCGATGCAGGTTATGGGAGCGGTGGGAGGTACAAGTTTCGTAATTCAGCCTCTGCTGCGGCTGCCGGTAGACGAACTGCGCGCGACTTGGTGGGCGGGGCTGACGAGCCGGATCAAATAGGACTACGAAAGTGTTCGACAAATTTCACGAAGAATGCGCGGTGATGGGAGTCTATGGCCATCCCGAAGCGGCCAACATGGTCTACTTAGGGCTTTATGCGCTCCAGCACCGCGGCCAGGAATCGTGCGGCATTGTCTCCTCCGACGGCAGAGGCCTTATTTCCCATCGGCAGATGGGTCTTGTCGCCGATGTCTTCAGAGAGGACGTCATCAAGCGGTTAGAGGGCTCGAGGGCAATCGGCCACAATCGCTACTCCACCACCGGCCAGAGTCATCTGAAAAATGCTCAGCCCTTTGTCGTAGAATATTCTCAAGGACCCATCGCGATCTCTCACAACGGGAATCTGGTCAACGCTGAAGTATTGCGAAAAGAGTTAGAGGATTCGGGTTCCATCTTCCAGTCCACCTCTGATACTGAAGTCATCATTCACTTGATTGCGACATCAAAAGAGTCGACTCTCATGGGTCGCATCGTCGAGGCTCTGAGCCGAACGCGGGGCGCCTATTCGCTGCTGTTTTTGACTTTGGATCGGATGATCGCGGCCCGGGACCCGATGGGTTTCCGTCCTCTCGTGGTCGGACGGTTTAACTCGGGACCTAACGAAGGCGCCTACGTTGTCGCCTCGGAAACTTGCGCGCTGGACCTGATCGAGGCCACCTATGAGCGCGAAGTGGAGCCCGGTGAAATCATCACATTTAGCGCCAATGGGATGGAATCCCTCAAGCCTTTTCCTCCCGCGCCCTCAGCGAAATGTATTTTCGAGTACGTTTATTTTTCTCGTCCCGACAGCAATCTCTACGGTCACAACGTCTATCAAGTTCGCAAGGCCCTCGGCCGGCAGCTGGCCCGCGAAAGCGCTGTGAACGCGGATCTTGTGACCCCTGTGCCGGACTCCGGGGTACCGGCAGCTATGGGTTTTGCTGAGGAGTCAGGAATACCGCTGGAGTTCGGGTTGATCCGCAACCACTACGTGGGCCGGACGTTCATCGAGCCGCAGCAATCGATCCGCCATTTTGGCGTTAAGATTAAACTCAACGCCCAACGAGAAGTTTTACAGGGGAAGCGCGTAGTCGTCGTGGATGATTCCATCGTCCGCGGCACCACCAGCCGCAAGATCATTCGGATGCTACGCGATGCCGGCGCAAAGGAAGTCCACATGCGCATCAGCTCGCCAGCGACGATCAGCCCGTGTTATTACGGCATCGACACGCCGACCCGCTCTGAGCTCATCGCGTCGTCAAGCTCGGTCGAAGAAATCCGACGTTTCATCGAGGCCGACACTCTCGCCTATCTCAGTCGAGAAGGGATGTACACTTATTTCAACGGCCAGAGTCGGGGTTTTTGCGATGCTTGCTTCAGCGGCAATTATCCCGTCCACTTTGAAGACGAAGGCCATACCCGCCAGCTCCATCTTTTCGAAGCCGTGAGCCGCTAGCGCCAGCTTGGCTTCAATAAGCGGCGTCTCTATTTGTTCTTACGTTCCTTACGATCGGGCAGCCTTCCAGATTTCCCTTGTCAGGCACCTTTGAGATCTGCATGCGTCGGGTGGGGAGGCCGACGGTGGGTGAGGAACCGAGAAAACTCATCGCGATACGGTTAGATCCGAAAGTCCTGGGTTGGTTACGCGAAACCGCTAAGAAGAAGGGATTGCCTTATCAGTCGCTCGTCAATCAGATCTTGGCAGAGGAAATGAAGAAGGCAAGCTAGGCCGGGAATAGATACAGTGCTCAGTTCAAGGTCGTGTTCGATGCGGTTCGCAAACTCATGACGCTGCTGGAGCCGAACAAACGGAAGATCGGTTTCTGGTGAAGGAACGGGCAGTCCGGTACGGAAGAGGGTAGAGCCGTCATTTTGACGTTTTGAGAATTATCAGTCACGAGATGGAACTGGCAGACTTCCGGGGCTTCATTACTCCACGATCAGCCGGCTAGTCAATGCGGTTGATAAACATCAAAAGGAAAGGGCTTGATACTAGCGTAACACTCGCGCTGCCCTGAACTTTACGCGCATTTTTTCAGCGGCTCGCCTAGACCATATAGCGGATCGCCAGCGTTGCACTTTTCCCGATGGGAGACTCCTGCAGGATTGAATCCCCGGGACGCATGAGCTTTATCATCACATCACGACAAACCGCCATGCTGTGGTCAGAGCTGAAAGCATTCGCTAACTGCTTCTGGAGGCTGTTTGATTCCACGTCAATGTAAGATTTCCCGCTCTGTCTGGCGAAGTTTAGAATAGCCGCGAGACGGTTTTGTATCTCCCATGCAGTAGGTGCCATAGCTTCCTCCTTATGGTTGAGTGCCGATTCCCCGCTGCAACATCCTCCGACCAGACGATCGAGCTCGGACGGGCTCCTCGGGAGTCACTTTGCCCAAATGACTTTTCGCCGCTTCGATCATGTCGATCCCCCGGCCACGTTCAGGAAGGATTGCGCGACTCAAGCGCCGGAGACGATTATCAACCCACACTTCGCTGCGCCTCAACACCCAAGTCACCGCTTCTTCTTCGGTCGTGCAGCGCTTGGAGAATTGGACAAACTTAGAATTACGAGAAGACCCCGCGAACCAGTTGATATCGGCTTGCGGTGCCCAGGCATTCGCAACTGTATCGTAGGTCGGGAAAGCCATAATCACATGATTGCGGTACAGGCGGCTCCACATGGTGGTTAACTCCTCTCTGGGATGGAGATTTCTTTTCAGCCGTTGCGATCTGCCGATCCAGATACGGCAAAGATAATCTCGCGATTGATGTTCTCCTCCTTTTGCTCCGCCGCCTTTAGGGTTCTGCGGAGGTGATTGTGTCGGCCACGTATCGGTTAAACGACTGCGCCTTCATCTTTCACGTTGGGCGGGACCTCTATAAGTCGACCAGCCGGCCACGTTTAACAACACTGGAGAGCCTTCCTGTAAAGCTTCCGGTGATGAAATTAGATGCCGAGTCGCGGATGGTGACTCTCTCGGTTTCGAGCTGAAGCCTGTCTGCTTCTGACATTGATTTCCTCCGCATGGAGCCGAAGCCTTTTCGCCTCCATAAAACAGAGGGAGCAAACAATCATGTCAAGCAGTCTGATGCCTTCATCTTCGCTCGTAACCCGATAGGCGTTACCTACAATCAATTCCCCGCAATGTTGACAAGTGTGATTCATGATTTTGTTTATTGGCAAGGAAGATGCCATCCCGGAC
>Ga0209814_10000256_pt1 | contig 16540 bp, 14 predicted proteins | sample SoiMetdeltSBSDD1_FD_187597 | JGI IMG/M metagenome (GOLD analysis project Ga0209814, IMG submission 187597) | Bulk soil microbial communities from a Populus tree surrounding site in Tennessee, USA - Soil MetaG P. deltoides SBSDD1 (SPAdes) (version 2) | ecosystem: Environmental > Terrestrial >... | reverse complement strand
GTTTTTGCTGTGTTTACCGCCATCTCTGCTCTTGTGGCCCTGCTCTATCTGCCGGATTTGAAAGAGCAGGTTAAATTGCCAGTGCTCAAGATCTGGGGGGCGGTGGACAAGAAGATCAAAACGTTAGGCTTGGGGTTTGGACTTCTTAACGGGGCTCTCGACGCTTGGGGGGTCGTTGTAGTTCCGGTATATCTTACGAAAGTTCTAGGCGTAAGTCCGGCCTTCGTGGGCACCGTAATGATGGCCGAATACATATTCCAAGGGTTGATCGTTACCTTCTTTTCAAAATATGTGAATCTGCGCTGGGAGCCGAGGAGGTTATTAGTACTGGGAGGGCTGTTGCTTATCCCGGTCTGTCTTGCTTTGTCGCTCCCAATACCCCTTTACGGTTTTTTGGCATTGATCTTTGTTTATATGTTTTTCTTTAGTGCATCGATGGTTTATTATAACCAACTGATGTTGGATTTCGCCAGTGATGACAAGACCTCACTTGATCTCGCCACGTACACAACCCTCACCAACGTATTTAAACCGATCGGCGTTTTTGCCTCGGGCCTCCTGGCTGAGTCAATGGGATTTAGTTGGGCCTATTATTTTGCTGCTCTCCTTATTCTTTTTTCCGCTTTGACATGTCTTGCTCTTCCAAAGGCAACAACACCCCAAGTGACCGCTGAGATGGGGCGGCCCTACGGCGGCGAACTCGCCAGCCTGAAGAAATAGCTGTGACGTAAAACATAGCGCCTACAGACGGAGGCCCTTTTTATGTACTGTTACAAGCAACTCTCTATTATAAATCTCTTGCCTTTATTTTTCCTGCTGGCTTCGGCCATTCCGCTTGCGGCAGAAGAACGGTTTCTCGTTTTCGGACGAGTGCACGACGATCCCGTTAGATCGATAAGAGATCGCCAAGAATTTGTTGACTATATGGCCAAAAAACTAGCCCCTCTTGGTATTACCGCCGGCAGGATAGTGGTAGTAGACAAAATGCAATTGCTCGCTCGAGCCCTTAGAGAGGGCAAAGTGGATCTCTTTCACGATAGCGTCGTGCCATCGATGGTGCTCTCGAAGTGGACAGGTTCTATCCCCATTTTAAGGCAGTGGAAGTATGGCGAGCCTGATTATTCGGGTATCATCGTAGTAAAGAAAAACAGTGGTATCAACACGCTCGCTGATTTAAAAGGTAAAGTTATCGCGTTTGAGGAGCCTCACTCCACCTCTGCCAGCGTGCTTCCTCGGATGCTTTTGGAAGAGAAAAAGTTAAGGTTGGTCGAGATTAAGTCCTCTGGGACAGTTAAGCCCGATGCGGTTGGGTATGTGTACGGTGAAGATGGCAGTGCGGTCAATCGCCTAATCACCGATCGAGTGGATGCTGCTACGACGATAGATAGGGAAGTTCAAAGGTTGAAGCCGGAGATCCGAGAAAACCTAATAATTATCGGCAGAACGATATCTGTCCCAAGACAAATTATATCAGTACGCAAGGATCTTGATCCAAAAATAGTTAAAACCTTGAAAGAAGTTTTGATCAACATGGACAAAGATCCAGAAGGTAAAGGCGTACTGACGAGACAACAGAACACGACCAATATCGACGAAATCCCACCAGGATCGCTGGAACACTTAAAATTTATAGAAAGATATGTTTTTTCGTCCCTAGGGAAAGAGGTAGATTCGTGGTAACAGTCGCCCATGGACCTAAAGGTAAAAATCAGCCTTAAACTAAAGATCTTTCTCTCGGTTGGACTCTTCTATCTCGCCGCGGTTGGCACCCTCACCTACCTTACGATTCGCTCCCAGAGAAACCTGCTCTCAGAGCAAATGGCCGAAAGAGCCAAGGCGGGGATCAACCTAATGGAGCTAAGTGTCACTGGTGCGCTTTACAAGCTGGATACATTCCGGCTTGAAACGGTTGCTCGGGAAGCAAAGGCTCTGCCTGATGTCGATTATGCTTATATCTTCGATGACAAAGGCAGGATTGTGGGAGATTTTCACGAAGATCAGAGCCAGCTTTTTACGACTTTTGCTGATGAACTTGGAAAAAGGATTCTAAAATCCAATGAGATCCTTGTGAATATCGTAAATGATAAACACATCTTAGACATCTCCAAGCCGGTGAATTTGGGTCACAAAAAGTTAGGGGGGATTCGTTTAGGCTTTAATTTGAAGCCCTTAATCGAGGAGATAAGGACAGTTACCTTCAGGGCCGTGGGGATTGCAACTGCCATTTTCTTATTAGGTTTAGGCTTCATTTTCATTATCACGGCAAGAATGACCAAGCCGATAGAGAGACTCACCGTAGCTGCGAAACGCATCGAAGCAGGGGATCTACAATATCGAGTTGCTATCGACAGGGATGATGAGATCGGAAGTCTCGCCAAAGCCTTCGATCAGATGGCTGAGCGCTTGATGCAGAGGGAGAGGGAACTCAAGGAATCCCAAAATATCCTTCGCCGGGCGGACCGACTTTCTTCCTTAGGATTACTTACCGCCGGCTTGGCACATGAAATTCGCAATCCTCTAGTGGCAATCCGCACTTTCACCCAGCTTTTGCCAGAACGTTACGAGGATGCAGAATTTCGTGAAGGATTTCAAGGGCTTGCACTTAAGGAGGTTGATCGCATCTGCGGTTTGATCAACGATCTTTTGAGTTTTGCACGGCCGTCGCGCCCCAATGTTGCGGAAGAAAATATGAATGACGTCGTGGACGGGATTGCGCGCATATTGGAGACCGAAGCGAAGGAAAAAGGTGTTGAGATTACTAGGGATTTTGGCCTCAACCTGCCTCGGGTCTGGATTGACAGAGAACAGATGAAACAGGTATTTATGAACCTCATACTCAATGCCATACAGGCAATGAGAGAGGGTGGGTCGATCTTCATATCCACACGACCCATTTCCAGAGACGAGGCAGGACACTCAGGCCAATTCGTCCAAGTTGAAGTCCGCGATACAGGGATAGGGATACCAGCGGAGAACTTGGATCATATCTTCGATCCATTTTTTACCAGCAAAGACGAGGGCAGCGGCCTGGGGCTTTCGATTTCTCATCAGATTGTCCAAGAACATGGAGGATACGTCACGGTTGAGAGTAAAGCCGGCGTTGGAACAACATTTTGTATAAATTTGCCAACTGGTAAGCCGATTCGTCAAATAAGCAACGGGCGCGCTCATGCAAGCGAAGCGAATCTTAGTCATTGAGGAGTCTGAGGTCGTGCGGGAGACCCTGGCCCTTATTTTAGGGCGGGAGTTTGTCGTCGCAAAGAGGCCCTTTGGAAAAGGGGTTTTTTCATTCGCCGAAACTGACCGCGATGTGGACCTCTTGATTCTCGGCGTCACGCCGGCTATCGGGAAGGAGCCCTCTAGCCTATTGAGATTCGCGGACAAAGCGCCTTTTTCGGTTCTCTTCCTAGTGGATTCAAAATCAGCGGCAAGGGCGATCGACGATCGAGAAAGAGTTGGCTGTTTAGCCAAACCCTTTAGTCCCTATGAATTGAAAGAGAAAGTTGGGCAACTCTTAGCCCGGAGAAACATTCTATCCGAGGCTCTGTCCCATCCTAGTGTAGAGCCTCAAGGAGAGTTTAGCCGATACCTTGAATTCCCTTATCTCACTCGAGCCGCGGCAAGCCTGGTTCATCGGTTTGCGGCCACGGGTCTGCCAATTCTGATTTCCGGGGAGGTTGGCTGCGGCCAGGAACGCGTCGCCCGTGGGATTCATGTCTTAGGAGCCCGTTTCGGTAGCTGGGTTTCATTGCATGCGGCTGAGATCAACAACGCCTATTTGGATCAGAAAAGTCTTCAACTGTCATGGTGTCGTAGCAGCGAAGCGCCGCCCGTTACATTGATAATCGAGAACGTTGATTGGCTTTCGCTATCCGGCCAGGCGGAGCTTTTGAATTTCCTCGAAGAAGAGGAAGCCAAATTCGGCAAGTGTCGTCTTATCACCACGGCGCGGGTCGATATCTTGGAGAAGGTTTATCGGGATGAGTTACTGGAGTCCCTCTATTATAAGCTGGCCACACTAAAATTGTCGCTCCGGCCGCTAAGGGAGCGGAGGGAGGATGTCCCGGCAATCGCCAGTTGGTTTTGTCAGCTTTATGCCAGCCATCTCGGCTTGGAAGAAGTCAGTCTTTCCGCAGGTGCCAATGAGCGTCTCAGCAACTACCTTTGGTTCGGGAACTTGAACGAAATGGAAACCGTCATCGCCCGAACCCTGGCCCTACAACGAAAAAGCTGGATCGAAGCAACCGATCTGATTTTCGATTTTTCGGCTGCGGGAGAGTTACCGGAGCTGCCCGCGTTCGAGGCGTTGGCTGGTTCAGAAGCTCAAGAAAAAAGCGTGCTCGAAAGGGCCGAGAGTCTGACCCAGGAGCGGAACGGCTTGCACGCGGAGGTGAACGCAGAGGATAGTCATGCTCACGGGGAAGACTTGAGTGTTTTGATCCACGAACTGGCTCATGAATTAAAGAATCCGATGGTCACGATCAAAACCTTTGCCCAGTTGTTAACTGACAGATACCAGGACGAGAATTTCCGGGACCGTTTCCAAGATGTCGTGGGCTGCGATATCGAGCGGATGGATGACCTGCTTGAGCTGATGATCGAGTTTGCCGACTTCACGCAGCCTCGTTGGAGCAAGGTGCCGTTGCAGGAAAAGCTTCGCTCTGTGTTGAATGAAGTTACCAGTGAATGCGCCCGGCGGCAGGCCCAAATCCGTTGGAAAGGAAATGGCTATAGCCGTGAAATCAAAGCCGACGAAACTCAGGTCAAATACGTTCTGAAAAACGTGCTGCTCGCTGTCTTGTCCCAGGCAAAAATGGGAAGTGAAATTGAGATCAACGTTGAAAAACAAGGGTGCGTTGCGATCTCGTATCTTCGTGAAGTCGCGCGGGTCGCGTCGATCACGCATTATTTCGATAAATCGTCTTCGAGCCCGAGCGAAAGCGTATTACCCCTACGCATCCTGCTCGCAAAGCAACTCGTAGAGCGCAACGGTGGCCATATGACTCTCGATTATTCGGAGGCCGAAAAAGACATTTTGAAAATGGAGTTTCTAATTGCTTGAATTAGAAAAGAAGCGAGAAATGAGCCAACCCTTATTGCTAGTTGTCGATGATGAGGCTGGAGTGAGACAATCGCTGCAGCTCGTTTTCAACAAGATATATCGTGTTTTAGAAGCTACGTCCGCCGACGAGGCGATGCAGAAGCTAGCGGATGAGAAACCCGACGTGGTTTTGTTGGATATAGTCATGCCGGGTGCTGATGGTCTGGCCGTCCTCAAACAGATGAGGTCAATCCACACCGATTGTCAGGTGATCATGTTGACGGCTCTCAACACTGCGCGTACGGCCTTTACGGCCAAAGGCACGGGTGCTTTCGATTACGTGACCAAACCCTTCGATGTGGAAGAACTGCGCCTGCGAGTCGAGCATGCTTTTGAGAAAGTCCATTTGTTCAGGGAACTGGAACGGTTGAAGGAAGAAGTCGGCCGCAAATACGGAGTTGAGCACGTCATTGGGCGATCCAAACAAATCATCGACGTGTTTAAGGCTGTTAGCATGGTGGCGGCCAAGAAAAGCACGGTGCTCATTACCGGCGAGAGCGGCACGGGAAAGGAGCTGATTGCGCGCGCGATTCACTACAATAGTGATCGACGTTCCAAGCCTTTTGTTGTGGTCAACTGCGCGGCTCTCCCCGACACTTTGATCGAGAGTGAATTGTTTGGCTACGAGAAAGGCGCCTTTACGAATGCCTCGCAGAAAAAAGTCGGGCGCTTCGAACTCGCCCACGGAGGGACACTTTTTCTCGATGAAATCGGAGAGCTTAATCTGGGTACTCAGGCCAAGTTCCTACGCGCCATCGAGCAGGAAACTTTTACCCGTCTCGGCGGCACGGACGAAATCAAAGTCGATGTCCGAGTGATCGCCGCCAGTAATCGCGATTTGGAAACGATGGCCAAGGCCGGAGAGTTCCGCCCCGATCTTTTTTACCGGCTGAATGTTGTTTCGCTTTACCTCCCCCCCCTGAGGGAAAGACCCGAAGACATTGCGCTGCTCCTGGACCATTTTTTGAGACTTAAGGCGCAAGAGCATTCTATGGCGCCAAAAAGCCTGTCGCCAGAGGTGGTAGATTTTTTTACATCGTACTACTGGCCTGGAAATATTCGGGAACTTGAGAACCTGATCGAACGCCTGACGATCCTAACCCCGCACGAAACTATAATGTTGCGCGACCTGCCGGCTGGGATGCGTTCCACGGATCAGACCGCGACACTTAAAGAGGATGTACTTAGTGGCTCGAAGCCGTTAAGCGAAGCCGTAGACGAATTTGAACGAGACCTTATCGTTAAAGCTCTGCAGCGAACCGGGTTCAATCAGACCAAAGCCGCTTCACTTCTCGGCACCAGCCGGCGTATTCTTAAGTACCGGATCGAAAAGCTAAAAATCCATGAGCCTAATGACGGGGGTGAAGAAGTCAAATTATCGACCTAATTGGACAAAATTGTTCTCTTAACTCTCTCTATTCCTTTCCTTGTCTTAAAATTACGCTTGTAAATTCGTGATTTGGCTTTCTGCATCCTTTGGCATGTTCCTTGCTCCTGGGGCTGGCATGGATACAAGCAAGCCTCATATTCTTGTTGTCGACGACGAAATGGGTCCCAGGGAATCATTAAAAATGATTCTCAACCCCTATTATAACGTGCACGTTGCGGAGCGTGGCGGACAAGCTGTTGAAATGCTCGGCAAGTTTCCCGTCGATCTCGTGACGTTGGATCTCAAAATGCCCGGACTCTCAGGAATCCATGTGCTCGAAAAGCTAAAGGAGTATGATCCAGATGTCGAAGCGATCATTATTACCGGGTACGGGTCCTTGGATACGGCCATAGAGGGGTTGCGCCTGGGTGCATTTGACTATATTTCCAAGCCCTTTGACGTAAATCATATTCTATCTCTGGTTCGTCGCGGGCTTGAGCGCCGGAATGCGAAGAGCAAGTTAAGACAGGTCAAATCCGATTTTCTCTCCAATATTTCACATGAGCTGAGAACTCCCCTCAGTGTGGTGGTGGGTTTCGTCTACCTGCTCCTGAATCAGGTGATTGGCAAACTCAGCGAGGAGCAACAAAAAGTTTTGGAAACCGTCTACCGTAACTCCGAGGAATTATTGGAACTCATCGATAACGTGCTCTGGATGACTTCTCTCAACGCCGGCGACGCGATGGCAACCATCGAAAAATTCGACGGTCGTGAAGTGGTGCGTGAAGCGGTTAAGCGGTACGAACGTATCCTGCGTGAGAAAGGACTCGCGCTCTCGGTTGAAATGGCCGATACCGAAATGTCAATCGTCAGCGACCGCTCTAAAGTCGAAAGGATCTTTCAAAACGTTTTTAACAACGCGATCAAGTTCACGTCTCACGGAGAAATTAAGGTTAAGGCTCATCCCACGGCCGATCATTCGAGTATTGAGTTCGAAGTTACAGACACAGGGATCGGTATAGAAAAGAATAAGATGGACTCGATCTTTGAGCCATTTCAGCAGGTCGACACATCGACGCACCGTTCCTTCTCGGGACTGGGCTTAGGGCTGACTGTCGCGCGCCGGATGGCTGAACTCATCGGTGGAATGTTAGAAATCAGCAGTGAAGCTGATAAGGGCACCCGCGTTTTGATGAAATTCCCTTCCCAGGCGAGCGCCGCTGCTTCGCTACTGACGGAGCAGCGCAAATATGGGTAGCGAAAAGTTCATCGGATGCTTCTGTGATGCCATCCGTTTCTTGTTTTGATAAGCTCCTGCTTTTGTTTTCCTTCGGGCTGACTTCGCCTTGATGGCCGTGATGGAAATTATTTCTTCTTACCGTTTCTTCAAACAGCTCCATGGCAGGATAGAATTGGCGTCATTTGGTGACTACGACTTCGTCTTTGCCATCTACTTCCCTCAGTTTCAATCTAACCTCGCCCTCCCTGGGTAAGTTGATCTTCTTCGCGACGAAATTGGCTGCAATGGGAAATTCGCGCCCGCCGCGGTCGATGAGTACGGCGAGATGGATCGCTTTTGGGCGTCCTAGATCGATGAGATGATCCACTGCCGCTCGCACGGTTCGGCCCGTATGCAGTACGTCGTCGAATAGGATGATCGTCTTGTTATTGATATCGAAGGGAATCCGCGTGTGATCAACCTTGCCGTGAGGTAACAGAGCGTTGAGATCATCGCGGTAGAGAGTGATGTCCATCTCCCCGAGCGGCACCTCTTTGTCATTGGATTTCTTGATTACTTCACACAGCCGTCTCGCAAGGAAAAGGCCGCGGGTACGGATGCCAATAAATCCGAGCGAATCGAACGATTTGTTTTGACGAAGAATTGCGCGGGCCATGCGCTCGAGATTTGTCTTAATGTCCAAGGCGCTCAGGATCCGTACGCTTTTAGGTCGTTTCATTGGCTACCCGAATCACGGAATCCAACAACAGTTGCGCGCCCAAGCAGATGTTTTCTGGCTCAGACCACTCGAGCGGACTATGACTGATGCCGCGCCGGCTGGGAATGAACAACATCCCGGCGGGTGTAACCTTGGCCATCTGCATGGCATCATGACCGGCCCCTGAGGGCATAATTTCATAGGCGATATTTTTCATCTCACAGCACTCTTTTAGCAGATGAATAAGCCCTTTATCCAGCGGAACCGGGTCTTCTTCGCGGAGGGGCAAGATCTTAACTTGAATCTTTCTGCGTCGCGCGATTTCGTGAATCCGAGCTTGAACCAGCCGCACGACGCGTTTCTTAGCTTCTGCGGTAATGCTGCGGATGTCTACTGAAAGTTCGGCTTTCCCTGGGATAGCGTTAATGACTCCGGGCTCGATCTTAATCGCGCCGACGGTGCCGACCACCCGGCCTTTCTCCATGCGAGAATATCTGTGACAAATCTTTTCCAGAGCCACGATGAACTCGGAAGCGGCCACAAGAGCGTCTTTGCGCATCTCCATTGGAGTCGTTCCGGAGTGGTCGGCTTGCCCCGTCAAAACGACTCTAAATCGTGTTGGGGCGGCGATGGAGGTTACAATCCCAATGGATTTTTTCTTAGCTTCCAAGATGGGCCCTTGTTCAATGTGAAGTTCCAGGTAGGCTTTTATTGTAGACGGGTCGCGACGCATGGACCGCAAGTTCTTCCGGTAGATGCCCATGCTCGTCAAAATGTCTTCTAATTTCGTTCCTTGGCTGTCCGCAGCATGGGCAAGATCCTTGGCGCGAATTTCTCCTGCCACCAAGCTGCTCCCGAGAGTCGAGTAACCAAAGCGGCTCGACTCCTCGCCGACAAAGCAAACAACTTCTACGGGAGATTGTAGGACAAGTTTTTGTTCCTTGAGGGTTCGCACCGCCTCGAGCGCTGCAATAACACCCATGGTACCGTCGAACTTTCCCCCATGGAGAACCGTGTCCAGATGCGAACCGACGAGGAGTGCAGGCGCTTTCGCATTAGCTCCATCCAGTCTGCCAAAAATGTTGCCGATCCGGTCGATGTGGATTTGCAGACCGATTTGGCGCATTTGGTGAATTAGAAATTGGCGGCCACGCAGCTCTTTAATTGAAAAGACCAACCTTGTGACCGAGCCGTGATCGCCGATGCCGATACGTGACACAGCGTTGAGATCACGCAGCAGGCGGCGCTTGTTGATCTGGATATTGTATGAAAGTGGCGATGCCTGGACGCTTTGGCGCGATTTCACAGCTCGTATTCTAGCAGTTTAGATTACGTCAAAAAACTGCGCTCCTCAGTTGAATCTTTTGTTGGAAATAAGGAAAGGCTATGTTATAGCCTGCCTATTCGAGAAATTGAAGGGTAGTTTTCCATGAGCGATGTTGCCCAAAGAATCGCAGAGATGCTGCTTCGGACGGAAGCCATCCAAGTCTACAAGGAGAAGCCTTTTGTCTTTGTCTCCGGTCGCATTTCGCCGGTTTACATCGATTGCCGTAAAATTCTTTCGTTTCCCGAAGAGCGCGAATATATTGTAGTTCAGCTTGCCAAAAAGGCAGAAACGGCGATTGGCCTGGCTAATATCGACATCGTCGCGGGTGGAGAGACCGCGGGTATCCCTTATGCCTCGTTTGTTTCTCATCTGATCAAAAAGCCGATGATCTATATCCGTAAACAGCCCAAAGGGTACGGTGGCTCAAAACAGATCGAAGGGATTCTGGAAGCCGGGAAGAGGGTCTTGTTGGTTGAAGATCTCATTACCGACGGATTGAGCAAACTTCGCTTTAACATCGGCATTCGCGCGGCGGGAGCGAAAATGACCCACTGTCTGTGCGTCTTTGACTATGCTTCAGACCGGTTAAATCAGCATGAGGGAAGAGACAATCTCGCAAAAAATGACATTGCGCTGCACGTGCTCGCTAATTGGGACGATGTGCTCGACACGGGCCTCAGCAAAAGCTACTTCTCTGAAAGCGCCAGCAAGCAGATTGTTGATTTTCTCAAAGACGCCGAGAATTGGGGCAGGAAAATGGGCTTTGTGTGAGCGCAACTTTGCGTCCACAGTTCCGGGTTTCGAGCTTTCGGTTTTGAGTTCGCCGTGAACGGACCCCAAAATTAACTTTCTCTTCCTATAGAACTGCTCGTAGCAGCTTGTCTCCCCGGCGGGTTGAACTTGAATCCTAACTGACGAGGTGCGCCATGAAGACTTTGATTCGTAACGCTCTCATCGTCACGATGAACCAGCAGAACGACGTAATCGAGAGCGGTTCGATCGTTATCGACGGCAACAAGCTAGTTTATGTTGGACCGACTCAATGGATGCCAACCGGTCCGTTCGACAAAACCATTGAAGGTGATCGCCGTATCGCCATGCCTGGAATGGTGAACGCTCACTGTCACTCGCCGGCAAATCTCGTGCGCGGCATGTTGCCGAGCAAGCCGCTGGAGATTTGGCGTGCCTACTACCGCGCCTCCCTCAGAGATATGCGCGATGAGGATTTATACGCGAGCGCCCTCCTTGGGGGAATGGAAATGCTCAAGAACGGCGCAACTACAGTCCTCGATCACTTTTTCGGCAATCAAGCATGCCGCTTCATGGGCGCGGGTGCGGCGATTCAAGCCATGCGGGATCTTGGATTGCGCCATGTTATTGCGCTCACGCTTTCCGACAAAAACTATGAAGAGACAATCCCATTAGGCGAAACGGCGTTGAATGTGACCGAAGAGATCAAACGCATGAGTGCAAGTGAAGCGAAGGCGACTAAAGCATGGTTCGACGACTGCGAGGAGTTCATCGATACGTTTCATGATCCGGATAGGTTGACGACTTGTTGTCCGGGACCGTCTGCGGTTCAGCGTTGCTCGGACGAGCTTCTACAGGGGGCCGCGGACATCGCCCGCAAAAGAAAACTGCCGATGCACATCCATCTCGCCGAAACGAAAGCTCAGGCAGTGATAGGCAAACGGTTGTACGGGACTTCGTTGCTTCAGCACTTGGCATCGTTGGGTGTCCTCGACCCGAATCTTTCTTTGGCGCATTCAGTTTGGATCGAGCCGGCGGATATTGAACTTTTTGCCAAGAGCGGCGCGACGCCGGTTCACAATCCCGCGAGCAATCTGCGCATCGGCAGCGGCCTGGCTCCGGTGCGCGATTTTTTATCCGCCGGCGTGCACGTAGCTCTCGGCACGGACGGCGCCGCGTCTAACGATGGGCAGAATATGTTCGACGCACTGCGACTGGTTGCGTTGATTCACAACCAAGCCGGCACTGACTTCAACCATTGGGTGATGCCATCACAGGCACTGGCAATGGCCACGCGCAACGGCTCGCGCGCTTTCGGCCTCGATGCCGGAGAACTTGCCCCTGGCAAAGTGGCGGATCTCCTTCTCCTTCGCCGCGATACGGCCGCGTTTACGCCCATGAACGACGTGATGAGTCAGCTGGCTTTCTGTGAAAACGGTAGTTCCGTAGACACCGTCATTGTTAACGGAGAAGTAGTCGTAGAAGACGGAGGCTTAAAGAAACTCGACGAGATGGAAATTCTCAGACTGGCTACCAAAGCCCGCGAGCGGCTCAATCCTGCCATTGAGCGAGAAATGACGGCCGCAAAAACCATGGAGCCAGCGTTGGCGGAGATGTATTTCCAGATTTTCAGGGGCGCTTAACTAGAGAACGGCCATTCGATTTCTGCGGATTCTTCTAAAGCTTCGGTTTGCGCTTATGCCACTCCGTTGCCTGTTCGTATGCGTAGGCGACCCGGAACGCGGTACTTTCTTCAAAAGGCTGGGCAACGATCTGCAGTCCGACTGGCAGGTTGTCCTTTGTAAAGCCGCAAGGGAGGGAAATGGCCGGCAGCCCGGTGAGATTAAACGGATTGGTAAAGCTCGGGCGCAGGTTCTGTTCATTTGGGTCTATGGTTTCAAAAGCCTCCGGTGGACGAGGCGCAGTCGGCGTGACGAAGGTATCGACGCCAGAGAAGTTTGCGCGGATTTGTTCGTTCAACACGGTCCGAGCTCGCAGAGCTGTTATGTAATCCGCTGCGCTCAAAAACGCGCCTTCGAGCATTCGTCTACGAACAGAACTGCCGAATTTCTCCGGCGCTTCTTGAAATCGTTTTTCGTGGTAAGCGTAGGCCTCAGCCGTCAGAATTGTTTGGTTGGCTTTACGAGCCAATGAAAAGGGTTGTCCGTCAATCTCAAAGACGATAGCACCGAGGCCTTCCAGTATTTTAAGCGCATCGTTGAAGATAGCTTCTGTTTCCGAATCTGTCCCCTTATTTTCATTAAACCAATTGGCGCGTGGCACTCCGACTCGTAGGCCTTTGATTCCATTTTTTAGTTCGCCTCGAAGGTCAGACACCGGGACATTTGCGGACGCCGGGTCATTCGGGTCATAGCCAGCAATCGCCTGCAGTAAGATGGCACAGTCCTCCACACTCCGGGCCATCGGTCCGGCATGATCCAGCGACCAGCTGAGCGGAACAACTCCGTAACGGCTGACCCGGCCATAGGTCGGCTTCATCCCGACTACACTACAATGCGATGATGGGGTCCGTATGGAGCCGCCAGTGTCGGAGCCTAGAGAACCTAGACACAGTCCAGTGGCGAGGGCTGCACCTGAGCCGCTGCTCGAACCTCCCGGGATGTGTGCAGTGTTCCACGGATTACGAACCGCAGGAAACGGCGCATCGACGGATGGGCCGCCAAACGCAAACTCGTGCATGCCTAATTTGCCGAGCAATACCGCGCCTACTTCACGGAGTTTCGTTACCGTTGCGGCGTCGTGATCAGGCACCCAATCCTGCAACACGGCCGAATGGCAGGTTGTGCGGATGTTCTTGGTCGCGTAGAGGTCTTTGAGCGCGATTGGAATGCCATGCAGCGGGCCTTTATCTTTACCGGCGCGTAGCTCCTGTTCAGCCTTTCGAGCTTGTTCGAGAGCCAAGTCTGCGGTAACCGTGATGAAACTGTGCAGCTTGCCATCGATGGACTCAATTCTTTTCAGGCAAGCCTGGGTGAGGTCTACTGGGGAAAACTCCTTGCGCCTAAGTCCGCTCGCAGCTTCTGTTATGCTGAGATAAGATAGCTCGGTGGGTGTCATGTCGGCTACCTTTTTTCAGTTCGAGAAGTGACGAAAGCTGCTGCCGGCTCTATGCTATCAGTGATGAGCTCCCGGAGTTCCAATAATTGATGGTGGGAACGATTGACCCCTGGAAGAAGCTTTTCGAGATCCTCGTCGCTCAATTTCAATCCTGATCGCTCCGCCATTTTTTGCAATTGCGCCAGTGTTATTTCTTTTGCCATATGTTCTCCCGATACTCTAAATAGATATTGTCAGGTTGGAGACAATATGTTCTAGCCAAACCTGTATCCTTCAAGTCATTCGCTGAAAATGATGGGTAGGTGCTCGCACCCAATAGTGCGGTACTGCTTCTATTTTTTCGGAACCAGAATTTCCTTAAGCTTCCCTGCCAGATTAGAATCTACCTGATAGAGTTTTCGGGCGATGTTTTCCACCTCGGCTCCGGACAAGGGATTCAGTTCCAAACTGGCTTTGGTAATTTCCGCCGCGAAGTCTTTGTCTTTCATCGTCGCCATGAAAGCATCACGTAATATAGTCAAACGTTCTTTGGGTATGCCCGGAGGCAAGGCATAAGCACGCAAAATCGCTGAATTGGCATGGATGCCGGTGTCGATTAACTGCTTTGCCTCTTGTGTTTTAGCATAGTCGATGGCATTCGGGACATTGGGTATGTCGGAGGCTTTCTTCGCATTGACTTGCAAGACAACGTTCACGAGCCCCGAATCGAGTCCTTTCTTCCACGTCGATCTGATCGAAGCCCAAGTCCAACAGCCGCCATCGACTTCGCCCGCCTCGGCGGCAAGGCGAATGTTGGAGGTGCCCTTATACCCTTCGATCAACTGAATGGGAAGACCGAGAGTCGCTTTGAGCATTCTCGGGACATCCGAATCGTTTGCGCCGGGCGCTTCACCACCGAGTTTGATTGGCGTCTTGGCAGCAAACCACTGGTCGATATTCGTTATCCCGCTGGCCTTGGTTAAAGCGCATGCGGTGTCGTCCATCACCGGTGCGCCGAGCCACTCGAATTTCCTGCCGTCAAACTCGATCCCCTGATCGCCCAAAATCTGTTGGAGCAGAAGTGAACCGATGAAATTGCCGATGGTGAGGCCGTCTGGAGCGCTAGCTTTGTAAAGATAGTTCGCGGCCAGTCGGCTTCCCGCTCCGGTCATATTATCAACGATCATCGAAGGATTGCCGGGCAGATGCTTCGGCATATGGCGAGCGATGGTCCGAGCATAGACGTCAAATCCGCCGCCGGCGGCGAAGCCAACAATGATACGGATGGTCTTGCCCCTGTAGAAATCTTGATCACCGGAGGCGGCTTGCGACCCGTCGGGGGCGGAAACGAAGAGAAGCGCGCTTAAGAGACCGACCACTTTGATCATGAAGTTCTCCTTTTTCCGTAGGAGGAGGTTAATCGTTTATTACTCGAATCGGTTGGGTCAGCGCAAGTTGCCGGTATGACCGAGCGAGTACCGGCCGGGTTGCGGCCACACCGTGAGGCCATGGGGCTCTTTCTTCACCGGGATGCTTTTCACTGTTCCTGTGGCTGTATCGATGACATAAACCGCGTCGTCGTAGCGACCCGATAACCAAAGCATTTTTCCATCGACACTGATATTACCCATATCCGGACTGCCGCCGCCGGGGATGGGCCAATTGGTTACGACTTTGCCAGTCGCGAAGTCGATGACGGAAACACTGCCTTTCCCCTTGGGCGGCCCATACACGCGAGCAACCCCTCGGTTAGCCACGTAGAGCCGCGTGCCGTCCCGGCTTGGGTAAAGTCCGTGGGTGCCGAGACCGGTTTTGATGTGGCCGAGCTCCACGAATTTGTCACCGTCGACAACAAATACTCCCTCGGCCTTCATGTCGGCGACGTAGAAAACTTTGCCATCCGGGGAGATGCGAACGTCCTGGGGCATACCGCCTTTTGACAGTTTCAAATAGCCGATTACCTTCTTTTCAACCAGGTCGATCTTCGCGACACTGCCCCCGTATTCGCAGGTGAAGATTGCATAACGCCCATCGATGGAAAAATCGGCGTGATTGATGCCGGAGCAATTCGGAGTAGCAATGGAATACTTCATCGCCATCGTTTGGGGATCGCGGAAATCGAGACGCTTCCGGGCCTCGGCCACGATGATGGCCGCATTGCCGTCCGGCGTAAAATACATGTTGTAAGGATCATCGACGGGAATGGATTTACCGGGCTTGCCGTTGACCGGATCGATGGGTGTTACGCTGCCGTCGTCGCGCCCTTCCGCGTTGTTATTGACCCAAAGCGTTTTTAGATCCCACGAAGGCACCACGTGTTGAGGGTGAACGCCCACACGAAATTTGTCGACCACTTTGAACGTCGCCGGATCGATCACCCAGACGTCGTTGGAGCTACGGTTGGGCACATAGACGCGGGGAAGGTGTTTTGCGACAATAGGGCTAAGCTTATCAGACCTTGTTTCGCTGTAGAGATTGTTGGGGTCGACGACCGGAGGCATACCCGGAAGGGTTTGGACGGTTCGCGTCGCAGAGCTACCTGCTTGCTCCGCCGCCCACGCGAGGGGAATCGCCGCGACAAAAGTGGCTACGGCTAGAACCGCAACCAGGTTGGGATAGAGCCTTTGATAACCCTTAGTCACCGTGACCTCCGCCGCAAGTAGGTTTACTGACCAACTTCCTGCGTCATTATCTGGTATGGTGATTTTAAACGAAAACGGCGAGACTTTCGACTGCGGCGCTTAGGCGGCGTCTTTTTTCTTCTTGTTCTGGATGGCCCAGTAGACATTTTCCGGCTTGAGCGGCAGATCGTAGATTCTGATCCCCAGTGCGTCGGCGACTGCATTGCCTATCGCCGCCGGGGTGGGCGCCAAGCCGGGTTCGCCTAAGCCCTTAGCGCCATACGGACCTTCGGGCTCCGGACACTCGACGATGATCGGAATCATCTTGGGTACGTCCAAGGATGTAACCAAGTGATAGTCAAGAAAGGAGGGATTTCG
>Ga0209814_10000253_pt1 | contig 16653 bp, 14 predicted proteins | sample SoiMetdeltSBSDD1_FD_187597 | JGI IMG/M metagenome (GOLD analysis project Ga0209814, IMG submission 187597) | Bulk soil microbial communities from a Populus tree surrounding site in Tennessee, USA - Soil MetaG P. deltoides SBSDD1 (SPAdes) (version 2) | ecosystem: Environmental > Terrestrial >... | reverse complement strand
CAGGAGTGCGGTTGTTCGACCACCTCGCGAACACACCGGCCGTCCTCGGGAATCCGACGGTCGTCACCGGTGTGGGTGTCACACATCTGCGCTATCCCGTGCACACGTCGTAGATCTGCTGGGAACCATCTGCCTCGATTCCGGTATCTGATCGCGGCGGTGCCATAGCGTTTGCCTGCGATGCGCTCGGCGCTTTTTCTGCCGCTCTTCGACGAGCTCGCCGACCCGGCGGTCGCGGCTCGCCTCTCGGCCGAGGCCGAGGAGGCCCACTGGGACGGTTTCTTCGTCTGGGACAAGCTGCGATGGCCCGAGCCCGTCGTGGACGTGGCCGACCCGTGGATCACTTTGGCGGCGATCGCCACCGCGACCGAGCGGATCCGGCTCGGCCCCATGGTCACCCCGCTTGCCCGACGCCGACCGGTCAAGGTCGCCAGGGAAGCCGCGACGCTCGACCGGCTCAGCGGCGGCCGACTGACGCTCGGCGTCGGCCTCGGCAGCGACCGCTTCGGAAACGAGTACTCGATCACCGGCGAGGAGCTCGACACGAGGCGACGGGCACAGATGCTCGACGAGTCGCTCGAGATCGTGACCGCCGCGTGGTCGGGCAAAGCGCTGCATCACCGCGGCGAGCACTACACGGTCGCCGGCATGCGCTTCCTACCGCGACCGGTGCAACGGCCGGGCGTGCCCGTCTGGGTCGCGGGCTCGTACGGCAAGCCTCGGCCGCTGCGCCGCGCGGCCCGCTACCAGGGCTTCTTCCCGGTCGACCTCGAGCACCCCGAGCAGCTCGCCGAAATGGTCGCTGCGCTCGTTAGCCTTCGCGCGGGCAGGGACGCAAGCGAGCCGTACGACATCGTCGCCGCTTTGCCGCTCGGGGCCGACCCGCTGCCCTACGCCGCCGCCGGCGCAACCTGGTGGGCGGTCGAGTTCCCGCCTGAGGGACTCACGGTCGATCTCGTCCGATCGGTGATCCGGGACGGCCCCTTCACGCAGCCCTGAACGAGACCGAGGAGGACGGGCCCGCCCGGGCGCACCTCATGCACCCGAGCGACGAGACGGCGGCGGGGGCTGTTCGACCCGCACCCTCTCGGGGTTCGCCAGGCGCGACGCCGCCCTCCGACGCTCGTCTGACTCGCGGCTGGCCGGGGCGAACGCGCTCCAGGCGAACCAGCGCCCGAAGCCGCGCTGGAGCAGCCTCGGGCCGCTCAGCGTCAGCTTGCGCGCCCGCATCGCGCCGCCCAGCCCGGCGCGCCCGAGGTAGACACGGTAGAGAGTGGCCGTGTCGACCCCGACCTTGAGGTCGACGTCGAATCCGGGATGCTGGAGACAAACCGAGACCTCCGAGGGCTCGAGCACCATCCAGTAGCGCTTCGCCGGCTCCCGAAAGTCGAACTGGACGACGGTGCGATCCGGGGGAAGCAGCTCGCGATCGACGTGTCGGGCCATCCAGACGATCAGGAGGTCGGGGTCGAGCTCCTCGGGGCGAGGATCGGTGAACGACCACGTAACGCTCCACTCCCCCATCGCCTGCACCACTGCCTCCAGATCGCGGCCGGCGCGCGTCAGCCGGTACTCGAGCGTCCTGCCCTTGGGACCGGTGCGCCGCTCGATGATCTCGGCCCGCTCGAGCGAGCGCAGGCGATCCGTCAGCACCGAGCGGGAGATCCCCGGCAAGCCACGCTGAAGCTCGTTGAACCCCCTCGCCCCGCCCAGCATCTCTCGCACGATCAGGAGCGTCCAGCGGTCGCCGAGGACCTCGCTCGCCTTCGCGATCGGACAGTACTGCGCGTAGCTTCGCACGCTTCCAGGAATGCTAGACCCGAAATCGGTATTAGGTTCGGAATTAGGACTGCTTGGTTCGAAATTCGGTCTAGTTGGGTCTCTAGCGTCTACGTACCGTGGTCGCATGGCCACCAAAACGGCGACGGTGGCGAAGGCCACCGACGACGAGCGTCTACGCAACTCCCTCCACGGCTCGGTTATCGGCCCCGAAGACGCAGGCTACGACGAAGCCCGCTCGATCTGGAACGGCGCGATCGACCGCCGCCCAGCCTGGGTTGCCCGCTGCACGGGCGTCGCCGACGTCGTCGCCGCGGTCGATTTCGCCCGCGAGCGCGATCTTCTCGTCGCGGTGCGCTCCGGCGGCCACGGCGTCGGCGGCCACGCACTCTGTGACGGCGGGCTCGTGATCGACCTCTCGCCTATGAAGGGAATCCGAGTCGATCCGGCGGCGCGCACCGCGCGCGCCGAAGCCGGCGTGCTCTGGGGCGAGCTCGACCGCGAGACGCAGCTCTTCGGGCTGGCGACGGTCGGCGGGATCGTCACCCACACTGGGATCGCAGGCCTGACGCTCGGCGGGGGGATCGGCTGGCTGATGCGAAAGTACGGCGCCACGGTCGACAACCTCCTCTCCGCGGACGTGGTGACCGCGCAGGGCGAGATCGTCACCGCGAGCGAGGAGGAAAACACCGATCTCTTCTGGGCGATCCGCGGCGGCGGCGGCAACTTCGGCATCGTCACCTCGTTCGAGTACCGACTGCACCCAGTCGGCCCGATCGTCCTCGGGGGACTCGTCTTCCACCGCCTGGAGGACGCGCCGGAGGTCCTGCGCTTCTACCGCGAGTTCATCGCCGCGGCCCCGGACGAGCTGACCACGATCTTCGAGCTGTCGGTGGCGCCGCCGGCCCCCTTCCTGCCGGAGGAGGTGCACGGCAAGCCGATCGTGTGGGTGGGCGCCTGTTACGCGGGATCTCCGGACGAGGGCGCCGAGGTAGTCCGCCCGCTCAAGCAGTTCGGCCGGCCGATCGTCGACCTGCTCGAGCCGAGGCCCTACACGGCCCTGCAGTCGATGTTCGACCCCATGGTGCCGCACGGCTGGCACCGTTACTGGAAGTCGGTCGAGCTGCCGCCCCTTACCGATGATGCGATCGACGCGCTCGTAGAGCAGGCCTCGGCGCAAACCTCGCCCAGGTCCTACTGCATCGTCTTCCAGCTCGGCGGGGCGCTCGCCCGCGTGGGTGAGGACGAGATGGCCTTCAGCCAGCGCGATGCCGCGCACAACGTCAACATCAACGCCGTCTGGACCGAGGAGGATCCGGACGCAGAACGCCACGTCGCCTGGGCGCGGGACTACTTCGACGCTATGCAACCGCACGCCAGCGGGCGCGTGTACCTGAACTTCCTCGGCGAAGAGGGCGCCAACCGGGTGCGCCAGGCCTATGGGGCGCGAACCTACGAGCGGCTGGTCGAGCTCAAGCGCGCCTACGACCCGACCAACTTCTTCAGGCTCAACCAGAACATCGAGCCCTAAGGCTCGGGGACATTCAGTCGAAGGCGGTACGGCAGGGCGCGCGATGACTCGGGCGCCCTCCGGCAGTCTTACCTAGGGACCTCGGACGAACAGGAGGCAGCCGCGATGACGGATCACCAGATCACCAGCCGCGAGGAATGGCAGGCCGCCCGCGAGGCGCTGTTGCAGCGGGAGAAGGAGCACACCCGGATGGGCGACGAGCTCGCGCGCCAGCGCCGCGAGCTGCCCTGGGTCCCGATCGAGAAGGAGTACCGGTTCGAGACCGACGACGGCACGCGCACGCTCGCCGAGCTGTTCGACGGCCGCAGTCAGCTCCTCGTCTACCACTTCATGTTCGGCCCGAGCTACGAGGCAGGTTGCCCGACGTGCTCGTCGATGGCCGACACCGTCGACGGTGCCCTCCCGCACCTGCACGCGCGTGACGTGACGATGATGTTTGTCTCACTGGCGCCGCTGGAGATGCTGCAGGCGTACAAGCGGCGGATGGGCTGGAACATGCCCTGGGCCTCGGCGGCGGGAAGCGACTTCAATTTCGATTTCGGCCACTCGCGCACCGAGGAGCAGACGCGCGAGGCGTTCGCCCCGATGCTCGAGGCCGGAGCGCCGCCGATCCTCGAGCACAACGCAAAGTCATCCGGCACCGATGTCACGGGCTACCTCACGCAAGGGCAAGGGTTCAGCGCATTCGTCCTCGACGAGGGCACCGTGTACCAAACCTACGCAACAGGGTCTCGAGGCAGTGAGTTCCTGATGGGGTACTACGCGATCCTCGACCGGGCGCCGAAGGGGCGGGACGAGGGCAACGGGTTCCAGGTGTGGCTCCGGCGGCACGACGAGTACGACGTCGCGACGTAACCTGGGCGTCGTGACGTAGGAGCGGGTTCGGCCGGCCCACCGCCCGGCGCTACCGTCGAGGCGTGTGGAACCTGGCGGACCGGCTCCCCAGCCCTCCGACGCTGCTGCGAATCGGGCTGGTGGTCTTCGTGCTCGCCTGGCTCTTCGCGCCGTACGAGTTCCAGTCCGCGATCCCCATCTGGCTTCCGTTCCTGATCGCGCTCGGGCTCGAAGTGCACTTCTTCGTCGGCGCCCTACGCCAGCCTCCGACACAGCGCCCGGACCGAGGGCCGCAGAGCGCAGACCGCGAGCGGTACGGCTACGGAGACGACGCCGAGGAGCTGCTGCTCGTCCGCGACCAGGACCAGGAACTGTGGATTCCCTACTCGGGCGAGCGGGGCGAGGAGCTCGAGGCGCTGCTCGACGACGCTCGCGAGCTCCCCGAGGAGGAGCCGGCCACGGTCGTGGTCGAAGACGCCGAGCCGGAGCACGAGCGCATGCGGCTGCCCCTCCGGCGCTTCGTCGCCGGGCTCGGCCTGATCGCCGCACTCGCACTCGTCTTCTGGTTCGTCGAGAGCCGCACCGGCTGGAACGGGCTCGACGAGAGCACACGCGCCGAGGCGGCGGCGCGCTTCTCCCAGGAGGCCTCACAGATCGCGGGGAAGCCGGTGACGATCCGATGTGACGAGGCCGGCGAGTTCGTCGGCGCCGTCCAGCACGCCGACGGCGTTGCCGCAGTTGGGGGCGAGCTCGCATACCTGACGCCGGAGCGCTGCCTCGACCTCTACCGGCTTGCCTTCAAGGGGGAGGTGAGGTTCAACCAGGGCGCGCGAGCGATCGCCGTTCTCGCGCACGAGGCGTGGCATCTTCGCGGCGTGTCCGACGAGGGGATCACCGAGTGCTACGCGCTCCAGTCCGGCGTGGAGCTCGGACAGCGTCTCGGGGTCTCGGCGGACACGGCGCGGCGGATGATGCGCCGACAGCTCGTCGAGAACTCGCTTCGACTTGGATCGAGCGCGGAGTACCGCGTCCCGGAGGAGTGCCGCGACGGCGGCCGCCTCGACCTCAATGCGGGCACCGCGCGGTTCCCCTAGCGTTACGAGCGCTGTGAGCGGACCACCGGTAGCGGCGGAGTCGACGCTGCGCCTGTCGGTGCCGTTAGAGGGAATCCGCGCCGGCGACATCATCCTCCGCTTCCCTTCGCTCGACGACGTGGACGCGATCCTGCCCGCGTTCACCGATCCGGAGCTCCGGGAAGCCGGGAACCTCCCCGCGTTCGGTCGCGAGGAGCTCGTCGCCTCGTTGCGAGAGCTACCCATGCTCGCCGAGCAGGGACGCCTGATGGCACTCGCCGCCGTGGACGCTCAGACCGGTGAAGTCGTCGGCGGAGCGACGCTCCACCACCTCGATGCCGAGCGCCTCATCGTCGAGATCGGCTACTTCGTGCTCCCGCATGCACGCCGGCGCGGCTTCGCGACGACGATCGCCCGTATGCTCGCCGAGCATGCCTTTTCGCTCGGCATCGAGCGCGTGGCCGCGTACGTGAATGTCGGAAACACGGGGTCGGAGCGCGTGCTCGACCGCGCCGGGTTCACACGTGAGGGCGTCGTCCGCTCGATGCCGAAGCCGGACGGGCGACGCGTCGACAAGACTCTTTACTCACTCCTCCCCGACGACTGACGGCCAGCCGGGCGGCTCGGCCGCCCGGCTGTGAACGTCGTCGTCGGAAACGGTGATCCTCAGGCAGAGGTCTGTGCCCGCCCGAACTCCGGTGTGGGCTCGGACGTCCGGCCCTCGAGCTGAGGAAGCCACTCGAGCCAGCGTGGGAGGTACCAGTTCCACTCGCCGAGCAACTTCATCGTCGCCGGCAGAAGCACGGCACGGATGATCGTGGCGTCGATCAGGATCGCCGTCGCGAGCCCGACGCCGAACTGCTTGAAGAACAGCAGCGAGAGCAGGCCGAAGATCGAGAAGACGCCGACCATCACGACGGCCGCGCTCGTGACCACGCCGGCCGTGCGCCTGATCCCGAGCGAGATTGCGTCGTCCATCGATGCGCCGCCGTTGAACGCCTCGCGGATGCGACCGATCACGAGGACGTGGTAGTCCATCGAAAGGCCGAACAGGATCACGAACAGCAAGAGCGGCACGACGGGGTCGATCCCGGCCGTTGAGCTGAAGCCGAGCAGATCCTTTGCGAAGCCGTGCTGGAACACGATCACCAGGACGCCGTATGCCGCGGCGACCGAGAGCGCGTTCAGGACGATGGCCTTCGCCGCCACTACGAGCGATCTGAAGGCGACCAGCATCAGCCCGAATGCGAACACGAGGACGAACGCGACCACGAACGGCAGCTTCGAGGTCATCTCGTCGCTCTGGTCCTTCCACTGGGCGGACAGGCCGGTCACGCCGGATTCGGTGCCTGGAATCGCGCCCACGGTCGCCGGGACGATGTCTTCACGAAGGGCTTCGAGTGCCGCGACCGAAGCGTCGTCGGTTCCCGTTCCGGCGATCGGGATCGTGACGTTGGCGACCGTTGCGTCGGGACTGACATCGACCGTGATCGGCTCCTGCATGCGGCCGCTCGCGAGCGCCTGCCGCTCCAGCCGATCGATCGCATCGCGAACCGCGGGTGCGTTGACGTCCGCCGCCTTGACGACGACGTTGGCCGGCAACGCGGTGCCCGGGAAGGACTCCTGCATCCGGTTGTAGGTCTTGACGACGTTGAGGGACTCCGGGAACGTGTCCGGCCCCGGCTTGACCATCTTGAGCTCGAGTGCGGGTACGGCCAGGGCCAGCAGCAGGCCGCCGGCGACGACCGTCGAAACGACAGGGCGCCTGAGCACGCGATCGATGATCGCGCCCCAGATCCGACCTTCGCCGTCGTCGCGGCGGAGGCGCCGGACGAACGGGACATGGACCCGGTCGACCTTGTCGCCGAGCCGCGAGAGCAGCGCGGGCAGCACGGTCAGCGAGCCCAACATCGCGAGCGCAACGACGATGATCGTCGCCACGGCGAACGAGGAGAACGTCGAGTCCATGGTCAGGAACATCCCGGCCATCGCGACCATCACGGTCACGCCCGAGATCAGCACCGAGCGACCCGAAGTCGCCGCAGCTGCCTCCAGTGCCGCCCGCTCGCTGCGCCCGGCGGCCCGTTCCTCGCGTTCCCGCTTCAAGTAGAACATCGAGTAGTCGACGCCGACCGCGAGGCCGATCAGCAGCACGATCGCGAAGACCTCCTGCGCCATCGGCAGCACCTGACTCGACAGCGCGATCAGCCCGAACGTCCCGATGACGGCGGTCAGTCCCAGCAACAGCGGGATGCCGGCCGCCACGAGCGCCCCGAAGGCGACCACGAGGATGATTAGCGTGACCGGGAGGGAGTAGAGGCCCGCCTTCGCAAGGTCCTCGCCGAACAGGACGTCCGTCTCATAGACCGCGCTGGCGTCGCCGAACTCGCCGATGAAGAGCTCAGGGTTAGCGTTCCGCGCCTCGGCGACTCGGTCGAGCACGGGCGCGATCTTGTCGACCGCTTCGTCCTTGTCACCGCGGATGTCAAACTCGACGAGCGCCGCGCGCCCGCTCTCAGCGATCTGGCCGCTGTTCGCGGGGTCGAGCGGCGACCGCAGGTTCTGGACGACGTCCAGCGCCGAAACGCGCGCGACGACGTCCTCGATCGCGGCCTTGAACGCCGGGTCGCTCGTGCGCAACGAGTCGCTCTGGATCAGGACGCTCTCGCCGGCGGGCTGCTTGAAGCCGGCCTCGAGGATCCTGTCCATTCGACCGGACTCGCCCGGCCCGGCCGTGTTCGGATCGATGGTCTTGGTACCGACCGCTCCACCGATCGCAAATGCAATGACGACGAGCGCAAGCCATCCGAACGTGGCCGTCTTCCAGTGGCCGGCGCTCCAGCGGCCCATCCGAGCCGCGAGGTTGAGCTGGGGGGTCTTGCGCGTCACTTCAGTGCCTCCTCGGGTTGATTGACGCCTGCGGATGACGCTAGGTCCGCCGCGCTCCCACGTCATCGGCTCCAGGTGCGATTCGTGCTCAGACCCGCCGCCGATTCGACCTCCAACCTCGGTATGAGGCGACGCAAGCGCGCCTGGAGTACGTTGACCGCATGAGCCGGATCCGGCGCATCTCGCGCGAGTACTGGTTCGAGCTGCTGGTCGGCGCTCTGACCGTCGCGTCCCTCATCGAGCTGATCCTCTCGCCGGGCGCGCCGAGCTCGAGCATGTGGTTCGCCGTACCCGCAGTGGCGGTCCTGATGCTGCCGCTCTTCACCCGCCGGTGGTTTCCCTTCGGCGCTCCGGCCGCCTACTGGATCCTCGCAGGGGCGCTCTCCTTCGTCGACGGCCTCCTGATCCCGTCGATCGAAAGCCTGTTCCTCGTCGGGTTGGCGTCCGCCGCCCTGCTCGGGAGTCTGCGCGACGCCAGGCAGGCGTTGACCGGCTTGGCGATCGTCCTCGCAGGTATTACGGCGGTTGTCTACAACATCCCCAGCCATACGACCGCAGAGCTCATCCTGATTCCCGTCGAGTTCGGAATCGCTTGGGCCGCAGGCCTCGCTCTGCGCGCGCGATCGGAGCAGGCCGAGGCGGCGGAGGTACGCGCGACCCAGGCCGAGCGGGAGCGCGAGGCGGCCGCACGCGTTGCGGTCGCCGAGGAGCGCGCGCGAATCGCGCGCGAGCTCCACGACATCGTCGCCCACGCCATGAGCGTGATGGTGCTGCAGGTCGGGGCCGTACGGCACAAGCTCCCCCAGGTGCTCGAGGAGGACCGGGAGGCCCTCGGGCGAGTCGAACGAGCCGGCCGCACGGCGCTGGCAGAGATGCGCCGACTCCTCGGAGCGATGCGCCGTGACGGCGACGGCCTCGATCTTGCGCCCCAACCCGGCCTCGACGGGCTCGACTCGTTGCTGGAGGACGTTGAACGCGCCGGGCTTCCGGCCGAGCTGCACGTCGAAGGCGATCCCTACGAGCTTCCGCGCGCGATCGACCTCTCGGCGTATCGAATCGTCCAGGAAGGCTTGACCAATTCACTGAAGCACGCCAATGCCACCCGCGCGGACGTGACGGTCCGCTATCGCGACGACGAGCTCGGCATAGAAGTCGTGGACAACGGCGCCGGCGTCGCAACGAGCGACGGGCTCGGCCACGGGCTCGTGGGCATCCGTGAGCGCGTCAAGATCTACGGCGGCGACATGAACGCAGGCACCGCGCCCGAAGGCGGCTTCGTCCTGAGTGCCCGCCTTCCCATCGACCGCTACCGGGCATGAGCGTGCGGGTCCTCGTCGCAGACGACCAGTCGATGGTTCGCGCGGGCTTCCGGATGCTGCTCTCGGACGAGCCCGACATCGAGGTCGTCGCCGAGGCGAGCAACGGGCTCGAGGCGGTCGACAAGGCGGCCCGCTTCGATCCGACCGTCGTGCTGATGGACATCCGCATGCCAGAGCTTGACGGGCTCGAGGCGACGCGAAGGATCCTCGCCGCCCACGACAGTGCGCGGGTCTTGATCCTGACGACCTTCGACCTCGACGAGTACGTCTACGAGGCGCTCCGGGCCGGCGCAAGCGGGTTCGTGCTCAAGGACGACCCTCCGGAACAGCTCCTCGCGGCGATCCGCACCGTTGCCGCCGGGGACGCACTGCTCTCCCCTTCGGTCACGAAGCGCGTGATCAAGCAGTTCACCACCATTCCACGCCCCAAGCCCCCCGAGGCCTTCGACGAGCTGACCACGCGTGAACAGGAGGTGTTCCGTCTGATCGCCAACGGTCTCTCGAACCCGGAGATCGCTCAAGAGCTCCACATCAGCGAAGCCACGGTCAAGACGCACATCACGCACATCCTCCAGAAGCTCAACTTGCGCGACCGCGTCCAGGCAGTCGTGCTCGCCTACCAGACTGGTCTCTTCGAGCCTGCGGGCTCGGCGGACGCGAACTAGAGCTCGAGTCAGCCCGCGGTTCGCACACGCTCGATCATGCGCGCGACCGCATCGAGCACGACCTCAGGACGGTCCTGCATGACGTAGTGCCCGCTGCCGCGCGCAAGCACCAGCTCGCGCGCCTCCGGGGCTGCCGCGACGAAGTCCGCGTGCACACGGTGCATGTCGTTGTTGTCGTCGGTGGTCTCACCCCAGGAACGCTCGGCGACGATGTCGATCGTCGGCAGCGTCGTGGGGTAGTCGACGGCGCGCACATCGCGAGCCGTGTCTGGATAGGCGCGCATGAGCGGGATCATCACCCTCGCAAGGTCCGGCGCCCGTCTTTCCAGCTCAGGGAATTGGGGCGTGTAGGTCGCGACCAGCCGCTCGGCGACGGCCTCGTCGAAGTACGCGGGCAGATTCGCATCGACGAGCACCACACCCGCCATGCGCGGATCGCCCGCGACGAGCGCGGCCACGAATCCCCCGTAGGAGTGCGCCACGAGCACGATCGGCTCGGCCGGGCTCAGGACGTCGAGCACTCGCTGGAGCGCCGCAGCCTCGTCCCCGATCCGGTACTCACCTTCGGGTGGCGGATCGCTCTTGCCCAGCCCCGCGCGGTCGTAGACGAGGGTTGTCACGCCGTCCCTCCTGCGCACCTCGGCCTCGATCGTGGTCCATACGGACGAGTCGTCCCCTCCGCCTGCCTCGAAGACGACGGTGGGCGCGCCTTCGCCCGTTACGCACGTCCACAGGCGGCGTCCGCCGACGTCGACGAGCCTTTCCATCCTCCCCGGACGAGAATGCATCCCGAGGCGGTTATATTCGCGCCACATCGTCTGCGGCGTGCTGATAGCCACGGCCCAAGGGGGGATCGCATGACCGTCAGACGAGGCTTCACTGCAGCAGTGATCGCGGGAGGCGCTCTAGCGCTGTTCACAGCAGGCGCGATGTCCACCGACGTCGCCGCCGCCGGCGCCGACGCGACGGCGATCGAGAGTGTCGAGGATTTCGCACCCAACGGCAAGATCAGTCGTGCGACCGTCCGCGTCAACGACTCGGGGACCGTGTCGTCGGCAAAGCTCGCCAAGAGCACGGTGACGGAGATCCAGAGAACCGGACCGTCCAAGAATCGGATCGACGTGGTGTTCCTGGGCGACGGCTACACCGCGGCAGAGCAGGAGGCCTATCTCGCCCAGGTCAGGGCCCGATGGGCTCAGCTGACCGCGATCTCGCCCTACTCCCGATACAAGAACTTCTTCAACGTGTGGGCGGTCAACGTCGTATCGCCAGACTCCGGCGTCGACAACGATCCGAGCCTCGGGATCGACCGCGATACCGCGCTCGACTCGTACTTCTTCTGCAGCGGAATCGAACGGCTGCTCTGCGTGGCGACGGCGAAGGCCCGCGCGTACGCCACTCGCGCGCCGGAGGTCGACCACATGCTCGTCATCGCCAACTCAACCAAGTACGGCGGCGCCGGCTATTGGGACCGCGACCTGGTGACGTTCTCGGGCGGCAATCAGTTCTCGGCCGAGATCGTCGCGCACGAGCTGGGCCACAGCATCGGACAGCTCCACGACGAGTACGACTTCGCCGACGGGACGGTCTACTCCGGCAAGGAGCCAACTCAGATCAATGTCTCTACGCTGGCCGAAGCGACGCAAATCGCGACGCAAAGCAAGTGGTGGCGATGGATGGGCGAGGCCAGCATCACCGGCTTCGAGCGGATCAGCACGTGGGAAGGCGCGGTCTACGTGCAGTTCGGCGTCTACCGGCCGAGCTGGGGCTCCCTCATGCGCTTTGTCAATTGGCCCTTCGACCAGGTCCAGCGCGAGGCCATGACCGGCAAGTTCTTCGAACTGTCGAAGGTGCTCGAGACGAACAACGACAGCACGCTTGGCTCCACTGCGACCCTCGACCTGGGCTTGCCGACCCTCGTCGGAGCGTCGTGGACGACCCGGTGGACGCTCGACGGCAGCCCGATCAGCCAGTGGGACGACAGGACCGTCGTCGACCTCTCGGAGCTCCACCTCACGAACGACGCTCGGCTCGCGGTCGAGATGAGCCAGGCGACCACGTGGGTTCGCGATCCCGCGATCCTCGGGAAGCTCAGGGGCCAGCGCAAGTGGACGATCGTCGTCGAGAACTAATGGCCTGAGCAGGCCGGCCTAGGCACCCGCCCGGCCCTCGGTGGAGCGCCGGGCGGGGCTGCGCCTGAGCATCAGCAGCCCCGAGGTGCGCAAATTCCTCGAATCCGTCGCGGCGACCGATCGATGAGTTTCGGCTCGCAGGGTCGTCTTAGGTAGAACGACGGCGACAGAAACGACGACGAAGGGCGACCCCCCATGAGCGAGAACCAGCATCCCGAAGGGAATCCTCCGGCGCGGCCTGACGTTGAAGCGCACATGGCCGATCGACGCCTCGCGCACGAGCGACTTTCGAGCGGCGGCCTCGCGCGCTGGATGCGCGCCTGCGCCTCGCACCCCTGGCGCGTAGTCATCACCTGGCTCGGGATCATCGCCGCCCTGATCGTGCTCGTCGCGACCGTGGGCGGGAGCCTGAAGGACGAGTTCTCGATCCCCGGCTCCGACACGCAGCGGGCGACCGACCTCATCGAGTCCGAGTTCGCCGAGGAGCAGGGCGGCGTCCTCAACCTCGTGTTCGCCGCGCCCGAGGGCGAGCGGCTCGATACGCCCGAACGGAAAGCGGCCGTCGAGGCGGCGATCGCGAAGCTCAAGACGGACGAGTTTGCCCCGACAGGGACGGATCCCGAGGGCAAAGCCGGCATCACGAGCGTCGGTGACCCGTTCGACGAGAACACGTTCTCGGACGACGGGCGCATCGCGTATGCCGAGGCCCAGTTCGACCGTGTCATCTACACGGAGGATCGCCAGCGCGTCGTGGATGTGGAGAACGCAGTGCGTGACTCGGTCGCGCCGGCCGGCGTGACGGCCGAGTTCAACGGCGACGCAGAGTTCCCGCCGATCGAGCAGGGAATCCAGGAAGTCCTTGGCCTACTCGCCGCATTGGTCGTGCTGCTGCTCGTCTTCCGGGCGCTGGTGTCGGCCGCGATCCCGATTGCGCTCGCCATCGTGGCCGTCGCGACGGCGTTCATCCTGCTCTTCATCGTCGCCGGATTCACCGACGTCAACACGATCACGCCGTTGCTCGTGTCGATGATCGGGTTAGGCGTCGGGATCGACTACTCGCTCTTCATCGTCACGCGCTTCCGGCAACTACTCCACGAGGGGCTCTCACCAACGGACGCGGCCGCAGAGGCTGGCGCCTCCGCAGGGCGCGCGACGCTGTTCGCCGGGCTGACGGTGGCCATCTCGGTGAGCGGGCTCGCGTTCTTCGGGCTCGACTTCGTGACGAAGCTGGGAGTCGGCTCTGCGCTCGGCGTCCTGACGACGGTGCTGATGGCGAACTCGCTGCTCATCGCCGTGCTGGCGAAGCTCGGGCACCGGGTCGACCGCATGAGTGCGGGCTTCCACGTCCTGCTCTTCGTGGTCACGCTCGGCTTCTACGGCTGGTACTGGGCCTACCGGGCGCAGCGGGGGACGAGGCGGCTAACGGGCGAAGGAGTCGGTGGTCCCCTGGGACTCCTGATCTGGATCGTCATCCCCGCCGTCAGCGCCTTCCTCATTCCGTCCGAGGTCAGGCGGGCATACGAGAAGGCCGGTCGCGACGCCCCTGTGCGGGGTTGGACGGGTCTCTGGCTCTTCCCGTTCGGCATCCTCATCGTCCCGGCGATCGTCTGGTTCGTGAAGGTGCACCGGGCGCTCGAAGGCCTGGAAGTCAACGCTGCCGTCGCGCCGATCGACGACTCGGAGTCCGCGCGCGAGCGGACGCTCATCGCGCGCTGGGGTCGCTTCGTGACACGGCACCACAAGCCGGTCTTCGTCGTGCTTCTGGCGGCGGGGATCGTCCTCGCAGCGGGCTCGGGGCTCGTCCGGCTCGGTGCGTCCGACCAGGGCACGCAGCCCGAGGAGCAGACGGCCCGGCGGGCGTACGACCTGCTTGCGGAGGGCTTCGGCCCCGGCTTCAACGGCCCGATCCCGATCGTCGTCGACGTGAATGGCGATGAAGACGCGCCGCAGCGCGTCTATGACGAGGTGCGCAACCTCGACGGCGTCGCGTCCGCCGGCGAGCCGCAGTTCAACGACGAGAAGACCGTCGCGATCGTCTTCGTCAAGCCCGACTCGGCTCCGCAGGACGAGGCAACCGAGAAGCTCGTCAAGCGGCTACGCGACGACGCCGTCCCCGCGGCGACCGAGGGCAGCGAGGCCGCGGTTTACGTCTCCGGCCTCAACGCCGCGTTCATCGACATCGGCGACCGGATCATGGAACGACTGCCGCTCTTCCTGCTCTACATCATCGGGGTCACGTTCATCGTGCTCGCGATGGCGTTCCGGTCGATCGTGGTCTCGTTGACCGCAGCCGTGACGACCATCCTCTCGGCTTTCATCGGGTTCGGCGTGCTCACGCTCGTGTTCCAGGAGGGCTACCTGCTCGACGTCATGGGCCTCGACAAGACCGGCCCGATCGAGACGTTCGTGCCGCCCATCGCCTTTGCGATCCTCTTCGGGCTCTTCATGGACTACATGGTCTTCCTGATGAGCCGCATCCGGGAGGAACACGTGCACGGCCTGCCGACCCGCGAGGCGGTCGAGCACGGGATCGCGGCGATCGGGCGGGTCATCGTCGCTGCCGCGCTCATCATGGGCACCGTCTTCGCGGCGTTCATCCTGACGTCCGACCGAATCAGCAAGGAGTTCGGCCTCGTGCTCGCGGTCTCGATCTTGACTGACGCGCTCGTCGTGAAGATGACCCTCGTGCCGGCCTTCTTCACCTGGCTCGGGGAGAAGACCTGGTACATCCCGGGCTGGCTGGACCGGGTGCTGCCCAACATCACGATCGAGCCGCCGCACGACGGCGAGGAGCCTCGCCCCGTCGCGGCCGAGGCGGCGGGGGCGCGTTCAAGCTAGGGCGAGTAATCGACTGACCTGAAGCGCCAGGTCTCGGCGAGCCAGCGCGGGACAAGCTCGCCGAGCGCGCGCTCCAGGTCGGTCCCGGCGGCGCCGTCGACGACCCACCAGGAGACGACGGCGTCGGTGCCCGGCGGCGACTCGTCCTCGGGCGGGTCGATGTAGACGCAACCCAGGAGCTCGGTCTCCTCCTCGTCCAGCACCGCGTAGTTGAAGGTCTCCTGAGCCGCGGTCTCGCGCTCGTGGCGGGCGAGATCCTCTCTGTCCGCCTCGTACGACATGTCCGCCGGCGGCCAGCCCCAGGCGGCGCCGTACTTCGCCCACAGCCGCTCGCGCGAGCCCATCACCGCCGGGTAGTCGATGTCCGCGTCCGTCTCGCGAATCGGCCGCAGGTGGTGGCCGGTCGGGAGGTCGAGGCGCCGCGGATGGCTGAATCCATCGGGAAGCCAGGCCACGTGCGCCAGCGTATGCGGCTCCACGCGGTCGCCGCAGAGCCGGTTAGAGCCGGTCTAACCGACTCTTTACCTCCTAGGAGTGGACAAACCCGATCTTGCAACTACCATGCTGCGCTGACGAACAGGCCAGGGCCGCGCACACGCGCGTCTTCTCGCGCAGCCCGACGTTCCTCTCCCCTCTATGCCGCCCCGCTTCCGCAGCCGTCTGCTTGCGTTCGCACTTGCCGCGATCGTCTTCGCGTGCGTTGCTCCGTCCGCTTCGGCGAGGCTCGACGGACCGCCGCGGCGTGACCCGCCGAAGCCGAAGCCGACACTGGGCCAGCGCGCGGCCGAGACCGCGCTTCTAGCCGTCGGCGTGCCCTACCGCTGGGGCGGCTCGTCTCCGGCCGGTGGCTTCGACTGCTCGGGGCTCGTGTACTGGGCCTACGGCCGTTTGGGCATCTCGGTGCCGCACAGCTCGTACGCCCTCTACGGACTGGGAAGGAACGTGCCGCGGTCGCGGCTGAAGCCCGGCGACGTCCTCTTCTTCTCAGGCCTCGGCCATGTCGGCCTCTACATCGGCCGCGGCCGGATGGTGCACGCGCCGTACTCGGGGAGGACGGTCGAGATCGTCCCACTGGGGCGGTCGCACTACGGCAGCCGCCTCGTCGGCGCCCGCCGCCTCGTCACCTGAGTAAGCTGCCGCCGCGATGGCCGAGGTTCTGCTCTTCCATCATGCTCAGGGTCTGACGCCCGGGGTCCTCGCGTTCGCCGACGAGCTGCGCGCCGCCGGACACGAGGTGCATGCGCCAGACCTCTACGACGGCAAGACGTTTGCGGACCTCACCGAGGGCGTTGGCTACGCCAAGGAAGTCGGCTTCGGCACGATTGCGGAGCGCGGGCGACTTGCCGCCGAGGGCTTGCCGAACGAAATCGTCTACGCCGGGTTCTCCCTCGGCGTCATGCCGGCTCAGGAGCTGGCCCAGACGAGGCCCGGGGCGAAAGGAGCCGTGCTGTTTCAGAGCTGCTTCCCGCCCGAGGAGTTCGGCGGGCCGTGGCCGGAGGGCGTCCCGGTGCAGATCCACATCATGGAGGAGGACGAGTGGGCGCTCGAAGGAGACCTCGACGCGGCGCGTGAGCTCGACGCGACGGTCGAGAG
>Ga0209814_10000252_pt1 | contig 16674 bp, 20 predicted proteins | sample SoiMetdeltSBSDD1_FD_187597 | JGI IMG/M metagenome (GOLD analysis project Ga0209814, IMG submission 187597) | Bulk soil microbial communities from a Populus tree surrounding site in Tennessee, USA - Soil MetaG P. deltoides SBSDD1 (SPAdes) (version 2) | ecosystem: Environmental > Terrestrial >... | reverse complement strand
GCGCCGGGCAGCACGGCGTCGCCACGGCGACGGCGGCCGCGCTCTTCGGCCTCGAGTGCAAGGTGTTCATGGGCGCCGTCGACATCGAGCGCCAAGCCCTGAACGTCTTTCGGATGAAGCTGCTCGGCGCCGAGGTCGTGCCGGTCGAGTCCGGGAGCGCAACGCTCAAGGACGCCATCAACGAGACCCTGCGCGACTGGGTCGCCAGTGTCGAGACGACGCACTACTGCATCGGCTCCGTGGTCGGCCCGCATCCCTTCCCGTGGATGGTTCGTGAGTTCCAGCGCGTCGTCGGCGACGAGGCCCGCGAGCAGTGCCGGCAGATGCTCGACGGGGCCGACCCCGATTTCGTCGTGGCGTGCGTCGGTGGTGGGTCGAACGCCATCGGCACGTTCACAGGATTCGTCGACCTGCCACAGGTGCGGCTGGTCGGGGTGGAAGCGGGAGGCCTCGGCCCCGAGACGGGCAAGCACGGTGCGTCGGTCAACCGCGGGGTCCCCGGCGTCCTCCACGGCGCGAGGTCGCTGTTCCTCCAGGACGAAGACGGCCAGATCCGGGAGGCGCACTCGATCAGCGCCGGGCTCGACTACCCGGGCGTCGGGCCCGAGCACGCGCAGCTGGCCGCGACCGGCCGAGCCGAGTACCCCTACGCGACCGACGACGAAGCCGTCGCCGGCTTCGAGCTGCTCTCGGTCACGGAAGGGATCGTGCCGGCGCTCGAGCCTGCTCACGCAGTCGCGTGGCTGGCGCGTGAGGCCGGACGCTCCGTCCCCACCGGCGCGACGGTGCTCGTGACGCTGTCGGGCCGAGGTGACAAGGACGCGGCCCAGGTCGCCGAGCGCGTCACCGGCGAGCAGCTGGCGTGAGGCTCGAGTCCCACCTGCGCGAGCGACGCGACGCCGGACGAGCGCTGCTCGCGCCGTACATCACGGGCGGCCTCGGCTCGGGTTGGCTCGACGTGGTGCGAGCGGCCGCCGACGCCGGCGCCGACGTCATCGAGATCGGTATCCCGTTCTCCGACCCGGTCATGGACGGACGCACCGTCCAGGAGGCGTCGCAGCGGGCACTCGACCTCGGCGCCACGCCGGCGAAGATCGTGGCCGAGGCCGCGCAGCTCGACGTGAGCGTCCCCCTCGTGGTCATGACGTATTACAACGTCGTCGCCCACGCGGGGAGCGAGCGGTTCGCCGCCCAACTCGCCGACGCCGGCATCGACGGCGCGATCGTTCCCGACCTGCCGCTGGACGAGCTGGACGGTTGGGGCGACGCCGCCGACGCCGCCGGAGTAGAGACCGTCCTCCTCGCCGCGCCCACGACCCCAGACGATCGCCTCCGCGCCATCTGCGATCGGTCGCGGGGCTTCGTGTACGCGGTGGCGCTGCTCGGCGTGACCGGCGAGCGAGCGACCTTCGCCGGCGAGGGGGCCGAGATGGGCAGGCGTTGCAAGGCGGCCACGGACACGCCCGTGCTGCTCGGCGTTGGCATCTCGACGCCCGAGCACGCCGTCGCGGCTGCGAAGGCGGCCGACGGTGTGATAGTCGGGAGCGCGCTCGTGCGACGGGTACTGACCGGCGGGGGACCGGACGAGGCGGGCCGGTATGTCGCCGCGCTGCGCGCCGCCCTCGACGCTGCAGCCCAAGACTGAAGGAGACTCGTGGACACCCAGACGATCGAGCTCGACACCGCGCACGGACCCATGCCGCTGTACGAAGCGCGACCGGACGGTGGCGCGCGCGGCGCGGTCATCGTCGTCCAAGAGGCGTTCGGGGTGAACTCGCACATCGAGGACGTGACGCGCCGGTTCGCCGATACCGGCTACCACGCGGTCGCGCCCCATTTCTTCCACCGGGCCGGCGGTGGGACCGCGCCGTACGGCGACTTCTCCAAGGTGATCCCGCTGTACGAGCATCTCGACGACGACGGCATCCTCATCGACGTCGACGCCGCGCTCGACCACCTTCACGCCGCCGGTTGGGAGGACCCGTCCGTCGGGACGGTCGGGTTCTGCTTCGGTGGTCGCGTCACCTTCCTCGTCGCACTACGCCGGCAGCTCGGGGCCGCGGTGGGCTTCTACGGTGGAGGGATCGTCACACCGCGATTCCCGCAGTTCCCAGCTCTGGTCGACGAGCTCTCGAAGCTCCAGACCCCCTGGCTCGGGTTGTTCGGCGACCGCGATCAGTCGATCCCCGTCGAGGACGTCGAGCAGCTCCGCGACGCGTTGAAATCGGCGCCGGTCCCGACCGAGGTCGTCCGGTATTCCGAAGCCGGGCACGGTTTCCATTGCGACCAGCGCGACTCGTACGACGAGACCGCCGCCAAGGACGGCTGGAACCGGACGCTGGCGTGGTTCGAGGCGCACATGGCGGTCGCGACGTGACGGGCATCGAGGACGCGCCGGCCTCGGACTGCGACCTCTGCGAGGCAGCGCGGATCACGCCCTGGTACCACGAGGACGACATCTGTTGGATCGCCGAGTGCGAGATCTGTGCGGTCCCGATGGTGGTCTGGCGTGAGCACGGGCGGGAGCCGTCTACAGCCGACCTCGAGCACATGCTCGACCAGCTCGGCCGCATCGCAGCCGAGCAGCTGACCGTCGAGCACTACGTCGACGACAACATGCGGAACATCCCCGATCACTTCCACGCCCACGCCCGGCCCAAGGGCGGGTTCTTCGGGCACGGGTTCCGCAGGACCTAGCGGGGACGCCGACGTCGGCGAGGGCTACGGTGAGCACCGGCGGCGCCCAATCCGGGCGGGATGCCGGAGCGTATTGACTATGTGGGCTGTCTCCGACGACGCGCTGCTCGCGGGCCTGGCGACGGGAGACCCCGACGCGGCCGCTGCGTTTCTCCAACGGTTCCAGCGCCGCGTGTTCGGCTTGGCGGTGACGATCGTGGGGGATCCGCGAGCCGCCGAGGACATCTCCCAGGAGGCGTTCGTGCGGGCGTGGCGCCACGCCGGCGCCTACGACCCCCGGCGGGGGACGGTGGCGACGTGGCTCTTGACCATCACCCGGAACCTCGCCATCGACGCGGTGCGGGTCCGTCGACCGGTCGTCATCGATCCCGACTCGATTCTCGCCATGAACCTCAGCGCGGGCGGACCGCTGCCCGACGAGCTTGCGGCGCTGCGGGACGACGCCGATCGGCTCAGCGCGGCGATGACGCAGCTCCCGGCCGAGCAGCGCCGGGCATTGGTCATGGCCGGACTGCTGGGGCACACCGCGCGCGAGGTGAGCGAGGCCGAGGGCATCCCGCTGGGTACCGCGAAGACCCGCATCCGCACGGCGCTCCTGCGCCTCCGGTCGGCGCTGACCGAGGAACACACCGAATGAGACGGCATCCGTGAGCGCGTCGACGTGCGCCGATGTCCGCGAGCTCGCACCCGAGCTGGCGTTGGGGATCGTGGGCGGTCCCGAGCGCGCCGAAGCGCTGCAGCACGCCAGCGAGTGCGGACCGTGCCGGTCGCTCGTCGGTGAGCTGGCCGAGGCCGCCGACGCGTTGACGCTCCTCGCCCCCGAAGCGGAGCCACCGCCGGGATTCGAGGAACGAGTGCTCGCGGCGCTGAGAGCACCACGGCGGCGTATTCGCCGGCGCGCCGTGGTCATGGTCGCGGCTGCGGCGGCCGCGGCGGCGATCGTGAGCATCGTCGGCGTGCGCGTCGTCGAGAGCGTCCAAGACACGAACCGAATCGTGGCCGCGGCGAGCGACGTGCGGTCGGCGCGGATGACCGGGGCCAATGGTGTCGACGTCGGAAACGTGTTCGTCTCGAACGGCAGGCCCTCGTCGGTCGTCGTGAACGTCAACTACGGGGTGCCGTCAGGGCACTACGGAATCGAGTTCCGCACCGCGTCGTCCGCCAAGCAGCTGGGCGACGTCAACATCCGCGACGAACACGGCTCATGGGGTGGCGTTGCGACACTGCCCGGCAATGCGACGGGTTCGGTCGTGCTCGTCGGCGCGGATGGCGCGGTCGTGTGCGAGGCGCGTCTCTCGCCCGTTACCTGAGCGGCGACTCAGCGCACGGGCTGGCCGACGCCGAGCAGGTTCCCTTCGCTGTCGCGGAACCACGCGCCGCGCTCGCCGACACCCTTCGACGGGTAGTTGCCTTCGATGTCGGCGATGCCGTCGACGGTGCGGAGGCCGCGGACGTCGACCTCCTCGAACACCACGCCACGCCTCCGTAGCTCGGCGACGACCGACTCGATGTCGTCGACCTCGAACGCAATTTGCGTGTGGTCGCCCGAAGCACGGCCGGCGGACTGGAACACGGAGAAGTAGCAGTTGCCACAGCGGTAGCGCAGGCCGCCCTCCCGTTCCTCGACCGGTTCGAGACCGAGCTTCTGGGCGAAAAAGGCACGGGCCCGCCCGAGATCCTGGGCCGGGAGACGGGTGGAGACTTCGGCGTTCTCGAGCAACGTCATGCGAGTGACGACCTCCCAAGCCGCCGGAGGTCACCGGTACAGCGCGAGGTTTCTATCCCGATACGAGCAGCCGCTCCCGCAGGAAGGTGAGGACCCGCTCGAGCGCGGCGCGGGTCGGGTGACCGGGCTCGTCGACGAGGTCGAGCGTGAGCACCGAGTGCGCCCGTCGCTTGATGCCGTGCGGGTTGCCGCGTGACGAGTCAATCTCGACCGCGATGAACGCGTCCCCCAGATCGTTCCGCAGCGTCTCGAAGCGCTCCGGAGGGACCGCCGGGTCGGCGGTGAACCGAAGCCCGAGCACGCACGCGCCGTCCGCGGCCCGATCCTTGACCCGCTCGAGGTCGGCGTCGCTGATGCCCACCGACGCCTTGCGCCGCTTGCCGACGGAAAACGGCAGCGACGGTTGGCTGAGCACCGGTGCCAGCATCGTCTCGTCGACCATCATCCCGAGCGCGAATCCTCCGGTGAAGCACATGCCGACCGCCCCGACCCCGGGCCCACCGCATTCGGCGTGCGCGTCGGCCGCGAGTCGTCGCAGCCAGCTGATGATCGGGCTCGTCCGGTCGGTGGCCATGGTGACGAACTCGCGGGCGACACACGCGCCCGCGATCGACCGCATCGTGTAACCCCAGCCGAACGGCTTGCCGGGGGTGCCGAACAGCGACGGCATGTAGACGGTGAATCCGGCGTCGACGACGCGTCGGCCGAACGCGATCGCCTCCGGATGCAGGCCGGGGACCTCGTGGATCACGATCACCGCCGGTCCGATGCCGGCGCGGAACACCTGCCGGCTGATGCCGTCATGCGTGAACGTCGATGCCTGAAATCCCGGAAGCGAGCCCTCGCGCATCGCGCTTCATACCTCCGACGGGCTGACCTCGTCGAGCGTCCGGTCGGCGGGCTCGGGGAGCCACGGGAGCACCAGGGCCGCCGCGATCAAGGGCGCGACGCCACAGACCGCGATGGCGGGTCCCAACCCGCCGAGGACGTCGTCGAGATTCGTCGCCACCAGGAGCCCTGCGGCCGAGCCGAGGACCGCGCACACGAGCAACAGCGCGTTCGAGGTGCCGCGCACCTCGGTCGGAAACAGCTCGGTGTCGAACGCCACGAGGACGATGGCGGCGCAGCTGGCAGCGATGATGGCGAACGTCGCCGTCACCCAGAGGACCAAGCCACCGCCGAGGAAGAACGCCATCTGGAGGATGGTGGCCGCGGCGAGCGCAACGATCGCCACGGGACGCCGCCCCCGCGTCTCGGCGAGGCGCGCCGCGATCACGATTCCTATGAGGCCGGGCAGTCCGGCGGTCACGCCACGGAACACCGCAATCAGCGTGTTCGAGTAGCCGTGCTCGTCGGTGAGGAACCGGTTCGTGAGCTGCGCGGACGGGGCGCTGAAGAAGTTCGTGAGGAACGCGGCCAGGCCCAACAGGACGAACCGGTAGCCGTACGCGCTCGCGAACACTTCGCGGAGTTGTCCACGGCGTCGGGAGCTCTTGGCCAGGTCGGCGTAGCGATTGGTCTCGTGGAGGTTACGTGCGAGACGGGGGAGGAAGAGGACCGACAACGCGCTGATGGCGAAGACGATGCGCCACGCCTGGGGGGCGATGTCGGAGATCGGGAGGAGGACGACGGCGATGGCGAAACCGGCGCCGTACGCGAGCGCGAGCATCGACAACGCGTAGGCGCGTGCACCGTCGGGCGCTTCCTCGACGGCCGCAATGCCTGCGACGACCAGCGTCGCGTTCACGAACGCTCGGGTCAGCACCTGGGCGCCGGTGAACACGACGAAGCTCGGCGCGATCGCCGAGATGGCATTGGTGACGCCGACACCCGCGAAGCAGATCAGGAGCAGGCGCCGGCGTCCCTGCCGGTCGGCGAGCGCGGTGGCGACGAGCGAGACGAGCACGCCTCCCCTCGACACGGCCAATGCGAGGCCGAGCCCTCGGTTCGACGCGCCGAACGTCTTGGTGACCGGGTCCGCGGTCTGACCGAACAATGCACCACCGAAGTTCGCGAGCGCGGCGATGGCTGCGACCGTTGCCAGCAGGGCCGTGGCCCGGGCCGGGAACGGCACCGGGGGGAGGAGCGGCGAGCGCTTCGGCGGCGGGGGCTTCGGTCGGCCTTCGACCTCGGCCGCGAGGAGCTCGGCCCGGTGCTGCAACGTGTGTTGCTCGCCCCGGCGTAGGAGCGGGCCGAAGAACCACTGGAAGTACGGGACATGCGGCGTGCCCTCGATCTCCATCGAGACCCGCGCCCATCCCGTGTCCTCGGGCTCGATCTCGACGCGCACGCGGGCATTCGGATCGGTCCAGTCGGGCAGGGATCCGGTGAGCGTGCCGTCGTCCTCGCGGCGGAGCCCGAGTGTTTCGCGCGCGACTTCCTCGACCTCGGTCGGCGAGGCCTCGACGGTGACGATCACGGGCCGAGGCACGTGCGGCATGCTAGGGCGTTCGCCTTCGACCACCATGAGGAGCGCTCATGCCCAAGTTGAAGCCCGGTGATGCGGCACCCGACTTCGCGCTCACTGACCAGCGCGGAAAGACAGTGAAGCTGAAGGACTTCCGGGGCAAGAAGCTCGTTGTGTACTTCTACCCGAAGGCCGACACTCCCGGGTGCACCACGCAATCGTGCGCACTCCGCGACGCCGAGCCGGACTTGAAGAAGCTCAAGGCCAAGGTGGTGGGCATCAGCCCCGACACGCCGCAGAAGCAGAAGAAGTTCGACGAGAAGTACGACCTCGGGTTCCCTCTCCTCGCCGACGAGAGCCACAAGGTGGCACAGGCGTGGGGGACGTGGGGCAAGAAGACCTTGTACGGGCGGAGCTTCATGGGGATCATCCGCTCGGCGTTCGTCGTCGACGAGAAGGGCAAGGTCGCCGATGTTTTTTACAAGGTCAGCCCGAAGGCGACGGTGCCCAAGGTGACCGAGGCGCTGGAAGCCTGACGCGCTACGGGTTGCGTGCCGCCCAGCTCGACCACGTCTCGCCTTCCCCGCGGGGATGCTCCTTGGCGTACTGGTAGAAGCGGCGGACGAGTGTCGCCCGGGCGATGGCCGCGTCCCGGCGCCAAGAGGTCTTCGAGTTGACCGCGAGTAGGTCGGTCCCGCCAAGCTGATGCTGGCGGTCGACGATGTTCTTCAGGCTGACCGTGCCCGCGTTCTCGAGCATGTCGAACAACGCGAGGGCCTGAGTCGTGCGGCCGTCGCCGGCTGCGCAGTGGAGGTGGAGCCAGCTGTCTGCGGGCCGGTTCTGCCAGAAGGTGACGAGCTGGTCGACTTCCTCAGTCGTAAACGGCATGTAGTCCCCGGCGTAGACACGCGCGTAGGCGGCGCCGGTTGCGCGGACGAGGTCCTCCTCGCTCCGAACGCCGTCCACGGGGAGCTGTACGTCCTTTGATTCTTCGATCGCACGGTCCGTGCTCTTGCTCGTGACCTCCTTGACCGTGATCGTCGTCTGACCCGTGAGACCGGCCAGCAAGTCGGACTCGTCGCGGCTGATCTGATCACCGGACTTGCCGCTGTTCGCTGCGTTCCGAACCCCGAACCAGCTCACGGCGGTTCCACTCACGAACCCGTGCGACTCCTGCCGGAGGTCGAGCACCACGACCGGGCGGCCGCCGGCGCGCTGCACGACGGCATTGAACCCCTTCGCGGAGAACTGCCCGCTCGCGGAGGCCTGGAGCTTCTCGAGGCCGGCCGCCAGCTTCTTGTTCCCGTCGAGCTTGGAGACGTCGGACGTGGAGCGGAAGTTGCGCGGGAGGCCGCTCTTGTCGGGCGCGTTGATGATCAACGTCCCTTGGTCCGGCCCGGCGAACGCCGGAGTCGCCAGCGCTATGGCGTAGCCGACGACGAACGCGATGGCTACGGCGGCGCGCCTGCCCCTCATGGTGCCTGCCCCTCTTGCTAAGCGCCGATGGCGTGAAACCCTCCGTCGACGTGCAGCATCTCGCCGGTCGTTGCCGGGAAGAGATCAGACAATAACGCCACACAGGCCTTCGCGACCGGCTCCGTGTCCTTGATGTTCCAGCCGAGCGGCGCCCGCTCGTCCCATACCGTCTCGAACTGCTCGAACCCCGGAATGCTCCGCGCTGCGATCGTGCGGATCGGTCCCGCGCACACGAGGTTGACCCGAATGCCCTTGGGACCGAGATCGCGCGCCAGGTAGCGGGCGGTCGATTCGAACGCGCTCTTGGCGACGCCCATCCAGTCGTAGACGGGCCATGCCTGCGTGTTGTCGAAATCGAGCCCGACGATCGACCCCCCGTCGCTCATCAGCGGCAGGGCGCCGACGGCCAGTGCCTTCAGCGAATACGCCGAGACCTGGAGCGCGACGGCGACGTCTTCCCACGGGGCGGTGAGGAAGCCGCCGCCCAGGCACGACTCGGGTGCGAAACCGATGGCGTGGAGCACGCCGTCGAGGCGGCCGCCGACGCGACCGGCGAGCGCGTCGATGTCCTCCGAGTTGCTGACGTCGAGCTCGACGATCTCGGGCGACGACGGCAGCCGCTTCGCCGCCCGTTGCGTGAGGCTCATCACCCGCCCGAACGACGTGAGCACGACCTCGGCGCCCTCCTCCTGGGCAAGCTTCGCGACCCCGAACGCGATCGACGAGTCGTTGAGCACGCCCGTGACGAGGATTCGCCGTCCGTCGAGGAGCATTCGCCGATTCTGCCTCAGAGTGGCGAGTTCGAGTGCCGGCGGAACGGGGGACTCTCCTGCTTCGTGGCGAGCCGCGCCAGCGCCGCCGCCAGCGTGCGGCGGGTGTCGGCGGGCGCGATCACCGCATCCACGTAGCCGCGTTCGGCCGCCGGCAAGGGGCTCGAGAATCGTTCGCTGTACTCCTGCTCGAGCGCGAGCTGCTCGGCGCGGCGCGCCTGCTCGTCGGCGATACCGGCGAGGCGCTTGCGGTGCAGGATCTGCACGGCCGGAGCCGCGCCCATGACTGCGATCTCAGTGTCCGGCCAGGCGCAGTACAAGTCGTTTCCGAGCGGCTTCGAGTCCATCACGATGTACGCGCCGCCGTACGCCTTGCGGATCACGACGCACAGCCGCGGCACGGTTGCAGCCGCGTAGGCGTAGACGAGCTGCGCTCCGTGACGGATGATTCCCCGCCATTCGAGATCGGTGCCCGGCTCGAAGCCGGTCGTGTCGACGAAGCTCAGCAACGGCACGTTGAACGCGTCGCACCATTGCACGAACCGTGCGCCCTTCTGGGCAGCCGTGATGTCGAGTGTGCCCGCCCGTTGGCTGGGCTGGTTCGCAACCACTCCGACCGGGCGTCCGCCGAGTCGTGCGAGGCCGGTGATCAGGTTCGACGCGTGGCGGGCACGCAGCTCGAAGAAGCTGCCGTCGTCGACGACGTCGACAACGATGTCGCGCACGTCGTACGAAGCGGTCGGTCGGTCGGGCACCACGGTCGCGGCGCGTGCGGAGTCGCGGTCGACGGGATCGTCGACGAGGTCCCGTGGCGGGTCGTCGAGGTGGTGGTCGGGCAGGTAGTCGAGGATCGTCGCCATGGCGGCCAACGCGTCGGCGTCGTCGTCGACGACGAGCGCGGCGACACCGCTCCGCAACTCGTGGACGGGCGCGCCCCCGAGAGCGGCGCGACCGACGGGCACGCCCGTGAACGCGCTGACCGTGTCGGGACCGGAGACGTAGGCGAACGCGTCGGTGGTCATCACGACCTGGTCCACGAGCCCGAGCATCAGCGCGGGCCCCGACACGCACGGGCCGACGACGGCGAGCAAGGTCGGGACGACGCCGGAGGCGTCGGTCAGGGCCCGGGCCACGCGACCCCAGGCGTGGAGCGACGCCACGCCTTCGCCCACGTCGGCGCCCGAGGTTGCGATCGCACCGACGATGGGCACTCCGAGCTCGACGCCGAGGCGCACCGCCCGCTCGAGCGCGTCGCCCTCGGCGACACCAATCGCGCCGCGGTGCTTGCCGCCATCGAGCCGGAACCAGCTGACGGTCCGGCCGTGCAGATCCGAGAGGGCGGCGGTGACGGCGTCGCTGCGCTGTGCCATCACCGGCGCCGCCGGCGTCGGCGAGAACAGCGGCGTCACGAGGCTGCGATCAGTCGGCGCCGGCGAGGACGAGGCAGGCGTTGTGCCCGCCGAACCCGAACGAGTTCGAGATCGCCGGCTTCGCGCCGACCTCGCGCGGCGATCCCGCTACCACGTCGAGCTCGATGTCGTCGCCCAGCTTCTCGAGGTTCGCGGTCGGCGGCACGATGCCGTCTCGCACCGAGAGCAGCGCGGCGACGGCCTCCACCGCACCGGCGGCGCCGATCAGGTGGCCGGTGACACCCTTGGTCGAGGTCACCACGGGCGGGGAGTCGCCGAAGACCTTGCGGACGGCCTCGGCCTCGGCGGCGTCGTTGAGCGGCGTCGACGTGCCGTGTGCGTTCACGTGCCCAATCGCCGATGGCTCCATGGCGGCGTCGTCGAGCGCGAGCTGCATGCACACGGCGGCGCCGGCACCCCCGGGAGATGGTGCAGTGATGTGGTACGCGTCGGCGTTGCGGCCGTACCCGGCGACTTCGCCGTAGATGGTCGCGCCCCGCGCCCGCGCCCGCTCCAGCGGCTCGAGCACGACACAGCCGGCGCCCTCGCCGATCACGAAGCCGTCGCGGTCGGCGTCGAAGGGCCTCGATGCACGCTCGGGTTCGTCGTTGCGCGAGCTGAGCGCGCCCATGCGTGCGAACGCCGCGATGGTGAGCGGGGTCACGGCTGCCTCCGTGCCGCCGGCCATCACGACGTCGGCGGTGCCGTCGCGGATCAGGCGCACGCCCTCACCGATGGCGTGTGCCCCGGCCGCGCAGGCGGTGGCCACGCACAAGTTGGGTCCCGTCCATCCCAGTTGCATGGCGACGACGCCGGCGGTCGCGTTGGGCATCATCATCGGAACGAAGAACGGGCTGACCCGTGACGGACCCTTCTCGAAATAGAGCCGCTGGTTCTCCTCGAGGGTGTGCAGCCCGCCGACGCCGGTGGCGATGATCACGGCGCAGCGACTCGGGTCGGCGCCCAGCTCGCCGGCGTCGCCGAGCGCGTCGGCGGCGGCGCCGAAGCCGAGCTGGGTGACACGGTCCTGCCGACGCGCCTCCTTGGGCCCGAAGTAATCGACCGCATCGAAGTCGCGTACCTCGCCCGCGAACGTGATCGACAAGTCAGAAGGGTCGAAGCTTTCGATCGTGCGCGCGCTCGCTCGACCCGCGCACAGCTCTTCCCAGAACGAGGGCACGTCGTTCCCGGCCGGCGTCTTGACGCCGATGCCGGTCACGACGACGCGCGGGCGACCACGCTGGTCCACGTCGCTCATGCTTCGGCGCCGACTTTGCTCAGCACGAGGTCGACGGCCTGTCCGACGGTCGTGACGCCCTCGAGATCCTCTTCGGGCACGGAGATGTCGAAGCGCTCCTCGAGCCCCATCACCATCTCCACGAGGTCGAGGCTGTCGGCGTCGAGATCCTCCTTGAACCGTGCGCCCTCGGTCACGCTGTCGGGCTCTACGCTCAGGACCTCGACTGCGACCTCGCGCAGCACGCCGAGTGCTTCGTCACGTTCCATCCAATCCTCCAGTCGCGTACGGATGGTCGGGGGTCAGTGTCCCATTCCCAGGCCCCCGTCGACGGGGACCAGAGCTCCGGTGACGTAACCGGCGGGGTCCGAACAGAGAAAAGCCACCACTGCGCTCACCTCGTCCGGCCTGCCGAACCTACCCAGTGGCACCGCTTCCTCCGCCTGGACCTGCCACTCGTCGGAGAGGCCTTCGGTCATCGAAGTCACGATAGGCCCCGGTGCGACGACGTTGCAGGTGACGTTGCGCGGTGCGAGCTCCCGGGCGACGGAGCGTGTCAGCCCCAAGAGGCCGGCCTTCGCCGCCGCGTAGTTCGCCTGACCGGGCCCGCCTCGATGTGCGCCGACCGACGAGACGTTGACGATGCGGCCCCACCGGGCGCGCATCATCTTGGGCGCGGCGCGCCGGATCGTGTGGAACGCACCGGTGAGGTTCGTGTCGATGACGCGCTGCCATTGCTCGTCCGACATGCGGGCGACGAGCCCGTCTTCGGTGGTGCCGGCGTTGTTCACCAGCAGCTCGACGGGTCCTAGCGCGTGTTCGATCTCGCCGAACGCGCTGTCAACTGCGGCTGGGTCCCGGATGTCGGCTCGCACCGCGAGCGTGTCGGCGCCGGCCTTCTCGACGGCCGCGCGCGTGGCCTTGGCGCCGTCGTCGTCGCTCGAATAGCAGAACGCGACGCGGTGGCCGGCTTCGGCGAGCGCGATCGCGCAGGCGCGACCGATCCCGCGGGACCCGCCGGTCACGAACGCGGTCCGAGCATTCGTCACTGCTTGCCCCATTGCAGGAGCGCGCTGGCCCAGGTCATGCCGGCGCCGAACCCCGACATGAGCACGAGGTCGCCGTCGCGCAACCGGCCGTCATCGGCGGCCTCGGCCAGCGCGAGCGGGATCGACGCCGCCGAGGTGTTGCCGTAGCGGTCGATGTTCACGATCGTGCGATCCGCCGGAATCCCCAGCCGGCTCGAGGCGGATTCGATGATGCGGACGTTCGCCTGGTGCGGGACGAACCACGCCACGTCCGACGGTGCCACCCCGGCGCGATCGAGCGTCGTGCGCGCCGACTCGGCGACCACGCGTACCGCTCGCCGGAAGACTTCCTGCCCCTGCATCTTCAGATACTGCTCGCCGGCGGCGATGGTCGCCGCGGTCGCCGGCATGCGGCTGCCGCCGGCTCGGATCTCGAGCAGCCCGGCCGCCGAGCCGTCACATCCCAGATCCCAGGCGAGGACGCCGGGCCCGTCGTCGGGGGAGCGGCTGAGGACGGCGGCGGCGGCGCCGTCGCCGAAGAGGATGGTCGTCGCGCGGTCGTCGGGGTCGATGATGCGACTCAGGATCTCGGCGCCGACGATCAAGACGTGGTCGAGGTTCCCGGTCGTCAGCAGCGACGAGCCGATCACGAGCATGTAGACGAACCCGGCGCATCCGGCGCCGAGGTCGAACGATCCGCACCGAAGCCCCAGGCCCTCGCCGACGAACGCGCCGGTGTGAGGGATCGGCTGCTCCGGGCTGGCCGTGGCCACGATGAGCAGGTCGATCGCGTCGGGCGGGATCCCGGCCTGTTTGATCGCCGCCGTGCCGGCGTCGATAGCGAGCGAGGCCGTCGTGTCGGTCGGCGCCGCGACGTGCCGCTCTCGAATGCCGGTGCGCTCGACGATCCACGCGTCGGTCGTGTCGACGCGCTGCTCCATCTCGGCGTTCGTGACGAGCTTTTCTGGAACGGCCGTCCCCCAGCCGCCGACGCAGGCCCGCACGCTACGCGACTCGCAGCCAGGCGACGGGCTCGCCCTGACGGAGACGCTCGCCGTCGTTGGCGAGGAGACCGGCGAGGATGCCTCGGAAGGGGCTGCGGACGGGGGTCGAGATTCCCGGCCCTTCGATCACGCCCACAGCCTGCCCCGTAACGACGCTCTGACCACATGCGACGTCGTGGCCGAACAGCGGACGGAACACGCCGACCGAGGGGGCCACGATCACCCGCTCGGGCACCGCCAGGCCCTCGCCGTGCACGAGTGCCAACTCCATGGTCATCGAACCTCCGTGAGTGCGGGCAGATCTTCGGGGGTGGCCACGCCCTGGACGGGCAGATCCGCGACGATCCGTTTGGCCAGCGTCGCCAGCATGGAGCCGTGCCCGACTTCGAGGCACCGCGTCGAGCCCATGCCGGCGATCGTCTCCATCGACGTGCGCCACCGGACCGGATCCGTGACGTGCGCGGCGAGGCGGGAGCGCCAGCCGTCGGCGTCCTCGTAGGGCTGGGCGTCCCCGTTCGAGACCACCGGGTCGTCCGGCGGCGACAGGGGGACCCCCGGCAGCTCGGCCGCGAGGCCTTCGGCGGCGTCGCGCATCAACGGCGTGTGGAACGCGCCGCCGACGTTCAGAGGTGTCGCCCGCTTGACGCCGAGCTGCTTGGCCTGAGCAGAGCCGGCGGCGACGCCGTCGGGAGTGCCGGCGATCACGACCTGGCCGGGGGCGTTGTCGTTGGCGATCCAGCACCCGTCGGCCGCCGCCCGGCATGCCTCTTCGGCCTGCTCGAGTGAGGCGCCGAGCAGTGCCGCCATGCGACCCGGATGGGTGTCGGCGGCAGCCTGCGTGAGCTCCGCCCGCCGGGCTGCGAACTGCACGCCCTCCTCGAGGGGCAGCGCTCCGGACGCGATGAGCGCCGTGACCTGCCCGAGGGAGTGTCCCGCGAAGGCGATCGGTGCCTCGATGCGCTCGCGTACGGCCTCCCACGCCACCAGCGAGGTCAGCAGCACGGCGAGTTGGGCGTCCCGGGTTCGGGCGAGCTGCTCGGCCGGAGCGTCGAGGATGAGAGAGGACAGTGGCTCGCCCAGGGCAGCCTCGGCGCGGTCGACCACGCTCCATGCCGGGTGGTCGCGCCACGGCGCGCCCATGCCTGTGGTTTGGGTCCCCTGACCGGGGAAGATGACGGCGATGCCCACGTGCTCGCTTCCGCCCGAACGTGTGGTTGTTCCGACCAACGGTGTCGCGGCAGGGTTACACGCTCACGTTGCGCTCAGGAAAACGGCATGTAACGTCTCGTCGCTGGTGGCGGCGAACTGAGGAAGCGAAGCCGGTGGGGATCGATTCCGACGCGCTCATCGCCCTGCTGCCGCATCGGCCGCCCTTCCGGTTCGTCGACGCCGTGGACGCACTCGAGCCCGGCGTCTCCGTGCAAGGCCGCTATCGGGTCACCGGCGACGAGGAGTTCCTTGCCGGCCACTTCCCCGGGAACCCAGTCTTTCCCGGCGTCCTCCAGCTCGAGGCGCTGGCACAGACGGGCGCCATCGCCGTGCTGGCGGACGATCGCTACGCCGGCAAGCTGCCGCTCTTCGGAGGCGTGGAGAAGGTCCGCTTCCGCCGGCTCGTGCGTCCCGGCGACGAGCTGGTGACAGAAGTGGAGCTCGAGCGCCTCAGCGCCCGGGGCGGCTGGGGCCAGGGCCGGGCAACGGTCGACGAGAAGGTGGCCTGCGAAGCACGGCTGTTCTTCGCGCTCGCGAACGCGAACGCGAAGTAGCGGCTACGCCGAGGAGCGGCGCTCGGGGTCGAGGTCGAAGACCTCGGCGCGGGGGCCCGATGGTCCCTCGGCTTTCTCCTTGTCCTCCTCCTCGGCGATCTCCCTCGGATCTTCACCGAGCAGGATCCTGGACTCGACGTCGTCGGGGATTCGCGGTTCCGACCGGATCCGACGCCACGGCGCCACCACGATGACGACAAGTACTCCGAGACAGGCGACCCCGACCAGGATGGCCACCCACTGATTGGTTTCCAGGGCGAGGTACATCACCACTCCGCGCGTCTAACCGTGCATTCTACCGAGGGCGTACCCATTTGCCGTGCTTTCAGAACGGTCGAATTGGTTCCGACGGAGTGAAGAGTGCCCGGGGCGGGACTCGAACCCGCACGCCCTTTCGGACAATGGATTTTGAGTCCATCGCGTCAGCCGGTTGCGCCACCCGGGCCTGCGGTCAGGTTACTGACGCATCCGAACGGCTCGTGGGAGACCAGTGACTCAGTCGCCGGCGCTGATGCCGAGGCGCTTGGCGATCACATTGTTCATGATCTGGTCGGTGCCGGCGCCGATGCGCTGGAGGCGGGCGTCGCGCCATGCGCGGCTCACCGGGGTCTCCTCCATGTACCCGTACCCCCCGTACACCTGGAGGCACGTGTCGACGAGACGGTTCTGCATCTGGGCGCAGTACTTCTTCGCCATCGAGATCTCGGCGACGGGATATTCGCCGTGCAGGATCCGCCACACGGTCGCGTAGAGAAGCGAGCGCCCGGCTTCGAGCTCCGTGGCGGCGTCGGCGAGCATGTGGGCGATCACCTGATGGTCGGCGATGGGCTTCCCGAACGCGTGCCGCTCCCGCCCGTACGCGATGGTCTCCGCGAGGATCTTCTCGGCCTGCCCGACCGAGGCGGCGGCGCCTGCCAAGCGCTCGTACTGGAACTGCCACATCTGCTGAGAGAATCCCTGGCCAGGCTCCAGGCCGATGAGGTTGGCGTGCGGGACGGGAACGTCGTCGAGCGCGATCTCGGCGGTGTCGCTCGAGCACATGCCGAGCTTCTTCAGCGTCCGCGACACCGACACGCCGGGCAGATCCGTGTCGACGAGGAACAACGAGATGCCGCGGTACCCCGAGCCGGGCTCGGTCTGGGCGACGAGTGTCAGGA
>Ga0209814_10000251_pt1 | contig 16684 bp, 19 predicted proteins | sample SoiMetdeltSBSDD1_FD_187597 | JGI IMG/M metagenome (GOLD analysis project Ga0209814, IMG submission 187597) | Bulk soil microbial communities from a Populus tree surrounding site in Tennessee, USA - Soil MetaG P. deltoides SBSDD1 (SPAdes) (version 2) | ecosystem: Environmental > Terrestrial >... | reverse complement strand
AAGGACCCTTGTCCCTGGCTCAGCACCGCCTGGTAGCTGGCGGCGAGCCGACGATCGCCAGCGGTGGGCGAGGGGCTGGCGTCTCCGACGCCGTGGCGGCTCGGCGAGCCTGGCCAGGACGCGGGACTCGAACCCAGCCGGTGGGTCATGAGCCGGCGCCAACTCCAGAAGCTCGTCGCCGACCGAGGAGAGCTCGGCGATGAACTGGCGGCACCTGCCAGCACCGCCGCCCTGCGCCGAGCCATCATCAGGTGCTGTCAGTACAGCCCACCACCACCGGCAGCACCGCCGCCAGCGTGGTAGAAGAACGCCAGGTAGACGATCAGGTAGACGACCACTCCAGCGACCGCGTAGATCGCCAGCCACTTCTTCCATCTCCGACCGTATCCGGTCTTCCTGTCAGTCATGACGTACCTCCAGTTCGTCTGCTGAGCGCTGATGCCCCGCTCGACAGGTACTACCGGAGTCCTGCGCTGGCCGATTGCATCAATTGCCCGAGAGGAGGCGCGAACCACCCAATCGAGCTGGCGGACGATGACCGCGCCGAGAGCGACCCGGCCGCTCAGCTTGGGGGTCGTGCAGGGGCGGTGGCTTCGGTCGGTTGGGGCCGGGCCGGCGAAGCGGGGTCGGCGGGGAGCTGGTCCTCGAGCGTGATCCCCTGGGACGTGATGGTGAACTCCCGGACCTGGGGCTGGTGCAGGCTGGCTCGGGTCTTGACCACGGTCAGGGTGCGCCGGATGGCGGCGGGCTGACGCAGGTATTGCAGCAGGACGACGTTGTCGGACACATGGGAGATGCCCAGCTCCGACAGCCGAGTGACCTGGAACAGGTCGGGCAGCTCCAGCGTCAGCAGCAGGCTGACGCCCAGCCGGGAGCAGCGCTGCACCAGGGAGTACAGGTACTCGCGGTAGCGGGTCTCATCCCCGGCCGCGAAGAAGAGGTCGCCGAGGCTGTCGATCTGGACCCGCCGGGCGCCGGTGCGCTCGATGACGGCCAGGAGCTCATAGACCCACTGGTCGATGTAGAGGTCGACTGGGGAGCGGCACAGCAACTCGATCCCGGGTTCGGCCAGCGACCAGTCGAAACCTTGGGCGATGCGTTGCAGCTGGGTCGGGTTCTCCTGCAGGGTCGCGATCACCCCGGGCTCGCCACGACGGGCGCCGCTGACGATGAAATGCAGGCCCATGAGGGTCTTCCCGGATCCCGTGGGGCCGGCGACCAGCGTCGCCGCCCCGGGCCAGTAGCCGTCGTCGAGCATCGCGTCCAAGACCGGGATACCGGACGAGACCCGCTCGGTGGCCAGCGGGTAGACGGTGGCATCGATGGGGTCGGCCAGGCGCGGGAACACCTCCATCCCGGCCCCGGACAGCCGATAGGCATGCCTGCCGGACAGAAAGCCAGACCCTCGCAGCTTCAGCACCTGCAGCACCCGCAGCTCCCGCTGGCCGACCCGGTCGCTGGACAGGCTGACGATCGCGTCGGCGACCGCGAACTCCGGAGCCGTCGACAATTCCGTGCCGTCGTACTCACCGATCCACAGTGAGGTGACCGGAAAGGCGCTCAACTGACCGGCCAGGCTGTGGAGAAAGCGGCGAAAGCTGCGCTGGTCGGCCGCATAGGGGGTCAGCGCCTTGAAGCTGTCGATCACCATGATGGCCGGCCGGCGTTCCTTGAGCAGCGCATCGACGCGCTCCAACACCGCGGTCAGTCCCTTGCTGCCGAGCAGGCCGCCCACATCCTCATAGAACACGGCCCGACCGACCGCCGGGGCGTCGAAGAAGGCCAGGGTCTGGCCGTGGCGCAAGACCTTCTCCAGCGGCTCCGACACCGTCGTCAGGTAGACGGCCGGCCGCTCGGGGGTGGCGTTGTGGAACACATACTGCTGGGCCAGGACGGTCTTGCCGCTCCCGGGCGGCCCAACCACCAGGTTGATTCCGTGGGCTGGGAAGCCACCGCCCAGGATGGCGTCCAGCCGCCGGTTGCTGCTGCCCACCCGTCCGCTGCTGTCGAGGTGCCCGGTCATCGTGGCCCGGCCGAGCTGGGGCGGAGGAAGGCGCTGGCGCCGAGCAGATCCTTGACGGCCGAGACGAGTTGGAGGGGGTCCAGCGGCTTCTGCAGGAACCCATCGGCCCCGGCCTCCAGCGCCTGGTCGCTGGTCTCCAGGGTCGAGATGGCCAGCACCGGAGCCCCGCTGCGCTGCTTGAGCTGCCGGCACAGCTCCAGGCCGCTGCCGGGGGAGATGAGCAGGTCGATCACGACCATGCTGGGGGTCAGCTCGTCGAACTTGCGGGTCGCCTCGGCGGCGTCCAGCGCCGCAGCGACCTCGTAGCCCTCGGTGCGCAGGAAGTACTCCGCCAGCCCGGCGGCGTACGGGTCGCGTTCGGCGAGCAGGATCAGCAGCCGCGTCTCAGCCGCCTCGGGAGCGCCCAACGACACCGACCCGGCGGACACTCGCTCGGCGAGCAGGCGATGGGCATCGGCAGGCGACATGCCGCTGTCGAGCTGCGCCTTGACGAAGCGAAGCTGCTCGACCTGGTCGCGGGAGTACACGCGGTGGCCGCCAGGACTGCGCTCGGGGACCAGCAGCCCATAGCGTTCCTCCCAGGTCCGCAGTGTGGCTGGCGGGATGCCGAGCATCTGCGCGACGGCGCCGATGCTGTACATCGGCCGACCGCTCACCGCGCGACCCTCGCGAACGCACTCCCTCTGTCCAAGCCGGCCTCCTCCGTCAGCCTCCACGATCTCTTCAGAATGTAAACGCCGAGCGGCATCGGCGCTAGTAAGTTCGTCACTTCAGGGCTAGACTGCTTCTGAAGTTCCTCGGTTCTTCGGTAGAGGTATCCAAGGGGTGCCTCGATGGCCGCGCGAGCCGTGCCCTGCGGAGGCAGTATGTCCCACTCGACGCATCAACGGTTCGGCGACGAGACGTGCAGCCCCAGGGCGCGCGGGAGCGGGGTCTGGGCCAGTCGCGACCCCCAGGCTGCGACCGGCGGCCAGGCCGCGACCGCCACCCTCACACCCGGCCGCCAGCCTGCGACTACCCCATTCCAACCAGACCGAACCCAAGTTCGCCCTCCCCTGGCCGCTGAGGGTGGGACCAGCACAGCACACAGCGGGCGCCACGCTCACAACAGAGTTCCGGGACTGCGACGGGCCGGTCCACAAGGACACGGCGGGGTCTCCGTCGCAGTCCCGGAATCATCTCAACCCGATCCGAGGTCCCACCACGACGGGCCACAGGCGCAACGCTGCGACACGAGGAGCCGGTGCCGATGATGGAGCTTGGACTCTCCGTCCGGCACGAAGGCGACCGTGCCACGATCCACATCGGCGGGGAGATTGACCTGGCTACCTGCCCGCTCCTCCAGGCCATTGTGGTCGACCTGGTGGACCGCGGCTGCCATCAGCTGATCATCGACCTGGAGCGGGTCAGCTTCCTGGATTGCGCCGGGATCAGGGTGCTGGTCGATGCGCGGCGGCGCGTCCAAGCGCACGGCGGTTCCGTGAAGCTGCTCAGGCCGAGACCGCCGGTGTGGCGGGTGCTCACGCTGACCGGGATGGCAGAGGTGTTCCCGATCGACACCTCCCTTGGGGAGGCGCTGACCACCGAGCCGCTGGACCGTAAGACGTCAGGGTGGCCCGCCTGATCCTTCCGCCGAGTTTTCCCGAGGTTGCACGCTCCTTGCCTTGCAGCAGGTCGTAGAGGCAGCCAAGGAGCTGCGTCGTCCAGGAACCACAGCACCTCGTCGAGCGCGGCGATGCGCGTCGGTTAGGCTTGCCCGCACGCGCGGGGAACCAGGGAGGTGCCAACGTGTCCAGCGCCAGCTCCAGGACCTTCGAGGACGTGAAGGTCGGCGTCCGATGCAAGATCGCGGCCCTGTGGATCGCGATGCTCTTCCTGTTCGCCTATGGCGACATCTTCGGCTTCTTCCGCCCGGGGCAGCTCCAGGAGGTGATGGCCGGCGACCTCTCGGGGATGGCGATCACGCAAGTCTTCCTGTTCGCGGTCTCGCTGTATATCGCGGTCGCGAGCGTGATGGTGTTCCTCTCGCTGGTCCTCAGCCCGAGTGTCAACCGCTGGACCAACGTCGTCTTGCCAGGCCTGTACGTCGTCTCCATCGCGGCGTCGGCGGTCGGCGAAACCTCGGCGTACTACTGGTTCTTGAGCATCACGGAGAGTGCTCTGCTGCTGCTGATCGTCTGGTACGCGTGGACGTGGCCCAGGCGGGAGGGAACCCACTGAAGGCCGCCGCCGAACCGAGCAGGCCCGGATCCTCGCCGCGTTGCGGCCGCGGCGAGGCCACATCCCCAGCCGACACCGGAAGCTGGTTACCGGCCAGTCGGCTGCCCAGCCTGGCTCCGGGAGCCCTTGCGGGTCCGCAGCGCATCAGCCTTGGTGCGCTCCGGGAACCGGTGGGCGTACTCGCGCTCCAACTGCAGCATGCGCTCGGTGTGGTTGAGGAGCGCCTGACGGCTGCCGTGAAAGAAGGTCTCCTCACGGGTCGCGTACAGATGGCGGAGCTCACGCTCCAGCTCCGCGTCCTCCAGTTGCCGAGGCTCCAGGCCGAACTTCCCTGCCATGGCGGTCCCCTTCCTCCGGCAGGTCACCGCCTGCCGGCATGCCGGCGGCGTCACCGCCAGTGCACAACGCGGTCGGCCTGAAAGGTGGCGCCCTGCCTGGCCGACTGGGTCGACTCCGCCACCAGCCTAGCGCCTGCTCGCTCGGCCAGGGAGGCTGAGCGAGCCCGGCCACAGATGGGATTTCGGCCGTTCGAGAGCGTGGGTGGCGTCCCCCTGCAAGGCGGCCACGAGGCTGCTGTGGCCGCCGGCCTAGCCGGTGCGGACCACCACGAGCTTGTCCACGCCGGACTCGGCGCCCCACACCTCGCCGGGCCGGCCAAGCAGTTGGCGCACGTTGGCCGGCGTGCTCGGCAGGGCGATGACGGTGAACCGCTCGGTCGGGGGGTCGAACCGGACCAGGGCGTTGGCGGCGAAGTCGCTCAGCCATGGGTGGTCGTTGTCGTCCACGTACACGGCGTAGGCCATCGGGTTGGCGCCGGGCAGCTTCCACTCGCGCCAGCGGCCGTCGGCGGGGTCGTAGCGGCCCAGCTGGCCGGTGTTCCACTCGCTCACCCAGATCCGGCCGCGGGAGTCGGACCAGACCCGCCGGGCGCCCTGGTCGCGTGTGGGCGGCTCCAGCACCTCGGCGGCGCCCGTCCGGTGGTCGATGCGGCCGATGTGGCTGCCGGCCAGGGAGGCGTAGAACAGCTGCCCGCTTGGGGTGGTGGTGATGCCGTAGGGGCCCGGGCCCCGGGGCGCGTCGAACACCTCGACCCGGCCAGCCTTCGGGTCGAGCCGTCCCAGCACCCCGGCCTGCCCTGTGAACCATAGGACGCCGCCGCGGAAGGCGGCCGTGTTGAGGTTGGCCGAGTCCCTCCCGGGCGGCAGCGGGTAGCGGTCGACCTTCCCGGTGCGGGGGTCGACCCGCACGATCGCGTTCAGGCCGCCGTCGGTGATCCATGGTGCTCCGTCTGGGCCGACGATCACGCCGTGCGGAGCCGAGCCGTTGCCCAGCGGGATCAGCCGGCTCTTGCCGGTGGCCGGGTCCAGCAGGCCGAGCTGACCGGACCCCTGGGCGGTGTACCAGACCGAGCGGCCGTGGGCAGCCGGGGCGACGTCGCGGGGCCGGCGCCACCTGCCGCACCGCAGCGCTCGTCATGGCGGGCCACCTGCCCAACTGGACGTCCAGTCCTGCAGCAGGAACAAGTTCTCGCGCGGCTCGTCGTGGTCGACGGCCACCAGCACCTCCCGGCTACCGGTGATGACCAGGCCCTCGGGCTGGTGTTCTGCGGTACCAGCCCTGATGCCGCCCTACGTGCTAGGCCTCGGCCCAGACGCCCAGTTCGTTCCCGCTCGGGTCGGTGAAGTGGAACCGGCGTCCACCGGGGAACTCGTACGGCCCGTTCACCACCTGGCCGCCGGCGTTCTTCACCGCCTCCACGGACCGGTTCAGGTCGGTCGAATAGAGCAGCACGAACGGACCTCCCGCCCGCACCTCCTGGCCCGTGAGGAGACCGCCCACCTCGGGGGCGGATGCACCCTCGGGGCTCTGGATGCCGGCGTACTCAGGCCCGTAGTCGTTGAACCGCCAGCCGAACGCTTCGGTGTAGAAGCGCTTGGCCTGTTCGAGGTCGGTGACCGTGAGCTCCACGTAGTCGATGGCATGGTGTCGGTGCGCAGATGGCTGAGACATGTTCTGCATTGTGCACGTCGGGCACGACATCGTGCCCTGACGGCCAACTCGAACCCGCGTCCCCCTGCTTGCAAGCCAGATTGAGCGGGATTGCCACCCGGGTCGAGGGACGGTCACCTTTGACCTGGTCCAGTACTTCCGGGACGAGGAAGCCACCAGAGAGGCCGCCAAGGACCACCAGGAGTCCCCAACTGCCCAACGACTACGATTCCGACAGCCCCGACCCCGACATCCTCTGCTCGGGCACCCTGATCGCTCCACCTCCCTGGCCGGGCTGGTGGCGGCCAGCAGCTATGTGGGCAACCCCCTGTTCGGCTCCGGCGGCGCCTCCGACCCCCATGACATCGCCGTGGTGCTGTTCGCCCAGCCCCTGACCGGGATCACCCCGGCCCGGCTGCCCACGGCAAGGCTGCTGGACCAGCTCAAGGCCTGGCTGCCGCTGTCGATGAACCCCTCGACCGGCAATGGCGGGACCTGCTACGGCGACTCCGGCGGCCCCCATTTCCTGGGTGGACTGGACAGCGACCTGATCGCGTCGATCACCATCACCGGTGACGCCTGGTGCCGGGCCAGCGACAAGACCGACCGGGTGGACACCCCGGCGGCCAGGGACTTCCTCGATGACTACGTCGCCCTCCCCTGAGCGCCCGCGGGCACCGAGCAGCGCCTGATGGGCCCACCAGGGGTCAGGCGTGGGCCAGCCGGACCTCCACCTTGTCGTCGCGCACCCGGGTGAGGTAGGCGGGCTGCGGCGCCGTGGCCGGACCGTGCAGCAGCGCTCCGTCCTCCAGGCTGAAGGTGCTCCCATGGCACGGGCACACCACGCTGGTCTCGCCGGAGAAATCGCCCTCATGCAGCGAACAGCCGCGGTGGTTGCACCGGTTGGAGATCGCGTAGATGGTGGCGCCGCGCCTGACCAGCAGCAGCGGCACCGCGCCGACGGTCACCGGGGTCGGCGACCCCTCCGGCAGGTCCGCGTCGGCGATGACCGGCTGCCAATCGGTCGGCCCCGCATCGAAGGCGGTCTGGTCCACGCCGATGCCCTCGCCGAGCGACAGGTGGCCGCCGAGGTAGGCCGAGGTGGTGATCACCCCGAAGCCGGTCATCGACAGCCACCAGCCGCGCAGCCGCCGCCCCCGCTTGCGGGCCAGCGACGAGCGCACGTACAGGTACAGCGCGACCGTGTTGGCGCTCGCATGGACCAGCCCCACCCGGCGGGGGCGGCCCCAGACATCGGCCCAGTCGGACAGGCCGGCCAGCGCGGTCGGCGCCGCCGCCAGGATGCCGATGTCGACCAGCCGGTCCGAGGCCTTGCGGGTGCGGCGCCCGGGCAGCAGGTCCAGCAGGAACGAGCTGGTCCAGGCGCCCAGCACCACGTCGGTCAGCACCGGGTGCAGCGGGTGGCCCAGCCAGGTCCCGCTGAGCAGGTCCTTCAGCTCGCTGCGAGGGGGCACGTAGCGGTCCACCAGGGACTTCAGCGCCTCCCCGGCGCCGTCGAGCTGCTGGATCTCCTCGATGCGCTCGGCCAGCGGCCGTATCACGGATCTCAAGGCACACCTCCACTCGAACGGGCCCGGCTACGAGCACGCGTGGACCAGATCCTAACCCCAGGCATCCAGGGCGCGAAGGTGTCGGCGGCGATCTCAGTCCTGGCTGCGCTCGGTCAGGGGCAGCCGGACGATGAAGCGGGTGTCGCCGGGCCGCGACTCGACGGTCAGATCGCCGCCATGCCGCCCGACCACGATCCGGTAGGAGATGTCCAGGCCGAGCCCGGTGCCCTGGCCGACCGGCTTGGTGGTGAAGAACGGTTCGAAGATGCGCTGGCGCAGCTTCTCGGGGACGCCCGGGCCGGTGTCGCCGATCTCCACTCGCACATGGTCGCCGTCCATGGAGGTGCGCACCGTGAGCGTGCCGTGACCGTTCATGGCCTGGACGGCGTTGTCGATCAGGTTGGTCCATACCTGGTTCAGCTCGCCGGCGTAGACGGGGACCTTCGGCAGCGAGGGGTCGAAGTCCTTCACGACCTCGAGGCCTTCGAGCTTGCTTGCCAGCATCACCAGGGTGCTCTTGAGCCCGGCGTGGATGTCGACGCGTTCGTGCGGCGCGCGGTCCATGTTCGAGTACTGCTTGGCGGCGGCCACCAGCGACGAGATGCGCGTGACCGAGTCGGTGATCTCGTTCATGAGCAGCTCGGTCTCCAGCGTGTAGGCCAACCAGCGCACAGCGCCGTCCATCACAGAAGGGGATGCTTGGTCGGCGACCTTGTCCAGGAACGCGGGGGTGGTTCCGGCACCCACGAAGATGGGCGCCAGCTCCCACCCGTTCGGGACCTCGTGTCCGTCGAGCCAGTCGTTGAGCGCGTCCTCCTGCGCGGACTCCTCCAGCGCGGTCATCTTGGGCGCCTCAGGCACCGCCCGGACCGCCTCCTCCTGCACGTCGACCAGCAACCCGAGCAACCGGGGGTCGACGTCCCCTTTCGCCAGCATGGCGAGCTTATGCCGCATCCCGGCGACCCTGTCACGCAGCGCTGCGGTGGCCCGCACCGCGGCGGCGGCGGGGTTGTTCAGCTCGTGGGTGAGCCCGGCCGACAGCGCCCCGAGCGCCAGCAGCTGCTGGCGCTGCCCGATGATGTGCTGGGCGGAGCGCATGCCCAGGAACAGGCCCTCCAGCAGGTGGATCGCCATCGGGAACCAGGTGTGCATCATCGAGGCGAAGTCCTCGGCGCGAAGCACGAAGAAGCGGGCGTCGCTGACCGCCCGGATGGTCGCGGTATAGGTCTGCCTGGCCGGATCGGCGACGTAGGCCTGCATGGCGCCCGCGTAGACACCGACCTGGTCGGTGCGCACCGTCTCGACGTCGTCCTCGCCGACCCTGCGGCTCATCGTGATGCTGCCGCTGAGCAGGACGATGAACAGCTCCGCCGGGGCGCCCTCCGCCAGGAAGGTGGCGCCGCTCGGCACCTCGATGACCCAGCCGTGCTCGGCGAGCCACTGGAGCTGCTCGCCGGAGAGCTTCTCGAACAGGAACAGGTTGCGCAGCGCCTGCGCCGGCAGCCGCTGGGTGCCCTCGGCAAGGGTCATGGCGACCCCAGGTAGCGATGTGCGAGCGTCACGGCCATGGCGCCCTCGCCGACGGCGGACGCGACGCGCTTGACCGACTCGGCCCGTACGTCGCCCGCCACGAACACGCCCGGGATGCTGGCCTCCAGCGGCCACGGGTCGCGGTCGGCGAACCAGCCGCGCGGGCGCTGGCCGTCCACCAGCAGGTCCGGCCCGGTCAGCAGGAAGCCCCGCTCGTCGCGCTCGAGCACACCGGCGAGCCAGTCGGTGCGCGGCTGCGCGCCGATGAAGACGAACACGTGGCTGGCCTGGACCTGCTCGGTCGTGCCGGAGGGCAGGTGCCGCAGGCTCAGGCGTTCCAGGTGCTCGTCGCCGTGGGCCTGGTCGACCACGGTGCACAGGCGCATCGAGACGTTGTCCAGCGCCTGCAGCTGCTCGATCAGGTAGTGCGACATGCCGCGCTCCAGCGAGTCCCCCCGCACGACCAGGGTGACCGATTTCGCGTACCTGGAGAAGAACACGGCCGCCTGCCCGGCGGAGTTGGCCCCGCCGACGATGAAGACGTCCGCGTCGGCGCAGGCAGCCGCCTCGGTCGCGGCCGAGCCGTAATACACACCGCGCCCCGACAGCTCGGCCACGCCTGGCGCGTCCAGGTCCCGGTAGGAGACGCCGGTGGCGATGATCACCGCGTGGGCGGCGACCTCGGTGCCGTCGCTGAAGGACACCACCCGCGCCGGCCCTCTGGCCTCCAGTCCCGTCACGTCGCGGGTGGTGAGGATCTCGGCGCCGAACCTGACCGCCTGGCGGCGGGCGCGGTCGGTGAGCTGCGCGCCGGAGACGCCGTCCGGGAAGCCCAGGTAGTTCTCGATCCGCGAGGACTGCCCGGCCTGCCCGCCGGTCGCCTGGCGCTCGACCAGCAGGGTCCGGAGGCCCTCGGAGGCGCCGTAGACGGCCGCGCCGAGGCCGGCTGGGCCACCACCGACGACGACCAGGTCGTAGAAGTCGGTCGCCGGCGTGGTCGAGAGACCCACGGCGCTGGCCAGGTCGCTGGTCGAGGGCGCGACCAGCGTGCCGCCGTCGGCGGTGATCACCACCGGGAGCGTCTGAGCGCTGAGGCCCGCCGCCTGCAGCAGTCGGCCGCCCTCTGGTTCGTCGGCGGCGATCCAGCGGTACGGCACCGCGTTGCGGGCCAAGAAGTCGCGCGCGGCGAACGACGGCACCGACCAGCGGTGCCCGATGAGCTTCGTCTCGCCCATCTCGACGTCGGGCTGGCCGGTGTAGGCCTCCAGCATCGCGTCGACGATCGGATAGAGCTTCTCCTCCGGAGGCTCCCACGGCTTGAGCAGGTAGTAGTCGACATCGACGAGGTTGATGGCGGCGATCGCCGCGTCGGTGTCGGCGTAGGCCGTCAGCAGCGCCCGCCGGGCCCTTGGGAACAGGTCCATGGCGGCCTCGAGGAACTCGATCCCGCTCATCTCGGGCATTCGGTAGTCGGCGAGCATCACCGCGACGCGGCCGCCGCGGAGCTTGATCTCGCGCAGCGCGTCCAGCGCCTCGCTGCCGGAGGCGGCGCGCACGACCTGGTGGTCCTGGCCGTAACGGCGTCGCAGGTCACGAGCGACCGCGCGGGACACCGAGGGGTCGTCGTCCACGGTGAGCAGCATCGGCCTGCTCGGGATGGGACTGGCCTGGGCCTCCATACCGGACCAAGCTAGCGCATTCCCGAGGAGGATCGTTGACCGGCCTACTCGAGGGTGTCATCGGCGGCGGCGAGGAGCCGACGGGCCGACGCTTCATCGGAGGGGGCAACCAGCACGCGAACCCCGTCCAGCTGCATCTGCGGGTACTGTCCTCCGGCATCATCTGCCGACACCGCTGCGCTCACTCCGTGACTGCGCAGCATGCCGACGATCAGCTCCGCCTCGGTGCGGCTGGCCACGACCGCCACCGATACCGTCGCGCCGTCCACGATCGCAACTCCTCTGCTCCTGGTCCTGCCTGTAAGCCGCTCCTGGCATCAGGGTGGCACGTTGGGCGGCCCGTCGCACCCGCGGATGCACGTGATGGCCGACCGGATGGGTGACCTGTGGACGCGCCGGGGTCACTGCTCCTGCTGTGGCCCATGGCCGGCGGTCCTCGACCGTGCCCGTCAGCGTGGGTAGCGGCGGCGCACCGGTCGCCCGTCGACGTACTCGGTCAGCATCGCGGCCTCCACCGCAAGCTCGAACAGGACATAGTGCGCTGCCGGTTGGTAGCTGGCGTGGTGCTCGGCTGCCGCCCGCACCGCTGGGTCGCCAACGAAGACGCCGTAGCCCCGGGTGAGGAACTCGCCGTCGCGGCCGCTTGGATCGCCGACCGCCGAGTGCAGCCCGTAGCGACTTCCCCGCCTGAGGTCGGCGCCCTTGGGCGAGGTCGGTTCCATGAACACGAACAGCCGCCCGTCCCCCACGATCGGCGTGACGGGATGGACTCTCGGCGCGCCATCCGGGGAGACGGTCGCCAGGTAGGCGACGCGGCCCTGCAGGCGGCGGGCGCCGGCCGCCGCCAGCTCGGGATCGGCCCGCTCGAGGTCGTCCCAGGTCACCGGGCACCGGCCCGGCCGTCCAGGGCCTGTCCGACGAGGTCGGCGACCAGGGGATGGAACAGCTCGGCCTCCTGCAGCTCGGCCGCATCCCTGACCCATCGATGCGTGCCAGACAGGCCAGATGTGCGGGTGGTGCAGAGCAGGAAGATGCCGAACTGCGGACGCGCATCGACCTCGCCCGGCCCGAAGTTCTGGAGCAGCAGGACCCGACCGATGCGCAGATCCGTGATCCCTGTCGCCGATCGCACGGCCCGACGCAGGCTCTCGTCCCAGGGCTCACCGACGCGGACGGTGGTGTCGGGGAAGTGCCATCGTCGATCGGCGGAGTGCAGCAGCAGGACGCCGAGTTCCGGGTGGCGGATGACCGCCACCTCGGTGACCTCGTGCAGGGTGTCGTCCCGGTCGCTTGGCATCAGGGCTCGCTCTCCCAACGTGGGCGTCTGGGGCCGAGTTCCATTGTTCACCTGCCACCGGCGAGCACCGGCTTGACGTCGACGATGGGCGTCCCGTCGAAGGCTTCGAGTTCGTCGGCGCCTCTGTCGTGCCCGACGGAACCCTCGGCGGATGTCGGCATCTTCCGGTGACCAGCGCCGCGCACCCGCGCCGGTGTGTGTCCAGCCCCCCTGTGCTTCTCCGACCAATCCGCCAGTCCGCGGGCTCCGAATCTGCTGTGACGTCGACCACGACAACCCAGGGAGCCCACGATGCGCAACCTCCTCCCCGCCGGACGCGTGGCCACCGCCGGGCTGGTGGCGCTGCTCTCGGTTGCCACCCTCGTCGCCGTCCGAGCGCCGGTGGCCGCCTCCGCCGACGCCCCAGTTCCCGCGGTCCGTGACAACGTCGTCCTGGTCTGGGACGAGGCGACCCTGCAGGCCATCCGCGCCACCAGGCCGGCGCCGACGGTCACCGCCCGGGCCCTGGCGGTGGTCCACGCCAGCATCTATGACGCCTGGGCGGCCTACGACGCCAGGGCGGTCGGCACCCGCCTCGGCGCCGCGCTGCGGCGCCCGCCCACCGAGCGGACCCTGGCCAACAAGAACGCGGCCATCAGTCACGCCGCCTACCGTGCCCTGGTGAGCCTGTTCCCCGGACAGACCGCGTCGTTCGACGCCCTGATGGCCGCCCTCGCCTACGACCCGGCCGAGGACGCAGCCGACACCGCCCCGGCAGGGGTCGGCAACCGCGTGGCGGCCGCCGTGCTCGCCTACCGCGCCGGCGACGGTGCCAACCAGGCCGGTGGCTACGCCGACACCAGCGCCTACCGGCCGGTGAACACCTCCGACGAGGTCCTCGACCCCGACCGCTGGCAACCACTGCGACTGCCGAGCGGCGTCGTGCAGACCTGGGCCACCCCCACTGGTATCAGGTGACGCCGTTCGCGCTGCGCTCGGCCGCCCAGTTCCGGCCGGACGGCCCGGTCGCCCACGTCGACGAGCGGGGCCGCCCCAACCGGGCCTATGTCCGCCAGGCCCGGGACGTGCTGCGCGACAGCCGCCAACTCGACGACCGCACCAAGAGCATCGCTGCCTCCTGGTGGGACGGGCCGTCCACCGAGCTGCCGCCCGGCCACTGGTGCCTGCTGGCACAGTACGTGTCGCGCCGCGACCGCCACTCGGTCGACCAGGACGCCAAGCTGTCTTCGCCCTCACCGGGGCGTCGCTGGACGCGAGCATCGCCGCCTGGGACGCCAAGCGTGCCTACGACAGCGTCCGCCCGATCACCGCCATCCGTGAGCTGTACCGGGGCCGCACGGTGCTCGCCTGGGGCGGCCCTGGCAGAGGCACCAGGCCCATCCGCGGCGAGGACTGGCTGCCCTACCAGCCGGCGACTGTGGTCACCGCGCCGTTCGCCGAGTACGTCTCCGGCCACTCGACCTTCAGCGCCGCCGCCGCCGAGGTGCTCGCCTCGTTCACCGGCAGCAGGCGGTTCGGCCTATCGGTGACGATCCCGGCCGGCAGCTCCATGATCGAGCCCGGCGTCGTCCCGTCCCGGCCCGTGACGCTGACCTTCCCGACCTTCGACGAAGCGGCTGAACAGGCCGGCCGGTCCCGCCGCTACGGCGGTATCCACTTCGAGGCCGGCGACCTGGACGGACGCCGGCTGGGCCGCCGCGTCGGCGCCAACGCCTGGGCCAAGGCCAGCGGCTACTTCGACGGCACGGCCGCACCCTGACGAGCCCGGCCCCGATCGCCGTGCTGACCAGCCTTGCGCTGGTCGTGCGGCTCCGTACGTCCCACAAGGACGGGGTGAACTGCCCCCCGCTCTTCACCCGCGGCCTCGGCAGATGAGCGAGGCAGCGTGGTTGCGAATTGGCGCAGGGAACGGCCCGGCGCGAACGAGGTCGACTTTGGCACGGCAGGGCCGGTCGCTCTATCAACCGAGCTTCTCAGCTCCTTGTCGGCCAGTGCGAGAAGCTTGGGGCCGCCACCGGCACCCCGGGGAATCGTCGTGTCCTGCCTGAGGTTCTCCCCCTGGCCGTCTCGGTCAGCTAGATCTAGGCACCTTCCCGGGGATGCTTCCGCCCGCGAAGGTGCCAGCCCGGACCCCTCCTGGCCGCCGGGTCCTCGGGCTCCCCCTCCTGGGCGGCCGGTTCAGGGGTGGAACGCATGTCACGAAGAACTGGGCGTGTGCTGGCCGCGACGTTGGCCGTGGGTCTGGTGTTGTCACTGGGAAGCGCGGCACTGGCCGCCCCGGTGGGCGCGCTGAAGCAGTTCAAGGTGCCGACGGCCAACAGCCGGCCGCGGGCCATCACCAACGGCTCGGACGGCAACCGCTGGTTCACCGAGGGCACCGAGTTCACGGTCGCGCCGGCCAAGATCGCTCGCATCACGCCGGCCGGCGCCATCACCGAGTTCGCCCCCGACGTGGCCGACGGGTGCAACGTCTGCATCATCACCGACATTGCCCAGGGCCCAGGCGGCATTCTCTACATCACCTCCAATGACCCGACCCTGATGCGCTTCAACGTGGCGACCCAGAGCTTCGAGACACCGGTGCCGATGCCCAACACCAGCGCGCTTGGTGGCAACCTGGCCGTCAGCGCCACTGATGTGTGGGTCACCGACTTCAACAACGACGTGGTCTGGCGCTACCAGCTCTCGAACGGGCAGTTCGCGTCGTTCCCGGTTTCCGACCCGGCCGACGTCGCCGTGGACGTGGCCGGCAACGCCTGGTTCACCCAGCCCGGTGATGTCAACGCGCCCGGCACCAGCAACATCGGCCGCATCGACGCGGCCAGCGGGTCCGTCACGACGACCCCGACCACCGACGGTTCCACCACGGTGGCCCCGCGCAGCATCACCGTCGCCTCCGATGGGCAGGTCTGGTTCACCGCCCGGTTCACGCCCCAGGCTGTCGGGCGCCTCAACCCGACCACCGGCGTAGTGACCATCTTCCTCACACCGAGCAACCCCGGCCCCTCGGGCATCGCCGCCTCACCCGACGGCACCGTCTGGTTCACCCAGGAGACCAAAGGCGCCGCCGCCAGCATCACCAACGCCGGCGTCATCACCGAGGGCAAGGCGGTCAAGGGCAGCGAACCGTTCGGGATCACCGTCGCCCCCAACGGCGACCCCTGGTACACCATGATGGCCGCGAACAAGATCGCCACACTGCAGCTGCGGTAGGTTGCCGCCTATCCACCGGCTCCGCTGCGCTCAAGCCTCTGGCCTGCCCACTCCAGAGGAGCTCGGTAGCAACGGGATGGGTTCTGACACCGCATCAGAGACCGACGGCCGTGCGCCATGCTAGCCAGCCTTTGCGCTGGTCAGGGGGTCAGGATGGTCTTGCCGGCCAGCCGTCCAGCGGCGGCCTGATCGTGGACGGCGGCCAGGTCGGTCAGCGGCCGCCGCTCGGCCACCTCGATCTGCAGAACGCCGGCGTCGACGCGGGCGACCAGCTTGGCGAGCTGGGAGGCGTCGCTGCGCGCGAAGACCCGCACCGTCCGCACCCCGCGCCCGGCATCCTCCGGGCCGGGAGTGGTGGTGCTGACGAAGGCCCCGCCGTCGGCGACCAGGCCCACCAGCTGCGCGGCCTCCTCCGGGCTGGTGAGCACCAGGTTCAGCACCACGTCGAACCGCTGCCCGGCCACCGCCCGCACGACCGGGGTAGCGGTGTGGTCGACGATCCGGTCGGCCCGGTAGGAGCGGATGCGGTCGAGGCTGCGCGCACTGGCGGTCGCGGTCACGGTGGCACCGGCCTGCGCGGCGAGCTGGACGGCGTACCCGCCCACCGCGCCGCCCGCGCCGTTGATCAGGACCCTCTGCCCCGCCTTCAGCCCGGCGTGGTCGAACAGCGACTGCCAGGCCGCCAGCCCGGCCGAGGGCAGTGCCGCGGCGTCGGCCAGCTCGCCCGTGCGCGGGGCGGCGGCCAGCGCCTCGGCGGGCGCGGCGACGTACTCGGCGGCCGCGCCGGGCGCGGTCATCGGCAGGAACGCCACCACCGCGTCCCCGACGCTCCAGCCGCTCACGCCCTCGCCGACCTCGGCGATGACACCGGCCACGTCGAAGTTCGGGACGTGCGGCAAGACCACCGGGAACACCTGCTGCAGCAAGCCGGCGCGGATCGCGGCGTCCACCGGGTTGAACGAGGTGCCGGCCACCTGCACCACCACCTGCCCCGGACCCGCCACCGGACGGTCCGCCTCCTCGTAGACCAGGACGTCGCTGTCGCCGTGGGAGTGGTAACGCACTGCCTTCATGATCTCTCCTCGTCACCTACCAGGTTGCTTCGAAGTTGAAGCATGCAGACAACGTAACCTGCTTCGACTTCGAAGCACAGCTGTTGGGT
>Ga0209814_10000248_pt1 | contig 16837 bp, 16 predicted proteins | sample SoiMetdeltSBSDD1_FD_187597 | JGI IMG/M metagenome (GOLD analysis project Ga0209814, IMG submission 187597) | Bulk soil microbial communities from a Populus tree surrounding site in Tennessee, USA - Soil MetaG P. deltoides SBSDD1 (SPAdes) (version 2) | ecosystem: Environmental > Terrestrial >... | reverse complement strand
TCGGGCTGGACTTCGAGTCGATCACCGCCGCCGGCTCGCTCCTGGGGACCGGCGCGATCATCGTGATGGACGAGACCGACTGCATCGTCGAGGCGGCTCGCCGCCTCGTGCAGTTCTACGCCCACGAGTCGTGCGGCAAGTGCACGCCATGCCGCGAGGGCACGTGGTGGGTGAGCCGGGTGCTCGGCCGCATCGAGCAGGGGTACGGACGCTCCGAGGATCTCCCCCTCCTGGACGAGCTCGGCCAGAACATCCTGTACAAGGCCTTCTGCGCGCTCGCGGACGGCGCGGTGAGCCCGATCGAGTCGAGCCTGAGGTACTTCCGCGACGAGTACGAGGCCCACATCGCGGAACGCCGCTGTCCGTTCACCGGCGTCGGGCCGGGCGGCGAGACCGCGACGGGCTCGGGCGATGCGATCGCGAATGACGCCGGCCTGACCGGGGCGCTCACGTGAGCGGCCCGCGGACGCAGGCCGAGCCCGTGACGCTCACGGTGGACGGGTCGGAGGTCATCGTCCCGAAGGGGACGCTGATCATCCGGGCAGCCGAGAACCTCGGGATCGAGATCCCCCGGTTCTGCGACCACCCGTTCCTGGATCCGATCGGCGCGTGCCGCCAGTGCTACGTGGAGATCGAGGGGCAGCGCAAGCTGTTCACCTCGTGCACGACCGAGGTCGCGCCGGGCATGGTGGTGCGCACCCAGAACACGTCGGACGAGGCCCACCGGGCCCAGGTCGCGAACCTGGAGTTCCTGCTGCTGAACCACCCGCTCGACTGCCCGATCTGCGACCGCGGAGGCGAATGCCCCCTGCAGGATCAGGCGATGTCGTTCGGCCCCGGCGAGAGTCGGTATGCCGAGCCCAAGCGCACGTACGAGAAGCCGATCGCGCTCTCGCCGCTCGTCAAGCTGGACCGCGAGCGCTGCGTCCTGTGCGCGCGGTGCACGCGCTTCTGCGACGAGATCAGCGGCGACCGGTTCATCGAGCTGTTCGCTCGTGGTGCGGGCGAACGCGTCTCGATCGCCGCGGGCGAGGACTTCCGGTCGCCGTTCTCGGGCAACACGGTGCAGATCTGTCCCGTCGGGGCGCTCACCGCCGAGCCCTATCGCTTCGTCGCCCGCCCCTTCGACCTCACGACCGCGGACTCCGTCTGCCAGCACTGCAGTGCCGGGTGCAACATCCGTGTGGACCTGCGCCGAGGTTCGGTCGTGCGCGTCCTCGCTCGCGACAACGCCGACGTGAACGACGCCTGGACCTGCGACAAGGGGCGGTTCGCGTTCCGGCACGCCGACCTGCCGGGGCGCGTCACGACGCCGCTGATCCGCGACCGCGGGCTCGAACCGGCCTCGTTCGGCGAGGTCTTCGCCGACATCGCCGAGTGGTCCCGCGAGGGCCGCGCCGCGTTCCTGTCGGGTGGCCGCCTCCCGGACGAGGACGCGTACGCGCTGGCCAAGCTCGCGCGCGTGGCGTTCGGGACCAACGACCTGGACCACCGTCGGACGTTCCATGGCGGCCGCGCGGAGCAGCTGGCCGCGGCGTCCCCGCTCGACACGACGTACCGCGATCTGGAGCGCGCGAAGGTGATCCTTGTCGCGGGGCTGGACGCCGAGCAGGAGGTGCCGATCCTGAACCTGCGGATCCGCAAGGCCGCCCGCAGGGGCGCCGCCGTGTTCGTCATCCACCCGCGCCGGACGCGCCTGTGGGACGTCGCCGAACACACGCTCTGCCTGCCCGAGCACCAGACGTACGTGCTGGAGCGGATCCACGACGGCGAGGCTCCCGGGGACGCGTTCGAGGGCCGGGTGAGTGGGGCCCTGCGCGAGGCGGCCGGCGAGGCCGTCGTGCTGGTGGGCGAACGCCTCACGGAGCATCCGCTGGCCGCCGACGTCGCGCTGAGGGTCGCCCAGAGGTACGGGGCCCACATGGCGCTGGTCCCGCGCCGCTCCGGCGACCGCGGGGCCCTCCGCGCCGGCGTCCACCCCTCGCTCCTGCCGGGCGGCCGCCGCGTGAGCGATCAGGCCGAGCGCGCGGAGATCGAGGGATCGTGGGGGAGCCTTCCCGCGGAACCCGGGCGTTCGACCCGGCAGATCCTCGAGGCGTGCGCGAACCGCGAGATCGACGTCCTGTTCCTGATCGGCATCGATCCGCTCCGGGACATTCCGGACGCCGATCTGGCCCGCCGGGCGCTCTCGAACACCCGCCACGTCGTGGTGCAGTCGCTCGAGCTCGGCTCGCTCGAGCCGTTCGCCGACGCCTTCCTCCCCGCCGCCGCGTGGATCGAGCGGGAGGGCCACGCCACCGACTGGGAGGGTCGGTCGCAGCCGATCCACGCCGTGCGTGGCCCCACGGGCGTGTCGCGCGCGGACTGGGAGATCTTCGAGGGGCTGGCCGAGGCGATGGGGCGCCCCCTCGGGTTCGGGGACCTCGGGGCGCTCCGGGCGGAGGCCGCACCCCTGCTCGAGCCGCGCCCCGTGACCTCGCGCTCGACCGCGTGGACCGGGACCGGACGCCCCCAGCGGCTGGGCGAGCTCACCCTGCTCGCGTACCCGCTGCTCGTGGACGAGGGGCGTCTGTCCGAGGGGGCGGACGAGCTGAAGGCCGCCCTCGGGCAGGACCCGTTCGTCGAGCTCCACCCCGAGGACGCCGACAAGCGCGGGCTCGTGGACGGCGGCCGCGCGACCGTGACGACCGAGGCGGGGGAGGCGGTGCTCGACGTGCGAGTCACCGAGCACATCGCGCAGGGCGCGGCGTTCGTGCCGTTCAACCAGCCCGGGCTCGCCGCGAACGAGCTGCTGAGCGGATCGTTCACGACGGCCGTCCGGATCGAGCCCGCGGTCGCCGAGCCCGCGGTCGCCGAGGGGGCCGCCTGATGGACTGGCTCGACTGGCTGCTCCTCCTGGCGCGGGTCGTGATCGTGTTCTTCGCGCTCCTGATCCTGGTGCTGCTCCTGATCTGGATGGAGCGCAAGGTGATCGCCGACATGCAGACCCGCGTCGGGCCGATGCGTGCGGGTCCGCGCGGCGTCCTGATCACGCTCGCCGACGGGATCAAGCTCTTCTTCAAGGAGGGGATCACGCCGACGCTCGCGGACCGGCCGGTCTACCTGCTCGCGCCGGTGATCGCGTTGCTGCCAGCGTTCCTCGCGTTCGCGGTGATCCCCTTCGGGACGCAGGTGGTGCTGTTCGGGCGCGAGGTGCCCTTCCAGATCGCGGACCTGTCGATCGGCATCCTGTGGATCCTCGCGATGAGCTCGCTGATGGTCTACGCGATCGTGCTGGCGGGCTGGTCGAGCGGTTCGAACTACCCGCTGATCGGGGGCGTTCGGAGCTCGGCCCAGATGATCAGCTACGAGATCGGCATGGCGCTCGCGATCGTCGCGGTCGTCATGTACTCGGACACGCTGCGCATGTCCGGGATCGTCGCGAGCCAGGACCGGATCTGGAACGTGATCCCGCAGTTCCCCGCGTTCGTGATCTACCTCGTCTGCGGGCTCGCCGAGACCAACCGCCCGCCCTTCGACCTCCCCGAGGCCGAATCCGAGCTCGTCGCCGGGTACCACACCGAGTACTCGGGGATCAAGTTCGCGATGTTCTACCTCGGCGAGTACCTGAACACGGTCACCGTGGCCGCGGTCGCCACGACGCTGTGGCTGGGCGGGTGGCGCGGGCCGGCTCCCGACGTCGTGCCGTGGCTCTGGCCGCTCCTGTGGTTCCTCGTCAAGGTCCTGTTGATCGTCTACGTCTACATCTGGGTCCGCGCGACGCTCCCGCGGTTCCGGTACGACCGACTGATGGCGTTCGGCTGGAAGGTCCTGATCCCGATCGGTCTGGTGTGGGTGATGGTCACCGGCGCGATCGTGGTGCTGCCCGAGGAGTTCGGACGGGACACGGTCGTCACGGCGTTCGCGATCGGTGCGGGCGTGGTCATCGCGATCATGTTGATCTGGCCCCTGGTGGCGAGGCGAACCGAGGAGGCCTCGACATCGTGAGCGACGAGGACAGGGCCACGGCATCGGCCTCGGGGTCGGCCACGGGAGCGGCCAAGGGAGCGGCCAAGGGAGCGGCCAAGGGAGGGGAGAGATCCGTGCCCGGGGTCGGTTCGCCGACGGGGGCGATCGCCCGAGGGATGGCGACGGTCTTCCGCCAGATCTTCCGTCGAGACGTCACCGAGGAATACCCCAAGGAGATCGAGCCGCCGCCCCCGCGTAGTCACATCGGCCGGCACCTGCTGAACCGGCACGACAACGGCCTGGAGAAGTGCATCGGCTGCGAGTTGTGCGCGTTCGCGTGCCCCGCCGACGCGATCTGGGTCGAGGGCGAGGACAACGACCCGGAGCACCCGGTGAGCCCAGGCGAACGGTTCGCGAAGGACTACCAGATCAACTACCTGCGTTGCATCATGTGCGGCCTGTGCGTGGAGGCGTGTCCGACGCGCGCGCTGACGCTGACGAGCGCGTACGAGATGTCGTTCACGTCGCGCGAGGAGGCCATCCTCACCAAGGAACAGCTCCTCGAGCCCCCGCCGCCGCTCGGCACCGCCCCGGGAACGGAGGAGGGCTAGGTGGCGGCCGACGAGATCGTCTTCTGGGTGTTCGCGCCCATCTCGATCGGCAGCGCGATCGCGATGCTCCTGCAGCGGAACGCCGTCCACGCGGCCCTCTTCCTCGTCGTGAACTTCTTCACGATCGCCGTGTTCTACCTGGTCCTGGGAGCGTCGTTCCTGTTCGCCGTGCAGATCATCGTGTACGCGGGAGCGATCATGGTGCTGTTCCTGTTCGTCATCATGCTGCTCGGCGTCGACCGCGAGGAGACCCTGGTCGAACGGCTCCGGGGGCAGCGGGTGCTGGCCGTCGTGCTCGGGGCTGGGATCGCGATCGAGCTCGTCGTGGCGATCCGTGCCGGGATCGGGTTCGCGACGAAGGCCCCGGCGAACTTCGACGAGACCGTCAACCAGGGTGGCAACGCGCAGGCGCTCGCCCGGGTGTTGTTCCTCCAGTACTTCTTCCCCTTCGAGGTGACGTCCGTGCTCCTGATCGTCGCCGCGATCGCCGTGGTCGTGTTCGCGTCACGCCGGCGCCGCGCGATCACGCGGGCCGAGGCCGTCACCGCGGGTCATCGGGAGGCGGCGTGAGCACGCCGATCGCCTACTTCGTCGCCGTGTCGGCGATGCTGTTCGCGATCGGGACGGTCGGCGTGCTCGTCCGCAAGAACGCGCTCGTGATCTTCATGTCGGTCGAGCTCCAGCTGAACGCCGTCAACCTGGCGCTGGTCGCGTTCAGCCGCATGCACGGCAACCTGAACGGCCAGGTCGTTGCGTTCTTCTCGATGGTGGTCGCCGCGGCCGAGGTGGTCGTCGGCCTTGCGATCATCGTCACGGTCTACCGCCGCCGGCAGAGCGCCAGCGTGGACGATCTGACGGTGCTTCGGGGGTAGGCGCGTGCTCGATCTGGTCTGGCTGATCCCGCTTCTCCCGCTCGCTGGCGCCGCTCTGAACCTCTTGCTCGGTCGGCGGCTCGGCAAGGCGGCAGGGTGGCTCGCGACGGGGCTGGTCGGGCTCGGCTTCGTGCTGGCGGTGGCCGCGCTCGTCGACCTGCTCGGGCTCCCAGCGGACCAGCGTGTGCACGTGGCGAACCTGTTCGACTGGATCACGGTCGGGACGTTCTCGGTCGACGTCGCCCTGCGGGTCGACCCCCTCTCGATCACGATGACCCTGGTGGTCACCGGGGTCGGGGCGCTGATCCACCTGTACGCGATCGGCTACATGGACCACGACCCGCGGTTCGGGGTCTTCTTCGCTCATCTGAACCTGTTCGTCTTCTTCATGCTGATGCTCGTCCTCGCGGACAACTACCTCCTGCTGTACCTGGGATGGGAGGGCGTCGGCCTGTGCTCGTACCTGCTGATCGGGTTCTGGTTCGAGCGTCCATCGGCCTCGAGCGCCGCGAAGAAGGCCTTCGTCACGACGCGGATCGGCGACGCCGCGATGCTGCTCGGGATCGTGCTGATCTGGCTGCACGTCGGGTCGCTGGACTTCGGCGCCGTGTTCGGCCGGGGCGCAAGCGAGCTGACGCAGGGCGCGGCCACCGCGATCGCCCTGCTCCTGCTGGCCGGCGCGATCGGCAAGTCGGCGCAGCTGCCGCTGCACGTCTGGCTCCCGGACGCGATGGAGGGTCCCACGCCGGTGTCGGCGTTGATCCACGCGGCGACGATGGTGACGGCCGGCGTCTACCTCGTCGTGCGTTCGCACGTGCTCTTCGAGCTCTCGGGGACGGCGCTCACGGTCGTCCTGGTGGTCGGCCTGGTCTCGGCGTTGTACGCGGCGCTCGCGTCGATCGGCCAGTTCGACCTCAAGCGCGCGCTCGCGTACTCGACGATGAGCCAGATCGGGTTCATGTTCTTCGCGGCCGGGATGCGCTTCTACACCGGAGCCATGCTGCTGCTCGTCTGCCATGCGTTCTACAAGGCTCTGCTGTTCCTCACGGCCGGCAACGTCCTGCACGGCCTGCACGACGAGACCGACATGCGGCGCATGGGAGGCCTTCGGGCGGACATGCCGCTCTCGGCCGCCTGGTTCACGCTCGGGGCGTTGTCGCTCGCCGGCATCCCGCCGCTCGCGGGCTTCTTCGCGAAGGACCAGATCGTCGGGTTCGCCGCCACGAGCGGCCGGGAGGTGGCATGGGTCCTGGCGTCGCTCGGCGCCTTCCTGTCGGCGCTCTACATCGCGCGACCGCTGTTCCTGACGTTCTTCGGCCGCCGGCGCGGCAGGGAGCATGCGCACGAGGCCCCGGGGCCGATGCAGGCTCCGCTCGCGGTCCTCGCGTTCCTCACGGTCGTCGGGGGACTGTTCCTGGGCCTGACGGCCGAGGGCGGCCGCCTGGCTCGCTTCCTCGAACCGGTCGTGGGCGTGGTCGAACACGGCGAGGCCGCCCTGCCCGAAGCGGCCCTGATCTCGATCTCGGTCGTGCTCGCGCTCGCGGCGGTCGCCGTGGCCTTCTGGATCTGGGCCTCCGGCCGCGTCGACTGGGAGGCCTTCCCCCAACGCCAGCCCGAGCTCGCGGGGTGGCTGGCGAACGCCTTCTACCTCAACACGCTCTACGCCTGGCTGGTCCAGCATCCCGGCAAGGCGTTCGGTCGGGCCCTCACCGTGGTGGACGACCGTGTGATCGACGGAGCGGTGAACGAGGTCGCCGAGGACGTCGTCGACGCCTCCGGGGTCGCCCCGAGGATCCAGCGGGGGTTCGTGCGCTCGTACGCGCTCGCATTCCTGCTCGGCGCGGTGGCGCTCCTGTTGTTCCTGGGACTGAGGGCCTGACGATGCCCTGGCTGACCGTCGTCATCTTCCTGCCGCTCGTGGGGGTCCCCGTCCTCGCGCTGTGGCGCGGGGTGAGCGACCTTCACGCTAGGACCGTCGCCCTGGTCGTCTCGCTGGCCACGTTCCTGGTCGCGCTCGGCGTGGTGGGCGCGTTCGATCCCTCGGTCGCCGGCTATCAGCTGGTCGAGCACGCCGACTGGCTGCCGTCGGCGGGCGTGTCGTACCTCGTCGGCGTCGACGGGTTCAGCATCTGGATGATCGTGCTCACGGCATTCATGACCCCGGTGGCGATCGTCTCGTCGTGGGGCGTGACCCATCGGGTCCGGTTGTTCATGGCGCTCACGCTGCTGCTCGAGACCGCGATCGTGGGTTCGTTCCTCGCGCTGGACCTGCTGCTGTTCTTCGTCTTCTTCGAGGCGCTGCTCGTCCCGATGTTCCTCGTGATCGGCATGTGGGGGTCGTCCCGGCGCGTCTACGCGAGCCTGAAGTTCTTCCTGTACACGATGGCTGGCTCGGCCTTCCTGTTGCTCGGGATCGTCTATCTGTGGTTCCAGACCTCCCAGCAGCTCGCGCACGCGAGCTTCGACATCCGTCAGATGGAGCGGCTCTCGCTCGCCACGACGACGCAGCGGTGGTTGTTCCTGGCCTTCTTCGTGGCGTTCGCGGTCAAGGTGCCGATCTTCCCGCTGCACACGTGGCTCCCCGACGCGCACACAGAGGCGCCGACGAACGGCTCGATCGTCCTGGCCGCGCTGCTCCTGAAGGCTGGGCCGTACGGCCTGCTCCGGTTCAATCTCGACCTGTTCCCCGAGGCGTCTCGCTACTTCGCCGACGCGATCGGCATCCTCGCGGTCGTCGGGATCGTGTATGGAGCCATCGTCGCGATGATGCAGACCGATGTGAAACGCCTCGTCGCGTACTCGTCGGTCAGCCACATGGGGTTCGTGATCCTCGGCATCTTCACGTTCACGATGCAGGGCACGAGCGGCGCCGTGATGCAGATGGTGAACCACGGGCTCTCGACCGGCCTGCTGTTCTTCGTGATCGGCGTCCTGTACGAGCGCACCCACACGCGCGACCTGTCGGAGATGGGTGGGCTGGCGTCGGTGACGCCGTGGATCGCGGCGGCCTTCCTCGTGGCGACGCTCTCCTCGATCGGGCTCCCCGGGCTGAACAACTTCGTCGGCGAGTTCCTCGTGATCCTGGGCTCGTTCGGCGCCGATCGGGTCCTGGGCGCCGTGGCGGTGACCGGCGTCGTCCTCGCCGCGATCTACATGCTGTGGGCCTACCAGCGGGCGTTCCAGGGTCCGGGGGCCGAGCGTCACCGGGGACTGGTCGACCTGCTGCCGCGCGAGCTCGGGGCGGTCGTCCCCGTCGTCGCGGTGATGCTCGTGCTCGGCGTCGCTCCGAACCTCGTCCTGGACCGGATCAACCCGTCCTCGGCCGGCGTGGTGGCCTGGGTGCGGAGCGTCGACGTCGACCAGCGCGGACTCCCGGGCGGCCTGCGGGCGATGCTCCCGCCGCCGGACGTCGCCGCCGTTTCGGTGACCGCGGCCGGGGTCGATGCCACCGCCGATGGGGGTGAGCCCTGATGCCGACCCCGCCGGTCGAGCTGGGCCCGATCCTGCCCGAGCTGATCTTGGTCGGCGTCGGCGTGGTCCTGTTGATCGCCGGGGTCGCGGCGCGCAAGGCCTCGCCCACGGCCCTGCTGGTGCTCTGCCTGGGCGGCATCGCCGCGGCCGGCGTCGCGAGCATCCGGCTCTGGGACTGGGATGGCGCCCCCACGGTCCTCGCCGGGTCGATCTCGACGGATCGGTTCGGGGTCGTCGTCCGTGTGGTGATCCTCGGCGTCGCTGCACTGGGCGCGGTGCTCGGGCACCACTACTTCGAGCGCTCGGGGGAGGGCAGGGCCGAGTTCTCTCCGTTGCTGTTGTTCGCGACGGCCGGGATGACGCTGTTCGCCGTCTCCGCGGACCTGATCATGGCGTTCCTCGCGCTCGAGATCCTGTCCCTGTCCCTGTACGTGCTGACCGGCTTCTCCACCCGGCTCGGCTCGATCGAGGGCGCGATGAAGTACTTCCTGCTCGGCTCGTTCTCGTCGGCCTTCTTCCTGTTCGGGATCGCGATGGCCTACGGCGCGTCGGGTTCCACGCGGCTGCCGGCGATCGCCGATGCGCTCGCGGGCCGAACCGGTTCGGTCGCACTCGCCGTGACCGCGATGGGGCTCCTCGCGGTGGGGTTCGCGTTCAAGGTGTCGGCGGTGCCGTTCCACATGTGGACGCCCGACGTCTACCAGGGAGCGCCGACCGCGGTGACCGGATTCATGTCCGCCGGAACCAAGGTCGCGGCGTTCGCCGCCTTCATCCGCGTGTTCAACATCTCGTTCCAACCGATCACGTGGGACTGGCAGCCCGTCGTGGGGATCCTGGCGGCGGTCTCGATCGTGGCGGGGAGCGTCCTCGCGATCGCACAGACGGACATCAAGCGCCTCCTCGCGTACTCGAGCATCAGCCACGCCGGGTTCGTGCTGCTCGGCCTCACGGCGGCGGGGGAGGACGGGATCGGCTCCGCCCTGTTCTACCTCGTGGCCTATGCGGCGACGGTGATCGGGGCGTTCGGCGTGGTCATGGTGGTCTCGGCCCGGGGCGAGCGCCACACCTCGCTCTCGGCCTACGCAGGGCTCGCGCGGCGGAGCCCGGTGGCGGCCGGCCTGCTCACCCTGTTCCTTCTCTCGCTCGCCGGGATCCCCCCGACGGTCGGCTTCGTGGCCAAAGTGGCCGTGTTCCGAGCCGCGACCGAGGCCGGGTACTGGTACCTGGTGCTGATCGGGGTCCTCGCGAGCGTCGTGGCGGCCTTCGTCTACCTGAGGGTCATCGTGCTGATGTTCATGCGCGAACCGGAGGAGGACACCCGCCCGGACGAATCATGGTTGCCCCGCGTGGCGATCGCGGTGCCGGCGGTCCTCGTCGTGGTCCTCGGCGTGTTCCCGGGTCTGATCGTGGGCCTCCTCGACGAGGCCGCGGTGCTGCGATGGTGATGGGCCACACCGGTCTCCGGATGACGGTAGGGTCGGGGCGATGAGCCGCCGCACGATCCCGGGCCTCGAGTCCCCCGATCCGGTGCTCGAACGAGAGATCCGGGGACGTCTCGACGAGGTCGAGGCAGCGCTGGAGAAGGCCGTCCGGGCCGACTCGGACATGCTGGCCGAGACCGCGCAGTACCTGCTCGCGGCCGGCGGGAAACGGTTCCGCCCGATGCTCGTGCTGCTCTCCGGCTACTTCGGCGACCCCTCGGACCCGCGGCTGGTCCCCGGCTCGGTCTCGATCGAGCTCGTGCACCAGGCGACGCTGTACCACGACGACGTGATCGACGAGGCGGACGAGCGGCACGCGGTCCAGTCGGCGAACGCCCGATGGAGCAACACGGTCGCGATCCTCACCGGTGATTACCTGTTCGCCAAGGCCTCCGAGATCTCGACCGACCTCGGGACCGACATCTGCGCGCTGTTGGCCCGGACGATCGCGACGCTGTGCGACGGCCAGATCCGCGAGGTGGAGGCCGCCGGACGCATCGAACAGTCCGAGGCCGACTACCTCGACATCATCCGCCGGAAGACGGGGGCCCTGATCGCGACGTCGTGCCGGCTGGGCGGGATGCTGTCCGATGCCCCCGCCGACGTCCTCGACGTGCTCGAGCAGTACGGCGAGGCGCTCGGCCTGGCCTTCCAGCTCTCCGACGACATCATGGATCTGACGGCCAGCCAGGAAACCCTCGGCAAGGAGCCGGGGCAGGACCTGCGCGAGGGCGTCTACACCCTCCCCGTCCTGCACGCGCTGAGCGGACCCCGGGGTGCCGAACTGCGTGAGCTCCTGGGGGACGGACCCCCGAGCGGGGAGCGTCTGGATCGGGCGCTCGAGATGGTCCGGGCTCCCGGGCACCTGGCACGGGCCCGCTCCGCCGTGGTCGCCGAGGTCGACCGCGCCCACGGCCTGATCGACCGGCTCTCGGACGGTCCGGCCCGGACCGCGCTCGGGCAGCTGGCCGAGTTCCTGGCGGCGCGCTGCGGTGCGCGGGACGGCTGACAGGGGGGCTGGGGACGCTTGCTAGAATCCGCGCTGCTCGGGAAAACATTCACAAGCGTGGAGACCTACTACCAATCGTACGGGGTCGTCCTCGCGGTCCTGATCGCCGGCGTGGGGCTCGTCGCGGTGGCGTTCGGCGCCGCAAGGCTCATCGCACCCCGGCGGCCGGTCGGCGACAAGCTGCTGACGTACGAATGCGGGATCGACCCGGTCGGTGAGGGTTGGTCGCAGAGCCAGGTCCGCTACTACGTCTACGGGTTCCTGTTCGTGATCTTCGACGTCGAGTCCGTCTTCCTGTTCCCGTGGGCCAGGATCTTCGAGAGCCTCGGGTACCAGGCGGTCGTCGAGATGGCGATCTTCATCGGGATCTTGGCCGTGGGCCTGCTCTACGCGTGGCGCAAGGGGGTGCTGAGGTGGGCCTGATCACCGAGAAGACCCCGCTCGCCGGGATCCAACCTGTGAAGTTCCTCCTCAACTGGGGCCGGCGGTACTCGCTGTGGGTGTTCAACTTCGGGCTCGCGTGCTGCTCGATCGAGTTCATCGCGGCCTCGACGTCCAAGCACGACTTCATCCGGTTCGGCGTGATCCCGTTCGCGCACGGGCCGAGGCAGGCCGACCTGATCGTGATCGCGGGCACGCCGACCGACAAGATGACGCCGGTGATCAAGCGCCTGTACGACCAGATGCCGGAGCCGAAGTACGTGATCTCGATGGGCTCGTGCGCCAACTGCGGCGGCCCGTACTGGGACTCGTACTCGGTCACCAAGGGCATCGACCAGGTCCTGCCGGTCGACGTCTACATCCCGGGCTGCCCGCCCAGGCCGGAGGCGCTGCTGCAGGGGATCATCCGGCTCCAAGAGAAGATCGCCGCCGAGGACATCAGGGAGAAGTGGAGTGGCAAGCTCACGACACCCGCTTCCGCCTCCTGAGGTCCAGTCGAGACTGCGGGCGCAGTTCGGTGACGACATGCTGTCCTTCGAGGACCAGCACGGGCACAGCGTGGTCGCCGTGACGCGGTCCCGGTACCACGAGCTCGTGACGTTCCTGCGCAACGAGCCCGAGTTCGCGTGTGACTACTGCGACTTCACCTCGGCGGTGGACTTCGGCGACGACGGCATGGAGGTCGTCACCCACCTGTTCTCGACCGTGCACGATCACTCCGTACGTGTGAAGGTCCGGCTCCCGGCCGGCGAGACGGTGCTCCCGACGATCTCGGACATCTATCCGACGGCGAACTGGCACGAGCGCGAGACCACCGAGATGTTCGGCGTCACGTTCGAGGGGCACCCGCTGCCGGTGACACTCCTCCTCCCCGAACCGTTCGAGGGCCACCCGCTCCGCAAGGACTTCCCGCTCATGTCGCGAGAGGCCAAGCCGTGGCCGGGTGCGGCCGAAGGGGAAGAGGAGGACGAGGAGTGATCGCCCAGGCGGGCGAGAGCTTCGTGAACCAGTGGTTCGACCAGTACTGGCTGATCCTGGTGGCGAAGGCGGCGATCGTGCTGATCTTCTTCCTCGTGGCCCCGCTCGGCGTGGGGTACGCAGAGCACAAGGTGATGGCCCACATGCAGGGCCGGCTCGGGCCGATGTACGCGGGCAGGTTCCACGGATGGGCGCAGCTGCTGGCCGACGGGGCGAAGTTCGTCCAGAAGGAGGACGTGATCCCCGCGGCGGCGGACGCCTGGGTCTTCTCCCTGGCGCCGGCGGTCGCGCTGGTCCCGTACATCCTGCTGTTCGTCGTGATCCCGTTCTCGGACGAGATCTTCATCCTGAACCTCGACGTCGGCATCTTCTTCGCACTCGCGCTCTCGTCGGTCTCCGTGATCGGCGTGCTCATGGCCGGCTGGGCGTCCGCGAACAAGTTCTCCCTGATCGGCGCCCTCCGGGCGGCCGCGCAGCTCATCGCCTACGAGCTGCCGCTGGTGCTCGGGGCCGCCGCGATCGTGATGCAGGCGGAGACGCTCTCGATGGTCGGGATCGTCCAGGCGCAGGAGAAGTACTGGTTCGTGTTCACGCAGCCGATCGGGTTCCTCATCTTCCTCACGGCCTCGCTTGCGGAGCTCACGCGGCCGCCGTTCGACATGCCGGTGGCGGACTCCGAGATCATCTTCGGCGCCTACACGGAGTACACGGGTCTGAAGTTCGCCTTCTTCCTGCTCTCGGAGTACGGGGGGATCGTCGCCCTGTCCGCCATCGCGAGCGTTCTGTTCCTCGGCGGCTACCTCCCGCTGCCGACGTTGGAGTTCATCCCCGAGCCGCTGTGGATGCTCGCGAAGATCGGGGCGCTCTCGTTCCTCATCATCTGGCTCCGCGTCACCTACCCCCGTCTGCGCGAGGACCAGCTGCAGCGGGTCTCGTGGCTCTTGCTGATCCCGCTGGCGCTGCTGCAGATCGTGGTGGTCGGCGTCTTCAAGGTCGCGTTCTAGGAGGAGGCATGGCGGTCGACGAACCAGGCGTCCGGAAGGCTCCCGAGGAGGAGCCCAAGTCCACCGGCCTCGGCCTGATGAAGGGGCTCGGGGTCACGCTCAAGCACGCGCTCCGGCCCTCGATCACCCAGCAATACCCGGAGGTCAAGCCCGACCTGCCGCCCCGCACCCGCGGCGTCATCGCGCTCAAGGAGGCGAACTGCACCGTCTGCTACAAGTGCTCGCGCGAGTGTCCCGACTGGTGCATCTACATCGACGCGCACAAGGAGACCCACGAGCCCGCCTCCGGCGGCAGGGGACGGTCGATGAAGGTCCTCGACCGGTTCGCGATCGACTACGCGCTCTGCATGTACTGCGGGATCTGTGTGGAGGTCTGCCCGTTCGATGCGCTCTTCTGGAGCCCGGAGTTCGAGTACGCGGAGTACGACATCGTCGAGCTCACGCACGAGAAGGAGAAGCTCGAGGAGTGGACCTACACGGTCTTGCCGCCGCCGTTCATCGAGGAGGGGGCGGAGGTGCCACCCGAGATCACGACGGAGGCTCCGGACACGGCCGGACTCGCCGCGGCGTACGCCGCGGCTCCCTCGGCAGGTCCGGCGCCGGCCGCGGGACCGCCCGCCGGAGCGCCGGTCGCGCTGGGAGCACCGGCCGTAGCCGCTGCCGCTCCCGCTGAGGCTGCTGCCGCTGCAACGGGCCCGCCGGTGGCGGCTCCTGCTCCGGCCGAGCACGCGGAGGTCACGGTGGATCAGGAGACGTACGACCGCGTCCTGGCCGAGCTACTGGAGCAGGGGACCGACCGGCGTGTGGCCGAGGGGCGGGCGAAACGCGCGGGGATGGTGGCCGCGCGGACGAAGGCCGAGGGCGGCTCGTGACCGGAGCCGAGATCGCGTTCGTCATCATCGGGGTGGTTGCCGTGGTCGGCGCACTGCGCGTGGTAACCGCGCGGAACGTCGTGCGCGCCGCCCTGTACCTGGTGGTCACGCTCTCTGCCGTCGCCGGCGTCTACCTCCTGCTGTCGGCCGAGTTCGTCGCATGGGTGCAGATCCTCATCTACGTCGGCGCGATCGTGATCCTGTTCCTGTTCGGGCTGATGCTCACCAAGGCGCCGATCGGGCGCGAGGCGCTCGACAACCAGCGGCGCGGTGTGGCGTTCCTGGTCGGGCTCGCGATCCTCGCCGGGCTGGTCTACCTGATCCAGGGCGCGTTCGACTGGGACGCGGCCCGCATCGAACCGTTCGAAGGTTCGGTGGCCGCCGTCGGGTCGTCGATCTTCAGCCGGTTCGTCCTCCCGTTCGAGGTGATCTCGTTCCTGCTCCTGGCGGCGCTGATCGGGGCGATCGTGCTGTCGAGGAAGGAGGATCGCCCGTGATCAGGCTGCCGCTGGTGCTGTTCCTGTCGGCGACGCTGTTCTCGATCGGCGTGTACGGCGTGCTCGCTCGGCGTAACGCGGTCCTCGTGCTGATGTCGATCGAGCTGATGCTGAACGCCGTCAACATCAACCTCGTCGCGTTCGGGGCGGCGCTCCACGACCTCACCGGGCAGGTGTTCGCGCTGTTCGTGATCACGGTGGCGGCCGCCGAGGTGGGGATCGGCCTGGCGATCGTGATCCTGATCTATCGCAATCGGGAGACGATCAACGTGGACGAGGTGAACCTCCTCAAGTGGTAGCCGCCGAGTCTGCCGAATCCATCGTCGAGGCGATCCAGGATCCGAGCTGGTTCCTGCGGTACTCCTGGCTCATCGCGTTCCTGCCGGCGGTCGCCGCGGCGTTCACGTTCTTCGTCGGCAAGCGCACGCCGGGCAAGGGCTCGGTCTACGGCATCTCCGCGCTGGCCGCGGCCCTCGTCATGTCGCTGGGCGTCCTGTGGACCTTCGTGGGCGGCGAGCGCGGCTTCTACGAGGCCTCGATCCCGTGGTTCCAGATCGGGCAGCTCCACATGGAGGTGGGGGTCTACGTCGACGGGCTGACGGCGGTGATGCTCGTCGTCGTCACGTCGATCTCGCTCTGCGTCCACATCTACTCGCTGGGCTACATGAAGGGTGACGTCCGCTACACGTGGTTCTACGTGGTGATCTCGCTGTTCACCAGCGCGATGTTGGTCGTGGTCCTGGCCAACAACCTGTTCCAGCTGCTGGTGGGCTGGGAGGTCATGGGCGTCTGCTCCTACCTGCTGATCGGCCACTGGTGGGAGGATCCCGTGAACTCCGGCTCCGCGATCAAGGCGTTCATCACCACGAGGGTCGGCGACGTGCCGTTCATGTTCGGGATCTTCGTGCTGGTCTTCATCACCGGGTTCACGACCTCGAACATCCCGAAGATCTCCGAGATCGTGTCGAGCGGTGGCGCCTCGGTCGCGCTGGTGTCGGCCGCTGCCCTGCTGTTGTTCGGAGGCTCGATCGGCAAGTCCGCCCAGTTCCCACTCCACGTGTGGCTCCCCGATGCCATGGCGGGGCCGACGCCGGTCTCGGCCCTGATCCACGCGGCCACGATGGTGGCCGCGGGCGTCTACCTCGTGGGACGCCTGTTCATCGTGTTCCTCGATGCGGATCCCATCGTCCTGCAGATCGTCGCGATCGTGGCCGGCATCACGATGCTCGGCGCGGCGCTGATGGCGTTCACGCAGGACGACATCAAGCGCGTGCTCGCGTACTCGACGATCAGCCAGCTCGCCTACATGATCGCCGGCATGTCGATGGGCCCGGCCGGCCGAACGGGAGCCTTCTTCCACCTGTTCACCCACGCGTTCTTCAAGGCGCTGTTGTTCCTCGGGTCGGGTGCGGTCATTCACGCCGTGCACTCGAACAACATGAGCGAGATGGGCGGGCTGCGAAGACGCCTGCCGATCACGTTCTGGACGTTCCTGATCGGCTCACTCGCCCTCTCGGGCGTGCCACCGCTCGCCGGGTTCTGGTCGAAGGACGAGCTGCTGGTGGTGGCCGAGCACGAGGGCCACCCGGTCCTGTTCGTCGTCCTCCTGGTGACCGCGCTCCTCACCGCCTTCTACATGACCAGGGCCGTGCT
>Ga0209814_10000247_pt1 | contig 16865 bp, 19 predicted proteins | sample SoiMetdeltSBSDD1_FD_187597 | JGI IMG/M metagenome (GOLD analysis project Ga0209814, IMG submission 187597) | Bulk soil microbial communities from a Populus tree surrounding site in Tennessee, USA - Soil MetaG P. deltoides SBSDD1 (SPAdes) (version 2) | ecosystem: Environmental > Terrestrial >... | reverse complement strand
GCCGCGCCCGACCTGCCGGCCGAGCTGGGGCAGCTTGCTCGGGCCGAAGACCACCAGCGCCACGATGAGGACCACGAGGATCTCGAGCGGGCCGACCTGCGGCAATCGAGCTCCTTTCGCGCCGTTTCCCCCGATGGCGATGGTACTCGTGAGGGTTGCAAAAACCGCCTCGGGCCGCATGCCCGTCGCGGCGGATCCGTGCCCGCGCCGAGGCCTGCGATGATGCGTGCACCCGTGCGACCGATCACGTTCGCCCACCGGGGCGCCCGCACCGAGGCCCCCGAGAACACGATGCCGGCGTTCCGGCGCGCGCTCGAGCGCGGCGCTCGGGGTCTCGAGACCGACGCTTGGCTTTCCGGGGACGGCGAGGTCGTGCTCGTCCACGACCGTTTCGCCCGCCGGGCCCTCCGGCGTCGCAACGTGACGAAGACGTCCGCCGACGATTTGGCCGAGCTGGGCGTGCCCCGGCTCGCCGATCTGTACGACGAGCTCGGCTCGGCCTTCGAGCTCTCGATCGACGTCAAAGACCGCGCCGCCGCCGAGCCGATCGTCGAGCTCGCCCGCGCCGCCGGCGACGGCGCCCCAGGCCGGCTCTGGCTCTGTCATGCGAGTGTCCGCTTCCTCGCCGGTCTACGCGAGCGTGCGCCGGACGTGAAGCTCGTGCATTCGCGGCGCCGCCAGCACATCGAAGATCCGCTCGAGCGCCACGCCGCCGACCTGGCGGCGTCCGGGATCGACACGATGAACTTCCACTACTCGGAATGGACCGCAGGCCTCGTCGCCCTGTTCCACCGTTTCGACGTGAACGCCTTCGCCTGGGACGTGCAAGAGGTCCGCCATCTGCGCGCCATGCTGCGCTTGGACGTCGATGCCGTGTACTCCGACCACGTCGACCGGATGGTCAGCACCGTGACCGAGTGGCTCGAACAGGGAGATGTGGCGACGTGACCGCGGTCAGAGCCGGTTACATGAAGCCGAGGTCGTTGAGCGGCCAGATCCGCACGAACACACGCCCGACGATCGACGATTCCTTGATCGGCCCGAAGAACCTCGAGTCCTTCGACGCCGGCCGGTTGTCGCCCAACACCAGAATGTCGCCGGCGGGGATCGTGGTGGGTGTCACGTCGCCACAGCCGGTCGCCCCGGTGCTCGGCGCGCACGTCTGCACGCCCTTCTGGAGGTACGGCTCCTTGAGCGGCCGGCCGTTGATATAGACGCCGCCGTTGTGCGTGGAGAAGGACTCGCCGGGCAGCGCTATGACGCGCTTCACGAGGTCCTGGATCGCGTTGTTCGCGTCCTTCGCCTTCGGGGGCGTCGTGAAGACGACGATGTCGCCCCGGTTCACGTCGTGCAGTCGATAGCTCACCTTGTTCACGAGCACGCGGTCGCCGACGTTGAGCGTGGGCTTCATCGACTCGGAGGGGATGTAGAACGCCTGGAAGAGGAACGTCTTGATGAGGATCGCGATGACCAGCGCACTGCCGATCAGGATCGCCCACTCGATGATCGTCCGACGCGTCCTCCGGCCCTTGTCCGATCCCTTCGAGCGCCGGCCCGGCTCGGAGCGCGCCGCGCCTTCGGCCGTCTGGGACTCGGAAGGAGGCGCGGTCGTGTCGACGTCGCCGGGGTCGAGGTCGGTCACGTGGACTGCTCCACTGGCGGACATCCTCGCACGCGGCGGTGTCAGTTGCGGTAGCGGGTCAGAAGCCGATCTGCCGCTTCGGCTCCGACCGTTCGCACCTCGGCGGGCGCCACGACCCGGGCCGCCGGCCCCAACTCGAGCAGCAGCCGCTCGAGCCAGGCCCGCTCGCTGACCGCCAGGACGACCCGCCACGACCCGTCCGGACGCTCCTCGACCTCCTCGGAGGGATAGCTCTCGACCACCCACGTTGCCGCCGCGTCGAGCTCGAGCGTGACGCGGGGATCGTCGCTCCGGGGGTGGTACACGGTCTCGCCGAAGTCGGGTTCCTCGCCGGCGGTGGGATCGAAGTGCTCTCCGGTCGGGCGCACCGCCCGAATGCGGTCGACGCGGAACAGCCGCTCGTCCTGCGCCTGGTGACAGTACGCAGCCGCGTACCAGTGTCCGAAGGCGTGGAACACGGAGCGGACGTCAACCTTGCGCGTCGTGGTCGCGTTCCGTCCGAACGAGTAGTAGTCGATCTCGACCCGTTCGTGCGCGTCCGCCGCCCGGCGCAGGGCGTCGAGGTGCGGAGGCTCGCCGACCTCGACCGAGAGGCCGTCGGTCGCGCCGAGCGCGCCGGCGAGCTTGTCGAGCGCCGTGGCCAGCGCGCCGCGCTCGTCCGATCCGGGCACGGCCAGCAGCGCCCGCCCGGCGGTCAGCAGCGCGAGGCCCTCCTCCGCCGAAAGTCGCAGCGGACGGTCGAAGTATTCGGCGAAACGGATCCACACGTGGCCGTCGACGATCTCCACCTCGATGAGACGATCGGGCGTGTACGGCGGGAGCCCACAGAGCGGGAGCAGCTCGAGGTCGTGCTCGAGCTCGGCCTCCGAGACGCCGAAGCGGGCCGCGATCTCCTCGAGGGCGGCGCCCGGGTGCTCGGCGATCCAAGGCACGAGCGCCAGTACCCGTCGCAGCCGGGAGCCGGCGAGCGGCCGCGGGCTCACGCCGCGTCCTGCGCGATTCGCTCGAGCCAGGCGACCATCTCCGCCCGCAGCTCGGGCGGCGCGACGACCTCGGCCGCGTCGAGCAAGCCGAGCACGAACGAGAGGAACGCAGCGGTGTTCGTCACCGGCAACTCGAGCACGACGCTGCCGTCGTCGCCACGCTCCGTCACGGCGGCCTCGCCGACCTGGTCGACCACGGCCGGCGCCTGCGAGGCGTCGACGAGCACGCGGGCAGCCACGACATCTTCCTCGCCGTACTGCCACGGCTCGTCCCGAAGCACCGCTCCGAGTTCGAGCCTCGCGGGCGGCTCGAACGCGCCGGCCGGCCCGATGTCGACGTCGCCCTCGATGCGGTCGACGCGGAACGACCGCTGTTCGCCCCGATCGTGGTCGTGGCCGACGACGTACCAGTGGCCGCGACGGAACAGGATCCCCCACGGATCGATATGCCGGCCTTCGCCGCGATAGACGAACGTAACGGTCGAGCGGGTGCGGTACGCGTCGAAGAGCGCGGGCAGCGCGGGGACCGTCGGCAGCGCGGCGAGCGCGTGCGCGGCCTCACCTTCGCGCCCGCCGAGCTTCCACAATGCCTCGGCCGGTGCGGGGCCGCCCTCGAGGCGCACGGCCGTGACCGCGACGTGCAATGCCGCCTGCTCGTCGGCGGTGAGGTCGAGGGACGGCAGGTAGTACTCCTCGGGAGGGATGCGGTAACCCTGCTCGGGGCCGAGGCCGTCGACCGACTCGAGACGGACCGGGATGCCGATCCCCCGCAGCGTGTCCTTGTCGCGCTCGAACTGGCGTCGGTACGAGAGCTTGTCGTCGGGATACCCGGGGACGAGCTCCACGATCTCCTCGAGCGTGAGCGGGCGACGCGTGTCGAGGAGTGTGGCGACGAGGTTCGTGAGCCGCTCGAGCCGGTCGGTCACTGTGCTCCCGGGTCAGGCGCGCTCGGCGGCCAGCACGCCGGCCGCGCCGGCGGCGAGGAACAACGCGGGGTCGTCGGCGGCCGGCCGTCCCATCGACACGACGTCGAGCCCGGCGTCCGCGAGCAGGCCGAGGACGTCGGGCGGCGTCACCTCGACGAGGTCGTGCCGCGCCGCGATGCCGCCCTCGAGGAGGTCGGCCCGGAGCCGGTCCTCCTCGTCGCCGCCGAGGAGGGGCACCGCCACCGTCACGCGCTCACGGCACGCGAGCCGCAACGCCGTCCGGGTGTGGTGCGACACCCCGACGTGCCGAGAACGCGGGTCGGCGAACGACACGCGCAGGCACGCGATCGGCTGGCCGTCGAGAGCGGCGGCGGCGTCGAGGATCCCGCCGACCTCCATGCCGGAGAACCCGAGCCGGGTGTTCGTGCCAACGATGCCGGGGCCCATCGCGACGACCACCGCGTCGGCGCCGGCAACGTGGCGGGCCACCGCCAGCGCCGAGAAGATGGATACCGCTTCGAAGTCGCCGCCGAACGCGTGCCCGCAGGTGATCGTGGCGTCGATCAGCGACCGGTCCCGGAGCTCGAACGCGAGATCCGAGAGCGCGAGCGGGAGGCCGGCGCCGTCGGTCATCACGTAGGCGAGGCGCGCCTCAGGGAGACGCTCCTTGAACGCCACCGCCGCCGCAGGCAGCTGGCTGTGCAGCGCCGCCGCCACGACCGGCATGCCTTCGATCGACTCGACCGCGGCCAGCTCCTCGAGATGCTCCTCGGCGCTCCCCACGTCGGCCTGCAGGCTCGTGTACCGGCCCTTGATGATGTGCCCCGGCCCCCGTTCCGCCCACTGCTCCCGCTCGAGATTCCAGTGCACGACATGCCAGCCACCCGTTCCCAACCCGAGCTCGACCGCGGTCGTGTTCACCACGACCCGGTCGCCCACCGCGACGTTGCCGGTGAGCTGGGTGAGCACGTACGCGCGCTCGTTCCCGTCACCCAGGTCGACCTCGACGCGCTGCAGCCCCGGCCGCTCCATGAGGAGCGTCGTCACCTTCCCCGACCGGAACGACGGCATGACCTGAGGTTAGGAGGCTCGCAAGCCCGGAGAGGCGACTGTCGGGACGGACGCCGGCGGCCGGCGTCGGCGGGGTTCGAGAGCGGAGCGCAGCGAGGCGATCGGAGGTGGGTTGGGTAGTCCCTGCCGACGACGTGTCGACGGTGGCCGGCCCGTGCGTGCGCGCTACAGGCTGGAGATCAGCCGCTCGACGCGGTCGTCGCGCGCCTTGAACGGGTCCTTGCACAGCACGGTGCGTTGCGCCTGGTCGTTCAGCTTCAGGTGGACCCAGTCGACCGTGTAGTCACGCTTTCGCTCCTTGGCCCGCTTGATGAACGCGCCCCGGAGCCGCGCGCGCGTGGTCTGGGGCGGGGTGGTCACGGCGGTGTCGATGTCGCTGTCGTGGACGGTCCGTTGGAGGCGTCCGCGCCGCTCGAGCAGGTAGTACAGAGACCGCGCTCGGGTGACGTCGTGATAGGAGAGGTCAAGCAGCGCGACGCGCGGGTGCGTCAGCGGCAGGTCGTGGCGCTTCCGGTACGCCTCGATCATGTGGTACTTGATGACCCAGTCGACCTCGGTGTCGAGGGACAGTGGGTCGTCCTGGAGGCCGGTCATCGCGTGCTCCCACATGCGGAGCGCCTGCTCCTCGAGCGGCGCGAGCCCGCGCCGCTTGGCGAACCGGAGAGCGCGGTTCAGGTATTCGGTCTGGATCTCGATCGCCGAGAGCTCGCGCCCGTTGGCGAGCCGCACGCGGCGGCGGCACGTGAGGTCGTGGCTGATCTCGCGGATGGCGCGGATCGGGTTCTCGAGTGTGAGGTCGCGCCAGGGGCTCGCGTCCTCCTCGAGCATGCGCAGCACGACCGACGTCGCACCGATCTTGAGGAAGGTCGTGTACTCGCTCATGTTGGAATCGCCGACGATCACATGGAGGCGCCGGAAGCGTTCGGCGTCGGCGTGGGGCTCGTCGCGGGTGTTGATGATCGGTCGTGACCGGGTCGTGGCGCTCGAGACGCCCTCCCAGATGTGCTCGGCCCGCTGGCTGACGCAGTACATGGCCCCGCGGGCGGTCTGGAGCACCTTCCCGGCGCCGGCGTAGACCTGTCTCGTCACGAGGAACGGGATCAGGACGTCGGTGAACTTGGCGAAGTCGCCGTCCCGCTCGACGAGATAGTTCTCGTGGCATCCGTAGGAGTTGCCGGCGGAGTCGGTGTTGTTCTTGAACAGGAACACCTCGCCCCGGATGCCCTCCTCCCGCAGGCGCTGCTCGGCGCTGCGGACGAGGCCTTCGAGGATGCGCTCACCCGCCTTGTCGTGGACGACGAGATCGTCGATGGAGTCGCACTCCGGCGTCGCGTACTCGGGGTGGCTGCCGACGTCGAGGTAGAGGCGGGCGCCGTTCTCGAGGAAGACGTTGCTGGAGCGACCCCATGACACGACCCGTCGGAACAGGTAGCGCGCCACCTCGTCGGGGCTCAGACGCCGCTGCCCGCGGAGCGTGCAGGTCACCCCGTACTCGTTCTCGAGACCGAAGATTCGACGCTCCACACGCGGAGCGTACTGGCACTTGGACGACTTCTCGGACCGGTTCGACTGACCGCCGTAGGATTGTGTGGTGGTGCCCATGCAGCGATTGACCTGGGTCAGCGGGTCGTTCTCGGCGCACGTGCTCAATGCGCGTTTGCGGTCGGAGGGCATCGACGCCGAGTTGCGCGGCCCGGTCGACGGTCCGTACGCGCTCACCGTGGGCGACCTCGCCCGCGTCGACGTGTACGTTCCCGCCGACCAGATGGACGACGCCCAGCTCGTGGTGCTCGCGGCCGAGGTCGACGCCACCTTGGCGGCACCGAGCGAGTGGAGTGGCGAGAAAAGGACCCGCAGTGCGTGGGCACGGGGTGCGGCTGTCGCCGCGCTCCTCGCCGCCGCGGCCGCTCCGATCGTGCTGTACGCCCGACTGGGCTGACGATCTCCGCGGGTCAGTCAGCCCGCCAGCAAGCGGCCGAGCTCGTCGCCTTTCACGCGTCGGAAGGCACGACCAGTCGCGCCCCGCTGCAGAACGGCGACCTCGAGCTGCTCGGGCGCGATCGGCTGGCCGTCGCTGTCGCCGAGCACCGACGCCCCGAGCCTGATCGCGTCGTCGACGCTGAGGCCGGCCTGGTAGCGGCTGTCGAGCGTCTGGGCGATGGCGTCGGCCTGACCGCCGAGGACCGTGTGCCCTTCCTCGTCCTGCACGGTGCCGTCGTACAGGATGTGGAACAGCTCGTCGTTGCCGGTCGTATCGCCGACTTGAGCGACGAGGATCTCGACCTCGTACGGCTTCATCTCGTGCGTGAAGACCTGACCGAGCGTCTGCGCGTACGCGTTGGCGAGCGAGCGGGCATTGACGTCCTCGCGTGAGTACGCGTAGCCCTTCAGATCGGCCTGCCGGATGCCGGCGATCTTGAGCATCTCGAACTCGTTGTACTTCCCGACGCCCGCGAACGCGATGTGGTCGTAGATCTCGCTGATCTTGAACAGCGTGCGCGACGGGTTCTCCGCCACGATCACGATGCCGTCCGCCGCTTCGAGCGCGATCAGGCTCCGACCGCGCGCGATGCCCTTGCGGGCGTAGTCGGCGCGGTCCTTCATGACCTGCTCCGGCGACACGTAGAACGGCATGGTCATTCGCCGGCACCCTCCTCTGGTCCTCCGAGCAGCGCGGTGGCGCGCCGTTCGACCTCGTCGTCGGGGAGGGCTCGGTATCCGTCGGCGCCGATCACGGCCACGGTCGGGAAGATCCGGCGTACGAGGTCCGGGCCGCCGGTCGCGGTGTCCTCGTCGGCCGCCGCGAACAGCGACCGGACGGCGATGTCGATTGCCTCGTCGGCGGACATCCCCTCGCGCCACTGCGCCTTGATCCAGTTCTTGGCGTGCACGCCGCCGGACCCGTTCGTCTGAAAGTCGGACTCCTCGTACTTCCCGCCGGTGGCGTCGAAGCTGAACACACGGCCGTGCCCGCGTCGCTCGTCGAACCCGGCGAAGAGCGGCACGACGATGAGCCCTTGCATGGCTGCGGGCAGGTTGGCGCGGACCATCTGCGCGAGCTGGTTGGCCTTGCCCTCGAGCGACAGGGACTCGCCCTCGATCTTCTCGTAGTGCTCGAGCTGGGTCTGGAACAGGCGGACCATCTCGTTGCCGGGCCCGGCGACGCCGGCGAAGGCGACGCCCGAATACTCGTCGGCGGGGAACACCTTCTCGATCCGCCGATTCGCGATGGCGAAGCCACTGGTCGCGCGCCGGTCGCCGGCGAGCACGACGCCGTCCGCGAAGCGGATGGCGACGACTGTGGTCCCGTGCGGGATGTCGACCGAAGCCTGCTGCGCGCCGGGTGCCTGCGGCGGTCCCGCGTCGGGTGGAGTGGTCCGCCGGAGGAGCTCGGCGAACGAGGGTCCGGGGTCGAATCCAGGCCCGAAGAGGGGAAGCGGGCGCTCGTTCATCGGAGAGCGAGCCTACTCGGGCGAATTGTCAGCGAACGCGGCCGACCCGCCGCCAGAACCGAGGCCTACGCCGGGCTTCCCCGCAATGCCTCGACCCGCTCGCGCGCTGCTTCGGCGAGCCTGCTGACATCGCCCGGCTCGCGGATCAGATCCTCGACGTCCCGTGCGCCGATGCCGTCGCGCCGCGTCAGGTGGTAGTGGCGAGAGCTTCCGTACAGACGCTTGCGCGATTCGTCACCTCGCGCGTTGTGGCGAAACCGTTCTTGGTCCGGCGGTTACGCGGAAACTCGGACAGCGGTTTGTACTTCCCGCAGTCCGGACAGCGCTTCACACATGGATCGTACGAAGCGGGTGTGACAACTACGCACTACGGAAGAATTCACGAGGGGAGAACACGTTCTATTCCCCCCCTTTCTGTACGTAGGACTTCACAAAATCCTCGGCGTTCTCTTCTAGCACCGAGTCGATTTCGTCGAGAAGATCGTCGAGCTCTTCCTTCAGCTCCTCGCCTTGCTTCGAGGGCGCGAGGTCTTCGACTTCCTCGTCGACGCGTTCCTTCGGGGCCGGGCGCTGCTTGCGCTCTCGCTCGGGCATGTGGACCTCCTACGACGCCAGCCGAGCCACCAACTCGGCGGGGGTCGTGCACTCCTCGAACAAGGATTCGACGTGGGCGCGCGTTCCGCGCAGCGGCTCCATCATCGGGATCCGCCGGAGCGGATCGCTGCCCACATCGAGGATGAGGCTGTCCCAGTTGGCTGCGACGACGGCGTCGGCCCACTTCTCGAGGCATTGGCCCCGGAAGTAGGCACGGGTGCTCGGCGGTGGTTCGGTCATGGCGGTCGTCACATCGGGCTCCTCGACCAACCGCTCGACCTTACCCGCCCGCACCAGACGCTCGAACAACGACTTTTCCGGACGCACGTCGTGGTATTGGAGGTCGAGCAGCGCCATCTTGGGGTCGTCCCACCCGAGCGAGTCCCGCTCACGGTAGGCGTCGAGCAGCTTGAGCTTCGTGACCCAGTCCAGCTGCCCGTCCAGCGCCATCGGGTCCCGCTCGAGCGCCGTGAGAGCGGCTTCCCACCGCTCCAGCACCTGCTGGCCGACCTCCTCGCTTCCCAGCGCCTCGAGGCCGACGTCGTCGGCGTACTTCTGTGCCAGCCGCAGGAACTCCCATTGCAGGTCGACGGCGGTGACGGTGCCGCCGTCGACGAGCTCGACGGTGGCGCGGCACGTGGGATCGTGGGACACCGTGCGCATCGACGGCACCGGCGAGACGATCGAATAGTCCTTGTCGATGAAGTCGTCTTCGGTCATGGCGAGGACGAGGGCCGTCGCCCCGACCTTCAGGAACGTGGCCACCTCGCACAAGTTGGCGTCGCCGACGATGACGTGGAGGCGCCGGTACTTCTGCGGGTCGGCGTGCGGCTCGTCACGCGTGTTGACGATGGGCCGCTTCAGCGTCGTCTCGAGGCCGACCTCCTCCTCGAAGAAGTCGGCGCGCTGGCTGAGCTGGTAGCCGGTGTGACCGGTCCCGTTCTCGCCGCCGACCTTGCCGGCGCCGGTGAAGACCTGGCGGGTCACGAACCACGGCAGCAGGTGGCGCACCAGGGTGGCGAACGGGACGCTCCGGTCGACCAGATAGTTCTCGTGCGTGCCGTACGAGTTGCCCTTGCCGTCGGTGTTGTTCTTGTAGACGACGATCTCCTGGCCCGACCCCAGCAGCCGGCGCGCGGCTTGCATCGAGCGGGCGAGGATGCGCTCCCCTGCCTTGTCGGCGCACACCAGCTCGAGCACGTCGGAGCACTCGGGAGTCGAGTACTCGGGGTGCGCGTGGTCGACGTAGTACCGCGCGCCGTTGGTGAGCACGGTGTTCACGAGGTGGGTCTCGATCTCGGGCGGAGCCGCGCCTTCGCGTGCGAAGCCGCGGGCGTCACGGCCCGGCGACTCGTCCTCGAAGTCCCACCCGACCTTGCGGTGCTCGACGTACGCGTTGATGAGCATCGACGACGCGAGCACCGGGTTGGCATCCGACGCTCCGCGGAGCGCGACGCCGTACTCGGTCTCGATGCCGCAGACCTTGGGAACAGCCACGGTGTCAGCCTACCTGGCGGCCCTTCGCGCCTTTGTCGCCCGGAAGTGCTGCAACCCGTCGCAGGTCAGAGATACTGCCCGGTCGTCACACGCTCGATCTGCCGGCCGCCGCCGCTGCCGTCGTCGTCGGCGAGCAGCGTGCGCACGAAGACGATTCGCTCGCCCTTCTTGCCGGAGATCTTCGCCCAGTCGTCGGGATTCGTCGTGTTCGGCAGGTCCTCGTGCTCGCGGTACTCCTGCCGGATGGCGTCGACGAGGTCGGTGCTCGAGATGCCTCTCGTGCCCCCGCTGATCTGCCGCTTGATCGACATCTTCTTCGAGCGCCGGACGACGTTCTCGATCATCGCACCCGAGGCGAAGTCCTTGAAGAACAACACTTCCTTGTCACCGTTCTGGTACGTGACCTCCAGGAAACGGTTCTCGTCGTCACCGGAGTACATGCGGTCGACGGCCGCATCGATCATGGCGTCGATCGCCTTCGACCTCCCGCCGGCCTTCGCGGTCTCGTCCTCGGCGATCGGCAGGTCCTCACTGAGGTAGCGACCGAAGATCTGGCGGGCCGCGTCCTGGTCGGGGCGCTCGATCTTGATCTTCACGTCGAGGCGACCGGGCCGGAGGATCGCGGGGTCGATGAGATCCTCTCGGTTCGAAGCCCCGATCACAATGACGTTCTTGAGGCTCTCCACGCCGTCGATCTCGGCGAGCAACTGCGGAACGATCGTGCTCTCGATGTCGGAGGAGATCCCGGACCCGCGTGTGCGGAACAACGAGTCCATCTCGTCGAAGAACACGATGACGGGAACGCCTTCCTCGGACTTCTCGCGCGCCCGCTGGAAGATGAGGCGGATCTGGCGCTCGGTCTCGCCCACGTACTTGTTGAGCAGCTCCGGACCCTTGATGTTGAGGAAGTACGAGCGCGTCGCGCTGTCGCCCGTCTTCTCGGACACGCGCTTCGCGAGCGAGTTGGCCACGGCCTTGGCGATGAGCGTCTTGCCGCAACCGGGCGGACCGTAGAGGAGGATCCCCTTCGGCGGTTGGAGCTGGTGCTCGTGGAACAGATCGGCGTAGAGGTACGGGAGCTCGACGGCGTCCTGGATCTGGTCGATCTGGTCGTCGAGCCCGCCGACGTCCGCGTACGTGATGTCGGGCACCTCTTCGAGGATGAGCTCCTCGACCTCGGGGCGCGGGAGGCGTTCGACGAGCACACCCGAGCGGGTCTCCATCAGGAGATGGTCACCGGCGCGAAGCCGCTCCCCCAGCAAGCCGCTGGCGAGCTCGCAGACGCGCTCCTCGTCGGCGCGTCCGACGACGAGCGCGCGGCGGCCGTTGTCGAGCAGCTCCTTGAGCGTGACGACCTCGCCGGCGATGTCGTGACCGCGCGCGAGCACGACGTTGAGCGACTCGTTCAGCACGACTTCCTGGCCGCGCTGGAGCTCTTCGACGTCGAGCTCCGGATGCATGGCGACGCGCATCTTGCGACCCGCGGTGAACACGTCGACGGTGCCGTCATCGTTCACCTCGAGGAAAGTGCCGTATGCCGACGGCGGCATCGTGAGCTTCTCGACCTCTTCGCGCAGCGCGCCGATGTGCTCGCGCGCCTCCCGCAGCGTGGCGGAGAGCTTCTCGTTCTGGGAGACGGCTTGGGCGAGCTGGCCCTTGGTCTCGAGGAGGCGCTCCTCGAGCGTTCGCACCCGCTTGGGAGCGTCCTGGAGGCGCCGGCGCAGGACGACAACCTCTTCCTCCAGCGCCTTCGCCTGCTGCTGAAGCTCGCCGACCTGGCGTTCGTATTCTCCGAGGCGTCGCTCGTGCTCGGAGGCCACGTGACCACCTCCCACTGCGGACGGGCGCTCGCCGCGCACCCTACACCCGGGTTCTCTGCGTCCCGGGGCACTTTGCAGGCCTAAAATTTACCCTACGGCGGCTTGACAAATTGACGAGATACATTTGGGGTCTTACCCTGGTCGGTGAGGCTGAGGTCGGTGACCCCCGACACGCCGACACCGACACCCCTGTCCACGCAACACCCTGACCGAGGAGAGGCGCCACGATGAAGGTCTGGATCGACCAGGACCTCTGCACCGGCGACGGCCTCTGTGAAGAGATCGCCCCCGACGTGTTCACGCTGCTCGACGACGGCCTCGCCTACGTCAAGGAAGGCGCCAAGGTCTTCGAGAACCCCGGCGGCGCCGAGGGCCTCGCCAACGTGCCCGGCGGCATGGAGGAAGCGGTGATCGAGTCGGCCGAGGAGTGCCCCGGCGAGTGCATCTTCATCGAGGTCGACTGAGTCACCGACACACGCGCGTCACGAGAACGTCACGGAGCCCGGGTCCAGAACCCGGGCTTCTTCGCGTTCGCGTGGTCGCGTGCTCAGCTCTCCCCCGGCGGCGTCTCGGCGCCCCACCCCACACGTGTGGTCGGAGTAGATCGGGCGAACGCCGCCGACGTCGACGTGTAGGTGTCGTCGTCATCGTCGTCGCCGCTCAACCAACCGAACGTCAAGCCGAGCGACCCGACGGTGATCAGGATCCCCCCGGCGAAGCTCAGCGCGAACCCCAGGAACGGCAGCGGCGAGCTGCTGGTGTACCCGCCGTGCGAAGTGACGTGGGTGTCCGGGTCGGTGAACTCGGCGTTGGGGTCGTAGTGCCCCGTCTGCGTCACCGTATAGACGATCCAGCCCACCCCGGCCGGGATCATCAAGATGCCGATGACGATCGTCGCGATCCAGAGCCTGATCTTGGTCTTCCGCTTCATGCCTGCATCCCACCCCATGCGAGCACCGGCGTCCTGAGTAGCGGCTACTCAGATCGACCCGGCCGGGAATCACGTGAGCGCTAGCCGACGACGCACGGACCGGTGTTGGCTGCGGTCTGGCCGCCTCCCCTGAGCACGGGGCCGAGAACGGCGTCGACCTCGGCTCTCGTGAGCGCGTAGGAGGTCGACTCCTGCCCGGGATCGATCGCGAAGGCGACCCCGATCATCCGGCCCTGCTGATCGACGAGCGGTCCGCCCGAGTCGCCGGGGGCGAGCTCGGCGGCGAGCACGTACACGCGGCGGCTCGTGCGCCCGGTCCGGTAGATGTCGGTCCCGGCGGCGGTGACCGTCTCGGCGATACGGGCGGGCGCGATCTTGAGCGGTCCACCACCCGGATGGCCGAACACCGCGCCTGTCGTGCCGACGCTGCCATCTGCGAACGACAACGCGAACAGCCGGAGGTTCCGAACGCGCAGCACCGCCAGGTCACGTTCGGGATCGAACGCCACCACGGTGGCCGAAAGCCGCCGCCCGTCGTTCGTGTCCACTTCCGTCCGCGGCTCTCCTGCCACCACGTGGGCGTTGGTGACGACGAGGTCGGCGCCGGCGACGAACCCGCTCCCGGCTTGGACCTGGTCGCACGCCTGGCCTTGGATCTTCAGCACGGACGCGGAGACGCGTGCGGCGACATCGGGCGCGACGGCGCGGGTCGGCGGCGCGCCCACGCCTCCCGGCCCGTTGAGGCGCGAGAACACCTCCGGGAACGGGCCTTCGGCCACCGCGCGGCCGAGCCGCTGGGCCTGCGGCGGCGGGTCGGGCGCGTACCGGTTGATGGCCCGGACGATCTGCGAGTCCCGCGCTGCACGCGCCGGCCAGCCCTGCGCGCTGGTCAGGGCCGGCGTGAGCAGCCACACGGCGATGAGCACGCCGAGCACACCGACGACGGCCCCGCCGACACGGTCGCTCTCGTGGAGCCCCTCCCGCGACGGAAGGCGGCTGCGGAGCGCGATTCCCGCCGCGTAGCCCGCGGCCTGGCCTCCCGTAGCGAGGAGGAGAAAGAACGCGAGCGCGACGAACAGCTTCGTCTGCGACGCTTGCGCGCTCAGCAGGCCCGTGACGTCGTCGACGAACGCGACCGCGAGCACGATGCCGATGGCCAGTCCGGCCCAGGACACGACTCGCGCGACGAAGCCCAGGCGGTAGCCGAAGTAGCCGGCCGCGATCATCGCCGCGAGGACGACGAAGTCGAGGGCGTTCACTCGCCGGGGACGAGAAGGCGCGTGTGGGTGAGAAACCCGGTGTGCGCGACCATGCGATGGTCAGGTCGCACCGACTGGCCGTCGACGTGCCAATGCCGTTGGAGGACCTCGAGGGTCTCGGTCATCCCGAACGCCGACGACGCCAACTCCTCGCGCAAGCGGGCCACCTGGCCGATCGTCGGCAGGTACGCGAGCAGGATCCCGCCCGGACGGAGGGCCGCCTCGGCGTGCTTGACGGCGCGCCACGGCTCCGGAAGGTCGAGCAACACCCGGTCGAGGTCGTGGACGTCGATGCCGTCGTAGGCGTCGCGCACCTCGATGTCGAGGGGCAGGTCGGAGCCGAGGAACCCCTCGACGTTCCTCCGGGCGCGGTCGGCGAAGTCGGCGCGGATCTCGTACCCGGTCACGTGACCGGTCGGCCCGATCGCGCGCAGCAACGTCATCGTCAACGCGCCGGAGCCGATCCCCGTCTCGAGCACTCGGGCGCCAGGGAAGAGGTCGGCCAGAACGAGGATCGGACCGAGGTCCTTCGGATAGATGACTTGCGCGCCTCGGGGCATCTTGAGCACGTACTCGGCCAGCGTCGGCCGGACCGCGATGAGCTTCGTGCCCAGGGTGGTGCGGACGGTCAGACCCTCCTCACGCCCGATCAGCGCGTCGTGCGCCACGAACCCGGCGTGCGAGTGGAATGTCCCGCCCTCGGCCAGCGTCACCAGGTGACGACGGCGCTTGGAGTCGACGAGCAGCACGCGGTCGCCGGCGGCGAAGGGGCGTCCCACGGCGACTACTACGAATGTTCGGCGCGGGAGCCGACGCGCTCCCGCAACCGGCAGAACGCGCAGACGTCGCTCGTCGTCGGCGATCCGCAGATCACGCATTCCCGGAGGCCTTCGCGCTCCGCGCCGGCGGCGTCGGTGAAGTGGTCGTGCGCGCGGTCCACGAAGCCGAACACGAACGCAGCCTTGGCGCCCGGTGACCGGTCCTCGAGCGCGTCGAGCACCTCCTTGAGGCCGAGGTGCCGATTCCCCTCAGCCATCGGGCACTCCTCGACCTGGTAGTCGAGACCACGGAGCACGCAGTACGCGGCGGTTTCACGCTCACCGAGTCGGTACAGCGGCTTGACCTTCCTCGCGAACCCCGGAGTCGCCGGCAGCACCGGGTGCTGGCGGCCGAGATAGCCCGTCTCCCAGCGCAGCACGTTGCCGAGGAGGACCGCCGCCTCGTCGTCGAGGTTGTGGCCGGTGGCCACGACGTCGTACCCGTGCTCGACCGCGACCGAGTTGAACAGGTGCCGCTTCGACAGACCGCATGCGCCACACGGAGCTCGGTGCGTCGCAGCGGCGGCGCGCGGGATGTCGTAACCGAAATCGGCGGCGAGATCGACCTCGTGGAGCTTGAGGCCTCGATCCTGCGCGAAGGCGCGCGCCGCGTGTCCCGAGGCGTCGGAGTACTCGCCGATCCCGAGCCCCAGGTACAGCCCGTCGGGTCGGTAGCCGAGGTCGACGAGGAGGTCCCACAGCGCGAGCGAGTCCTTCCCGCCCGACACGGCCACGACGACACGCTCGCCGGCGCGGATCATGTCGTGGTCCTTGATGGCCCGGCGGACCTGCTCGGCGCAGTGCTTGACGAAGTGGTGGCTGCAGAACGCGGCGTTGTGCCGGCGGATGTCGAGCACCGCCGGCGCCCGGCAGACGCGGCATTTCACGTCGCGCCTCCCGACGTCACAGGGCGGATCTCGACGACGTCGGAGTCGGACAGCCGCGCGTCCCGGGTCACGAGAGTGTCGCCTTGGATGACGAGCACCGATTCAGGATTGACGTCGAGCCGCTCGAGCAACGCCGAGACCGTGAGCGGGCCCGGCATCTCCACCTCGCGCCGCGGGTTGCGGAGCACCACCTTCACGACCTCCCAGGGTACCGGGCGGTCTTCGACGAGAAGGCTACGGATTGCGTGGAATCGTTCGGATCTCGAGCCGCTCGCCGGGCTTCAGCTCGGTTCGGTACACCGTCTCCGGTGACTCCTTCAGCGCGCGCCGGGCGAGCGCGAGGAGACCGGCGGTGATCCCGGTGACGAGCCACCGGCGTGACCCGGTACGGATGCCCCGCCGAAGACCCGTGCGCGCGATGCGGATGAGGATGTCCATCATGTACGCCGCACCTCGACGATGGTGCGGCGCTTGCGCCCGCGGAAGCGCCCGAACATATACGCACCCAGGACGAGCACGACGCCTGCGACGATGACCGCGGTGAGCCCGATGTTGCGTTGCGTCTCACTTGCCGTCGTCGAGCCGCGCAGCTGGCTGAACTTCGCCTCGAGGTCCGCACGCGTGATCGGTCGGTCGGTTCCCGGACGCGTGTCGGTGTTGCCATCGCCCGTCATGAAGCAGCCTTTCGCCGGCGCCGGACTCCGCGCGCTTTCCATGTGATCGCGCCGCCGGCGATGAGCGCGACGAACAGGATCATGTACGGGATCCAGGACAAGTTCCCCGTGAACGTCGTGCCCGTCTCCTCCTGCAACGCCCGCAGGCCCGCCATGGCGAGCATGAGCACGCCCACGCCGAGCAGCAGCGCGCCGAGGATGCCGAACGCGATCCAACGGCCCAGCTGCTGCAGCGGGACAACGGTCTCCTGCTTGAAGTAGGCGACGATGAGCTCCCACAGCTCGGTCACGAGCTGCGGCAGAGGCGGGTT
>Ga0209814_10000242_pt1 | contig 17044 bp, 17 predicted proteins | sample SoiMetdeltSBSDD1_FD_187597 | JGI IMG/M metagenome (GOLD analysis project Ga0209814, IMG submission 187597) | Bulk soil microbial communities from a Populus tree surrounding site in Tennessee, USA - Soil MetaG P. deltoides SBSDD1 (SPAdes) (version 2) | ecosystem: Environmental > Terrestrial >... | reverse complement strand
GTCCTCTCGGGCGCCCGGGAGGTGATAAGCACGGCGGCCGTGACCGAGATCGGGGAGGCCATGACGCAACGGTTCGCAGGCAAGGTCGCACTCATCACCGGGGCCGGGTCGGGCATCGGTCGGGCGGTCACGCTGCGGCTCGCGGGTGAGGGTGCCTCCGTGCTCGGGGTCGACATCGACGACGCCCGGCTCGCCGAGACCCAGTGCCTGGCGAGCGAGACAGGCGGTACGGGCGGCAAGGTGTCGGTGCGGCAGGCCGATCTCGGTGAGCCGGACGAGTGCGCCGCCGCCGTCGGGGCGTGTGTCGACGAGCTCGGCCGCCTCGACGTGCTCGGCAACGTGGCCGGCATCTACCACGCCGGCCACGCCACCGACCTGACGGTCGAGCAGTACCGGCGGGTGATGAGCATCAACCTCGACGCCTGCGTCTTCCTGGCGCAGGCCGCCATACCTCACCTGCTCAGCACCGACGGCACCATCGTGAACATCGCGTCGAACGCCGGGCTGCAGGGCGTGCCGTACTCGGTGGCCTACTGCGTCAGCAAGGGCGGGGTGATCCAGCTCACCCGGGCCCTGGCCGTCGAGTACCTGAAGACGTCATTGCGGGTGAACGCCATCGCCCCGGCCGGCACCAACACCAACCTGACGGCCTCGGTCCGGTTCCCCGCGGGCGTCGATCCCGACCTCGCCCGGCGCATGGGCGGCCTGCGGGGCATGGCCGAGCCCGACGAGGTCGCCGCGCTCTTCGCCTTCCTGGCGTCGGACGAGGCTCGCTCGATCACCGGCGCGATCTACACGCTCGACAACGGCCTCACCGCCAGCTGAGGGATCACCGCGCCGGCGGGCTGGGCCGGATGTTCTTGTTGTGGTGGAAGACGTTGTCGGGGTCGTACTTGGCCTTCACCTCGGCGAGCCGGCGGTAGACGTCGTCGCCGTAGGCCTCGCGCACCCGGCCGGGGTCGTCGTCGGAGTCGAGGAAGTTCACGTAGACACCGGCGCGGTGGGGCTCCAGAGCCGCCAGGAAGGCACGGGCCCATGCGGTCTCCGGGGCCCGGACGGCGTCGTCCTCCTCGGGCAGCCAGACGGCGTCGATGACGATGTTGTGGTCCGCGTCGCGCCCCGCGTAGGCGGTGGAGTCCCGGGGGGCGCGGCCGACGGCGCCTCCCAGGTGGAACATCGCCGCGTACGACCTCGGGGACGTGGCGCGGTAGGCGTGGGCGGCGACGATGTCGATGACCTCGTCGGACAGGCCCGTCAGATCGGTCGCCTTCCAGTAGTAGTGCCAGCCATGGGGGACGGTGTCGTCGATGCCGCGCTGATGGTCGACGTACAGGCACGGCCCGGCCAGGTCCACGAGCGGGCGGCCGAACTCGCGGAGCGGGCGGACCGCGCGCTCACCGTCCTCGACCGGCCCGGCGTAGCAGCTGACGACGGCGATCGCCGGCCGGAAGTGGAGGTCCTCGGCGATCGCCGGCAGCGGCGGGATCGTGCCGAGCCGGACGATGGTCCCCAGCTCGTCGGGGGCGTCGCCGGCCAGCTCGCGGTGGAAGCGGAGGACGTCCCGGGTGTCCTCGGCCGCCCAGAACACCGGTCCGGCCACGACGGTGGGGCCGACCGGGTGCAGCGCGAAGCGGAACGAGGTGACGACACCGAAGTTCCCGCCCCCGCCCCGCAGGGCCCAGAACAGGTCAGGGTGCTCGCGGGCCGTCGCCGCCACGATCTCGCCGTCGGCGGTGACCACCTCCGCCTGCACGAGGTTGTCCACCGCGAGCCCGTGCTTGCGCATGAGCCAGCCGATGCCGCCGCCCAGGGTGAGGCCGCCGACTCCGGTGTGGCTCACGATGCCGCCCGGGGTGGCGAGGCCGTGCGCCTGGGTCTCGTGGTCGACGTCGCCCCACAGAGCGCCGCCTTGGACGAGGGCCGTCCGCTCGACCGGATCGACGGACACGGCGCGCATCGCCGAGAGGTCGATCACGATCCCGCCGTCGCACCCCGCGGTGCCGGCGACGTTGTGACCCCCGCCGCGCACCGCGATCTCCAGCTCGCGAGCGCGCGCGAAGCGCACCGCGGCGGCCACGTCGGCGGGGCCGAGGCAGCGGGCGATCAGCCGCGGGCGCCGATCGACGGTCCCGTTCCACAAGGCCCGGGCGTCGTCGTAGTCCTCGTCGCCGGGGTTGATGACATCGCCCCGGAAGCCCGGAATGTGCGTCATTCGTGCTGGCATCGTTCCTCCCTTGGTCACAGGCCCCATCGCGCCAGCGACAGGGAGGGAGGAGAAGTCAGCGATCTGGACTTCGATGTAACGAATCTGGACTTCACGGCGCTCGGTCGGCGCGGGACACTGCTGTCGTGAGGACCTACGGCCAGTACTGCCCGATAGCCCGGGGCGCCGAGATCTTCGCCGAGCGGTGGACCCCGCTGATCGTCCGGAACCTGTACCTGGGCTGCGAGACCTTCGGCGAGATCCTCACCGGGGCGCCCGGGCTGTCCCGCACCCTGCTCGCCCAGCGGCTGGCGCAGCTCGAACGCCTCGGGGTGGTCGAGTCGGCCCCGAAGGCCCAGGGACGCGGGCATCGCTACCAGCTCACGACGGCGGGCCACGACCTGTTCAAGGTGTGCGAGACCCTCGGCGAGTGGGGCGCCCGCTGGCTCGAGATCGCCCCGGAGAACCTCGATCCGTTCGTGGCCCTGTGGTCGATGTGCAACGCGCTGCGGCAGGACCGACTCCCGGACCGGCGCGTGGTCGTCCGGTTGGACTTCACCGGCTACCGGCCCCACGAGCGCTACTGGTTGCTGCTCGAGCACGCCGAGGCCGAGATCTGCAAGACCTACACCGGCCTGGACGAGGACCTCTACGTCACGGCCGAGGCCGAGGCGTTCGTGAAGTGGCACGCCGGGCAGCTGTCCTGGGCGGAGGCCACCCGCGAGGCCCGGATCCGGCTCGACGGCCCGTCCTGGCTGGTTCGGGCCTTCCCGACGTGGAACGGCCGCAGCATGTTCGCCCACATCCAGCCGGATCCCGCCGCGGCCGCCGCGACCTGACCGCCCCGCGCGTCTAAGCCTGGCAGCGGCGTCGCTCGTGTGTAGGGCATGGCGGCATCGCACGCAGCGACAGCAGGAACGACGGTGAGGCTCGTGGGCAGGCAGAGACGGACCGTCGGAGCCTTCACGGCCCTCTTCGAGAGCGAGTATCCACCGCTCCTGCGCATCGCCTACGGGCTCACGGGCTCGCAGGCGGAGGCCGAGGAGCTGGTGCAGGAGGCCTTCATCCGCTGCTACCAGCGCTGGGACCGGGTCGAGAGCTACGACAACCCCGGGGCGTGGCTGCGCCGGGTGCTGCTCAACCTGGCGACGTCCCGGGGCCGGCGGCTGGCGACCGAGGTCCGAGCCCTCACCCGGCTGGGGTCGCGCCACAGCCGCGACCACGGTGGTGCGGACGAGGCGGGCGCCGGCGACGAGGTGTTCTGGGCGGCGGTGCGTCGCCTCCCCCGCCGCCAGGCCCAGGCGGTCGTCCTCTACTACGGCGACGACCTGCCCACCGAGGGCGTGGCGCGGGTGATGCGCTGCGCGGAGGGAACGGTACGGGCCCTCCTCCACCAGGCAAGGACCGGATTGGCGAAGGTGCTCGACCCCGAGGAGCAGTCATGATCGACCTCGACCAGCGTGCCCGCGAGGCGGGTGCCGGCCTTCGGGCCTGGGATCCCGGGACGCCTTTCCCCACGGCGAGCGCCGTCGCCACCCGGGCGGTGCGGCGCACCCGCCGCCGTCGGGCCGCAGCCGGGACCGTGCTGCTCGGCGCCATCGCCGGCATCGGGCTGATGTGGGGCGGCCTCCGCCACGACGGCGACAGCGTCCGCACCGGATCGGTCACCACCGCGCCATCGGACCCACACCCGCCGACCAGCGTGCCGGCCCCGTCGCCGACCACCTCGGTGGTCCCCGAGGCCACCACGCCGTCCACCCCGGTGGGCCCGAGCGAGCCTGGGCCGTCGGTCCGGACGTGTAGGGGCGAGGTCGGAGGCGTGGCCTACGAGGTCACCCTGCCCGACGTCTGGTACGTCAACGAGGCCCAGAACCGCCTCCCACCCTGCTGGCTGTTCGCCCCCTACCCCATCGAAGCGAGGCTGGGGCCGACCGAGGGCGATCCCGACATCAGTTCCAATGCCGTGATCTCGTTCGTCCAGCCGTACCCGCCCGATGCCCCGCCGCCGGGCAGCTTCGACCAGCGGATGGCCGACATCGCGAGCCGGGCGGACGTCCTGGACAGTCAGCGCACAACCATCGACGGCCGCCCCGCGGCCCGCTTCGAGCGCATCGCCACCGCGGGCGACGACCAGCCTGGAGGTGAGCGCTACACCAGGTGGTACATCGACCTTGGCGGCGTCGAGCTCTGGGTCTCGACCATGACCCCGGGCGACTCCTACGACGAGGCCGTCGCCGCCCTGGACCTCATCGTCACCAGCATGCGGTTCACCGGCTAACCGTTCCACCACCGGAGCACCCGCAGAGCGCGGAGGGTGTTCCAGCGGCTCGGCGTGCCCACCGGGCCCTCGAGGTCGAAGTGGACGTCGCCGGGATGGATGCGGTCGAGCAGCCACCAGCCCTCTGGTTGCTGCTTCGACCGCACCGCCGCGACCGCCTCCGCCATCCGGGGGTCCCGGCCGGCGCCCGAGAGCCGGAAGTAGTCGAGGGCCCGCAGCACGTCGTAGTGCCAGTAGTACGGGAACGCGAAGTCGAGATACTCCGGGTTGACCACCTCGCCGGTGCTCCGGCGGCGGAACAGGCTGCGCGCCAGCAGGTACTCCTCACCGCCCTGCCGGGCCGCGCCCAGCGCCGGGGATCCGCCGGTGGCCTGCTCGAACGCCAGCAGGCCGTCGAGCACGTTGATGGTCGTGTCGAAGGAGGACCGCACCGATCCGAACTCGGCCTGGCAGTTCCAGCCGCCGTCCTCCAGACGCTCGCCGAGGATGCGCTCGACGATGGCACTCACGTCCACGCCGAGGTACGCCCCGGTCTCGATGGTCCGGCCGTTGATGCACGGCTCGACCTCGCCGTCGAAGTACCGCTGCCCGGCGTGCTCCCAGCGGCCGTTCTCCGCGACCAGCGCGGCCGCCTTGCGGGCCGGCTCCGACCCCGGGTCGAGGCCGAGGAGCTCCAGGGTCTGCAGCGTGTGCATCGTGGCGGTCCACGGCTGGCCCGGTCCACCGCCCCGGTAGCCCGCCGGGAAGCAGGCCCCGCCGGCCCAGAGCCCGTCGGGATCCTCCACCGCGAGCAGGCGCGCCCCCCAGCCCTCGTGCGGGACCCGGCCCCGCTCGGCCGCGACCTCTTCGGGCGTGGCGTCCGTCAGATCCCTCATCACCTGCCACCGGAGGGCGGGATCGCCGTCGAGCAGCCAGTCGATGACGCTCATGGCGGCAACGTAGCCCGGGATGCCGGGCGGGTTGTCGCGGTGGTTCGGCCGTGTCAGGGTGCTGCACGATGGCCGACTGGAGGCGTCGCCCGAGGCGGGGACGTTCTTCGACTCGCTGGCCCAGTTCTACCGGAAGGCCTACCTACGCTGGATCGACGGGACCAAACGGCGGCCCGACGTGCGGGCCCGGCGCATCGCCCTGCCGGTCGTGGTGCTGGCGCTGCTGGTGGCCGCCTTCACCTGAGGCACCGAGTGCGGGTCAGGCGGTGTCCGGGCTCGGCTGAGGCAGCACCGGCGGTAGGCCGAAGGCGGGGAACCGGGACGAGCCGAAGGTGGTGACCTCGGCGACCTGGCCGTCCACCATGCGGATGACGTCGAGCTTGAACGCCCGGAACTCCGTGTCCTCCCACTCCCGGAGGTAGCTGCCCGCGGCGGGCAGGCGGTTGGCGGCCGTGGGCACGAGGCGCCAGTCGCCGACCTCCTCCACTCCGAAGGCGGTGACGAGCATGCGGCGGATGTTCTCCCGGCCTTCGAACAGGAAGGGGTTCGGCGGCATGGTGATGCGCGCGTCCTCCCGGAGCATGGCCGCGCTGGCCTCGGCATCGTGGGCTTCGTGGGCCTCGATGAAGCGCGCCAGCAGGTCCCGCTCCTCCGGGCTCAGCGCCGTGGCCGACCAGTCGAGCCGCCGCTCGGGCAGGTGGTCGCCCAGCGTGGCCCGGGCCCGCTGCAGGGCGCTGTTGGCCGCGGCCACGCTCACCTCCAAAAGCGTCGCGGTCTCGGCCGCCGACCAGCCGAGGACATCCCGGGCCAGCAGCACCGCCCGCTGGCGGGGCGGCAGCAGCTGCAAGGCGGCCACGAAGGTCAGCTCGATCGTCTCCCGGGACACCACCACCGCGTCCGGCTCGTCGGCCGGCGTGGCCACCTCGTCGAGCAGCCGGTCGGGATAGGGCTGGAGCCAGGGGACGTCGGCGACCGAGGTCAGCGACGGTGGCCGCCGGGACCGGTGCCGGTGGGCGTCGATGCAGGCGTTGGTGGCGATGCGGTACAGCCAGGGCCGGGCCCCCGGCCCCGAGCCGGCCTCGAAGTGATCGCGGAAGCGCCAGGCCCGCAGGAAGGTCTCCTGCACCAGGTCCTCGGCCTCGTCGTAGGACCCCAGCATCCGGTAGCAGTGCACGTGGAGCTCGCGCCGGTGCCGTTCCATCAGGGTGGAGAAGGCCGAGTCGTCGAGGGTCGCGAGATCGTCGATCCCGGCACCCTACCGATCATGCGAGGACCAGGCCGCAGGTCACGTTGACGTTGGTGGCGGTGATGCCGGCGGCCCGGTCCGAGGCCAGGAACGCGGCGGTGTCGGCATCGGCGCCGCGCCCTGGGACGAGCCGCTGGTGAGGCTGAGGATCACGCCCGAGCCCTGCCGGGTCATCTGCCGCGCCGCGGCCCGGGCGGTGACGAAGTTGGCCGTCAGGCCGGTGAGGACCGGGCGCACCAGGTCTTCGGTGGCGATGTCGAGGAGCGCCACGCCCTGGACGTCGCCCCGGCTCACCAAGTTGAACGACACGTCCACGGTCCCCGCCTCCTGGGCGACGGCGCGGACGTGGTCGGCCACGGCGGCCTCGTCGGTGGCGTCGAGGACGGCGTGGTCGGCCGTGCCGCCCTCGGACCGCACCGCGGCCACGGCGGCCTCCAGCGGGGCGGCCGTGCGACCGACCAGGAACACCCGGGCGCCTTCCCGGGCGAAGGTGCGGGCCACGCCGCTTCCGAGGCTGCCCCCGCCTCCGTAGATGATGGCGCTCTTGTGCTCCAGCAACGGTGTCATGTGACGTTCAACGCCACCGGCACCGGCGAGTCATCGCTGGCGGGCGATGAGCCGATCCAGGAAGCGTTGCGCCTGCCGGGCCCGCTCGGTCGTCCAGCGGGGATCGGACCGCAGCGAGGGACCCTCGGCGCTGGGCATGACCGTCACGCCGCGAGCACGGCGGCGCAGCAGGCTGAAGCGGGGCGGCGACCCGTGACTGGCCACGGCCTCCAGCATACGGCGCCCGCTCAGTCCCAGGACGGAGGCGTAGGTGGGCGGTCGGCCTCGGTGGTGGGCCGGACGAGGAAGGCCACCGTGAAGACGGCGGCGATCAGGGAGGCCACCACCGCGAGGATGGTCCAGATGGCCTGGCGGGCATCGCCGGTGGGCCCCACCACGAGGGTGCCGGCCGCGGCGAACGGGAGGATGGCGGCCACGACGGCGAGCCGGCGCGGCCACGCGAGCAGGCGGGTGACCAGTGGGTGCTCCTCGATCCGGGCCACCAGCCCGCCCAGGGCACCGACCACGGTGAGGATCACGGCCGCACCCAGCTGCGTGCGGGTGTCCGGGGCCACCGACCCGTCGAGCGGTGTGCCCGCCACCAGCGTCTCCAGCCGCCAGGCGCCGACGACGAGGGTGACTGCGGCCGTGACGGTGGCGAACCACGCGGCCCGCAACCAGCCCCGCCGCGCCGGGCGCAGGGACCAGCGCACCTCGGCCACGCCCTGCTCCAGCCCCCGGGACCGCAGGGCGATGCGCAGATGGTCTCCCGGGTCGACGTCGATGCAGGCCAGGTCGTCCTCGCCGGACCCGGCCCACAGCGTGGCCACCGGCACGTCGACGCCGTGGGGCAGATCGGCCTCGAAGTGGTAGCTCTCGCCGCTGAACAGGCCCTCGGCCGGCGACGCCGCCCGGCGGGGGATCCAGCACAGCGCGGCCATCGGGCCGCGGGGCCACGGCTCGCGGGCCAGCTCGGTCAGCTCCTCGTAGGAGAACTTGACGATGCGCTGCGTGCCGGGCGGGTCGTAGACGAGGGTGAGCAGCAGGAACTGGTCGGTCAGGCGGTCGAGGACCAGGGCGAAGATGTCGTCGGCCCGGAGCACCTCCCGCTGGCCGTCGCCGGTGAGGAACCCGGTGCGGGCCGCCTCCCGGTCCCCACCGGGGCCGGTCACGCAGGTGGCGATCTCCTCGGCCACGTCCTCGTCCAGCGGCTCGCCGAGCAGCCCCTCGGCCCAGGCGATCATCCCGGTCACGGTGAGGAGGCCCTGGTGCCGGCGGGTGAGGATCGGCATCGACGTACCGGACTCGTCCCGGCAGTTGAAGTTGACCAGCGTCTCCTTGTGCAACGTCGCCAGCGGCACCAGCCGGAACCGGGTGTCGTCCACCGTGATCTCGGGCGCCGTCGACGGCAGCGTGAAGTGGACGCTCTGCTGGCGCCGGAACGTGGTCTCGTCGCGGTAGTCGAGCGTGTCTACCCGGCGGTGGACCCAGTCGGGCTGGGCGATGAGCATCCGCACCGCGGCGAGCCCCGCCGCCCCCGTGGCCAGGGCGGCGGCCAGCAGGTCGCTGGGCCACATCTCGCCCGCGCCGGCGTCCTCACGGTTCTCGTGCTCCTCCTCTTCCTCGACCGTGCCGGTCACGGTCCGGAGGGTAGGGCCTACGGCTGCGGTGGCCGGTGCATGCGGACGACCCCATCGTGCATGGCGGCTCGGGCCACGCCCTCGGCCACGCGGGGCGCCACCCGGACGTCGAACACCGACGGGACCACGTGGTCGGGCGCCAGCTCGTCGTCGGCCACGCAGGCGGCGATGGCCTGGGCCGCGGCCAGCTTCATGCCCTCGGTGATGGAGGTGGCGGCGACGTCCAGCGCGCCCCGGAAGATGCCCGGGAACGCGAGCACGTTGTTGATCTGGTTCGGGTAGTCGCTGCGCCCGGTGGCGATGACCCGGGCGATGCCGTCGGCGTCCTCGGGCGTGATCTCGGGGTCGGGGTTGGCCAGCGCGAACACGATCGGGTCGGTGGCCATGGCGCGAAGGTCGGCCGCGGTGACGAGGCCGGGGCCCGACACGCCGATGAACACGTCGGCGCCCGGCAGCATCTGGGCCAGCGTGCCCTCCCGGCGGTCGGGGTTGGTGTTCTCCGCGAACCACAGCTTGGCCACGTTGAGGTCGTCGCGGCCGGCCCAGATGGCGCCCTTGCGGTCGACGCCGATGATGTCCTCCACCCCGGCCTGCAGCAGGATCTTGCTGATGGCCACGCCGGCGGCGCCCACGCCCGCGATGACCACCTTGAGGTCGGCCATCTTCTTGTCGACGATGCGGAGCGCGTTCTCCAGGGCGGCCAGCGTGACCACCGCGGTGCCGTGCTGGTCGTCGTGGAACACCGGGATGTCGAGCAGCTCCTTGAGCCGCTCCTCGACCTCGAAGCACTCGGGGGCGGCGATGTCCTCCAGGTTGATGCCGCCGAAGGTGGGGGCGATGCGCTGGACGGTCTCGACGATCTCGTCGGCCGAGGAGACGTCGATGCACACCGGGAAGCCGTCGACCCCGGCGAAGTGCTTGAACAGCAGCGCCTTGCCCTCCATCACCGGCAGGGCCGCCTCGGGGCCGATGTTGCCGAGGCCCAGCACCGCGGTGCCGTCGCTGACGATGGCGACCGTGTTCTTCTTGATGGTGAGGTCGTGGACCCGGTTCGGCTCGGCGGCGATGGCGTTGCACACCCGGGCCACGCCCGGCGTATAGGCCATGGACAGGTCGTCGCGATCGGCCACCGGCATGCGGGCCAGGACTTCGATCTTGCCGCCGTCGTGCATGAGGAACGTGCGGTCGAGGCACTCGAGCACCTCGCACCCCTCCAGCCCGTCGGCCGCGGCCCGCACCTGCTCGATGTGCTGGGTGCTACGGCAGTTGATGACCAGGTCTTCTTCGAGGACCGGACCGCGTACGTCGAAGCCACCGATGGCGGCGATGTTGCCGCCGGCGTCGCCTACGGCGGTAGCGAGGCGGCCGAGAGAGCCGGGACGGTTGTCGAGACGGACCCGGAGGCGGATCGAATAGGCAGCGGTCGGAAGAGCCACGGAGCGACGCTACTCGCCGTCGCGCGCGTCACTACAAGCGGATTCGCAAGCGTCCCCACAGGGGTACCCTCGGACGCGATGCCCAGCGTGTTCGAGGTGTTGACAGCCGACGGATTCGAGCAGGTGGCCTACTGCCACGATGCGTCAACCGGCCTCCGAGCCATCGTGGCCATCCACTCGACCGCGCTCGGGCCGGGGCTGGGCGGCACCCGGTTCTATCCCTACGCCTCCGAGGACGACGCCCTGGTGGACGTGTGCCGGCTGGCCAAGGGCATGACCTACAAGCACGCGGTGTGCGGCAACGACCTGGGCGGCGGGAAGGCCGTCATCCTCGGCGACCCGGCCAAGCTGCGCAGCGAGGCGCTGTTCCGGGCCTACGGCCGCTTCGTCGAGGGCCTGAGCGGGCGCTACCTCACCGCCGAGGACGTGGGCACCACCCAGGCCGACATGGACGTCATCAGCCGGGAGACCCGCCACGTCACCGGGGTCAGCGAATCGCTGGGCGGCTCCGGCGACCCCTCCCCCGCCACCGCCTGGGGCGTGCTGTGGGCCATGAAGGCGGTGGCCGAGCGGCTGTGGGGCACACCCTCGCTCAGCGGGCGGCATGTGTGCATCGCCGGGGTCGGCAAGGTGGGCGCGGCGCTGGCCGAGCACCTGGCGGCGGAGGGCGCCAAGCTGACGGTGGCGGACGTCAAGCGCGCCGCGGTCGACACGGTGGTGACCCGGGACGGGGCGAAGCCGGTGACGCCCGAGAGCGCCCACACGGTGGCGTGCGACATCTTCTCGCCCTGCGCGCTCGGGGCGGTGCTCAACGCCGCCACCATCCCCGAGCTGCATTGCGATGCGGTGGTCGGCTCGGCCAACAACCAGCTCGCCGAGGACGAAGACGCCGAGCGGCTGCGGGACCGGGGCATCGTCTACGCCCCCGACTTCGTCGCCAACGCCGGAGGTGTCATCAACATCGCCGAGGAGCCTCACGGCTACGACCGCCAGCGGGCCTACGACCGCATCCGCACCATCCACGACACGCTGCTGAGGGTGTTCGACCGGGCCGAGGCCGACGGCACCACCACCGCGGCCGCGGCCGATCTGCTGGCCGAAGAGCGCATCGCGTCGGTGAGCCACACGCAGCTGATCCGCACCGGTCGCTGAGCGTTCGCGGTCCCGTAACCGGGGGCCGTGACTAGGGCGTTCGCGGCTCGATTAGCGTCCCGGTGTGGCCATCGTCCTCGTGATCGTCATCGTGGTCGCCGTAGCGGCCTGCGCCTTCCTGGTCCGGGCCCGGGGCGAGGTGCAAGCCAAGCTCGACCAGTCCGAGGCCCGGGCGCGGGAAGCGGCGACCCGGCTCGTGGCCGTGACCGCCGAGCGGGACGAGCTGGCCGGGTCGACGGAGTGGCTCACGGCCACCAACACCCGCCTCCAGGCCGACGCCGACCGCCAGCGGGAGCGGGCCGACGACCTGAAGGCCCGCCTGGCGGCAGCCACCGCGGCCGGCGGCGACGGGCTGTGGCAGCTGTTGCTCGCGCATCTCACCCGGCGCTGGGCGGCGATGGTCGGAGTGCCCCCCGAAGGGCGGACGGTCGTGGACGGGACCGGGGGTGCCCAGCTGGCCGAGGCGCTGTCCCGCGAGGTCGAGCGCCTGCGGGAGGAGGTCGGCGTCGACGTCGACCTGGAGGCCGCGGGCGACGGTCCCCGGCTGGGCGACGATCCCGCCGACCGGGTGCCGGTCCTGCTGGCCGCGGTGGAGCTGCTCGGTGTGCTGGCCGCGTCATGCCAGCAGGTCACGGTCGAGTTGGGCGAGAGCCTGGTGCTCGTGGGCGAGGGGCGGCTCGACCCCGGCGACGAGCTGGCCGCAGCGCGGGACCGGGTGGCGGCGGCGGGCGTGAGCGTCGGGCCGGTGGTGGTGGACGACGAGGACGACGAACGCGTCGAGATAGCCCTGCACCCCATGGCCGTGCGGTCGGCGGACTGACCCCGCGACGGCGCGGGAGCGCTAGGCGACGTCGCGCTCGTAGGGGAAGCCGAGGTCGGGGGCGGTCACCAGGGCCCGCACCGGCAGGCCCACCTCGGCGGCCAGCGCCTCGACGGTGCCGCCGCGGTCGACCACCGGGATGAGGAGGACCGGCTCGGCGCCCAGGGCCCGCACCACGTCGGCCGCCTCCAGCATCGACACGCCCCGGGTCACCGCGTCCTCGGTGATGGCGACCCTGTCGCCGGGCTCCAGGGCGCCCGCCAGCCGGCCGCCACCGCCATGGTCCTTCTCTTCCTTGCGGACGCTGAAGGCCCGCAGCGGGCGCCCGCGGGTGGCCGCCACTGCGGCCGTGGCGAAGGCGGCCGCGTCGGCCCCCATGGTCAGCCCGCCGATGGCGTTCACGTCGTCCGGCAAGGCCGCCAGCAGGGCATCGGCCACCAGCAGCATGCCCTCGGGCCGGCACGTCGTCTGCTTCACGTCGATGAACCAGCGGCTGTGCTTGCCCGACTTGAGCACGAAGTCGCCTTCCCGCACGGAATGGCGGAGCAGGTGCTCGACCAGGGCCGCGGGCGTGCTCATCCGAGGTGGACTGTACGTCCGGGCGGGCCCGCCTCGGCCTCGAATATCCGGCCGATCTCGGCCGCGGCGAGGCCGGCGTCCCGGAGGAGGCTCAGGGCCCGCGCCACGTCCTCGGGCGGGACCACCGCCACCATGCCGATGCCCAGGTTGAACACCCGGGCCATCTCGTCGTCACCGATGTCGCCCAACCGCTGGATCTCGCCGAACACCCGGGGCGCCTCCCAGGCGGACCGGTCCAGCTGCGCATCCACGCCCTCGGGCAGCACCCGGGGCACGTTGCCCACCAGCCCGCCGCCGGTGATGTGCGCCAGGGCCCGCACGTCCACGTCGCCCAGCAGCCGGGTGACGGCCGGGGCGTAGATCACCGACGGCCGCAGCAGCTCGTCGGCCACCGTGTGGCCGGGGAACAGCTCGTCGTCGAGCGCCAGCCCGGCCCGCTCGAACAGCACCCGCCGGGCCAGCGAGTAGCCGTTGGACCGCAGCCCGGGCGAAGGCAGGCCCAGCACCACGTCGCCCGGCCGGGCCGTGGACCCGGTGAGGATGCGATCCCGCTCGACCACGCCCACCGCGAAGCCAACCAGGTCGAACTCGCCCGGCTCCATGGCGCCGGGGTGCTCGGCCATCTCTCCGCCCACGAGGGCGCAGCCGGCCTGGCGGCAGCCCTCGACCACGCCGGTCACGAGCGCGTCGATCTGGTCCGGATCCAGGACGCCGACCGAGATGTAGTCGAGGAAGAACAGCGGGGCCGCCCCCTGGCACACGATGTCGTCCACGCACATGGCCACCAGGTCGATGCCGATGGTGTCGTAGCGTCGGGCCGCCCGGGCCACCATGGCCTTGGTCCCCACGCCGTCGGTGGACGAGACCAGCACGGGGTCCCGGTAGCCCGCGGGCACGCTCACCAGTCCGCCGAACCCGCCGATGTCGCCCAGCACCTCGGGCCGGTAGGTGGAGCGCACTTTGTCGCGGATGCGCTCGACCGCGGCCTCGCCCGCGGCGATGTCGACCCCCGCGGCGCGGTAGGTCTCCCCCATCACGCCCGCCTCACGCAGTGGTGCCGTCGAGCACAGGCTGGACGATGGACTCGCTGGTCGGCAGCTCGTTGTCCTCCAGCACGTGCTTGCGCAGGGTGAGCGGCACCTCCACCGGGTAGTTGCCGGTGAAGCAGGCGTCGCAGAACCCCGCCCCCGCGGCGCCGGTGGCGGCCACCAGGCGGTCCAGGCTGAGGTAGGCCAGCGTGTCGACGTCGAGGTACTCGCGGATCCCGTCGATGTCGAGGTTGTAGGCGAGCAGCTCGGTGCGGTCGCCGGTGTCGATGCCGTAGAAGCACGACCACCGCACCGGAGGTGAGGGGATGCGCAGGTGGACCTCGGTGGCGCCCGCCTCCCGCAGCATGCGGACGAGCTGGTGCTGGGTGGTGCCCCGCACGATCGTGTCGTCCACCACCACCAGCCGCTTGCCCTCGATGTTCTCCCGCAGCGGGTTCAGCTTCATGCGCACTGCCCGGGCCCGCATCTCCTGGCTGGGGGCGATGAAGCTGCGGCCGATGTAGCGGTTCTTGACGAGGCCCTGGCCCAGCGGAATGCCGCTGGCGCGGGCGAATCCCTCGGCCGCGGGCACGCCCGACTCGGGCACGCCCATCACCATGTCGGCATCGACCGGGGCATGGGCGGCCAGCTGCTCGCCCATGCGGATGCGGGCCTGGTGGACGCTCTGGCCGTAGAGGCGGCTGTCCGGGCGGGCGAAGTAGACGAACTCGAACAGGCACAGGTGGGGATCGGCGGTGGGGCCGAACGGGTGGAGCTCCCGCACGCCGCTCTCGTCGATCACCACCATCTCGCCGGGGTCGAGCTCGCGTTCGAACTTGGCGCCCACGATGTCGAGCGCCGGCGTCTCGGACGCCAGCACATGGCCGCCGTCGGGCAGCCGGCCCAGGCACAGGGGACGGAACCCGTGCGGGTCACGCACGCCGATGGCACGGGTCTGGTCCATGATCACCAGCGAGTACGCGCCCTCGAGGCGGGTGACGACATGGGCGACGGCTCGTTCCAGCCCGTCGTCGTCCGTCCCGTCGCCACCGGCCGGCTCTTGGGCCAGCTCGGCGGCGATGAGCTCGGCCACCAGGTCGCTGTCGCTGGTGACGGTGCCCGGCAGCATCCCGGCCTCGGTCACCAGGGCCTCGGTGTTGACTAGGTTGCCGTTGTGGCCGAGGGCGAACATGCGGTCACCCACCGACCGGTAGGCGGGCTGGGCGTTGCGCCAGGTCGAGGACCCGGTGGTCGAGTAACGGCAGTGGCCGATGGCCAGGTGCCCGTGGAGGCCGGCCAGCGTGCGGTCGTTGAACACGCTCGCCACCAGGCCCTGGTCCTTCACGACGGTGAGCAGCTCGCCGTCGCTGACGGCCATGCCCGCCGCCTCCTGGCCGCGGTGCTGCAAGGCGAAGAGGCCCAGGTAGGTGAGGGACGCGACCGACTGGCCCGGGGCATGGACGGCGAAAACACCGCACGCCTCGCGGAGGCTGTCTTCGTCGGCACCACCGCCAGGTCCGTCGATCACGGTCCCAGTCTGCCCGGTGCGGCACCCCTATCGGCGAAACCGCCTTCCGTGGTGCTCTAGCCTGGTCGGTCGATGCTTCTCGACCTGCGGTCACCGACCGTGCGCAAGCTGGCGAAGTACTCGGCGGCGTCCGTGGTGGCGATCTGCGTCGGGCAGCCGGTCTTCTGGATCTGCAACGGCCTGCTCGGCTGGGACGCGATCGTCTCCAACCTCGTGTCGGTGTCGTGCGGCGCGGTCCCCAACTACCTGATCAACCGGCGCTGGACCTGGAGCCAGACCGGCAAGAACCGGCTGTGGGGCGAGATCGTCCCGTTCTGGGCCATGTCGGCGCTGGGGCTGATCATGTCGCTGCTGTTCGTCCACTACGCGGACGAGCGCTGGCACTCCACTCCCATCAACGCCCTCGCCCAGCTCACCGGGTTCGGCGTGGTGTGGCTGGCCAAGTTCCTGGTCCTGGACAAGGTGATGTGGCGCATCGTCCGCGAGGTCCAGCCCGAGGTGGCCATAGACGAGGCCGAGGCCGGCCTGATCGGCGCCCTGAACCTGGACGGCACCCGCGGCGAGCCTCCGCTCCCCGGCGCCCAGCCCAAGTCCAACGGCGCGACGCCGAGCGGGTCCGAGGTCGTGCCCGAGGAGTCGCGCCGGCCCTAGCCCTGGGTCGTGCCCTGGCCGAGCAGGTCGGGGAGGCGGCCGCGCCATGCCGCGATGGCTTTCGCCAGGTCGACATCGAGCGCGGCGGACGGCTGGCCCTCGACCGTCACCCGGTCGCCGCCAGCCTCGCCCACCATGACGGCCGGGACGCCGGCGGCGGTCAGGCGGCGGCCGACCTCGCCCGCGGCCGCCGGATCGATGGCCAGCACGAAGCGGCTGGGGGACTCGCCGAACAGCCACCGATGTCCGGAGGCCTCCGCCTCCGGCGGGACGGTGATCCGGGCCCCCACGCCGCGGGCCACCGCCATCTCGGCCAGGGCCAGGGCGAGCCCGCCGTCGGCCGTGTCGTGCACGCCCAGGACCAGCCCGTCGATCACGAGGTCGCGCACGGCGTCGCACGCCCGCCGGTGGGCGTCGAGGTCGAGGGCCGGCGGCGTGCCGCGCTTGTGGCCCCGGCGCCAGGCCCAGCGCGAGCCCGACAGGGTGTCGGGATCGTCGCCCACGACCACGATGCGGGTGCCGTCCACGAGGCCCACGCCCGGTGGCGCCACCGCCAGCCGGTCGATCATCCCCACCACCGCCACCACCGGGGTGGGGTCGATGTCGTGGCCCCGGGACTCGTTGTAGAGGCTGACGTTGCCGCCCACGACCGGCAGGCCCAGCGCCCGGCAGGCGTCGCCCATGCCGTCGATGGCCTCGGACAGCTGCCACATGGTCTCGGGATGGGTGGGATTGCCGAAGTTGAGGCAGTTGACCAGAGCCAGTGGCCGGGCGCCCACACACGCGAGGTTGGCGACCGCCTCGGCCACCACCAGCGCGGTGCCCTGCCGGGGATCGAGGGCACACCAGCGATGGTTGCCATCGGCGGTCAGGGCCAGGCCGCGCCCGGTGTCGGCTCCGGTCACCGGATGCTTGAGCCGCAGCACGGTGGCATCGCCCCCCGGCCCCTCCACGGTGTTGAGGAACAGCTGGCTGTCGTACTGGCCCGACACCCACGACGTGTCGCAC
>Ga0209814_10000241_pt1 | contig 17161 bp, 15 predicted proteins | sample SoiMetdeltSBSDD1_FD_187597 | JGI IMG/M metagenome (GOLD analysis project Ga0209814, IMG submission 187597) | Bulk soil microbial communities from a Populus tree surrounding site in Tennessee, USA - Soil MetaG P. deltoides SBSDD1 (SPAdes) (version 2) | ecosystem: Environmental > Terrestrial >... | reverse complement strand
GAGAAGAATACGCCGAAGAGAGCGACGGAGTCTCCGGCGATGCATAAACTAGAGCAGCGATTAAGGAGACTCGAGGTCAAGCACGGCGCTTGCAACCATCGCCCCCCTCATGGTCTTCCCATAATTCTTGACAATCCGACGGACGAAGAAATTCAGCAAAAAGAAAAGGAGTTAGCCGAATGTGCTAGTTGCCGGCGGAATGGGAAACCTGAGATATACATCCGAAGATACTGGGAGCCACGGGCCGGCAGGGCACAGGATGGAGGGCAAAATAGCCAATGACACCTAAGGGACCGAGAAGCGAGCGAGAGACCGTTTTTGACTTCAATGAAGAAGAGGAAACGGCAACGATATGGACGGCCAGTGGTCCGATGGATAAGCGACTTCGTAAGCTCGGGCTTGAGGTTATCGAGGAGGGCGACCGACACACCGTGTTCAAGTGTCTCAGGTCACAGGTGAAAGTCAGGCGTCTGAAAGCACTTTCTGCTGACTATAAGGCCACTCTATCGAACCGGATGAGGTTGGCTCGCCAAGGCCAAGCAATTACCACGGCAAAAAAGGCAAGTAGGGGTATGTCTGAAGGGCAGGGCGAAGATTAGGGATGTCATGATCGCCGCCAAGCCCAACGTTGTACGGATTATCGCGGCAATGAATCGAGCAGGCTGGGGCGTTCATGATACCTGCGTTAATTGCGGCATGAATAATAAGACGTTGGCGAAAATCCTGAAGGGCGAAATGCCCCATCGGCTTGATGCCTTCTACCGGCTTTGCGAAGGGCTAAAGATCCCCATCCAAGAAGCACTTATCAACGGCAGCTATAAAAATTCCCAGACTCCTAATCTCACGTTGATCGAGGGACGATTGACAAACCATAGCTAGCTATGATTAAGATGTTGTATGAAATGCCCCAAGTGTGGCTACAGCTGGAAAGACCCGGCACGGGTCAAAGGCGGGAAGATGTCCCATCGCACACTGACGCCGGAACAGGCTCGGGCAATGGTTAGGGCGCGAGAGAAAAAGCGAAAGCGGAAAGGTGTCTAAATGCCGGCTCATATTAAGAAGCGAGCTGACCGAGGCGGAACCTGGTATCTGTTCGATGGCGATGTGAAGCTATCGCTTGAGACCACAAAGAAGGGACTTGCCGAGTTCAAGCTCGAACAGTACATCAGGGATAAGAATAGCCCTAAACCTATCTCCACACCGACGGTCAAAGAGTATTTCGATGTGTGGATACAGGGCAAGCTCGAACCGCTGAATCGCCGATCTCAGACCAGGGACTACCGCCAGCATTTTAGCTGTTACATCCTGCCGGAGTTTGGAGACATCCAGCTATCATCGGTCAGCACTAAGAACCTAAACCCATTTAGAGCTAAGCTGCTTCTCACGGTTAGCCTCAAGACGGCAAGAAATATTATTGATTCGAGCTTTAGGGCTATGTACCGCGGCGCCAGGGCTGATTACGAAGAAGCGCTACGAGATAAAGACCCGTTTGCCCTTCTCGAGTGGCCCAAGACACAGCACGAACGGCCCGACCCGTTCACAGCCGAGGAGCGAGACAGGATCATTGAGTACTGGAAGGAGAAGAATTTTTTCTACTTCCCTTGGGTCTTCACCCTGTTCCATACCGGCATGAGACCGTCTGAAGCCTCGGCTCTCAAGTGGGCTGATGTGAATTTGGAGGGTAAGGAAATACGAATCTCGAAGTCCCGCTATCTGGGGACAGAATCGGCTCCAAAGACATCCGCCAGCAAGCGCCCAATTGAGATAGACGACGACGTGGTCGAGGTGTTGAAGGTTCTACCATCGCGAGAATTGGGGATTGAGTCCGTCTTCGTGAATAAGTACGGGGAGCCAATGAACGCCAAGAAGTGGAGCGAGCACAATTGGAAAGAGCCGCTAAAAGCGCTCGGGATCAGGCACCGAAAATTCTACGCCACCCGGCACACGTTTATTACTGAGGCTATCAAGCGTGGAGAGAATCTTTTAGCCGTGGCTCAGTACTGTGGGACTTCACTTTCGATGATCCAGAAAGACTACTGCGGAACCCTCGGCTTGCAGCTCAATCGACCCAAAATTGACCCGCAAGCCGAAAATCCCTTGAAAGATATGGTTGCGGGGCCGGGATTTGAACCCGGGACCTCAAGGTTATGAGCCTTGCGAGCTACCAGACTGCTCCACCCCGCGGCAACACTGTGAACCTTTTTTGTACCTTGCGCTTTGCTTGGAGTCAAGGTAGGGAAGACGGATGAGTGAGAGTCATCGTAACCCGCTGCCCACGGTTGATATCATTATCGAGGTTGCCGGAGGCGGAGTGGTGCTCATCGAGAGAAAAAATTTTCCGCATGGCTGGGCTCTGCCGGGAGGTTTTGTCGATTATGGAGAAAGTTTGGAAGCCGCTGCGGTTCGCGAAGCCAAAGAGGAGACCTCGCTTGAAGTCCAACTGATCGAGCAGTTTTACACTTACTCGGATCCAAGTCGAGACTCGCGAAAGCATACGATATCCACGGTATATATCGCCACAGCGCAGGGAATCCCGCAAGGAGCGGACGACGCCAAGAAAGCGAAAATTTTTAAGAAGGGTCAGCTCCCGAGTCCTGTTGTTTTTGACCACCCGCGAATCTTGAACGACTATTTTGTTTATAAGGCGACGGGGCGGCGTCCGAAGCCCTGATCTGAGCCCGAATATCCATCCTTTGTTTATTGTAGCTTGCCGACGGCTGCCGCGATCCGTTTGCAGCCCTTTTCTATGTCTTCGAGAGCCGTGGCATAGGAGAATCGGATATGCTCCTTAGAGCCAAAGTCTTCACCCGGGACTACGGCAACTTTGGCTTCTTCGAGGAGGTAATCGGCAAGGTCACAGGGGGAAGCGAGCTTCTTTCCGTTGGCCGTTCTACCCAACAAGTTACTGACGTTCGGAAAAACGTAGAATGCCCCCTGCGGTTTGAGACAACGGATTCCCGGCAACGCGTTGAGTTTATCGACGATGACATCGCGTCTTTGTTTGAACTCCCGCACCATCCTATCGACTTCAATTTGCGGGCCGGAAATAGCTTCGAGCGCTGCGGCTTGAGCTATCGACGTCGGGTTGGACGTGCTTTGACTCTGGATCTTGGCGGCGGCGGAAATGATATCGGCTGGACCTATTGCATAGCCGATGCGCCAACCCGTCATTGCGTAAGTTTTTGAAACGCCGTTGATGATGACGGTTTGGTCGCGCAGCGCCGGGTACAGGGCGACGATATTATGAACCTGGAAGTCGTCATAAACGATCTTCTCATAGATGTCATCGGCGATGACCAAGCAGCTATGTTTCTCCAGGACGCGCGCGATTGCCAGGAGTTCGTCTGCAGCATAGCTGGCGCCAGTCGGGTTACAGGGGCTGTTCAGAACAAAGACTCTTGTTTTGGCGGTCAACGCAGCCTCGAGTTGTTCGGCATTGGTCCTAAACCCGGTCGCTTCGCTGGTCTGAATGAGCTTGGGTACGCCACCTGCTAGCAGCGCCATATCCGAGTAGCTCACCCAGTAGGGTGCCGGGATAAGGATCTCATCTCCGGGATTGACGACGGCTTGTAAGACATTATAAACGGAGTGCTTCGCCCCACAGCTGACCAAGACATCTTCTCTTCGGTAAGCCAGTGCATGTTCTCGTTCATATTTGTGAACAATGGCCGCGCGCAGTGGCTCGATGCCCTTCACGTCTGTGTACTTCGTCATGCCTTTGCGCAGAGCCTCCACAGCCGCTGCTTTGATATGATCCGGGGTGTCAAAATCAGGCTCACCGGCAGAGAAATTGACCACGTCAATGCCTTCCGACCGGAGTTTGCCTGCTTTGGCGGCGATGGCAAGGGTTACCGAGGGCTTAATCAGTTTGGTTCTTTCTGCGATAGTTGTCATCCTAGCATCCTTACTGGTTGAACTTCTTTACCAGCTTCGTTAGCACGTTGCCGGGGACGAGCCCAGACACATCCCCGCCCAAGCTCACGACTTCCTTCACCAGGCGCGAGCTGATGTAGAACTCGGACTCCCCGGTCATCATGAAAAAGGTTTCCAATTTTGGTTTGAGGCGGTGATTCATCATGGCCATCTGAAATTCATACTCGAAATCCGACACCGCCCGCAGCCCGCGGATAATCACTCTGGCTTGTTTGCGCTCGGCGTAGTCAACGAGCAAGCCTTCGAACGAATCCGCTTGGACCCTTCGTTTGAACCCTCTGAAAACTTCGCGCACCATCTGGAGACGCTCTTCCAGACTGAAAAGAGAAGAGTCTTTGCCCGGATTGCTCGCGATGGCGATAATGACCCTCTCGAAGACACGAAGTGTACGCTTTACGAGATCTACGTGTCCGTTGGTTATCGGATCGAATGAGCCTGGATAAATCGCCACGTTGTTCTGCGCCATAGTTGGGCATCCTTGTCCTTGTGATTTGCTTTAGGCTTCCTGCTTAAAAAAAGAAAGCAGCGTATTGCCGTAACGCCGCTGGTCATGGAGCGCGAGCGAATCATAGCGTGGTGCGACCTTCTCCCGGATGCTGTGCTCGGCGATCAACACTCCTGATTCTTGCAACAATTTTCCTTGGGCGATGATCTTCAAGGTTCTGTCCATCCATTGCCTGTCATACGGCGGATCGAGAAAGATCAGATCAAATGTTTCGCCGTGCCGCGCTAAGAGCCGTAGCGCTCGAGCGACCGGCATGATCCATACCTTGGTCCGGTCGGTAAGATGAAGTCGACGAAGGTTTTCTCGGATCGCCTTGCCGGATTCTACCGATGAGTCCACCAAGATCGCTGCCGCTGCGCCACGACTCAAAGCCTCGATGGTCACATTTCCAGTTCCGGCAAAAAGATCCAAAACTCTAGTGCCGGAAAGATCATGGGGGAGAATGTTAAAGAGCGCCTCTTTGACTCTCGCGGCGGTGGGACGCAAAGTCTGCCCCTTGGGCACCTTGAGACGCCGGCCGCGTGCATTTCCGCCAATGACTCGCATTTATCCCTTAAATCAATGCTCTCCGAGTTCAATCTATCTCCCGGCAAGAAATAGTAGTTTCGTTAGCAAGATATGGCAGGAGTGTCAAAGGCTGACGCAAAAAAGGACTTGGCCGGAAAAAAAGCCAATCAATGAAAGTGCTAAGGGTTTTAGAATTACGCGGAAAACGAAGTGCCACAACCGCAAGTTCCGCTCGCGTTGGGATTGCTGAATTTAAAGCCTCCGCCGTAAAGGCTCGTTACATAGTCGATGGTGGTACCTTTGAGATGCGGTACGCTCTTGGCGTCTACGTAGACCTTGAGGTTGCCTAGTTCCAATACCAGGTCGCCGGGCTCTTCTTCCTTTGCAAAATCCAATTTATAGGAGAAGCCTGAACAACCCCCGTCCGCCACCGACACCCGTAGTCCAAGGTCTTGATGGCTGTTGCGGGCCAAGAGGGCTTTGACTTGTTGAATGGCCTTCTCGGTCAAAGTCAAGTTGAGAGATTCATTTTGGAGAGCTTCGTGGTTGAGTTCGCTAGCCATGCTTTTTTCCTCGTACTAAGAAGGGTAATGCTCGCTTTCAGCTAAGTCAAGGGAAGGTTCAAGCGACGGGAGCGTCACTTCTCAAACAGGGCTCGGATGAATTGAGAGGCGTCGAACGGTTGAAGGTCTTCGACGTCTTCTCCGACGCCGACGTATCTGACGGGGACCCCCAGTTCTTCTTGAATGCTGACGATCACGCCACCCTTGGCGGTGCCGTCGAGTTTGGTCAATACGATACCGCTAATATCCGTTGCTTCTCTGAAAACGCGCGCTTGCTGAAGACCGTTCTGTCCCGTCGTAGCATCGAGCACCAGAAGGGTCTCATGGGGGGCATCCGGTTGTTCTCGGGAAATAACCCGGCGGATCTTTTTCAGTTCTTCGATTAAATGGACTTTGGTATGAAGTCGTCCCGCGGTATCGATGAGCAGAACATCGATACCACGACTCTTGGCCGCTTGGATGCCATCATAAACTACTGCGGAAGGATCGGCGCCGGCCCGATGTTTGACCAGGTCGACGCCGACTCGTTTTGCCCACGCCTCGAGTTGCTCAATGGCGGCCGCACGAAAGGTATCCGCGGCCACCAGGAGGACTTTCTTCCCGGCTGCTCGGTATTGGGCAGCAAGCTTGGCGATCGTCGTCGTTTTCCCGACGCCGTTCACGCCCAGGAAAACGATCACCCAGGGGCGGACCGATAACGGAAGTGTTTTCGGAGGCGTTGTCGATGGCTGAAGCAACTCAACCATCGCTTGCTGTAAACGTGAAGACATTTCTTGCGCGAGATCTTCGGCACCACCGGGCGATTGTCGCCGCAGGAGATCCATCAATTTTTGGGTTGCCTTGGGGCCCAAATCTGCCGCGATCAGGTTCTCTTCCATGGCGTCCAGCGATTCCTCATCCCATTGCCGGTTTTGGAAAATGGCGCCAATTTTTTGCGCCCAATTCTCCCGGCTCTTGGTGAGACCGCTTTTCAGCCGTTGAAAAAACGAACTGCCTTCCATTTAACTATTGTCGCAAATTATTAGGTGGTGAGCGATGGGGGGACTGTGAGTTAGCGGAACGAGCTAAGTCATTCGGACGGACACAACTTTAGAGACTCCGGGCTCCGCCATGGTGATACCATAGAGGACTTCAGCGGCCTGCATGGTTTTTTTGTTGTGGGTGACTAGCACGAACTGAGAAATCTGGCTCATTTCCTTGATCATGTCATTGAACCGATCGATATTGGCATCGTCCAGCGGAGCGTCGACCTCGTCCAGGAAACAGAAGGGGCTCGGCTTGGTTAAAAAAATTGCAAACAGCAGGCTTACCGCCGTTAGTGCCTTCTCACCGCCTGAGAGGAGCGTGATAAATTGCAGTTTCTTGCCAGGGGGCTGGACGACGATGTCCACTCCCGTTTCCAAATAGTCATTTTCATCCGTAAGAACCAGCTTGGCCTTGCCGCCTCTGAAGAGCCGAGGGAATATCGACTGGAATTTTTCGTTGATCTCCTCGAAGCTTTCTTTGAACCGGAGCCGGCAGATGCGGTTCAATTTGATGATCGTGCGCTGCAGATCAGCGATGGATTTCTCAAGATCCTCTTTCTGCTGGTTCATAAATTGGAAGCGGGTGTTGAGCTCTTCGTACTCACCAATGGCGGCAAGGTTGACTTCGCCCATCCGCTCGAGCCGACCCCGCAGGTCGTCGAGTTCGGTCAACAGATCTTCCGTCGAGGCCATGGGTTCTGCGCCTTCGAACCTGAGATTCTCCAGGTCGGCATCGTATCGCTCGCGGATGTTGGCGGCGAGATGCTGGCAGCGAAGTTTCTTTTCTGCCAACAACACCTGGAGCCGATTCTTTTCTTCCTGGCAGGCTTCGCCCAGGGGCCGCAGCTCTTTTATGGACTCTTCGATTTCTAGCAGTTTCCTGGAAATCTCTTTATGGTTGTGGCGTTCTGCTTGCAATCGCTCTTCCAACTCTTGCAAATTACGTTTGCCCGATTCGACACCCTTTTCTGACTGCGTCAGAGCGAGGTCAATCTGGCTCCGTCGCCGCGTGATATCGGCGCTCTGATCCTGGCGAAAGCTGATCTGCTCGAAAGTTTCTTGCCGCAGATTGCAGCGGTTCTCGAGATTATGATGGGTGTTCTCCTTTTTTTCTCCCAGTGCCGCGTTGCGGATGCGCGACTGAGTGACGGCAGCCTCCACAGCTTCCACAGACTTCTGCAGCTCCAGAAACGCTGCTTGTTTTTGCGCCAGGATATTTTCTTTTTCGGTTTTGTCTTGGCTGCGTATTTCAATTGCAGTTCGAACCTGGTCGGCTTCTCGTGTGACCCGTTCCAGCGCGCTGACGAGATCATTCTGCTCCTGCAGTAGAGCTTGAACCGTTTGCGACAGCCGTTCAAAGTCTCTGTTGGCGGCGAGATGCTCGTGTTCGAGTCTTACCCGATCGAGCTCTAACCTATGAATTTCCGCCGTCAGCGAAGACCTTTTTGTTGCGGCCCGCTCCAACTCGCCCTTTAGTTTTTCGACTTCCCGGTCTTCGAGTTGAAGCTTTGCATCGAGCTCCGTGAGCAGGGTTTTCAGTTCTCTAATGTGCCGTCGCTGCGTGATAAAATTTCCCTCGAGCGCGTCGTCGCTGCCTCCGGTCACGGTCCCCATGGGATCGATGACTTCACCGTCGGGAGTCACCAGCGTGCTGTAGAAGCCATTGCGATTCCATAGTGACAATCCGGCCCTCAGGTCCTGGACGACGACAACGTCGGACAGGAGATATTCTGCAACTTCGCCATAGCCCTCTTTCACCGATATCACTTCGAGAAGAGGGGCGATGACCTCGGCTTCCCCTAGCGGCAATGGAGGATGTTGTTTTCTGGATAACTGGATGGGAATGAAGCTACCTCGACCCGAAGCCTCGCGCTTCAGATACTCGATGGCTTCCACACCTTCTTCTTGGCCCTTGACGATCACGTATTGCAAGCGGTCACCCAAGACCGCCGTCAGCGCTTTTTCGTAGGGTTCCGGAGCTTCGATGACCTCCGCGACCAGACCATAGATGCCATTGGGGCCGGTGTCGCGCTGTCGCTTCAGCATGATGGCCCGGACGCCTTCCTGATAGCCCTCGTAATTCTTCTGCAAATCTTCCAGGGACACCAGCCTCGAACGGTTTTCGTGAATTTGCTCTTTGAGTGACTCGGCTCTCTTTTCCTGGTCCTCTTTCGCCCCGAGAAGCGTTTGAATCAAGGCGTTGACCTCCGCCGCTTCGACGCCTCTCTCATGCGCCTGGGCGAGGCCATTCTCCTGCGCCGTCTTCGTGTCCGTGAGTTTTTGCTCGCACAGCGCCAGCGAGTTCGACGCGGCCGCGTGCTCTTCGCGGCTCCGCGCCAGTTCTTTGCTGATTTCCTGACAACGATTGGATTTGGCCAGCGCATCGTTTCGCAAATAGGCGATTTGATTGGCCGCTTCGATGAGCACTTCTTTTTCTCGATCGAGGTTGCGCTGGAGCGACTTGACCTCCGCCTGAAGGTTATTGAGATTTTCTTCTTTCTCCTGCAGGAAGCTCTCTTCGAAGAGCGATAGTTGCACAAAGCTCTCTTTCGCCTTCTCGAGCTCATCGATCTCCCGCCCAAGCGCTTTGATCTTTTCCTCGAGTTGCAAGAGCGCCGCGCGGGTCTCCATCTCTGCCTGGGTGAGGTGCGCGAGGTCCTTCCTGTAGAAGTCGATCCTTTGCTCTTCGGCTTGGATCTGAATCTTAACTTGGTACACGGTTTCCTGTTGAACGCTGATCTCTTGCTCCGCTTCCATAAGCGACAGCCGCACCGTTTCGCTTTCGGCTTCTTTAGAACGGAGAGCGGTGACATGTTCGGTGAAGCGATTCTCCGCATCCGTCAGTTGATACTCATGGGCGGAAATCTCCTCGTTCAGGGCGCGCTGCTGGGTCGCCGCATAGAGCAGATCTTTTTCCTTCAACTGCGCCTTGAGCGCGCGATAGCGTTCGGCCTTCTTAGCCTGCAACTCCATGGTGCGGATCTGGCGCTCGATCTCACGGACGATATCCGTAACGCGCAGGAGGTTCTGCTGAGTCCGCTCCAGTTTCCGCTCGGCGACAAGCTTCCGGCTCTTGTACTTGCTCGTCCCGGCCGCTTCTTCGATTAGAGCCCGCCGGTCTTCGGGCTTGGAATTGACCAGTTCATCAACTCGTCCTTGCTCGACGATGGAATAGGCCTTACTCCCCACGCCGGTCCCCAAGAAAAGCTCGATTACGTCTTTCAACCGACAGGGGATCTTATTGATGGCGTATTCCGACTCGCCCGAACGGAAGAGCCTGCGAGTGACCATGATTTCACTGAAGCTATTGTATTCCACCGGACCGCGTCCGTCTTCATTTTCGAAGATCAAGGACACTTCGGCCATGCCGGTGGGAGGTAGGCTCTCACTGCCGTTGAATACTACATCCTCCATCTGATGTCCCCGGAGATGGCGGGCGCTCTGTTCACCCATGGCCCAGCGGAGGGCGTCGACGATGTTGGATTTTCCACAGCCATTGGGACCGACAACCGCCGTAATTCCCGGATTAAGCTCAATGACGGTTTTCTCCACAAAGGACTTAAATCCAACCATTTCAAGGCTTTTTAAGCGCATAAAACGCAATTCTTTTTGCGGCAGTTCTGTGCGGGAAAATCTCAGGCGCAAGCTTTGCCCGCAATATTTCACAAGCGGGCGGGGGGTGTCAAGCAGAAATTTACAATATGAGGGGGAATTTCTGAATTCGTACCACAACATGTGGAACGATTTACAGAGTAAACTACTTTTCTAAAAGCTCTGTATTCCAGTACGAGACATCCACTGTGTTGAGGAAAGGCATCCATTCCTTGTATCTCGACAAACTAAAGGTCTCCTGCATAAATGGCGTCCATTTCGGCTTGAATGGTTTTCGGGCGAGTGTCATTCCTGCCTGTTGCGGGGTGCGCCCGCCCTTCCTACGGTTACATTCCTGGCAAGAGCAGACTACATTTTCCCAAACTGAACTCCCTCCCTGGGAACGGGGAATCACGTGGTCGAGGTTTAATTCCTGCCGGGGCAACCGCTGGCAGCAATATTGGCAGATACATTTGTCTCTGGCGTAGATGTTATAGCGACTAAAACGAACGTGTCGCTTCGGCACTCGGTCATAACCAACCAATAAGATGACCCGGGGGACGCGGATCACCCGATTCACCAGCCCGATGGACTCATCGCGGGCTGAGACCGAAAGATCACTCCAGCTATCAAAATCGAAGGTTTGATACTGCTCATTCACAGCCCTCGCAATGCCCTGATAAAGCAAAATAAAGGCGCGGCGGACCGACGTCACATGGATCGGAAGATAAGAACGGTTAAGGATTAGGACCTTGGTATTCAGGATCGAATACGCCGGCGCTGACGCAGGATAGCTCATTGAATGGTTGGGGGTGATTTTTGGAGAAGCTCTCACCGTTTCGTGGTCGTTAAACAAAAATATAGGGGCCAGGGTGGAATGTCAACCCAACGAGGAGATCACAACCCTGGTTGAAGTCAGGAATAATTTACTCTATAAGGTTAAGGAGCTGCCAATGGACGTCTGTGGATCTCCGATGTTGGCCGGTGATCCTTCTTGCGCTACCCCCTGCCTCGCTTACAAATATTCCGTATGAAACAAGAAATTTTTATCAATTCTAGTCCCCAGGAAAGCCGCATTGCCATCATTGAGGATGGTCTTCTCGCCGAATTCCTCATTGAGCGCAAGGAAGAAATGGGCATCGCGGGAAACATCTACAAGGGCAAAGTCTCCAGGGTGCTACCTGGTATGCAGGCCGCCTTTGTCGATATCGGTATGGAAAAAGCCGCGTTTTTGCATGCCTCAGACTTTTCCAGTGTCCCGGAAGATGTGCAGCTTATCGCTTCTCCAGGTGAGGACGTGGAAGTTGAAGCGCCCCCGAAGCGGGTTTCCCACCACCGTTTACCTTTGGAAAAGCAGCTATCCCGAGATGAAGCGATCCTAGTGCAGGTGGCCAAAGATCCGCTGGGTACGAAAGGGGCTCGGGTTACTTCCCATATCTCCTTGCCTGGCCGCTACATGGTTTTCATGCCCGGGACGAAACATATTGGCATCTCGCGGCGAATCGAAAGCGAAGAGGAACGCAAGCGCTTGAAGGAGATTGCCGAGTCGGTGCTAACCGAGCATGGCGGTTTCATCTTACGAACGGCTTCGGAGGGACGAAGCAAACGAGAGATTCAAAGAGATCTTCGCTTTCTCACCATACTTTGGCGACGGCTGCAGAAGAAAGCGGAGAAAGCACCCGCCCCGTCATTGATCCATCAGGATCTGGACCTCATCGCCAGAACGATTCGTGATTTTTTCACGGCGGACACCGAACAGGTGGTCATCGATTCGGCCAAAGATCACCGCCGTATCATGGATTTCGTCCGTCAGTTCATGCCGCGGCTGAAAACCAAAATTGTTTTGTACTCGGGGGCAGAGCCGCTGTTTGACCGTCACGGTATCGAGGAGAAAATCGCAAAGGCGTTGGATCGACGCGTCTGGCTCCGTTCGGGGGGTTATATCATCATCGAGCGCACGGAGGCTCTGACGGCCATTGACGTTAACACCGGACGGTTTGTCGGCAAACGGAACCAAGAGGAGACCATCGTCAGGACCAATTTGGAAGCGGCCCATGAGGTGGTGCGCCAGCTCCGTCTTAGAAACGTGGGCGGCATCATTATCATCGACTTTATCGATATGGAGAAAGAATCCAATCGTAAGAAAGTCTACGATGCCCTAAGGGACGCGCTCAAAAAGGACAAAGCCCGCACCAACATACTGAAGATATCCGAACTGGGCCTAGTCGAAATGACGCGCCAGCGGACGCGGGAGAGTCTGGAGAATCAGCTTCTAAGTCCGTGCCCGCATTGCGACGGTCGAGGCCGGATCAAATCTTCGGTGACAGTCGCTTATGACCTCTTACGCGCGATCAAGAAACAACAGACGAATCTGGAGAACGGCAAGAATATCCTCGTGCGCCTACACCCGGATGTCGCCAATTTTCTCTACGACGAGAAGAACAACAGCCTGGAAAATCTGGAACGGGAAATCAATCGTCGAATTATCATCAAAGTCAGCCAAGAGCTGCGCCATGATCAGTACGAAATCGCGGAATCTTAGGGAGCACCCGATAACCCGGGGACATTCTGGCGTGGCCTGGACAGAATATTTTCAGCAGACGAAATCTACGCTTCGCCGCTTGCCTATTTCGCTGCTCTCACCGTGATCTGCGTCGCAGTCAGCGCGCCGTCGTCGGCGCGGTTGGCCGTGATGGATAATTCGGCGCCGGATTTCAACCATGTCGAGTCGCCGATCACCCGCTTGACCACCAGCGCATCCGCCGGCACCAGGACTTTAATTTCGCCGCCTTTGTATTTCAGCAGCAACTCGCGCCCCTGCACGTTTTGAACCGTAACGTCCTCTACGGTCTCGACGTTGGCGTTGGTCATGGTGAGGCCGCTTCCCAGCGCCGAGCTGAGCGGCCCGTGCCCCTCGCCCGTACCCCGCTGGTCTTCACCAAAAACATGCAAGCGCGAAGCACGGAAAGTTCCGTCCGGCTGTTTTGCCGCGGTAGCGCCGACATACATGCCGGGCGTGATATCGGAAAACTTAATGGGAAGCTCGTCGCGGATTACCGTTTTGTCGTTGAGCTTCACTGCCGCGGGCCCACTGGTAGTTTCCACCACGAGCTCCTGCCCCTTCAGCGACGTCACTTTGCCGTTCAAGCTCACCCTACTCTGCGCCAGCAGCGCGCCGCTCGTCAGAAAAAGCACGATCCCCATCGTGGCCGCGGTCCAGCGATTCGAAAGTCTAATCTTAACGATAAAATGACTCCGCATAATCGCCTCCTTTGATTGCTTAACGTAAATTGCGGAAGCTCTGCGATAGTCTTATTGCACAGAGACTTGGCTCCGCCGGCCAAACCACCAAAACACGAGGATCAAGGGTGTTAGCACCAGGGTCATCAGCAGAGTGACTGCCGACGCCTTGTTGATGCCGCCGGCGTACCAGTAACTCCAGATGACGGCGGGCAAGGTGATGTTGTCTTGGACGGTGAGAAAAACGGAGACCGTTAACTCTCGATAGACCAGCAGCGCTGTCCAGATCCAGACCGACATTACGGCGGGCCTGACGAGTGGCAACAAGATTCGCCACGCGGTACGAAAATTCGATAGCCCGGCAACAAAGGCAGCCTCCTCAAGCTCTTTGTGGACTTGGAGCAGGGAGCCGTTCATGGCCCTCGTAGCGAAGGCTAAACGGGCGACCACGTAAACCAACGCAATCAGCCAGACCGAGCCGTAGAGGGGCACGGCATCGCCCAACACGAAAAGGGCGAGCAGCAGGGCACCGATGGCTAGAATCACCTCGGGAAGCGCATGGGGCAGGAAGGCACCGAACTCGAGGATGTAACGGGCTCGTTGACGCGAACGCACCACCAACCACGAGATGCAGAAGGCGAAGACCACCACTAGGAGCGGCACGACCATTACCAGTGTTATCGTGTTTTTCATCCCCCGCAGCACTAGCTCCCAGTCCATCTGGAGGAAGTGAACCAGTGAGAGGCGCCCCATCATTTCCCATGAGGGAGGCGCAAAGTACGGAGTCAACGCCGCATAGGCGATCATGAGGAGCGGCAAAAGTTTGGACATAAAGGCGTAAAGAGCGATGAAGGCCCAACCGGCAACACTCCAGCCGCCGAGATCGAGCAGCGCGGGACGATACCCTTTGCCGGTAACCACCTCGAAGCGATGGCCTTGCCTTAGCACTTGCCCATACCAGAGGGTGAGCAGTCCAGCGATAACAATCATGAATACACCCACGGCACCGGTGATGCCGTATTCGGGTAAGCCGCTCCCCTGCGGATGTACTTTCAAATAGATGAAGGTGCTGAGCATGTAGACCCGGTTGCCCAGGCCGAGAATAGCCGGGATGTCGAAGGTGGCCAATCCGATAGTCACAATGTAAATCACCGCCGCGAGAATGCCAGGCATGGCGAGGGGAAGGGTGATGCGGCGAAAGATTCCGCCGAAGCCCATGCCATGAACCTTGGCTGCTTCTTCGAGGGAGGGGTTCATAGCGCGGAACATCTGGGCCGTCAGGATGAACGCCAGCGAGGCGAGGCTAAGGCCCTGAACGAAACCCATGCCGATGGGAGTCGCGATGTTGATGGGTCCGGTTTCAAGCGCGAAGAGATCGACGAGCCACCGGTTTAAGATACCGATTCTCGGATGGGCGATCAGCGTCCAGCCCATGGCAGTGTAAATTCCCGGTATCAGCAAACCTAAGGTCATGAGGGTGTAAACCAACGTCTTTCCGGGAAGCGTCGTCCGCTCCGCCAGCCACGCAATCGGCAGGCCGATAACAAGCGCAACCAGAGTGCTCGACACGGCAAAGACGAGGGTGTTCTTGATTACTTGGAGCACGAAGGGATCGGTTAAAAGCTCCCGGTAGTTTGCCAGGGTGTAGATCGCTGATGCCGTGCCGAAGATCCCCTTTTGAAAGCTCACCCAGAACATGACCGTGACGAAAGCCACGATCAAAGTCATCGGTGCCAATGATATGGAGAGCACCAAAGGTGAGATTTGAATTCTCCCACCTAGACGGGCGGGCAGTCGGAGAACGGCTTGCATGACTATTCCTTTCTCGCCTGGACCTTCCGTTTACTTGGCGCCGCCTTCGCGGAGAATTTTCTCCAGCTCCTTTTGCGTCTGCTGATAGTCCTTAAGAGAGGCCAGCCACTGCGGTGTGTTCAAGGCGACCTTTCCCCCGGACTTCCTTACTTTCTCCACATCTTTCTTCATGTTCGATTCAGGATAGATGTGCAGGTCCAGCCCGTCGTGTTTCCACAGCACGGCCTGGCCCTCCGGCGTGTGCAAATAGGCCGTGAGTAGCGCGCCGGCATTGGGCGATTGTGAGTTTTTCGGTATGCCGCCGTACCTCATGTGCAGCACTGTACCCTCTTCCACTACTATGTGGTCGATGGGCGCGCCGGTCTTTCGCAGCACGATGGCATCGCTCCCACCGCAAGTCAGCACCATCATCAAGAACTCTCCGCTGGTGAAGCGCTCTGACTCGCCGCAGCGCACCAACCCGCCGATCTGCTGGGAGAGCTTCTTGGTAAACCCCATAATATATTCGCGCCCGAGCATTCCGGGCATGGCCAACTCCCGCATGCCTGCCGCATAGGGCGTGGAGGCGATCTTACCCTTCCATTTAGGTTTCAAGACATCTTCCAGGCGCCGCGGGATGTCTTCGCCCTTGACGAGGTCCGTATTGTACAGAATGCCCACCACCGCCGTAGCGAACGCGATGGCGACCCCCCGGGGCGCTATGGGATCGAAGCCCGGCTCAGAGGGAAGCGGTCTTGGCAGGATGCTGGGCCAATCCATGGGCTTCAAAACGTCGGCTTGCATGGCATCAAGTATGGCTTGGGAATTGCCAAGGTAGACGTCGGTGCTGGCGGGCTGTCCGGCTGCTGCCTCCTGAGCGATCCTGAGCATGAGCCGTTGCATGTCCGGGCCGGGGGTAAACTGCCCCTTGAGGTTGAGTCCGTACTTCTTATTCATTCCCGCCATGATCTCCGCGAAGCCGACGCTGCCGCCGAACGCACCCGGTCCCCACTGTCCTTTGAGCGTGCCTTCTTTTTTGGCTCCCTCGATGAGCTGTGCCAAGGTTGGGGCAGCGGCGTGAAGGCGCTCCACGGCGACAGCGCTCAGCTGTGTCGCGACAATTGCAATCATGCAAAGACGGATTCTAAAACGGCGCATCATAGCGAGGCCCTCCTATTATTAAAGGTTCACTCATTAGACTGGACGCGAGGTTTGTTCCAGAACCGTGAGACCGGTCTTTTGTCCAGCCGGGAAAACCATGACGTCCTCCGGGTGGACATAGAGGTAAAGCTTCCCGTCTTTTTGTGCCGGAATGCTGCGCCCTTTTCCTATCAGCAATTGATCGCGGACTTCTACGCAATAGATGAACTGGTCTCCGAGAAAAGTGCTGGTCCGGAGAGCAGCTTGCAAGACATTGGCATCCGTTGCGCAGCGATCCTCAACGATGGTTAGAGCCTCCGGACGAAAACCGACGAGGACATCTTCCCCCGGCCGCGCAGATTCTCTGATGCCCAGCCGGCCAATTGGCGTATCTGCCAGAGACGATTCAACGATCTTTCCTTTGAGCCAATTGACCGATCCAAAGAACTCCGCTACTTCAGCTCGCGTCGGGCGATGGTACAGTTCCATAGGACGGCCGACCTGCAGCAGCTCGCCTGACTGCATGAGCGCAATCTTGTCCGACATGGCCATCGCTTCGATCTGATCATGGGTGACGTAGAGCACGGTCGCCCCGAGCTGCTTTGCCAGTTCGCGGATTTTGCCCCGGACCTCTTCTCGTAGACGAGCATCGAGATTGCTTAGGGGCTCGTCCATCAACAGGATGCGCGGGTTCACAGCGATGGCACGGGCGAGAGCGACGCGCTGCTGTTGCCCGCCGCTGAGCAAGGTTGCGGACCGGTCAGCCAGTTCCTCCAATTGGACGAGTCGCAAAGCCTCCCGGACGCGTTTTGCAACGTCTTTCCGCGCTATTCTCTGTGCGCCTTCGACTAGGGGTAGAGCTACGT
>Ga0209814_10000240_pt1 | contig 17207 bp, 17 predicted proteins | sample SoiMetdeltSBSDD1_FD_187597 | JGI IMG/M metagenome (GOLD analysis project Ga0209814, IMG submission 187597) | Bulk soil microbial communities from a Populus tree surrounding site in Tennessee, USA - Soil MetaG P. deltoides SBSDD1 (SPAdes) (version 2) | ecosystem: Environmental > Terrestrial >... | reverse complement strand
CCCCGAGCACGAACTCGAACCCCGCATCGCCGGCGCCGAAGACGCGGAGGGCCAGGAAGAAGATGGACGCGCGCACGCCCACCTGGCCCGTGGTGTGCAGCGTGTCCCGTACGACGCGTACGAACGACGGCGGGCGGGCGCCCAGCGCGAGCCGGGCGGCGCCGGCGACGAGGACTCCGAAGCCGAGGAGCAGCAGCACCTCGGTGATGGCGCCGTAGACGCTCGCCAGGAAGATCGAGATGAACAGATCGGCCAGAACTCGCCCGCGACGCCGGTGCCGAGCACCGCGCGGCCGAACGGGGGCGCGAGTAGGTTCGCGTCCGAGAGGACGGGCACGAGCGTGCCGAGCGAGGTCGTCGCGAGCGCGACCGCCAGCAGCCACCACTCGACGTCGAGGCCCGCCCGCTCGAGGGCGACGCCGAGCACGAGCCCGATCGCCAGCGAGATGCCCCACCCACCGTCCCTCGGCGAATCGCCGCCCGGGGAACGTGGCGCTCGACGACCTCGAGCCCTGCGAAGAAGAAGAGAAGGGCGAGCCCGAAGTCGGCGACGAAGGCGAGCTGGTCGCCGACCTCGGCGATGCCCAGCACCTCCGGACCGATGAGGATGCCGAGCACGATCTCGACGACGATCGTGGGCAGAAGCAGCCGGATGTGCCAGCGCGCGAGGAGGGCGCCGAGCGTCGAGGCGAGGAACACGAGGACGAGCGAGCGGGCCTCCTCCCTCGTCAGGTCGGCCGCGAGCGGGGACGCGAGCGCGTCGCCGAGGGACGCCAGCCCGCTCACTCAGGCGTCGGCGCCGAGTGGCTCCGACTCCAGAGGCGCGGCCCGCCGCGTGGCCGCCCCGGTGTCCTCGGCGTGGTACACCGCGAGCAGCGCGTCCTCGGCCTCCTTCCTGGGGAACAGGAAGTAGACGAGCGCGGCTCCGAGCAGGACCGCGACGACGCCGGCGAAGTACGCCCAGTCGTCGCCCTGGAGAAACGCCTCCTGCGCGCCGGCGACGATCGCGTCCGCGTACTGCGGGTGCTGTGCGGCAACGGCCTCCGCGCTCGCGAACGACTTCGTGAGCGCCGCCTGCGTCGAGTCGGTGACGCTCTGGTCGGAGGCGGCGATCTGGGACGACACCGCCGAGGCGTAGCCCGCCGTCAGCAGCGCGCCGAAGATCGACTGCATGATCGCCCCGCCCAGGTCGCGCTGCAGGTCGGCCGTGCCCGACGCCATCCCGGCCCGGGTGACGGGCACCGAGCCGGTCAGAGAGTGCGAGGCCGGAGTGCCGGCGAGGCCGACGCCGGCCCCGATGAAGACGTACGCGAGGGCGATCTGCCAGTACGGCGCGCCCTCGTCCCAGATCAGGAGCATCCACAGGAAGGCGGCGATGAGGAAGACGTAGCCGGAGAGCAGGGTGAAGCGGGACCCGCGCTCCTCGACGAGCTTGGCCGAGCGGGGCGCGACGACCACCATCACGAGCGCCGCGGGAAGGATCGCGGCTCCCGCCTCGAGCGTCGAGTACCCGAGCACGTTCTGGAGGTACTGCTGGCTGACGAAGGCCGCGGCCATCAGCGACCCGAAGACGATGATCCCCGCGCACGCGGCCACCCAGAAGATCCGCCGCGAGGCGACGTTCAGGTCGTACAGCGGGTTCGGGGCGCGGCGCTGGCGAACGAGGAAGCCGACGAGCGCGGCGGCGGCGATCGCCGCGAGGCCGAGCACCAGCGCACCCTCGTTCGGGACGGGGACGAAGTTGATGGCGAGGATGAGCCCGCCGACGAGGACGACGGAGAGGATCCCGCCGAGATTGTCGACCGGATCGGTCGTCTCGTTGACGTGACTCGGCACGAAGACGACCGCCAGCACGAGCGCGACGCCGGCGAGCGGGAGCGTGACGAGGAAGACGGAGCCCCAGTCGAACCCCTCGAGGAGCGCGCCGGACAGCAGCGGCCCGAGCGCCGCGATCGCGCCCCCCAGGGCCGACCAGAGCGCGATCGCCTTCGTGCGGCCGGGGCCGGACCAGAGCGCGGTGATGAGCGCCAGCGTCGTCGGGTACGCCATCCCCGCCGCGACCCCGCCCCCGACGCGCGCGACGAAGAGCACCTCGTCCGAGGGCGCGAAGCCGGCGAGGAGCGACATCGGGACCGCGAGCGCGGTGCCGAGGACGAGCAGCAGCTTCCGCCCGTAGCGGTCGCCCACCGCGCCGAGATAGAGGACGGACGCCGCCAGGCCGAGCGAGTAGCCGACGGCGATGAGGTTCAGCGTCACCTGCGACGAGTCGAACGCCTCGCCGATCGAGGGCAGGGCGACGTTCGCGACGGACAGGTTCAGGTTTGCGACGGCCGCGACGAGGATGAGCGTGACGAGGACGAGGCCGCCGCGATCGGGTACGTCCGACGTCCGCGTCGTCTCGGTCGCGTTCACGCGGGCGATCATTGCAGGCACCGCCCGTACGCAGGTGCGGGGATCCGCCAGCGCGGATTCCGTATCGCGAGAACACCTGAAGCGCAGCCGCATTGCGTGCGGGCGCGCGGCACTCTCCAGCCTACGCCAGCGCCGCGTCCAGTGTGATTTCTGGCAGCGCGGCGAGCGCCTTCGAGACCGGGCACCCCTCGACCGCGCCCTCGGCTGCCTCGAGAAACGCGGCCTCGTCGATCCCGGGCACCGTCCCGCGCACGCGGATCGCGCTCTTCGTGATCCCGGTGCCGGGCACGAACGTCACCGTTGCCGAGGTCTCGAGCTTCTCCGGCGGCGAGCCGGCCTTCGCGAGCGCGCCCGAGAGCGCCATCGAGTAGCACGACGCGTGCGCTGCGGCGATCAGCTCCTCGGGGCTCGTGCGGCCGTTCGACTCCTCCGTCCGCGAGGCCCAGGTGACGTCGAGCGGGCCGAAGGCGCCGCTCCCGACGCTCTCGATCGTTCCGGCGCCGTCCATCAGCGAGCCGGACCAGGTGACGGATGCGGTGCGGTCTGCCATCAGCTCTCTCCTTCCAGGATGATTGATGCCACGGGATCACCATCTTCGGGGCGCGAAGCGCACGCCGGACGCATCAGATCGTGCGTCCCGACGTGCGAGATCGTGGCCTCAACCATCCAGGTCGCCTCGACGGTGACGGTGGCGCTCGCGCGGATGAGGGCCGACATCGTGCAGCCGTCGTCGGCGGCAGACGCTGCCTGCGCGAACCCTGCAGCATCGCCTCCTGGGACCACGCCGCGCGCGGTGATCACGGACTGGACGACGCGGTGGCCGATGCCCTCGACCTCGTCGATCGTGAGGGCGCAGCGCACCTGCAGGCGCTCGGGCGGCGTCCCGGCTCGTGCGAGCTCGCCCCCGAGCGACGTCACGTAGCAGCTCGCGTGAGCGGCCGCGAGCAGCTCCTCCGGGCTCGTCTTCCCCTCCGGATCGCCGACCCGCGACGCGATCGTCGTCGGAAGCGCGAACGCGCCCGAGCTCACACCACTGACGACTCCGGCGCCGCGGGCGACGGAGCCCTCCCACACGATCTCGGACTCGCGCGTGATCCGCGGCATCAGGCCATCACTTCGACGCGCGACTCGAGCCGGTGCTGCTCGGTGGTCTCTGCCTCCTCGCGCTCGACGACCCGCCGGAGCGCGAGGATCGAGACCTCGACCTGGTCATCCGTGGGCTCGCGGGTCGTCAGCCGCTGCAGCCAGAGACCCGGCGCGAGCAGCTTCATCAGAACGCGGTTCGACTGGTGCATGCCCGCGTACCGGATGACCTCGTAGGCGAGCCCCGCGATCACGGGCAGGAGCACGATCCGGCTCGCGATCAGCCAGTACCACTCCGGCCTGCCGACGAAGGCGAACACGAAGATCGCGATCACCATCACCCAGAGCAAAAAAGCAGTCCCGCAACGTGGATGGATCAGACTGAATTTCTGCACGTTGGTCGGCGTGAGCTCCGCTCCGGCCTCGAGCGCGTTGATCGTCTTGTGCTCCGCGCCGTGGTACTGGAACACGCGTCGGAGATCCGGCAGCAGCGAGATGACGAGGATGTAGGCGATGAACACCGCGACCCGGATCACGCCCTCGACGACGACGAAGAGGCCGGTCGAGTCGATCGGGAGCCAGCTCGTGAGCAGCGCCGGGCCGACCTTGAACAGCATCAGCGCGAACCCGATCGCGAGCGCGAACGAGAAGATGATCTGGCCGCGGCCGATCTGGGTCTGGATCTCGCCCTCCTCGTCGCGCTCCTGCGAGGCCACGTTGGCCGAGATCGCGAGCGCGCGAAAGCCGATCGCCAGAGACTCGCCGAGCGCGATGACGCCCCGGACGACCGGCAGCCGCCAGATCTTCCGGCGCTGCATCGGCGACTCGATCTCGCGGACGACCTCCGTGATGTCGCCCTCCGGGGTGCGCACGGCGACGGCCCAGCTCGACGGGCTGCGCATCATCACGCCCTCGAGGACCGCCTGGCCGCCATACGTGATCTTCACGAGCGCCTCTCGCCGAGGAACGCGCGGACGCTCACGGCTGACGCGAGGGCTCTCACGCTCGTCGCCGCTGCCGCTAGCCGCGGCGCGAGCCGCCGGCCTTCTCGAGCCGGCGCTGGAAGCGCTCCACCCGGCCGCCCGTGTCGACGAGCTTCTGCTTGCCCGTGTAGAACGGATGGCACGCCGCGCAGATCTCCACGTGCAGCTCCGGCTTCGTGGACCGGGTCCAGAACTCGTTGCCGCAGGAGCACGTCACGTGCGCGAGGACGTATTCGGGATGGATGTCGGCCTTCATCGGCCTGCCAGGATACCAGCGGCGGTTCGCGCCGCGACGTTCCCGCCCGAGACGACGCACACGGTCCTGCCGCCTCCGGCCTTGCCGGCGAGCACGGCCGCGACCGCGGCCGCGCCGGCGGGCTCGCAGGCGAGCTTCGCGCGCTCGTAGAGGAATCGGAAGCCCTCCGCGATCTCGTCCTCGGAGACGAGGACGACCTCCTCGACGAGCTCCTGGGCGATCTCGAGCGGAAGCCGACCGGCGTGCGGCGCGTTGAGGCCGTCGGCGATCGAGGTCGGCTCGACCTCGACCGGCTCGCCGGCCCGCAGGGCGGAGTGCAGCGCCGTCGAGAGCTCCGGCTCGACGCCGATCACCCGCGCGCGGCCCGCGGCGGCGACGGCGACGCCCGAGATCAACCCCCCGCCCCCGATCGGCACCACGATCGTGTCCACGGCGTCGACGTCCGCGAGGATCTCGAGGGCGACGGTGCCCTGGCCCGCGATCGTCAGCGGGTCGTCGAACGGGTGCACGAGCGTGCGCCCCGTCTCCTCGCGGAGCACGCCGAGCCGCGCGAACGCCTCGGCCGGGCCGGACGCCTCGAGATCGACCGCCGCGCCGTACCCGCGCGTGGCGGCGACCTTCGCCTCGCTCGTCCCCGTCCACATGACGACGAGCGCGTCGAGGCCTTCCTCGGCCGCCGCCCACGCGACCGCCTGGGCGTGGTTGCCCGCGGAGATGGCGATGACGCCTCGCTCCTTCTCGTCCCGGGTGAGCGAGGCGAGCTTCGTGAGCACGCCGCGGGGCTTGAACGAGCCGGTCCGCTGCAGGAGCTCGGCCTTGAGGAACACATCCGGTCCGAGGGTGCGGCTCGACAGGGTCGGCGTCCGGCGCACGCGACCCTCGATCACCCCCGCTGCGCGCTCGACGTCCTCGCGTCCGATCGGGAGGGCCACGTCGTCGATCGTACTCGGGAACCTTCGCGCCGCCCGGGACGTAGAGAGGTCGATGCGCCTTGCCGCAGCTCCTCGGGAGTCTGGATCACGGACAAGGAGCACTCGCTCGTCCACCGCGTCGACCCGGTCTCCGGGCAGGTCGTCGACTCGTTCCCGGCCGGCCCGGGCGCCCTGGCGCTCGAGCGCTTCGCCGGCTCTGTCTGGGTCACGAGCTTCGCGGGCTCGGACGTGCGCCGCTTCGACGCCCGCTAGCCGGCCTCCCCGTGGGGGAGAATGCCGCCGATGGCCGCGATCCCGTCGGAGCGCCCGATCCGGCTCGTCGTCCGCGGGGACGAGCTCGGCCGCAGCCGGCTCACGACCTTCTTCCGGCTTCTCCTCGCGCTCCCCGTCCTCGTCTGGCTCTTCCTGCGCGGGATCGCCGCGTTCGTCGTCGGGTTCGTGAACTGGCTCGCCGTGCTCATCCAGGGCGAGGTGCCGGACAGCCTCCACGACTTCGTCGCCGCCTACGTCCGCTACGCCGCGCAGGTGAGCGCCTATGTGTTCCTCGCGGCCGACCCGTACCCGTGGTTCCGCGTGCAGGCGGACTACCCCGTCGACGTCGAGATCGACCCGCCGGCGCGCCAGAGCCGCTGGACGGGCTTCTTCCGGCTCCTGCTCGCCCTCCCCGCGCTCCTGCTGGCGGCCAGCCTCGGCGGCGGGCTCGGCGGGGGCTCCTCGGGCACGTCCGGCTCGACGCAGGGAGGTGAGGAGTACTGGGCCGCGTCCTGGGGCCTCTCCGCCGGGGGCGTCGCGTCCGTCGCCGCGCTCCTCGCCTGGTTCTTCATCGTCGCGCTCGGACGAGCCCCGCGCGGGATCCGTGACCTCGTCCGCTACGCGATCGGCTACTCGGCGCAGGCTCTCGGCTACCTCCTGCTGCTGAGCGGGAGATACCCCACCTCGGACCCGGCGCTCGCCGAGCCGTACTCGGAGCTGCCGCGCCACCCGGTGCGGATGGTCGTGGCCGACGACCTCGGGCGCTCGCGGCTCACCGTGCTCTTCCGCCTGCTGCTCGCGATCCCGCACTTCGTCTGGTTCGCGCTCTGGTCGATCGCGGTGGTGTTGGCGGCGCTCGCCGCCTGGCTGGTCGCGCTCGCGAGGGGTCGCGTGCCCTCGGGCCTCCACGGCTTCCTCGGGGCGTACGTGCGCTACGCCGTTCATCTGCAGGCCTACGTCTTCGTCGTCGGCCGGCGCTTCCCCGGCTTCACGGGCCGGCCGGGGTACGGGATCGACGTCGAGCTCGATCCACCGGTGCCCCAGCGCAGGCTCGTCACGCTCTTCCGCCTCCTCCTCGCGCTGCCGGCGCTGCTCCTCGCCGGCGCGCTCTGGGGAGCCCTCTTCGTCGCCGGCTTCCTCGGCTGGTGGTACGCGCTCGTGCGCGGGCGGATGCCGGAGGGCCTGCGCAACCTCGGGGCGATCTCCATCCGCTACGGCGAGCAGACGAGCGCCTACCTCCTCCTGCTGACCGACCGCTACCCGTACGCCGCTCCGGTGCTGCAGGGGCGGCCCGAGCCGGCGGCCGCGCCGCCGCCCGTCCTCGGAGACGCGTTCTGAGGAGCGCCTTCACGGTGCTCCTCGTGGCGGCGCTCGCGGTCGCCGCGATCCTCCTCTACCCGACCGCCGTCCCCGACGGGCTCGCACTCCCGTCCGTCGACGCCGACTCCACGTTCGGCGCCGATCTCGTCGCCAGGGCCGAGCGCTACGAGCGCTTCCACTACGTGAACTGGGTGCTCGCGCAGGTGGTTCTCCTCGCCACGCTCTTCCTGTACGCGCGGAAGGGCGCGGCCTTCACGCGCGAGTCGGCCGCGGGGCCGGTCGGCACCGGGATGCTGCTCGGCATGCTCGGGCTCGCCATCGTGTGGCTCGTCGGGCTTCCCTTCCGCGTGGCGTCGCTCTGGTGGCAGCGCCGGCACGGGCTCGAGGACGTCGGGTACCTCGACTGGCTCGTCGGCGACTGGGCCGTGCTCGGCGCGGAGTTCGCCTCGATCTGCATCGCGCTCCTGATCGTGATGGGCCTCGCGCGCCGGCTCGGCGAGCGTTGGTGGCTCCCGGGTGCGGCCGTGTTCGTCGCGATCGGGGCTCTCTTCACCTTCGGCACCCCGTACCTCGACTTCACGACCGACCCGCTCGAGGACGAGGCGCTCCTCGCCGCCGGGCGGCAATACGAGCGCGAGCTCGGCCTCTCCGAGCTGCCGCTGCGCGTCGAGGAGGTCAGCGACGACACGGAGCAGGCGAACGCCTACGCGACCGGCATCGGGCCGTCGCGGCGGGTCGTCCTCTGGGACACGATGCTGCTGCAGCCCTTCACCGAGGCGGAGGGGAAGGTGGTGCTCGCGCACGAGCTCGCCCACCACTCGCAGGAGCATCTCCCCAAGGGCATCGGCTGGTTCGCCCTCTTCGCGATCCCCGGCGCCTGGATCCTGATGCGCGCGACGCGCGGGCGCGGAGGCATGGGCGCGCCGGAGGCGGTGCCGCTCGCGCTCCTCGTCGTCGCCGTCCTCCAACTCGCCGCGGCGCCGGCCACGAACGCCATCTCGCGGCGGATGGAGGCGGAGGCGGACTGGAAGGCCCTCCAGGTCACCCGCGACCCGACCTCCCTCGAGGGACTCATGGTCGGCTTCTCCGACACGTCGCTCGGCGACCCCGACCCGCCCGGCTGGGTCGCGCTCATGCTCGGGACCCATCCGACGCTCGCCGACCGGGTCGCGATGGCGCGCGCGTGGGCCGAGCGCAACCAGCCCTGACCGGAACAGTCACTTGTCGGTCCCCGCTCTGAGTGCTACAAGTAGCACATGAAGAGGATCGGTGTCCGAGAGCTCCGGCAGCACGCGAGCAGGTATCTCCGCGAGGTGGAGCGGGGCGATTCCATCGAGGTCACGGACCGCGGGCGTCCCGTCGCGCATCTGGTCCCCATACCCGCCGCGAGCGGGCTCGACGCGCTCGTCGCGAGCGGGAGACTGACCCTGGCGATGGGCGATCTCCTCGAGCTCGGCGAGCCGCTCGAGCCCGTCGCCGGCGCACCGCTGCCGAGCCAGGCGCTCGCCGCGGCTCGCGCCGATGAACGCTGATCTGGTCGTCTACCTCGATTCGTCCGCGCTCGTGAAACTCGTCGTGCGCGAGCCGGAGTCGGACGCTCTCCGCTCGTACCTCCGCTCCACACCGAATCGGGTCTCCTCCGCCCTCGCGCGCGTCGAGGTCCTGCGGGCAGTCCTGCCCCACGGCGCCGAAGCCGGTGCGAGAGCGCGACAGCTTCTCGAGCAGACGAGTCTCCTCGCCCTCGACGACGCGCTGCTCGACGCTGCCGGCTCCCTCGATCTCCCCGGCCTACGCAGCCTGGACGCAATCCACCTCGCCGCGGCCCGGGCCGTCGACCCGCTCCGGGCGTTCGTCACCTACGACCGGAGGTTGGCCGATGCATCCGAGTTGCTCGGCCTCGAGCCCGTCGCTCCCGGCTGAGCCCGTGGTCGCGTCAGAGCACGCCCGATCCTGAGCCCCGTGGACTTCCGGCCGCGATCGTGGATCGTCGTCGCCTTGCTGGCACTCCTCGCGGCGCTGCCCACGGTCGCGTTCGCCGTCATCGTCGCGCTGCTCTTCCACGAGGAGGCGGAGAGGAAGGACGGCACGGCGTTCCCGCGTCGCTCAGCTCCTCGTCGCCGGCACCGGGCTCGTCCTCGCCGCTGTCGCAGTCGCCGAGAGCGCCCGCGACCGCGGCCGTCCGTGGCGCTGGCTCCTCGCGGCGGCGCTCGCGTACGTCGCCTGGGTCGGCCTGCTGGTCAGCGCGATCCGCTGACCCGCGCGGGCGCCGGATCAGGTCAGCGTGTACTCGGGGCCGGAGCCGCCCTCGGGCGGCGTCAGGCGGCCGCCCTTCGCGGTGATGGCGCCGCACTGGACGCAGTTCGAGGGCGTCATGTTCACGGAGACCATTCCGTCGCCGAGATCGGCCCCGACCTCGTAGACGTGCGCCGGGCACATCCACTGCCACGCCTCTGCGACGGGCCTGCGGACGCGCGTCTCGAGCCGGATGTGGTTCGGCTGGTCGTCCCGCGTCCGGTTGCCCGACGCGAACACCGAGGAGAGCTTGTCGAAGATGTACGCGCCGTCGGGCTTCGGATAGCGGGAGGCGCGTCCCGTCCTCGTGAGCGCGGCGTCGGCGTTCGGATGCGTGGCGAAGCGGCCGCCGGGCATCCGTCCCTTCGTCACGGTCATCATGCTCGCGAGCGCGCCGCCGACGTAGAAGCCCCGGTCGAACGCCTGGCGCATGTTGCGCGCCCGGTAGAGCTCCTTCCAGGCGCGCGTCCCGGCGAGCTCCCCGTCGTAGGAGTCGAGCGCGCCGACGCGGCTCGGCACCTCCCCGCGCTGGAGCGCGCGGAAGGCAGCCTCGGCGGCGAGCCGGCCGGACTCGATCGCATAGTGGACGCCCTTCAGGCGCGACACGTTCACGAGCCCCGGCCCCTCGCCCACGAGCAGGAGGCCCGGCGCGTTGAGCCGGCTCGGGAGCGAGAAGTACCCGCCCTCCGTGATCGTCTTCGCTCCCCACGCGACGCGCTCGCCGCCGCCGAGGATCTTCCACACGAGGCGGTGCGTCTTGAACTCCTGCAGGACGTCGTGCACGGAGAACTCCACGTCCCTCGCCTCGAGCCCGGCGACGAAGCCGATCGAGACGAGGTCGTCGCCCATCGGGTAGATGAACGAGCCGCCGAACTCGCCGTAGCCCTTCAGCGTGCGCAGCGGCCAGCCCATCGTGTGGACGATCCGGCGCAAGGGCTTCGGGACGCGCCAGACCTCCTTGACGCCGAGCGCCCAGATCTGCGGATTCGCGCCCTCGAGCCCGAAGTGGTCGATCGCCGCGCTCGTCAGGAGCCCCTGCGTCCCCTCGGCGAGCACGGTCAGCGGCGCGACGACGTCCGAGCCGGGCTCGAACGTCGGGAGCGGCTCGCCCTCTCTCCCCCGCCCGCGGTCGCCCGTCCGCGCGCCGACGACCCGACCGTGCTGGACGAGGAGCTTCGTGGCCGCGGTCTCCGGCAGCACGGCGACGCCGAGCGCCTCCGCCTGCTCCCCGAGGAAGCGCCCGAGCTCGGAGACCGAGAGGATGTAGTTGCCGTGGTTCCGCATCGGCGGCGGGGCGGGGATCCGGAACGCCGACCGGCGCGTGAGGACGTAGACAGCCTCGCCCGGGACCTGGCCGTACGTCGGCAGGTCGGCCATCGTCAGGCGCCCGCGGAAGAGCGCCCGCAACGGCCGCGGGTCGACGACTGCTCCCGAGAGCAGGTGCGAGCCGGGCTGCTTCCCCTTCTCCAGCACCGCTACCGGGACGTCGCCGAGCCGCTCGCGCACCTCGGGGTGCTCCTCGAGCAGCTGGCCCAGCCGGACCGCGCACGCGAGCCCTCCGGGCCCGCCGCCGACGATGAGCACCCCGACCTCGATCCGCTCGTCGCGCGGGTCGGTGGGCGCGGCGATCGCATCGGACGCGCCGAATGCGGGCGGGAAATCGCTCGGGCGCGCCATCTCAGTGCGCGGGAGCGGAATCCGGGTGCGCGGATTCCGCTCGCGCGAGGATCCCTGAAGGCGTGCGCTTCGCGGCCGCTGCGTCGATGACTCTCACGAGCCGCCTCTGCGGGAGCGGGCGAGCTCCGTCAGCTTCGGGACGATCTGGTGCAGGTCGCCGACGACGCCGAGGTCGCAGAAGTCGAAGATCGGCGCGTTCGGGTCCTTGTTGATCGCGACGATCGTGCCCGAGCCCTGCATGCCGACCTTGTGCTGGATCGCGCCCGAGATCCCGCAGGCGATGTACAGCTTCGGCGAGACCGTCTTGCCGGTCTGGCCGACCTGCGTCGCGTACGGGTACCAGCCCGCGTCGACCACCGCGCGCGTGGCCGCGACCGCGCCGCCGAGCGCCGAGGCGAGCTCCTCGAGGAGGGAGAACGCCTCGGGCGAGCCCAGTCCGCGCCCTCCGGCGACGATGATGTCCGCGTCCTCGATCGACGGGCCGCTCGACTCCTCCTGCGTCTGCTCGAGCAGGGTCGCGAGCGTCGAGAAGTCCGAGTACGTCGCCTCGAACGTCTCCACCTCCGCGGAGCCCCCCGACTCGACCGGGTCGAGCGCGCCCGAGCGCACGAGCGCGAACCGCGGGCCGCCGGTCCAGCCGACGTCGACGAGGACGGTGTCACCGAGCGCCGGACGCTTGCCGACGAGCTGCTCGCCCTCGAGCACAAGGTCGGTGAGGTCCCAGTTGAGACCCGCATCGAGCCGCGCGGACAGCCCGGCCGCGACGTCGGCGGAGAGCACCGAGGCCCCGAACAGGACGGCGTCCGTACCGCTCTTCTCGACCAGCGTGGCGAGCGCGTCCACGCGCGGCTGCGGGAGCGGCGCGGCGAGCGCGTCGTCCTCGCAGGCATAGACCTTCGCGGCGCCGAAGACCCCCGCCTGCGCGGCGACCTCGGCCGCGCCGGGGCCGAGCACGACTCCCTCGGCCTCGCCGAGCGAGGCCGCCTTCCCGAGCGCGCCGAGCCCGCCCTTCTCCAGCTCGCCGCCGTGGTGCTCGAGGAAGACGAGGAACTTCACAGCAGCCGCCTCTCGACGACGTAGTCGAGAATCTTCTGCGGCGCGCTGCCGTCGTCCTCGAGCTTCACCGTGTCGCCGCGGGAGGGCGGCGGTCCGAGCTCGAGCACCGACGTCTTCGACCCCGTCTCGCCGACGTCGCCCGCGTCGAGCCCGAGGTCGCCGGCAGAGAGCGTCTCCTGCGGCTTCGACTTCGCGCCCATGATCCCCTTGAGCGACGGGTAGCGCGGCTCGTTGATGGCGTCCGAGACCGCGATGACGGCGGGCAGCGGCGCCGAGATCGTGTCGTAGCCGTGCTCGGTCTGGCGCTTGCCCGTGACCGCGCCGTCGGCGACGGAGAGCTCGGCGGCCTGCGAGATGACCGGCCGGCGCAGCCGCTCCGCGACCGCAGCCCAGAGCACGGCGCCGTCGCCGTCCCCGGACGCCTGGCCGAAGAGGACGAGGTCCGGCGCCTCGCGCTCGAGCGCCTTCGCGAGCGCCTTCCCGGTCGCGAGGAGATCGGAGCCGGCAGCCGCGTCATCGGAGACGAGGAGCGCGCGGTCGGCGCCCATCGCGAGCGCCTTGCGCAGCGAGTCGACGGCCTTCGCGGGCCCCAGGCAGACGAGGACCACCTCTCCGCCCTGCGCCTCCTTGATCCGGATCGCCTCCTCGACCGCATTCAGGTCGGTCGGGTTCAGCGCGCCCTCGCCGGAGCGGTCGAGGCGCTTCGTCTCGGGGTCGATCCGTTTGTGCACGGTCGCGTCCGGGACCTGCTTCACGCAGACGGCGATCTTCACGGCGCGGACTCTATCCAGGCCCGCGAACGATCCGTTCGGTCACCCGGCGAGCTCGCCCGAGGGCAACCGACCGGTGCGCCGAGGGCGTCTGCTAGCGTCCCGCGCCTCGCGCGCGCACCGGAGCGCACCGTCACACATGCGACGCCACCGGACGACAGCCACCGTTCTCTCCCTCGTCCTCGTCGGCCTGGCGGCCGCCGCGGCTGCGTCCCCGTCGAGCGGCGGCTCGCAGGCGGTGCCGAGGCTCGTGTTCCCGCTCGTCGCCGAGACCGACCTCTGGGACAACTACGGCGACTCGCGCGGCACGCACGCCCATGCCGGCATCGACATGGAGAATCCCTGGCGCGCGCCCGTCGTCGCGGTCGAGGCGGGCCGGGTCTCGTACGCGACCTCCGGGCTCGGCGGTTGCATGCTCTACCTGTACGGGCAGAGCGGGACGATGTACATGTACATCCACCTGAACAACGACCGCACGGCGAAGAACGACAATCGCGGCGGGTGCGTGAAGGACGTGACCTACGCGGTGGCGAACGGCGCGAGGGTCGCAGCCGGGGAGCAGGTCGCCTGGAACGGCGACTCCGGCGATGCGAACGGCAACCCGCACCTCCACTTCGAAGTGCACCCGGGCGGCGGAGCGGACACGAACCCGTTCGCGCACCTGAAGGGCGCTCTCCGTCCGCTCTTCGCGGCGCGGCCCGGATCGACGTTCTCGCTCGGGCTACGCGGCACACTCGTCGGGGCGGGAGCGACAACGGTCGAGCTCCAGGTCGACCGCGTCCGCCACTATCCGGGCGGCAGCTGGCTCAGGGTGCCGACCCGCAGGGTCGAGCTCGCCGTGCCGGCCGACGCGATGATTCCGGGCGGGCTCCTCGGCGACGTCGCCGGCGTCACGCGCCGCGGCTTCAAGACGTCGGTCCAGGTGACCGCCTTCACGCTCAAGGCGAAGACGACGACCGATGCGATCGTGGGCAAGCCCGGCGCCCTCCGCCTCGGCCGCCTGGCGCCGACCCGCTAGCGACCGAACGCGAGAGAGACGTCATGGCGCTACGGGCTGCGCTGATACACACGCACACCGTGCCTCTGGAACACCAGCCGCCAGTCGGGATCTCCGTCGAAGCGTTCGAGCTGCCGTCCGAACGGGATCGGGCCCATCCAGTTCGCCGTGACATTGGACGGGTCCCTGGTGTCGAGCACGGCCCACTCGGCGCGGGCGCGCGTGGGGAACAGGTCCACGATCCGGCGTGCGGAGAGATGCCCTCCGAGCCGGTTCGTGACCGTCACGGGGGCGTCGGCGGGCACGCGAGCGACTGCCTCTTCCATGGCCGCGACGCGGGCAGGGCGCTCGCGATCCGGAGCCAGGTACTTCTCGATCCCGGGCGCCGGTCTCGTGACGAAGAGGCTGATGACGCCGACGCCGAGCAACACCCCTGCCGCGGGGACACGGAAGCGCTGTGGCACGCGACCCACGCCCATGGCACACCCGGCGACGAGCACGGCCAGCACGGGCGCGGAGTAGTGGTAGAGCGGGCTGACCGTCGACGGATAGTCGGACACCATGTTCGTGCCAAGCTGGGGAACGGCGGCGAGGAGGAGCCAGGGCTGACCGAGGAAGAGAAGCGCGGTCGGTAGCACGAGCAGCAGCAGGTACTGGAAGTCGCCCGACGAGGTGAGCTGGGCGGCGACCGTGCCGGGATCGGTGAAGAGCGTCTCGAGCAGGCCGAGCGGCGTGCCGCCGACCGTCTCGAAGCGATTGAAGAACCGGCTGGATCTGCCGTCGTTGAAGGTCGGGATCACGACGAGCAGGCAGATCGCCGTCCACGTGACTCCGGCGATCGCGATCGCGATCCCGGCTCGGGTGCGGCGGCGTCCGAGCGCGTACCAAACGCCGAGCGCGGCGACGGTGACTCCGATCAGCTCGCCGCACAGGACGGCCAGGCCCGCGAACACCGCGAAGCGACCCGGGCGGTCCTCGTCGAGGGACCAGATCGCGTACAGGAGGAACGGCAGAGCGAGGCTCATCGGGTTCACCTCGTTGAGCCCGAGCCAGATCACCCATGGGAGCGTCAGGTACCAGGCGCCGGCGAGCGCGCCCGCAAGGCGCGAGCCCGTGTGCTTCGTCGCCAGACGGAGGACCGGGTACACGCCGGCGGCGAGGGCCGCGATGTACACGACGATCAGGGTCTCGGGTGCCGGATGGATCCACCAGAAGGGGGCGAAGAGCACGAGGATCGGGTCGACGTGCCCTGCGAGGCGCACGATCTCCTGCCCCGACGTCGCGTCAGTCGTCTCGAGCGGTCGGCCCTGGGTCGTGCTCCACACCGCCTGGACCATGTTCCCGAGGTCGAAGCGGTGCGAGAGGAATCCGTCGTGTCGCCGAATCGCGACGACCGAGACCGCGGTCGCCCACGAGGCGGCCGCGACGGTGAAGACGGCTGCGATGCCGGCGTCGAGCGACCGCGACCCCGCGGTCACGGACGCGCCAGGGCTCTTGTCGGGACGACGGATTGCCACGTCGGTCACGACGCTGCCCCACCGGACGCAATCGCGCCGAGCCCTACGAGCACACCGTGCACCAGTTCAGGATGCAAGCTGAGACGCCGTCCGGGGATGCCCCAATCGTGCCGTTCGTGCTGGACGATGGGCTAGCACGATCGAGCGCACCGGCTCGGCAAGACCGCTCGAACGGTGCTAGTCGGGACGCTCGGTGCGACCGATACTCCCGGCATGCGTCTGGGCCACGTCCCGGTCCTCGATGCGATCCGCGGCATCGCGATCCTCCTCGTCCTCGCCGTCCACGCGGATCACCGGCTCCCCGGCGGGATCCTGGGAGTCGACCTCTTCTTCCTCCTGTCCGGGTTCCTGATCACCTCGCTGCTGCTCACGGAGTGGGACCGCGACGGAGCGGTCTCCCTCCGCAGCTTCTACCGCCGCCGCGCGCTGCGGCTCGTCCCTGCGCTCGTCGTGATGCTCGCGGTCGTCATCGTCGTCGCCGCGCTGACCGTGGAGGATCTCGGGAGCCAGCTCGTCTGGTCCCTCTACAGCCTCGGCTACGTGATCAACCTCGCCGCACTCGAAAACGGCGGCATCGAGGCCGAGAGCCTCCAGCACATGTGGTCGCTCAGCGAAGAGGAGCAGTTCTATCTCGTCTGGCCACTCGTGCTCATCGTGCTGCTGAAGTCCGGTGTGCGGTCCGGGCGGCTTGCGGTCGGGCTCGGCGCGGTCGCGGTCGCGCTCCTCGTCTACCGGGGCACCCTGGGGGTCTTCGGCGTGTCGGCGAGCTACCTCCTGTACGCCCCGGAGTCACGGAGCGTCGGCCTCGTCCTCGGCTGCCTCGCAGGGGTCGTCTTCAGCCACGGCCTCGTGCGACGAGTCCCCCTGTTGCTCGCGACGGCGCTCCTCGCGCCCGCGGCCTTCGCGGTCGCGGTCGTCGGGCTGTACGGCCGCTCCGACGCGATCGTGTTCCTCCCGCTCTTCTGCGTCGCAGCGGCTGTCGTCCTCCTCGCCTGCGCCCTCCATCCTGAGTGGTGGTTCGCGCGCCTGATCGACCGCGCGTGGCTCCGCGGGCTCGGCCGCATCAGCTACGGCCTCTACCTCTGGCACATCCCGATCTACGTCGCCGTCGGCTGGGTCGCCGGGCTCCCGCTGGCGATCCTCGTCGCCCTGCTCTCCTATCGATTCGTGGAGCAGCCCTTCCTGCGGCGCCGCTACCGAACCCGGGAGCCCAAGGACGTCGCCCCGGCGCCGGTGGAGCCGCTCACGGTTCCCGCCGTGCAGGCGAGCTCCGCCTGAGGCGCGGCGCCGCTCAGGTCGAGCCGACGCGGACGAGCGACGCGCGCTCGGCCTTACCGCTCACGAGAAAGACCTCGACCTCGTTCGCGCCCGGGCGAAACGCCGACTCGGGCACCAGCGCACGGAACTGACCCGCCGCTCGCCCTTCCAGCGTACGCGTGACCGCCTGGACACGGCCGTTGACTGCGATCGCGAGCTCCGCCCCCGGGTCGAGCCGACCCGCCGTCACGCGTCCCGAGATCCGCGCCGGTACGAACCCGGAGCCCGGCCGGACGTCGAGGAACCGCGCCGGTCCGGTCGCGAGCGTCGTCGCCGACTGTCGTGCGGCCGGCATGCTCTCGATCATCGAGCCGATCGTCTACGGCGAGGTGCCCGAGCTCGGC
>Ga0209814_10000237_pt1 | contig 17217 bp, 17 predicted proteins | sample SoiMetdeltSBSDD1_FD_187597 | JGI IMG/M metagenome (GOLD analysis project Ga0209814, IMG submission 187597) | Bulk soil microbial communities from a Populus tree surrounding site in Tennessee, USA - Soil MetaG P. deltoides SBSDD1 (SPAdes) (version 2) | ecosystem: Environmental > Terrestrial >... | reverse complement strand
GCTCGACTCGGTGGCGACGATCTGCACGGAGGTGATCGACGGCTTCTGCGAGGACGGCGAGGCCGACCTGGTGCAGGTGCTGTCGCAGCCGTTCCCGCTGCTGATCATCTGCGACATGATGGGCATCCCCCGCAGCGAGTTCCGCACGGTGCTCGACGCCACCAACGTGATCCTCGGGGCCGGAGACCCCGACATGCTGCGCGGCATGGACGTGATGACCGCCATGTTCGACGCGGGCATGGCGCTCACCAACCTCATGAACGACCTCGCCGAGCACCGGCGCAGGAACCCGGCCGACGACCTCACCACCGCGCTGGTCCACAACGAGGTCGGCGAGGACATGCTGGCCCCCGCCGAGCTCGCGCCGTTCTTCATCCTCCTGGCGGTGGCGGGCAACGACACGACCCGCAACGCCATCACCCACGGCATGCACCTGCTGGCGCAGAACCCCGACCAGCGGGCGGCGTGGCAGGGCGACCTCGACGGGCTGACCACGTCGGCGGTCGAGGAGATCGTGCGGGTGGCGTCGCCGGTCACGTTCATGCGGCGCACGGTCACCCGGGACCTGACCCTGTCGGATCACGACTTCGTCGAGGGCGACAAGCTGGTGCTGTTCTACGGCGCGGCGAACCGCGACCCTCGGGAGTTCGACGCGCCCGAGACGTTCGACGTCCGCCGCAGCCCCAACAACCACGTCGGCTTCGGCGGCCCCGGTCCCCACTTCTGCCTGGGCGCCCACCTCGCCCGCCGCGAGGTGGCGGTGGCGTTCCGCCAGCTGCTCACCCGGCTGCCGGACATCGAGGTCACGAGCGACCCCGTGCCCCTGCAGGCCCTCGGCATCCCGCTGGTCGGCGGCATCAAGCACTTGCCGGTGAAGTTCACCCCCACGGCGCGCCTCGGGTCGGCGGCCTGACGTGGCCCGTCCGACCGACCTCGACGAGCAGTTCGTCCACCAGATCCCCGAGCTGCTCCCGACCGTCGTCACTCCGCACCCGCACTGGCGGGAGAGCTACTTCTTCGACGTCCACGACCCGTCCGGCACCGGCGACGTCGTGTTCTTCACCATGGCCCACTACCCGGCCCGCGAGCGCATGGACTCGCTGCAGATGGGCCGGGTCGGCGGCGTGCCGTTGATCGGCTTCCACGACCGGGCCTACGACGGCGATCCCCACACGACGGCCATGCCCGGCGCCCGGGTCGACGTGGTCGAGCCGTGGCGAGAGATCCGCCTGTGGGCCGACCCCGAGACCTCGGTGATCGGCCTCGACTTGACCTTCACCGCCCGGACCCAGCCGTACGGGCTGAAGCGGGGGACGATGACCGCGGGCGACGAGATCGTCTGGGACCAGAGCCACATCCTCCAGTCCGGCACCTACACCGGGACCTACACGGTCGAGCGCGAGACCCGGCCGGTCGACGGCTGGATCGGGCAGCGGGACCACTCGTGGGGCATCCGCGACCACGGGCGCTGCCCGCTGTGGCAGTGGTTCCAGATCCAGCTCGACGACGGGTTCCTCGGCGTGTGGCACTGGGAGCTGCCCGACGGCCGCCACGTCTACACCGACGGCTGCTGGGCCGGCAGCGACGGGAGCGACGCGGTGCCGGTCGTCGAGTTCCGCACCGACGTGGACTGGCTCGACGCCGACGGCAAGCCCGCCGACTACGGCCTCCACGGCGAGGAGATCGCTCGCCTGGCCGGGCCGAGCACGTTCACGCTGGCCGACGGGCGCACCATCGAGGTGGAGGCCGAGGGCACGTTCGCCCGGCCCTACGAGCCGTTCCAGCGGGGCGGCCTCAGCCTGATGACGGTCCGCACCGGCGACGGCCGGGAGGGCACCGCCATCTACGAGGTAACCGGCGCCCGCCACAACCGCTGGTTCCCCGCCACCGAGGTCGCCGGGGTGCTGCCCGGATGACGGTCGAGAAGCCGGCGATCGCCGACACCCCGGACGCCCTCACGCCCGAGTGGCTGACCACTGCCCTGGCGGCCGGCGGGCACCTGGACGAGGCCCGGGTCGTGGCGGTGGAGACGACACCGGTCGGCACCGGCCAGATGTGCGACAGCGTGCGGGTGACGCTCACCTACGACGGCCCGACCGAGGCGCCGCCGACCCTCGTGGCCAAGCAGCCGGCCGCCGACCCGACCAGCCGGGCCACCGCCCTGTCGTTGCGCAGCTACGAGAAGGAGGTGCGGTTCTACCAGGAGCTCGCCCCCACGCTCGCCGTTCGCACGCCCGGGGTGCTGCACGCCGACATCGACCCGGCGACGGCCAGCTTCGTCCTGCTGATGGAGGACCTGGCCCCGGCCACCGCCGGCGACCAGCTCGCCGGGTGCGACGCCGAGGCCGCAGCCCTCGCGGTCGCCGAGCTGGTCGACCTGCACGCTCCCCGGTGGGGCGACGAGTCGCTGACCACCCTCGACTGGCTGCACAGCGACTCACCCGAGGGCCGGGAGATGATGGCGGTGATGCTGCCGAACCTGTGGGACGGCTTCCGGCAGCGCTACGCCGCCGACGTCCTGCCCCACGTGTCGCAGGCGGGCGAGGCGCTGTTCACCGGCATGCGGGGCTACCTGGGCTCGTCGCGCTCGCCCGCCACGGTCGTCCACGGCGACTACCGGCTCGACAACCTGCTGTTCTCGCCGCCACCCGCGTCCCGGCTGGCCGGGGTGGTCGACTGGCAGACGTGCGCGCTCGGGCCCGGCGCCCGGGACGTCGCATACTTCCTCGGCGCCGGCCTCGACCCCGCCGAGCGGGCCCGCGTCGAAGAGGGCATGGTGCGGGATTACCACGCCGGCCTGGAGGCGTCCGGCGTGGCCGGCTACGCCTGGGACACGTGCTGGGAGGAGTACCGGCTGGGCACCTTCGCGGGGCTGCTGATGGCGGTGGCCGCGTCGATGCTGGTCGAGCGGACCGACCGCGGCGACCAGATGTTCCTCACGATGGCCGACCGCCATGCCCGCCACGCCCTCGACCTCGAGGCTCCCGACCTCCTGCGCGCTGGTCCGTAGCGCGAGCCGCTCACACGGGTACGCCGAGCTCCTTGGCCTTGGCGTCGGGGTCGATGCCGTGCAGCCGAGCCAGGTTGCCGCCGAGGATCTTGCGCTTGGCCTGCTCGGTCAGCGGCGGGTAGCCCCGCTCCTCCACGATGTCCCGGGGGAGCTCGAAGTTCCAGAACTCCTCGAGCGCCCACTGCGGGTGCCAGATCGGCGACTCACCGCCGTAGATGATCTTGTCCTCCCCGCACCACCAGAGCATCTTGCCGAGCGTCTCGGCGAACACCCGCGGCTGGCGGGCGATGAAGTTCACGGTGGCGGCGATCGAGCCGTAGAGGTTGGGGAAGCGCACGATCTGCCAGAGCACCTCGTCCAGCCACGGCAACCCGACGTGGAAGATGACGAAGTTGATGTCGGGGAAGTTGGCCGCCGCGCCGTCCATGTCGAAGGTCCGGGTGTGCTCGATGGGCTGGGGCCCGAGGGGCACGCCCTTGTGCACGCCGATCAGGTTGACCCCCAGCTCCTGCGCCTTCTCGAAGACCGGGAAGGCGACGCGGGGGTCGTCCATCCGCCACGGGAACGGCTGCCCATAGTCGTAGCGCACGTTGTAGAACTTGAACGCCTTGGCCCCGTGCTCCTTGACCTGGACTTCCATCAGGTCGAGCGCCCGCTTGCCTTCGAGGGGGTTGACGGAGCCCCAGAACACGGCTCGGTCAGGATGCTGGCGGGCCATCTCGGCGCACTTCTCCCACGGCGACAGGCCGTCGCGGAACAGGTCGGTGAGGGGTAACGGCTGGGCCACGATCATGTCGGTGTCCGAGTCCTGGATGACCATGTCGTAGATCTCCTCGACCGACCATTCGCGGAAGAACTCGTCGCGCGACAGCAGCCGCTCCCCTTCCCGGGTCAGCAGGCTGTGGAAGGCGTAGAGGTGCTCGTCGAACAGGTCGCCCGGAGGCCCGAGGGCGTTGGCCTTGTCGAAGTTGAAGACGTGGCAGACCGAGTCGAAGACGAAGGCGGGCACGGCGCGCGCTCGCGACGCCGTGGTCTCGGAGCTGTCGGTGGTCGTCATGATCGCTCACGCTCCTTCGGCGTTACGGGCGAGGCGGGCCTCGCGGTAGGGGATCAGCTGTTCGAGCGGCATGGAGAGCTCGGCGTGGGCTTTCGGCGACAGGCGGTCGGGGGTCCAGACCGGGTCCCACAGCACGTTCACCTCGACGTCCTCGACCCCGTCGAGCCGGCGCAGGCGGTCGGGGATCGTGGTGGAGAGCGAGGTGACGAACGGGCACCAGCCGGTCGTCAGCACCACGTCGACACGGACCCTGGGCCCATCGATGTGGACCTCCTCGACGAGGCCCATGTCGACCACGCTCAGGCCGCGCTCGGCGCAGCACGGGTCGTACACGTCGCCCAGGGCGTCGACGATCGTGGCCTCGTCCGGTTGGGCATCGGCAGGCACGGTGTCACCTCCGCGGAATCAGTGGTCGGGATCGATGGCGATGCGAAAGCCGGTGGTGGGCGTGGCCCGGACCGGGTCGGCGGCGAGCGACCGGCTCGCCCGCACCCCCCACTCATGGTCGAGGTACGAACCGCCGCGCACCGCGCGCCAGCCCTCGACCGGCGGGTCGGCGACCCACTCCCACACGTTGCCGGCGAGCTGCTCGGCGTGGCAGGGGCTCGCGCCCGAGGGATGGGCCGTCACGGGCATCGTCCGCCCGGCGCCGCTCTCGACGCAGGCGCAACGTCGGGGGTCGAAGGCGTGGCCCCACGGCCAGGGCCGGGCATCGTGGCCGCGGGCCGCCGCCTCCCACTCGTCGCCGGTGGGCAGCCGCACCCGGCGCGCCAGCTCCGCCGCCGCCCACGCGCAGAACGCCTGGGCCTCGGCGAACGTGAGGCCCGTCGCCGGATGGTCGGCGAGGTGCGGATCCTCGGCCCGCCGGGCGGCGTCGTCGGCGATGCGCTCGCCGGTGGCCCCGACGAACGCGCGTAGCTGCGCATTGGTCACCGGGTAGCGCCCCACCAGCACGGCCGCGAGGTCGACGTCGCGCTCCTCACCCGGCTCGCCGAGGCGGTACCGGCCGGCGGCGATCTCGACCACGTCGTCCAGGTCAGGCAGGCGTCGCGTTCCGCTGGAAACGGCGGCTACGTCCAACTCGCCCCCTGACGTCTCGTCGGGCCTGCACTGACGGTACTCCCGCACCCGTGGCCGTGCGTCGGGCACGACGCCGGACACTTTGTCGCGGAGATAGTTTGTATTGACTACTATCTGGCACCAAACAGTGCGTTTGTGTGTGCGAATCGGCGGCCGAGGGGGCGCCGGGCACGAGGGAGGCCCGACAGATGGCACGTGATGTCGTACGTGGACGCCGGCGCGGCGCGCGGCTGGCAGGACTGGCGGCCGCCGGGGTGCTGGTGGCCGGGGTGCTGGCTCCCGGGGACGCCGGGGCCCAGTCCGGCGACGATCCCCGGGTCGGCCTCGACCCCGGGTGGCTCGACGCCGAGAGCGCGATCAGCAACCTCGAGCAGCGTGCCCACCACGACAAGCCGCAGGGCTTCGTCGACCCCGCCAACCCCGGCAGCTTCGCCTTCGTCACCTCCGACCAGGCGTTCGCCGGCGACCATGCCTTCGTCGGCAACTTCCACGGGTTCAACATCTACGACGTCTCCGACCCGTCCGCCCCGGTCAACGTGACCAACGTGGTGTGCCCGGGCGGCCAGGGCGACCTCTCGGTCCACGGAAACCTGCTGTTCATGTCCGTGGAGGAGTCGCGGGCCCGGGTCGACTGTGGCACCGACCCGACGGTGGGCACCCGGTTCCAGGGCGTGCGGGTCTTCGACATCAGCGACATCGCCAACCCGGTCCAGGTCGCCGCGGTGCAGACCTGCCGGGGCTCGCACACCCACTCGATCATCGACGACCCCGACGACCCCGAGAACGTCTATGTGTACGTGTCGGGCACCGCCGGGGTCCGGCCGGCCACCACGCTCGCGGGGTGCAACAACAACCCGGCCACCGGCGAGAACCCGTCGCGCTGGCGTATCGAGATCATCAAGGTCCCCCTGGCCGCGCCCGAGACGGCCGCGGTGGTCGGTGAGCCCCGGCTCTTCACCGACCCCGCCACCGGGGCCATCGACGGGCTGCAGAACACGCTGCCGACGCCGACGCATCCCTCGGGGGCGCCGTGGGGCCCGTCGCCGATCACCGATGCCTGCCACGACATCACGACCTTCCCCGAGATCGGGCTCGCAGCCGGCGCGTGCGAGGGCAACGGCATCCTCATCGACATCTCCGACCCCGAGAACCCGGTCCGCACCGACGAGGTCGCCGACCCGAACTTCGCCTACTGGCACTCGGCCACCTTCAACAACGACGGCACCAAGGTCATCTTCACCGACGAGTGGGGCGGCGGGACCGGTCCCCGCTGCCGGGAGACCGACCAGCCCCAGTGGGGCGCCGACGCCATCTTCGACGTCGTGGACGGGCAACTGCAGTTCGCCAGCTACTACAAGCTGCCGGTGCCCCAGACGGTGCAGGAGAACTGCGTCGCCCACAACGGCTCGCTGGTCCCGGTGCCGGGTCGGGACATCATGGCGCAGGCCTGGTACCAGGGCGGCATCTCGCTGATCGACTTCACCGACTCGGCCCACCCGGTCGAGATCGCGTTCTTCGACCGGGGCCCGATCAGCTCGACGTCGCTCGTCCTCGGCGGCTTCTGGTCGGCCTACTGGTACAACGGCAGCATCTTCGGCAGCGAGATCGCACGCGGCTTCGACGTGTTCGGGCTGCTCTCCAGCCAACACCTCAGCCCGGCGGAGGTGGCGGCCGCGGGCGAAGTGCAGCTCGCCGAGTTCAACGCCCAGCACCAGTCGGCGTTCACCTGGGCACCCAGCCTGGCCGTCGCGCGGGCCCGGTTCGACCAGCTCGCGCGCACGTGCACGTCCACCATCACCGGGCGCCACGCGGGCGCGCTCGTGGTCTCCGGGGTCACGTGCCTGGCCGGCGCGACCGTGCTCGGCCCGGTTACCGTCCCGAACGGCACCACCCTGCTGTCGCTGGACTCCACCATCCGGGGCCCGCTGGCCGCGACGGGCGGCAGCGCCGTCCACCTCTACACCAGCGAAGTCCGCGGTCCGGCCTCGATCACCGGCACCACCGGCAGCGTCGCCCTGGTGGACTCGACGGTCCGCGGCCCGGTCACATTGGCCGGCAACGCCACCGGCACCATCGAGCCGATCATCGCGGGGACCACGATCACCGGCCCGCTCGCTTGCACCGGGAACACGCCGGCGCCGATCGACCTGGGCAGCACCAACACCCTGAACGGGCCCGCCTCGGGTCAGTGCGAGGCGCTCTGAATCACAGTCCCCGGGCCGATTGCATGTCGGTCATGCGCGTGATCTCGATGGTCTGATCCGCCTCGACGTCGCGCGCGAACCCGTCGACGGCCGGCTCCACCCCGCCACCCGCGTCGTACAGATCGTCCACCATCGTGAGCGCTCCCTGGTGGTGGGCGATCATCAGCTCCAGGAACAGCGCGTCGAACGCCGGCCCCCGAGCCGCACCCAGCTGGGCCAGCTGCTCGGGGGTCGCCATGCCGGGCATGGCCGCGTGCGCCGCCCGGTCGGTCTCCTGCGGCACCGCCTCGTCCCGGTCGGTCAGCCACTGCTCGATGAGCGTGATCTCCGACTCCTGCGACACGGTGATCCGCTCGGCCAGCTGGGGCAGGTCATCGCTGTCGGTCCGCTCGCCCACCAGCGCGGCCATCTCGAGCGCCTGCGTGTGGTGGGCGTGCATGTGCTGCATGAACGCGGCGTCCGCGGCCGTGTGCTCGGGCGTCTCGATGCCGGCGACGTCCTCGTCGGACAGCTCGCGCCCGCCCTCGCCCGGCGCCCCGGGCTGTACCGTCCGCACTTCGTCGTCGGAGGGCCCGCCGTCCGAGCCGCGAGTCAAGGCGAAGACACCCGCCACGCACGCGGCGACCGCGACCCCCGCGGCCACGGCGGCGAGGATGCGACGCGACCGGGCCATGAGGCCAGTCTGTCACCCGCCTGGCGCGCGTCAGCGGGTCTCGCCGGCGACGCCGACGTCGTTGAGGACGTCGAGACCGTCGTTGTGGCTGTGGGTGAACCCGAGGGCGCGCTCGGTCCTGATCGTCTCGTCGGCGCGGCAGGCGACGACGTACGCGCGGCGGAAGCCGGCGGTGGTGTTGCCCCCCGAGCCGTGCATGACGCGCTCGTTGTGCACGGTGCAGTCACCCCGCCGGATCGGGACCACCACGACGGTGTCTCCGGTCTGCAGGACGGTGCCGAGCGCATGGGACTCGCCCCGACCGCCGAACACCGGCTCGTGCGGGCGCAAGGCGTCCTCCCGGTTCGTGGCCGGGACGAAGCGCATGCAGCCGTTCTCGACCGTCGAGTCGTCGATGGCGCACCACACGGTGGCCGTCCGGGTGTCCGGGGTGTCGGGCCAGTAGGCCATGTCCTGGTGCCAGGCGAACACGGCGTCGTCCTTGAACGGCTGCTTGGCGAGCAGCTGGTCGTAGTCGATCTCCATCCCGCCGCCGTGGAGCTGCGAGGCGACCGCCAGCGCCCGCCGTTCGAGGACGTTGCCCTGCCAGGCCGGGTAGTAGCGGCGCGGCAGCATCACGTTGACGATCGAGTAGTCCGCCGGGTCGCGCCCGTAGTCGCCGGCCATGTCGCAGTAGTCCTTGCCGGGCACCTCGATCTCGCGGCGCAGGAACCGGTCGTACACGACCTCGAGCTCGGCCACCTCGGCCTCGCCGAGCAGGCCCGGCAGGTGGACGAACCCGTCCCGGTGGAAGGCCTCGATCTCCTCCGGGGTGACGGAGTAAGTGCCGTCGGCGTCACGCGTTCCCATGGTCCTCCTGAGGGCGGACGGCGACGAAGACGTACTCGCGACTCTCCTCGGTGAGCGGGCTGCGATCGAAGTTGCCGTAGAGCGCCTCGAGCTCCAACCCGGCGACATCGAGCAGCCCGAGCCACTCGTTCTTCGTCGCCCACCACAGCGAGCTCGTGCTGCCATCTTCGAGCCGGAGATCGATGCGGTTGTCGGGGATGTCGTAGGAGACCCAGTGCGGGACCGGCGCGTCCTGGTTGAGCCGGCCGTCCAGGCGGGCGGCAACCTGATGATCGAACACGAACACGTTCCAGGCGAACCGGCCCCCGGGGCGCAGGGACCGGGCGACGCGCTCGAACAGGCGCCGCCGGTCAGCCCACGTCGGGACGTGCAGCAGGGCTCGGTAGGGGCAGTAGATGAGGCCCGCCGGCTCCTCGAGCTCGAGATCGCGCATGTCGCCCTCGCGCAGATCGAGTGGCACCCCGGCCTCGCGGGCCGCGGCGCGGCCCTGGGCGAGCATGGTGGGCGACGAGTCGATCCCGATCACGGTGCGACCGGTGGCGAGTGCCACGGGGATGGCCACCCGGCCCGTGCCGACGGCCAGCTCGACCAGGGGCCCGGGCGTGTCGACCGCGAGGCTGACGTAGAACGGCACGTCCTGCGTCATCGGTGCGGACCACTCGTCGTAGCGGGCCGCGAACTGGTCGGGCCAGCTCACGGGTAATCCGCGATGTAGACGGGAGCTCCGATCCGCGACGTGTCGGCGGGACCGCCGACGCCGTTGACGACGTGGTCGATGGTGCCGGCGCTGAGGTTGACCGTCATGATGTGGTGCAGCCGGACCCCCGGCGTCTGGGGCACCTCGAAGCCGTTCTCGGTGTGGATCGACGGGTTGTTCCGGTTGAAGACGTAGACGCCGCCGCCGAAGAGCGTGTGGGTCGTCACCGCGTCGTCGACCTTGTAGCCGGCCCAGCCCTCGACCGCGCCGTTCATCCAGTCGGCCTGGGTCGGAGGATCGTAGGGCAGCTCGTTCTGGTACAGGATCGTGCTGCCGTCGTCGCCGTTCCACACGGTGTTGTACTGCTGGAAGTGCTCGACGAACAGGCCGTTCGCGGTCACGTGGTCGCCGTTGACGACGACGCCGTTGCGGGCGGTGTTGGTGGTCCACCGCTCGGTGTCGGTGAGGCCCTCGACCCCGTGGTCGGCCCGCCAGACCCAGGTGTGGTCGATCAGCACGTGGTCGCTGTTGATCTCGAGCGCGGTGGTGGCCCGGCCGATGTGCGGGCCGCCTACCCGGAAGTACACGTCGGACAGAGTCGTCGGGTTCTGCGCGGAGCCCAGGCCCGGTACGTGGGGGCGGCCCACCCGCAACAGGGCCGGCGACTCGTCGACGCCGGCGTCGACCGTCACGCCCGCGACGATCACGCCGGGGACGTCGGCGACCTGCAGCGGGACCGCGCCGTCCACCGCGGTGAGCGTGGCATGCCCGAGCCCGAGGACCACCGCGTCGGCCCGCTTGATCATGATGGAGCGGTCGATGTCGTAGACCCCGGGCGTGAGCAGCAGGTGCCTGCCCCGGGCGAGCTGGCTGTTGATCGTCTGCACCGAGTCCGACGGCGTGGCGACGAAGAAGTCGCCGATCGGCAGGGTGCGGCCCGGCGTCTCGCCGCCGGCCCAGGTCGTGCCGCTGGTGTCGGTCCGGGCGGCGGGGACGCGGACGTTGAGGTCACCCTGCCCGTCCAGGAAGAGGTACGGCTTCTCGCGGCTCAGCGGAGTGGTGGCGAGCGTCGTGTAGGGCGGGCTGGGGAAGCCGGAGTCGTCCGGGGCGCCCACGACGCCCGAGAACACCTGGTTCCACACCGCGTTCGACCAGCCTCCGATGACGCTGTTGCGGGTCAGCCACTGCTGCTGCGACCCGTTGATGGTGAACGGCAGGCTCGAGTCCGAGATGAAGCCGCCGCTCGCGAACTGCGGCCCCGCCGTGCAGTAGTCCATCAGGGACAGGTTGTTGCCGCTGATGGCCACGCGGCGCATGGACGAGGCCTGAGAGACGGCCCAGAAGTTCGCCGACGCGCGGCAGCCGTCCTGGCCGAGAGAGTTCACGTTGATGGTGAGGTTCGACACCGTCCGCCAGAAGTTGACCAGCGCGACGCAGTTGTCGGGCGCCAGGCAACGGTTGTAGGTCTCGATCTTGCCGTTGATGACCACGTCGCCGGGCGAGGCACCCAGGCCGGCGAGCTCGGTGTAGTAGCCGACCTTGATCTGCAACGGGTTGGTCGCGGTGCCATAGGTGCCGGGCATGAACAGGTAGGCGAAACGGTCGGTGCCCATCTCGTTGTCGACCTGGGCGGCGTGGGTGGCGTCGAGGGTCGCCTGGATCTCGCTCACCGGCATGCTGGGATCGAACACGGTGACGTTCGGCCCGAGGTCGGGGATCCCGCCCGTCTGAGCGCTGGCCACCGTTCCCGGCAGCGAGACCGCGACCGCGAGCGCGACGCCGGCCACGGCGGCCGTGATCGGGCTGGGACGAAGGCTGGTCATGCGCACACCCCTCCTCTCGGCGATGCAGCGCCCCTTCCCGGGCATCGCGCCCGAGGGGCACGGCGTTCAGATCTACGTAAGGTACTCGGCCGTCCCGTCCGACTCCGGGCGAACGGGTCCGCACTCCGCGATCCGACGGTGCAGGTGGCGGCGTTCCGCCCTGTTGGTCGTGAGCGTCAGTGCGGTGAGGTAGGCGGCCTCGGCCTCCGCCGAGCGGCCGAGGCGATGCAGCAGGTCGGCTCGGGTGGCGTGGAAGAGGTGGAACGCCTCCAGGCCGCTCAGCGCGTCGACCTGGGCGAGGGCCGGCTCCGGTCCGACGGTCATGGAGTAGGCCACGGCGCGGTTGAGCCGGAACACCGGGGTCGGAGCCACGACGACGAGACCGTCGTAGAGGCGGGCGATGTCGTCCCAGCGCGTGTCCTCGGGCCGGGCCGCGTTGGCGTGGACCGAGGCGATGGCGGCCTGGAGCTGGTACGGCCCCGGCGGGTCGTCTGCCGCGGCCGCCGCCGCGTCCGCCAGCAGGTGGTTGGCCTCCTCGATCAGCGACGCGTCCCAGCGGGTGCGGTCCTGCTCGCCCAGCGGGACGAGGGCGCCGTCGGCCGCCTCGCGGGCCGCGGCGCGGGCGTGGTGGAACAGCATCAGCGCCACCAGGGCCCGCGTCTCGGGCGTGGGGAGGGCGGCATCCACCAGCCGGGCCAGGCGGATGGCCTCCTCGCTGAGGTCGGGACGGGTCAGGCCGCGCCCGGGGTCGCCGGTCGCGGCATAGCCTTCGTTGAAGCCCAGGTACAGCACGGCCAGCACACCGGGCAGCCGCTCGTCGAGCTGGTCAGGCGGCGGGACCTGCAGCGGGATGGCCGCGGTGCGGATCTTCTGCTTGGCCCGCGTGATCCGCTGCTTCATGGCCGGCTCGGCCACGACGAAGGCGCGGGCGATCTCGGCCGTGCTGAGGCCGCCGAGCGTCCGCAGCGTGAGGGCCACCCGGCTCGGCAGGGCCAGCGCCGGGTGGCAGCAGGCGAACATCAGCGCCAGGCGCTCGTCACCGAGCGGCTCGTCCTCGGGCGGCTCGCCCGGCTGGCCCGGCCCCGGCTCGTGAGGCCCGCCGCCCGCCCGCGCCAGGGCGGCCGCCGACGTCGCCTCCTTGCGCCGGCCGACGGCAGTGCGCCGCAGCCGGTCGATCGCCCGCCGCCGGCCGACGGTGACCAGCCAGCCGCCCGGGTTGGCCGGCACGCCGTCGACCGGCCACCGGTCGAGCGCCGCGGCGGCGGCATCCTGCAGCGCCTCCTCCGCCAGGTCGAGGTCGCCGAGCGATCGCGCCAGCACGGACAGGACCCGCCCGGGCTCGTCCCGCAGCGCCCGGTCCAGCGCCTCGTGCGCCGCGCCGGCCCGCCCGGCGAGGAAAATGTCGTCGGACATGTCGCCGCCAGTGTGGCCTGTTCGTCATGGGGTCACAGGCCGAAGAGATGGAGGACCTGATGGCCGAGTTCCTGCTGCTGTACATGTACGGTCCGGGCGAGCCGCCGGCCCCGCTCCCGCCCGACGAGCTGGAGGCGGTGATCGCCCGGTACGTCGCCTGGAGCGAGCGGATGGCGGCCAGTGGCCACGGCTCGGACCGCCGGGGCGCTCGCCTGACCAACGTGTTCACCGATCCGGGCCGGGTCCTGTCGGCCGGCGACGGCGAGGTCGTGGCCACGGACGGGCCGCTCGCCGAGACCAAGGAGGTCGTCGGCGGCTGGGCGGTCATCACGGCCGCCGACTACGACGAGGTCCACGAGCTGTGCCGGGACCACCCGGGGATCGGCGGAGGCAGTCACATCCTGGTCCGCCAGCTCGCCTGACGACGCCGTCGGGGATGCTCCCCAGGCTCAGGCGGGCTGGAGCGCCAGCTCGTACACCTGGCCGACGAGGTCGACGCCGAAGCTGTGGTGGGGCGACTCTTCGACGAGGGCGAAGCCGCGGGCGAGGTAGACGTGGCGTGCTGCGGTCAGTGGGTCGTTGGTCCACAGCTTCAGGCGGGTGTACCCCGCGGTGCGGGCGAACTCGACGCACGTGTCGACCAGGGCCCGACCTACGCCCGAACCCCGAGCCGACGGGTCGACGAGGAGGATCCGCAGCTGAGCGGTCGTGTCGTCGGCCCGCACGCAGAACACGCAGCCGACCCTGACGCCGTTGCGGTCGGCGATCCACGCGGCTTCGCGAGCGGGGTCGTGGTCGCCGGCGTAGTCGGCCACGATCCGGCACACGAGCGCTTCGAACGTCGTGTCCCAGCCGAACTCCTCCGCGTACAGCTCTCCGTGGGCCATCACCACCCAACCCAGGTCGCCGGGACGGTCGAGAGGGCGGATGGAGATCGGATCGATGGTCACGTCCCGAGAGTACTGGAACGACTGTTTCAGTGGAAGACTCTGCCCGATGCCTGCCCGCCAAGCCGTGTCGCCCCGGCGCGAGGAGCTGCTCGAGCGGTCGTACGAGTACGTGCTGGCCAACGGCCTCTCGGAGCTGTCGCTGCGACCGCTCGCCGCCGCGGTCGGATCGAGCCCGGGCGTGCTGCTGTTCCTGTTCGGATCGAAGCAGGAGCTGGTCCGCGCCATCCTCCGCCGGGCCCGCGCCGACGAGATCGCCCGCCTGGAGGACGCACGCGCGTCCGACCCGGCCCGGGGCTTCGCGGCCGGGGCTCGCTCGACATGGCAGTGGCTGGTCGACGCCGACCATCGAGCGCTGCTCGTCCTGTGGCTCGAGGTGTACGCCCTGTCCGTCGCCGATCCGGATGGGCCGTGGACCGGGTTCGCCCGGCAGACGGTCGAGGACTGGCTCGACCTCCTCGCCGGAGGCCAGGAGCTGCCGTCCACCGAGCAGAGCTCGCACGAGCGGACGCTCTGTCTCGCGGTGCTGCGCGGCGCGCTGCTCGACCTCCTCGCCACCGGCGACGCCGATCGGGTCGAAGCGGCCGTCGAGGGCTATCTGCGCACGCTCAGCGATCCGGGGCCGTGAAGCCGGCCAGCTCGGCGAGTGCCGCCTGCAGCTCGCGGGTATCGCCCCGGGCATGCAGACCGGGCAGGTCCAGGACGGGACGCAGTCCCGCGAGCAGGCGCGCGAGGTCGCGTAGCGCATCATCGGCGCCATAGGTGTCGAACACGGCGGCGGCCATGGCCGGAGGCCACGCGAAGCGGAAGTCGAGCACCGGGTCGGCGAGGGACGCGTCTCCGAGATCGATCAGCCCGAGGCGACCCTCGGCGGTGACGATCATGTTCCAGGGCCCGGCGTCACCGTGGCACAGGACCGCCGGGTGCTCCCGGGCCGCCAGGCGGGCCGGCAGCTCGACCAAGATCAGCTCGGCCAGGCCGTCGCGGGCCCGGGCGGGCAGGGGGGCCAGGAGCTCGGCCGAGGCGTGGAGCCGGGAGCGGAAGTGCTCCGCCTGAGCGGCGTCGTCGTAGACCGGCAGACCCAGCCCGTCCGCCGGCAGGTCGTGCAGCTGGGCCAAGGCGGTGCCGAGTTGCCGGCCCCAGTCGGAGAGGAGCTCGTCGCCGGCATGGTCCAGGGCGAGCGGCCGGCCCACGAGGCCATCGAGGACGAGGATCCCCCGCTCGCCGTCGAAGTCACGAACCGACGGGACCAGCACGGACAGGCCGGCCTCACGGATGCGGGAGAGCGCGGCGGCTTCCCGAGCGTATGCCTCGGCCGCGACTTCGGACCGAGGGAACTTGACCACCACGGCACCGTCGTCGACCACGTAGACGACGCTGTCCCAGCCGAGGTTGTTGCGTTCGATGCGTCCGGCCGACGTGGATGCCAGCGCGGCACGGACCACCTCCACCTGGGACTGCTCATCGAGCGGGGTGAACGCGTCGGGCATGGCGGCATCAGGTGGCCGCCCACCGGTCCCAGGCGGTGGCGGCCTGGTCGGTCGACCAGGCGCCGTCGTGAACCACGACCCGGTAGCGGAACCGCAGGGTTTCGCCGGCGGCGAGGGTGAGGGGGCCGTCCCACAGGAACGCGGGGTAGACGGTGTTGGCCCAGCCGTCGCCGTAGCCCTCGCCCGCCCGGCATGTGGCGTAGAAGGGGACGGGGTGCGACGGGTTGGCGGGGTGGTCCATTACGCACACGCCCGCGGGCTGTCCGTCGGCCGTGCCGGACAGGTCGCACCACCGTGACCGCTGGGCGGCCACCCGGCCGTGCTCGGCGCCGTCGTCCAGCAGCAGGCGCGTCTCGCGCCAGTCCTCCCGGCCCCGGAAGGCCAGGCCGGAGTAGCCGCCCCAGGTGCCGGTGAACGGGGTGCGGTCGAGCACCGCGTCGGCCGCGGGCATCAGGGTCACGTCCCAGTCCACGGCGTAGGCGTCGTCGCCGAGCGGCACGTGGGTGAGCCGGCGTCGCTCCCGCACCGCGACGGTCGACCGGTCGGGGCGGATCCAGTCCAGCTCGCCCTCCACCCCGCCGGGCGACAGGGTCGGCGGGCCGTCGTGCCGCTGGACGCCGTAGCCGGGCGGGTCGAGCTCCTCCCAGAAGTTGTCGCCGTCGACGAACTTGACCACGAACCACAGGCCCCGCTGCCACGGGTGGTCGGGCGGCTCGACCCGGGTGAGGACGGTGCCCGCGGGGGTGGCGAGCGGGTGGATGTGAGGCTTGCGCCGGTGGTCCCAGGCGTAGCGCCAACCGCCCTGGCCGGTCGGGAAGTCGAGGCCTCGCGCGTCGCTCATGCCGCCGCCATGGCCTCGTCGAGCCGCTCCAGCAGCGTGGCCAGCACGGCGTCCTCGCCGGCCGGGCGGGTCGGGCTCGACGGGTGGACGATGCCAGTGCGGGCCCAGCCGCGCCGGTGCCAGACCAGGGCCGCGTCGTGGCGATAGGCGGGGACCGGCGCCCGGAACGCCAGGGCCCCCAGGGCCTGGAGCGCGTCGTCGAGCTCCAGGGCCCGGGCGTCGCCGGCCGCCCACAGCCGATCGCGGCGGGCGAAGGCGTCGGGCGCCAGGGTCGACAGGCCCAGCAGGTAGTCGCTGCCCCACCGCACCATGTCGATGGCCAGGTCGTTGCCGGTGAGGACCAGGAACTCCGGCCGGCGCCGGTCCCGGACCGCGACGCGGTCCCACTCCGGAACCCGGGACAGCGACGAGTGCTTGGCCCCCACCACCTGGGGGATCTCCAGGATGGCGGTGAACGTGTCCAGGTCCCAGATGCGGCCGAGGGGGTGGAACTGGCGGCCGAGCTCGAAGCCGAGCAGCCGGTCCACGGCTGGGGCGACCGCGGCGTGGGCGCCGGCCAGCTCGCCCTCGGCCAGTGCCGCCAGCCCGGCCGAGGGGAACAGGATGGGCACGCCACCCGCGGCGGCCACCTCGGCCAGCGCACGGCGGTGGGCGCCGGGGTCGAACCGGGGGTCGTCGCCGTCCACGTGGGCGCCGGCCACGAACGGCCAGCCCGGGACCGGCTCGGCGCCCGCGAGCGTCTTGGCGGTGACCTCCAGCACGCAGGCCCGGGTGGCGGGGTCGAGGACGGGGCCGTAACCCGTGTCCATGTTCACCGCGGGGACCAGCCCCGCCGCCGCGGTGCGCTCGACCCCGGCCGCCAGGGCGTCCCAGTCGACCTCGCCCCCGGGGCCGAACGGCAGGAGCACTGCCGACATCCCGGTGATGCGGCGCCCCGGGCGCTGCGGCGGCAGGGGGTGGCTCATGCCACCCGATCCAGGTCGGCCACCACCACCGGGTGCAGCGCGGGCTCGCCGGCCGCGAAGCGCCGGATCTCCTCGATGACGAGCTCGGCCTGGCGGGACAGCTCGCTGCCCTGTGAGCCGGCCAAATGCGGCGTGACCACGCACGTGGGCAGGTGCAGCAGCGGGTGG
>Ga0209814_10000235_pt1 | contig 17244 bp, 16 predicted proteins | sample SoiMetdeltSBSDD1_FD_187597 | JGI IMG/M metagenome (GOLD analysis project Ga0209814, IMG submission 187597) | Bulk soil microbial communities from a Populus tree surrounding site in Tennessee, USA - Soil MetaG P. deltoides SBSDD1 (SPAdes) (version 2) | ecosystem: Environmental > Terrestrial >... | reverse complement strand
GTGAGGGAAGTGGACATCAGGTCCGCGGTGTGTCGTAGGTCCTCGGCAACCTCGGCGCCCCGCCCGGCTATGCCTCCAGCGAGGAGCGCGAGCGCCGCAAGCTGGTTCAGATAGGTCTTCGTGGCGGCCACGGCGTTCTCAGGGCCGGCTGCCAGCGGCAGGACCGCGTCGGCGGCCTCCCCCAGCTCGGCGGCCGGTTCGTTCGTGACCGCGACCGTGAAGGCGCCGAGCTCCTGCGCGCTGCGCACGTAATCGACCACGTCGGGCGTCCTGCCTGACTGCGAGAGCGCAACCACGACGGAAGCCGAAAAATCGAGCTCCGCCCCGTAGTAGATGCGGAGCGAGATCGAGTCGCGGACCGCGGTCATGCGCGGCAGGAGGCCGAAGGCGTAGACACCGTAGGTCGCGGCGTTGTCGGACGAGCCGTGACCGACGAGTCGGATCAGCGAAGGACGGCGGCCGGCGATCGTACGGGCGATCTCGCCGTACTCCGCCTCGTGCTCGAGCAGGCGCCGCAGGGCCTCCGGCTGCTCCCGAATCTCGGCGAAGAAGAGATCGCCCGGTCGATCCGCGGGCGCCGCGGCGGCGGCGCTAGGCAACGACACGAGCCTCTCCGCCGATCAGGACGCGCTCGATCTCGAGGTTGTCGTCGAGGACGAGCAGGTCGGCCGGCAGCCCGACGTCCAGCCAGCCGGCGACCCGCTCCGAGATCACGCTCGCGGGCACCGCGGTCGCCGCGGTCAGGGCATCCTCGAGCGGCGCGCCGAGCTCGTGGAGGTTTCGAACCGCCTCGATCATCGTCAGCAGCGAACCGGCGAGCACGCCGTCGGGACCACGGGCGACGCCGTCCCGAATGGAGACCTCGAAGCCCCCGAGGCTGGAGGTGCCGTCGTTTCCGGTGACGCCGGCGCTCGAGATCGCGTCCGTGACGAGCGCGACCCGCCCGGCGGCGGCGCGCCAGACGACCTTGGCCGTCTCTCCGGCGAGATGGATTCCGTCGACGATCACCTGAACGACCACGTCGTCTCGAGCGAGTGCCGCTCCCACGAGCCCGGGGTCGCGATGACGCAGCGGCCGCATGGCATTGAAGAGATGGGTGACCGTCCGGATCCCACGATCGAAGGCCTGGTCGCCCTCCGCCGCGCTGGCGTCCGTGTGCCCGGCCGAGACCGTGATGCGGCGGAGGTGGAGGAGGTCGACGAGCTCCTCGGCCCCGGGGAGCTCCGGTGCGAGCGTCACGAGCCGGACCGGTCCGGCGTCGATGAGGCGCTGAAGCAGGCCCGGGTCAGGATCGCGGCGGTAGTCCGGGGGGTGGGTGCCGAGCCTCGCCGGAGACAGGAACGGGCCCTCGAGATGAACGCCCAGGATCCGTGGCCCGTCGGCCCCGATCGGAAGCTCGCTCAAAGCGGTGAGGATCTGCTCCTCCGGAGCGGTGATGAAAGTCGGCAGGTAGGCCGTCACGCCGGTCTCGAGCAGGGCATCTCCCGCCCGGCGAAAGCCGTCGGCGTCGGCCTCGAGCAGGTCGACGCCGCCGAACCCGTTCACCTGCAGGTCGACGAAGCCGGGTGTGGCGATTCCGCGGCCGCGGCCGTTCGGCGACCCGAGGCCGTACGCGGTCACGACGCCGTCGGCGACCTCGACGTCACCTGGGATGAGCCGGTTGCCGACAAGCGCGGCCTCGACCCCGAGCCTCATTTGAGCGCTCTCCGGATGTTGCCCCCCGCTCGTTCCAACTGCGCGCGAGCGGTCTCGGCGTCGACGTCGCCGAGCAACGAGACGATCGCGACCTTCCCATCACCCTCCGCCGCGGCCAGCGCCGCGTCGACGGCATCGTCGTCCGCGCCGGTGGCGAGGCTAACCGCCCGGCGGGCACGCGTCCTAAGCTTCTCGTTGGTGGAGGCAACGTCGACCATCAGGTCGCCGTAGGTCTTGCCCAGGCGGATCATCGAGAGAGTGGAGATCGAGTTCAGCACCAGCTTCTGCGCCGTCCCGGCCTTGAGGCGCGTCGATCCTGCGACGATCTCCGGGCCGACGACGACCGCGACCTCGTGCTCGGCAATCCGCGCCAGAACCGAGTCCGGCACTGAGACGACGCACACGGTCAGGGCGCCTGCGGCTGCGGCCGCCTCGACCGCGCCGACGACGAAGGGCGTCCGGCCGCTGGCGCTGACGCCGACCACAGCGTCGTCGCGCGCGATGCCGAGCCCGCGCACCGCATCCGCGCCTGCCTCGCCGTCGTCCTCGGCGGCGTCACGCTCGGCAGCGGAGCCGAGCGACGCGCCGGCGACGATCGCCGTCACCTGTCCGGGCTCGGTGGCGAAGGTCGATTCGCATTCTTCGGCATCGAGAGCGGCGAGCCGGCCCGAGGTTCCGGCACCCACGTAGACGAGCCGACCGCCGCCGCGGAGCCTTTCGACGATCGCGTCGATCGCCACGGCGAGCTCGTCCCCGGCGGCGGCCACTGCCGCGGGCACGATCGCGTCTTCGCGGTTGACGAGCCCGAGCAGCTCCCGCGTGGACAGATCGTCGTAGTCGGTGTCCTGGGTCAGTCGGCCTTCGGTGACGAGCTTCTCGAGCCCGAGTTCGCCGGTCTGCTCCCCCGGTGCCATGCGAGCAGTCTAAGCGCGTGGAGCAGCGGTGGTCAATACCATTTCACCCTCTCGACACATTTTGGTCTTGTCTTTCGCCGGTCCGGTCTCGTATGCTGCGCGCCATGGCCGGGATCCTGCTCGAGCACGTGACGAAGGTCTTCCAGGGAGGAGTGGTCGCGGTCGACGACGTCTCGCTCCGCATCGCGGACGGCGAGTTCATAGTCCTGGTCGGCCCTTCCGGGTGCGGTAAGTCGACCCTGCTGCGCATGATCGCCGGGCTCGAGGAGGTCAGCCACGGATGCATCTCGATCGGCGAGCGTGACGTCACCGACCTCGCCCCTCGGGACCGGGACGTGGCGATGGTCTTCCAGAGCTACGCGCTCTACCCGCACATGAGCGTCCGCCAGAACATCGCCTACGGACTGAAGGTGCGGAAGACCGCAAAGAAGGAGATCGAGCGCCGCGTGAGCGAGGTGGCGGCGATGCTCGGCCTCGAGGAGCTGCTCGACCGTCGCCCCGCACATCTCTCCGGCGGCCAGCGGCAGCGCGTCGCCATGGGCCGGGCAATCGTGCGCGAGCCGGCGGCGTTTCTCATGGACGAGCCGCTTTCGAACCTCGACGCGAAGCTTCGGGTGGGCATGCGCGCGTCACTGGCGCAGCTGCACGCCCGCCTCGGGACGACCACGATCTACGTCACCCACGACCAAACCGAAGCGATGACGCTCGGCGAGCGGGTCGCTGTCATAAGCGAGGGCCGCGTGCTGCAGGTGGACTCCCCGCAGCGCCTCTATCGCGAGCCTGCCGACCTCTTCGTGGCGGGGTTCATCGGCACGCCGTCGATGAACCTCGTCGAGGCTTCGCTCCGAGGAGACGAAGTCGCCTTCGGCCAGTTCAGCATCCCCCTCGCTCCCGGGCGCCTCCCGCCCGGCCGCGCCGGCAGCCAAGTGATTCTCGGGATCAGGCCGGAGAGCTTCACCGCCGCCTCGGCCAGGGGGCATACGATCGAGATCACACCGGCCGTCGTCGAGGAGCTCGGCTCGGATTTGCTCGTCTTCTTCCCGGTCGAAGCGGCGCGCGTGGCGTCGGCGGCGGCTCGGGAAGCCGAAGAGGAGAGCCTCCTCCCCGCAGACCAGGCCCTCTTCAGCGCCCGGCTCGATCCGCGGACCGAGGCGCAGGTCGGCAGGCCACTGCAGGTTGCCGTCGACGCGACGCAGTTCCATTTCTTCGATCCCGAGAGCGGCGCGAGCCTGTTGGCAACCGAACCTGCCCGCGCGACCGACGACGTCCCCGAAACGCTCTCTCCCGTCGGAACGTGACGAAGCAAAGCGAGACCCGCGCGCGAGTTCTCTCCCTGATCGAGAGGCTCGAGATGGGCGCCGCGATCCCGTCCGAGCGCCAGCTGAGCGCCGATCTCGGCGTGTCCCGGCTGACCGTTCGCGCGGCGCTGGACGACCTCGCCCGCGACGGTTATCTCGTTCGGCGCCGCGGCTCGGGAACGTTCGTCAGCGAGCCGAAGATCGCGCAGGAGCTGACCATGACCTCGTTCACCGAGGACATGCGCCGCCGCGGGATGGAGCCGGCGAGCAAGACGCTCGGCCTCGAGGTGGTTCCTGCCGGGGCGCAGCTCGGCCGCTTCCTGCACGTATCGCCCTCGGAGCCCGTGGTCGTGGTCAGGCGCCTGCGCCTCGCCGACCGAGAGACGATGGCGATCGAGACCCTTCACGTCCGCGAGGCGCTCGTTCCCGGCCTGAGCGGTGACGAGCTCGAGAAGCGCTCGTTCTACGAGCTGCTCCGCGAGCGCTACGGAACGGTGATCGCAGGCGGCGTTCAGACGATCGAACCGACGGTCACCAACGCCGAGGAATCCGAAGCGCTCGGCGTGCCCCTGCACTCGCCGGCGTTCCTCTTCGAGCGCTTTACACGGGACGGCGAGGGGAATGTGGTCGAGTTCGTGCGCTCGATCTACCGCGGCGACCGCTACCGGATCGTCACGGACCTGAGCACGCAGCCGGAGGCCCGCGACGCCCGTGCCCCGCGGCTTGTAAGCCGCAACGGTTTCTGACCTCCGCGCAAAGTGGTCTTGACATCCTCGTGATTGGTGTGAGAGAGTCCGAAACCGTGGCGAAGTGGTATGTACCAGTATCTCGGCCGCCCCACGCGGCTTTTGCTCAGCCACAGCGGAGCAGCGTGCGTGAGCGGTCCACCAACCTTTGGGGGATCGTCAAATGAGGACACGCATCATTACCGCCGTGGCGCTCGCGGTCGCGCTCGCGATTCCGGCATCCACTGCGTCGGGTGGTACGACCAGGGCATCTGCCTCGAGCATCACCGTCTGGCTGATGTCCGACGCACAGAACGGCTGGCCCGCGGCAGTTGCCAACGCGACCAGCCAGTTCAAGTCCCAGCACCCAGGTGCGGACGTCAACATCCAGTACCAGAGCTGGGACAGCGTGCTGCAGAAGTTCGACGCGTCGATCGCGGCCGGCGACACGCCCGACGTGATCGAGCTGGGCAACAGTCAGACCGCGAAGTACATGGCCGCCGGGGCGTTCCAGGCCATCAAGGCGAAGAACTATCCGAACTCCAGTACCTGGCTCGGCGGTCTCAAGCAGTCGTGCACGTACGCCGGCAAGACGTACTGCGTCCCCTACTACGCGGGCGCGCGTGCGGTGATCTACCGCAAGGACCTCTACCGGAGCGTCGGCGCCAGGTCCGCGCCGAAGACGTACTCGAAGTTCCTGTCGATCAACAAGAAGCTGATGAAGAAGTACGGCCGCAACTCGAACTTCTCCGCCTTCTACGAGCCCGGCCAGAACTGGTACGTCGCCATGTCCTTCGTCATCGACTACGGCGGCAAGATCGCCGTCCAGAAGGGCGGCAAGTGGAAGGGCACGCTCAACTCGCCGCAGGCGATCGCGGGCCTGACCGCATTCAAGAAGATGACGCTGGCCTTCTCACGGGCGAGCAAGACGAACGACGAGGCGCATCCGTACCCGAGCATCCCGTTCGCCAAGGGACGCGCCGCCTCGTTCATCGGCAACGGTTGGGAATGGCCGTACGTGTTCAACCCGAAGGGCGGCGCGGCGCCGGCGTCCTTCGCGAAGAAGATGGGCGCCTACCCGATGCCGGGTCGCCGCGCGGGCACGTTCCTGCCGACGTTCCTCGGCGGCTCAGATGTCGGTATCCCGTCCTCCAGCAAGAACAAGTCGCTTGCGGCTGACTGGATCAAGGCCTTCACCGGTACCGCGTCCGAGACGATGATCGCCAAGGCCGGCAACATCGCGAACTCGACGAAGCTCCTCGGCGTCAACGCGAAGAACCCGTCGCTGGCGCCGTTCGCACGGGCCGCCACTTACAGCTGGTTCGTGCCGAGCGCGCCGAACTGGGTCAACGTCGAGAGCTCCAACCTCCTGAAGACGATGTGCACGGCGATTCTCACGAACCGCAAGTCCGTGGCGCAGGCGACCGCAACCGCCAGCGCTTCGATCACGAAGATCCTGAACGCAAAGTCGTGACCGACGCAGCGGGAAGCGGGAAGCTCTGCGGATGAGCTCCCGCTCCCCCGCTGCAGCGGCTTCCGTCGCCCCTCCCTACCTCCGAAGGCGCCGTCCACTGGGGCGGCGCCTTCGGCGTGCATTCGCCCCGTACGGGCTGCTACTGCCGGCCTCGGCGGTGATCGCGGCCGTCCTTGCCTATCCCCTCTACTACCTCGTCCGGCTCTCTTTCCAGCACTACGGGCTCTTCCAGCTGGTCCGGCACAAGGGCGAGGCGATCGGCACCGCCAACTACACAGAGATCTTTCACGACAGTGTCTTCTGGCACACGCTGCTGCGCACGGTCGCGGTGACGGCCGTCTGCGTGGTGCTGACCGTCGTGCTCGCGACGCTGATCGCGCTTCTGCTCGCAGAGCTCAGTTCCTGGGTGCGGCTGTTGCTGACGGCCGGCCTGATCTTCGTCTGGGCGACGCCCGTCGTCGTCGCCATCTCGGTCTGGTCGTGGATGATCGACTTCGAGTTCGGGGTCGCGAACTGGACGCTCACCAAGCTCGGCGTCGGGAATTTCAATCACCACGACTGGCTCGCGAATCCCTGGAGCGGTTGGAGCGTGATCATCTCGCTGATCGTCTGGGGGGCGATCCCGTTCGTCGCGATCACGCTCTACGCCGGGCTGACGCAAGTCTCCCGTGAGCTCGTGGAGGCGGCCTCGATCGACGGTGCGAGCCGCTGGCGGATCTTCCGCGACATCACGCTGCCCCTCCTGAAGCCCATCTACGTGATCGTGATCAGCCTCTCGATCATCTGGGACTTCCAGGTCTTCAACCAGGTCTGGCTGATCACGAACACGACCCCGTCGCCGGACTACTACGTGATGGCGGTGTACTCATACGTCACGTCGTTCAAGATCAGCGAGTACGGCCTCGGCTCGGCGATCGCGGTCGTGATGGTCGCGATCATGGCGCTGATCAGCGTCTTCTACGTCCGCCAGATGGTCAAGCTGGGAGACGTCGAATGAGCGCGCCGCTCGCAGGCGCTCCGCTCGCCGGCCTCAGGCCGGTGCGGCGACGGAGCCGCCGGACGCGCGCGCGCCGCTGGGGAGTGGACGCGCTCGGGCTCCTCGTCTTCCTGGTGATGATCTTCCCCGTCTACTGGATGGTCGCGACCGCGTTCAAGCCGGGCGGAGACATCATCGCCAACACCCCGGTCTGGTTCCCGACGCACCCGACGCTCTCGAACTTCTCCGACGCGATCGACAGGCCGTACTTCTGGACGTCCGTTAGGAACAGTTTGATCGTCGTCGTCTCGGTCGTGGTCATCTCGCTCGTCCTGGCCTTCCTCGCGGCGCTCGCGCTCGCGAAGTTCCGCTTCTACGGACGCAAGGCATTCATCGTCCTGATCATCGCCGTGCAGATGGTCCCGCTCAACGCCCTGATCATCCCGATCTACCTGGTGCTCTCGAAGGCGCACCAGGTCGACAAGCTCAGCGGCCTCGTCATCACGTACCTGACGTTCGTGCTGCCGTTCACGATCTGGACCCTGCGTGGGTTCCTGCTCGGCGTTCCGCGCGAGCTCGAGGAAGCCGCGCAGGTCGACGGCTCGACCCGGTTCGGAGCCTTCGTCCGCATCCTGCTGCCGCTGATCGGCCCTGGGCTGGTGGCGACCTCGATCTTCGCGTTCATCCAGGCCTGGAACGAGTACCTCATGGCGTCTGTCCTGGTGCACAGCGCCCACAACCAGACCCTGACCCTGTGGCTCGCGGGCTTCATCACCGACCGCGGGACGGCCTGGGGCCCGCTGATGGCCGGCGCAACGCTGACGGCGCTTCCGGTCGTGCTCTTCTTCGTCGCGATCCAGCGCAGAATCGCGTTCGGCCTGACCTCCGGCGCCGTCAGGGGATGAACGTCGAGCGGGCCGCGGCGGCCTGCCTTCTCCCCGGCTTCGTCGGCCTCAGCGCTCCCGAGTGGGTTCGTGGTTGGATCGAGCGCGGGCTGGGCGGGGTCGTCCTCTTCGGCCAGAACATCGACTCGAGCGGGCAGGTACGCGATCTGACCGCGTCGCTTCGCGCCGAGCGTGACGACCTCCTCGTGGCGACGGACGAGGAAGGAGGAGACGTCACCCGCCTGGAGGCCCGGCGCGGAAGCTCCTATCCGGGCAACTGGGCGCTCGGAATCGTCGACGACACCGAACTGACCGGGGCGGTCGCAACCTCGATCGCGGCGGAGCTCGCCGACGTGGGGATCAACCTCGACTTCGCACCGGTAACGGACGTGAACTCGAACCCCGACAACCCGGTGATCGGGATACGTTCCTTCGGCGGTGAGCCGTCGCTCGTAGCGCGTCACGTCCGGGCCTTCGTCACCGGGCTGCAACGCGGGGGCGTCGCGGGGTGCGCAAAGCATTTCCCGGGCCACGGCGACACCTCGCAGGATTCGCACCTCGAGCTTCCGGTCGTCGAGGGCAACGTCGGCGAGGCCCTGGAGCCGTTCCGGGCAGCGATCGCCGCCGGCGTCCGCTCGATCATGACCGCGCACGTCCTCGTCCCGGAGCTCGCCGCCGAGCAGGCAACTCTGAGCCGTGAGATTCTGCAGACACTGCTGCGCGACGAGCTCGGCTTCGGCGGAGTGGCGATCACCGACGCTCTCGAGATGCGCGCCGTCGCCGATACCGTCGGCGTCCAGGAAGGCGCCGTTCGCGCGCTGGCCGCGGGGGCTGACGCGCTCTGCCTCGGGGCCGCCATCGACGAACCGATCGTTGCCGCGGTTCACGGCGCCGTCGTCGCCGCCGTCCGTTCAGGCCGCCTTGCCGAGGAGCGCCTTGGCGAAGCGTCTGAGCGCGTGCATGCGCTCGCCGCCTGGGCGGCGTCCCCCTCCGGGTCGACCCCCCGCCCCGAGCTGGGCGCCCGCGCGGCGGCGCTCGCGCTCCGCAGCGACGGGGCGACGGGCCTCTCGGCACCGCCTCTCGTCGTCGACCTGCGCCCGCCGGCGTCCATCGCCGCGGGCGAGGCAGGCCATGGGCTCGCCGACCTCATGGACGTCGCCGAAGCGGTGGTGGTCAGGGAAGGGGACCCCCTTCCGGAGCCGAACGGGCGCCCGCTCGTCGTCGTCGTTCGAGACGCTCACCGGCACGAGTGGGAGCGGACGGCGGTCGAACGCTTGCTCGGACGAGCCCCACAAGCGGTGGTCGTCGAGACCGGGCTCCCTCTGTGGCAGCCGGAGGGGGCGTCATACGTCGCCAGTTACGGCGGAGGCCGCGCGAACCTCCAGGCGGCGGCCAGTGCACTGCGTCCGGCCGCGTTGTAACGCCCGCCGTTCCGGCGCGACTGCACTGCGACAACCGAGGGGTCGGAGGAGGAGTGGCAATGGAGAACGAACCGACCGGCGCCGTCTACGTGCAGACGAACGACGCCGTCAGGAACGAGGTCGTCGGCTACCGCCGCGCAGCCGACGGGTCCCTGACGCAATGGGGCGCCTTTGAGACCGGAGGTCGCGGCACCGGGGAGCGGCACCTGCCGTCACAGAGCTCCCTGATCGTCGCGGGCGGGTACCTGCTCGTCGCGAACGCAGGCAGCGACGACGTCTCATTGTTCGCGGTCGAGGACGACGGACTGCGCCTCGCGGACACGGCTCCGTCGGGTGGATCGCGTCCGACGAGCATTGCCGCCCGCGACGGCCTCGTCTACGTCCTCAACAATGGATCCGCGACGATCGACGGCTTCCGGATCGCCGGCGAGAAGCTCGAGCCGATCGCCGATTCGAAGCGGCCGCTGAGCAGCGACGGCGCCGACGGCGCGCAGATCGCGTTCAGCCCGGACGGCACGACGCTCGTGGTCACCGAGCGAGGTACCAATTCACTCAGCGCGTACGCCGTCGACGAACGCGGCTACGCGGAGGGACCGGCGACGATTCCATCGGCCGGGCAGACGCCGTACGGCTTCGACTTCACCACCTCCGGCGCGCTCGTCGTCACCGAGGCGTTCGGCGGCGAGATCGGCAGGGCGGCGGCCTCGTCGTACGCGGTCGGAGGGCCCGGCGAGGTGAGGCACGTAAGCGGCTCCGTGGCGAACACCCGCAGCGAGGTCTGCTGGGCCGCGGTCACGAACGACGGCCGCTTCGTCTACGTCACCAACTTCGGCGACGGGACGATCTCCAGCTACCGGATCGGCGAGGACGGCAGCATCGAGCTCGCCGAGCCGGTCGCGGCGGCGACGCGGCTCGGGAAGCCCGGCGTTCGAGACGAGGCGCTCAGCGGGGACGGCCGCTTCCTGTACGCGCTCGACGCCGACGCGCAGAAGGTCCACGGGTGGACGGTCGGCGCAGACGGCCGCCTCGCGGAGATCGGAGCCGTCAACGGGTTGCCGGAGACAGTTGCCGGACTGGCCGCGACCTGAGAAAGTCGCACCGTGCCTCTGATCTCACGCGGCTTTCACGGTCGCGGCCGCGAAGGCCCGGCCGACCGTATACCGCCCGGACAGCACCTGGTGGACGACTTCCCCGTGCTCTCGGCCGGACCGACGCCGCACACGACCCTCGAGGAGTGGACGTTCACGATCGAGGGCGGGGCGGAGCCGGTCCGCTGGACGTGGGACGAGTTTCAGGCGCTCCCGAGAGAAGAGGTCACGGTCGACATCCACTGCGTCACGAAGTGGTCGAAGCTCGACACCGTGTGGGAGGGTGTCTCGATCGACACCCTCCTGGATCACGTCGACTACGACTCGGACTACCTCCTGGCGTACTCGGACGGCGGCTACACGACGAACCTGCCCCTCGAGCACGTCACCGACGGCAAGGCCTGGGTTGCGTACAACTACGGCGGCGAGCCGCTCGAGCCGGAGCACGGCGGTCCCGCACGACTGCTGGTGCCCCACCTCTACTTCTGGAAGAGCGCGAAATGGGTCCGCGGCCTGCGGCTCCGCGACGAGGACGATCCCGGCTTCTGGGAGTCGAACGGTTACCACATCCTCGGCGACCCTTGGCTGGAACAGCGGTACTGGGGCGACTAGGCGGGCCTGGTGGGATGGCGCTCGCCACAGGGGTGCGATGGTCGTTCGCTGGCAAGGACGCACGGCGCGTCAATAGCGAGGAGCTATTGGCGCAACCGAGGACACTGACAGCGGGCGAGCAGCGCGGCCCTGTGGCACAGGCTCCATTCCGCCAGGCCCGCCTTACTTGGCTCGTCGCTGAGGTAACCGGGAAGGTCGACGAGACCCCTCGGGTTCGAACGCTCACGCTCGACGCCAACGGCTGGGCCGGCCACCGTCCGGGGCAACACCTCGACGTCCGGCTGACGGCCGAGGACGGCTACCAGGCGCAGCGCAGCTACTCGATCGCCTCGGCGCCCGACGAACAGCTGGCGATCACGGTCGAGAAGCTCGCGGACGGTGAGGTCTCACCTTGGCTTGTCGACGACGCGCGTGACGGAGACCGCTTCGAAGTGCGGGGGCCGATCGGCGGCTACTTCGTCTGGCAGGACGACGGCCGCCCGGTCTTCCTCGTCGGCGGTGGGTCGGGAGTCGTGCCGCTGATGGCGATGATCCGCTCGTCTTCCGGGAGCGCGCGGATGCGCCTGCTCTACTCGTCACGGACGCTCGAGGACGTGATCTACCGTGACGAGCTCGCCGAGCGAGAAGGCCACGGCGTCGAGGTCTTCTACACGCTCACACGCGCGCAGCCGCCCGGCTGGACGGGCTATTCGAAGCGCATCGATACGGCGCTCTTGCGCGAGGTGGCCTGGCCCGCGGCCGACCGCCCGCACGTCTTCATCTGCGGCTCGACGCGGTTCGTCGACGCCGCCGCGGACGGGCTGGTGGAGCTCGGCTACGAGCCCGAGTCGATCAGGACCGAGCGGTTCGGAGCGACCGGCTGATGGAAACGAGCGCAATGAAGCTCGACGGAAACGCGATCGGCGGGCTCCTGCTCGAGCTGTTCGGCGTCGAGATGACGACCGCGACCGGGGTCTGCGGGAGCTGCGGCACCGCCGACCTCGTCGCCCGGCTCGAGGTCTACGTGCAGGCGCCCGGCACGGTCGTGCGCTGCGCGCATTGCAGCGCGGTCCTGATGCGAGTGGTGCGCTCGCCCGACCGGACGTGGCTCGACCTCAGCGGGCTGCGCTCGATCGAGCTTCCGCTGTAGGTGCGCTGGACCGAGCCCGACTGGCTCGCTGAGGCCGAGGCCTGGATTCGCGAGCGGGTCACCGTGGCGGGCGAGCTCGACCAGTTCCACGTCAGGTGGTGGTCGACCGTGATCCGCGTCCCGACCGGCGGAGAGGACATCTTCTTCAAGGCGGTCGCACCCGGGTTCGAGTTCGAGCCGGCGCTGACGGTTCGCCTCTTCGAGCTCGCTCCCGACCGGGTCACGCCCGTCGTGGACGCCGATCTCGACCGCGCCTGGATGCTGATGCGGGACGCGGGCACACGGCTGCGCGAGCTCGTGCTGACGCCCTCCGACCTGCGGCACTGGGAGCTGGCGCTGCCGCGTTATGCCGAGCTGCAGCTGACGGCAACGCCGATCGCAGAAGAGCTTCTGGCGCTCGGCGTCCCGGATGCGCGGCTCGCCGTGCTGCCCGAGCAGCTTCGGGCGGTGCTGGCGGAGCCGGTTCGCGGGATGCCCGTCGCCGAGCAGGAGCGCGCGCTCGAGGCGCTCCCCGAGTTCGAGGCGCTTTGCCGCGAGCTCGCCGCCTACGGCATCGCCGAGACGATCCAGCACGACGACCTCCACGACGGGCAGGTTTTCGTTCGTGACGGGCGGTACGTCTTCTTCGACTGGGGCGACAGCTGTATCTCGCACCCCTTTCATTCCCTGACGGTGAATCTTCGCGCCGCCGCCGCGAAGCTCGACCTCGAGCCGGGCGGCCCCGAGGTGCGGCGGCTCCGTGACGCGTATCTCGAGCCGTTCGGCGGCCTCGGCGAGGCGGCCGACCTCGCCTACCGAACCGGCACCGTCGGCCGGGCGCTGGCGTGGGACCGCTTCGCGCGAAGCGGCTTCGGCTACACCGAGCCCGACGACGACCTCGCCACCGCGCACGGTCTGAAGCTCTTCCTTGCGAACGGCCCGATCGGCACGTGGCAGGAATAGCCCTGTTGAGGGCTGTGATCGTCCCGCGAAGGCGATAACGTCACGGGTTACGAGTGCGGGCCGAGCCCGCCTCGCGACCACATGACTGCCGGCCGCTCGACACCGCACCGAACGTGCTGCTGATCGCGCTCGCGACCGCTATCTCGCTGATCACGCTTGCTCTGCTGGTCTCCATTCTCCGCACGGCGCGACGAAACGACCCTCGCCCGGCGCCGAGCACTCGCCTCCGTCACGAGCGCCGGCAGGCTCACCCGGCGGCACGGGACGCCCGTGAAGCCATCGCGCTCGTCGGCGACGCGCTGGCGGCGACGCACAACCCCCGCGCGCTCGTCCCGCTGATCCTTGAGGTCGTCACCGAGGCGACCGGCGCACGCGGCGCGCAGATGATGCACGGCGACGTCGAGGTCGGCTGGTTCGGCGAGGCAGGCGGCCGAACGCGCCCGCTGACGCTCGACCTGACGAGCGAGAACTCCGACGCCGACACGAAGCTTCTGCTCTACCCGCCCGCGGGCGGCTTCGACATGGAGACCCAAAAGCTCGCCGAGTGGGTCGCCGCCCAGGCCGGCATCGCGCTCGAGAACGCGCGCCTCCACGAGGAAGTCCGCCGCCAGGCGACCACGGACGAGCTCACGAACCTCGTCAACCGGCGCCGCTTCATCGAGGCTCTCGAGACCGAGCTCGAACGCGCCAGGATGTTCGACTCACCGGTCTCGGTCGTCCTCGCGGACCTCGACGACTTCAAGCGGATCAACGACGAGTACGGCCACCACGGCGGCGATCGGGCGCTGACCTCCTTCGGCGAGCTGCTCCGCTCCCAGGTGCGCGACTTCGACGTCGCGGCCCGGCTGGGCGGCGAGGAGTTCGCGATCCTGCTTCCGCAGACGACGGCGGAGGCAGCCGCGGTCGTGGCGCGCAGGACGCGGGACATGCTGGCCGCATCGCCGATGGCGGTCTCCGAGCACGACACCGTCCGCCTGACTGCGAGCTTCGGTGTTGCGGAGTCGGCTCCCGGGCAGACATCCGACCAGCTCCTGCGCCGAGCCGACGAAGCCCTCTACGCCGCGAAGCGCGCGGGCAAGAACCGCTTCGTCGTCGACGCGACCGCTGAAGTCTCGAGCAAGTCCGTCTGACGCCAACCGGATACTCCTCGGAGTGCGGAGATTCGGTCTCGGCATCCAACTTGCGCTCTTGGTCTCCTGCGGCGTCGCGTCCGGTTATGCCTGGCGCGCGGCGCTGAGTTCCGGGCAGGCGCCCCAGACCCAGTACATCTACGGCGGCAAGCCTTTCGCGCCGTCGTGGTTCTCCTCGCCGCCTCCAGCTCGGGTCATTCCGAACGCGCATGCGCCCGCCAACCGACGCCCGAAGGCGCGTCGAGCCACAAGAGCGGATGCAGCTGCGGCGAGCACCAGCGGCACAAAGAGTGCATCGGCCTCGCGACAGCTCGCATCGGTGACGACCTCACCGCAGGCCGCGAGCAGCTCGCCTTCGCCCGCTTCGCCTACGGCCACGCAGAAGCGGCCTGGTCGTCCGAGGCACCACTCCCCGCCGCATCCGTCAAAGCCTCCGGCTCCTCCACCGAGCCGTCCTCCCTCACCGCCGAGCCCTCCTCCCTCACCGCCGAGCCCGCCGGCTCCGCCGCTGGTCACGCCGCCACCGCCGTCGGTAGCGACCGATCAGACAGACCCTGACAAGGCATTCAAGCCCGGCTGGGGGCATGGCGATCCGAACCACGAACACACGGGGCCGCCCGGGAAGGGGCGGAAATCCGAAGCAACGCCTTCGGTCGCCGCAACGGGAGACGATCAGTCGAAGGGCAAAGGTCGTTCGAAGTAGCCGCTCCGCGGCGGTCTGCGATCTGCCCGGTGTGCGGAGCCAGGTTCGACCCCACGCGCTATCAGGTCGTCGTCGCGGCACTGGGTAACTCGTCTTTCGACCGGATCGAGTGCGCTGAGATCGCCCTCGCCGAACGGCGCAGCGTGCAAGTGGCCCGGCGGCGCCGAGCTAGGCGGCGATCCCTGCGAACTGCGGGATGATCTCGTCGCCGTAGGCGGCGAGCGTCTCTTCCTGGCCGTGCGTCATCAGGTAGATGTTGAACTGGTCGACGCCGACCGACTCGAGCTCCTTCAGCTTCGCGGTGGCCTCCTCGACGTTTCCAAGGACGCAGAAGCGGTCGACGATCTCGTCGGTGACGAACTCACCGTGCTTCGCGCCGACGCGTGAGTGCTCCTTGTAGTCGTAGAACTTGCGCGCCTTGACGTAGTCGGTCAGCTCCTTGGGGATCTCGGAGTCCTCGCCGTAGCGCTCGATCAGGTCCATCACGTGGTTCGAGACCATCGCCGGGAACCAACGTGACTGCTCGCGCGCGTCCGCGACGTCGTCGGAGATGTGGCTCGGCGCGCCGACGATGCACTTCAGCTCGGAAGGATCGCGGCCGGCCTCCTCAGCGGCCCGTCGCGCCGTGTCCATGATCCACTGGATGATCACCGGGTCGGCGAGCTGGATGATGACCCCGTCGGCGACTCGCCCCGCGACGGCGAGCGCGCGCGGGCCGTAGCCGGCTATCCACATCGGAATCTCCGGCAGCTCGTCGCGGACCCAGTTCAGCTGTAGCTCTTTCTCGTTCCACTCGACCTCGCGCCCGTTCATGAGGTCCCTGATCATCCGGCAGCGACGCTCGAACTCGGCGACCTTCACCGGCTGCAAGCCGACGACGCGACGCGAGGAGTCGCCGCGGCCGATCCCCATCACCATCCGGCCGTCGGAGACGTCTTGCATCGTCGCGTACCAGCTCGCCGTGATCGTGGGATCGCGGATGCCGGGGTTCGTGACGAAGTGGCCGAGCTTGATCTTCTCCGTCGCCGCGGCGACGAGCGGAAGGGTCGCGTACGAGTCCTGCCACAGGATGTGTGAGTCGTACGTCCACGAGTACTCGAACCCGTGCTTCTCCGCCTTCTTGGTCAGGTCGACCAACCGCGTGTACGGCGGATCGGGCAGCACGGTGACGCCGAAAGTGAGACGTGCCATGGCCTTCGAGCATACGCCGCGGGGACTCTCGCCGACAACGGCCTTGGATCAGCGCGCAACCAAGAGGGCGTCGCCGTCAGGCGACGGGAAGGGACTCAGTCCCGACGGGGACTGTCCCAGAAAAGGCTCTAGGGGCGCCACCGAATGGGACAGACCCCTGCGGGGTCAGTCCCTGCGAGACTTGGTCGAGTGATCACGCACTTCCTGGCCTTCCTCGGCGTCGCGGCGATCGTGATCGTCACGCCCGGCCAGGACACGGCGCTGACGATCAGGAACACGCTGCTCGGGGGACGGCGCAGCGGGATCCTCACAGCCGTGGGGGTCTCGACCGGCCAGGCGGTCTGGGCCATCGCGACAAGCGTCGGCATTGCGGCGGTGCTGCAAGACTCCGAGCCTGCCTTCGTCGCCGTCAAGGTCGCCGGAGCGCTCTACCTCGTCTACCTCGGCCTGCAGACGCTCGTCCCGGCGCTGCGCCGGGGAGCTGGGAAACCGAAGGCGCCGCCGCGCGGAAGGCCGTTTCGGCAGGGCATCGTCAGCAACCTCGGAAATCCGAAGATGGCCGTGTTCTTCCCGAGCCTGCTCCCTCAGTTCGCGACCCGGCCGTCGTTCGGCGCCCTGCTTCTCCTCGGGCTCGTCTTCTGCTCGATGACGCTCGCCTGGCTGACTGCCTACGCCTTCGCCGTCGCGAAGGCCGGCGACTTTCTGCGCCGCTCGCGGGTCAGGCGGGCTCTCGATGCCGTGACCGGCGCCGTCCTCGTCGTACTCGGTCTACGCCTCGCCGCCGAGCAGCGCTAGCGTCTTTGCGGCCAGTCGGTCGAGCGCCTGGACGCTCAGCTCGAGGTGCTCCTCCTTCGTGTCCTCGAGCTTCGTGTGCGAGAGGCCGCGGAGGCTCTGGACGAACAGCATCACAGTCGGCACGCCTGCGCGCGCGACCTCGGCGGCGTCGTGGAGCGGCCCGCTCGGCAGGCGGTGCGACGAGCCGGCTACCTCGCTGATCGCCTCGTCGGCGAGCTCAATGAGCTGCTCGTCGAAAAGGATCGGCTCGATGTTCCAGATCCGCGC
>Ga0209814_10000234_pt1 | contig 17252 bp, 20 predicted proteins | sample SoiMetdeltSBSDD1_FD_187597 | JGI IMG/M metagenome (GOLD analysis project Ga0209814, IMG submission 187597) | Bulk soil microbial communities from a Populus tree surrounding site in Tennessee, USA - Soil MetaG P. deltoides SBSDD1 (SPAdes) (version 2) | ecosystem: Environmental > Terrestrial >... | reverse complement strand
GCTCTACCCCGACCACGGTGGCCAGAGCGAACGTGGTTCCCTCCTCCACGAGGCGACCGGCTTCGACAAGGACCTTCACTCCGCGAGAGCGCCTTCCACAGAGAAAGGGTAGTCGCCGCGGCCCGCCGGACGCCAGAGCGCCGGCGGGCCGCACGACTGCGTTCCGTGCTCAGTCGAACGCGTACTGCTCGTAGTCTTCGACGTTGTCCTTGGTCACGACCGCCGCAGGAACGACGACCTGCCGCGGGACTTCCGGCGGGACGAGCTCTTCGAAGCCCTCGCCCAGGCCGATGAGGCGGGCCATGTTCACGGCGCTCGCCGCCATGTTCGGGTTGTAGAGGAAGGTGGCGCGGTAGAGGCCGCCCTCCTTGATCTGCTGCATCGCGTCCTGCGACCCGCCGACGCCGGTCAGGAACATCTCGTCGTCGCGACCAGCGTTGCGGATCGCCTGCACGACGCCCTGCGCCATGTCGTCGTCGTGCGTGTACACGGCGTCGATGTCGCTCTGGGCCTGGAGGATGTTCTCCATCACGGTCAGGCCCTTGTCGGGATTGAAGTCACCCGGCTGCGAGGCGACGATCTTGAGGCCACCGTCGGGGCACTTCTGCTTGATCGTGTCCGTGAAGCCCTTCGTCCGGTCCTCCGTGACGGAGATCCCGGCGAGGCCCTGGATCTCCACGACGTTCCCCTGGCACTTCAGCTGGTCGGCGATGTAGGTGGCCGCCAGAACGCCGATCTGGTAGTTGTCGCCGAGGATCGTCGCGGTCGCCGCATCGGGCGCCGTGAAGAGCCGGTCGACGTTGACGACACGGATGCCTGCGCGCTCGGCTTGCTGCGCCACAGGTGTCAGCGCCGCGCCGTCCTGCGGGAGGACGACGAGGACGTCGGGCTTCTGCGAGATCGCCTGCTGGATCTGCTGCGCCTGCGAGTCCGCATCGGCCGCCTGGAGCAGCTCGAAATCGACGTCGTCGTGCTTCTCCGCGGCAGCCTGGGCGTCCTTCGAGATCGCTCCCAGCCAGCCGTGGTCTGTTGGCGGGACGCTCGCGATGATCTTGACCGTCTCGCCGGAACCGCCTCCGGCAGACGTCGTCTCGGTGGCGGTGTCGGTTGTCGTGGCCGCCGAGTCGTCGTCGTCGTCGCCCATGCAGGCAGTCGCGCCCAGCGCGAGCACCAGGGCTGCTCCGACGGAGATGGCGAGTCGCTTGCGCGACATTGCATACCTCCTCGTTCGTTGACTGGTTCGCCCGGCCGTTTCGGGCATCAGTACCGCGCCTCCGGGCGCTGCAGCAGGACGGCACCGAGGACGATCAAGCCCTTCGTCACCTGCTGAATCTCTGTGGACATGTTGAGCTGCGTCATCAGGCTGAAGATCAGCGCGAATGTGAGGACGCCGAGGAACGTGCCGACGATCGAGGCCCGCCCGCCGGCGAGGCTCGTCCCGCCGATCACCACGGCGCCGATCGCGTCGAGCTCGTAGAGGTTTCCGCTCACCGGCGACGCGCTTCCGAGCCGCGCGCAGAGCAGGACGGTGGAGATCCCGGCGAGGAACCCCGAGAGCACGTACACGCTGAAGATGATCCGACGGACCGGGACGCCTGCGATCCGCGCGGCCTCTCGATTGCCGCCCACGGCGATCACGTACCGGCCGTAGCGGGTCCGGTTGAGGACGATCCACCCGAGGATCGCGATCGCCAGGAACACGAAGACCGAGACCGGGATCCCGAAGATGCGGCCGACGCCGAACCACAGCAGCGAGAACGGCCGCGGGTCGCCGAAGGACCCGCCGTTCAGGTCGAGCAGGCTGACGGGCAGCTTGTCGTTCAGCAGCAGCGCCAGCCCCCTGGCTATCGAGAACATCGCCAGCGTCGCGATGAACGGCACGACCCGTCCGTACGCAATGGCGGTCGCGTTGCACGTGCCGAGAAATGTGGCGAAGAGGATCGCGGCGAGGATGAACACGAGGCTGCTCGTGCCGTCGGTCCCGACCATGATCCCGCCGAAGACCCCCGCCGCGGCGACGATCGACCCGACCGAGAGGTCGATCCCGGCCGTGGCGATCACGAACGTCATGCCGATCGCCAGCACGCCGACCACGCTCGACTGGGTCAGCATGTTGCGGATGTTGTCCCAGGTCGGGAACGTGTCCGGCTTCAGGATCGCGCCGGCGATGAAGAGGAGCACGACGACGATCGCGAGCGCGTACTCCTGAAACTCGAGGGCCTTGGCGCGGCCGAGTGCGCCGCGCCACGTCTGGGCAGTGTCCGTCATACGACCTCCTCGACGAGATCGGGGGAATCGGTCGGAGCGACCGCGTGGCGGAGAAGCGCTCGCTCGGTCGCGTCCTTGCCGTCGACCTCCGCGACGATCTCGCCTTCGCGCATCACGAGGACGCGTGTGCAGATGTGTGCCAGCTCTTCGAGCTCCGACGAGACCACGAGCACGCCCAGTCCCGCGGCGGCGAGCTCGCTGATGATCCGGTAGATCTCCGCCTTCGTGGCGACGTCGACCCCGCGCGTCGGCTCGTCCAGGAGCAGTACGCGACACTGGCGGAGGAGCCAACGCGCCAGCACGACCTTCTGCTGGTTACCGCCGGAGAGCAGTCGGACCACGCGGTCCGGGTCGTCCGGCACGGTGTTCAGTGCTCTCAGCTCCTTCCGGGCGGTCTCGCGCTCCTTCCGGATGTCCAGCAGCAGGAGGCGGGAGAAGCGGCCGAGGTCGGCGACCGTGACGTTCTTCGTCTGGCTCCAGTCGAGCACGAGGGCCTGGGACTTGCGATCCTCCGGCGCAAGCCCGAGGCCCCGGCGAATGGCCGCCCGCGGGTGGCCGGCTCTCAGCGGCTTGCCCTCGAGGACGACCTCGCCCTCGTCGAGCGGGTCGAGGCCGTAGATCAGTCGGAGGAGCTCCGTTCGGCCGGAGCCGACGAGGCCGCCGAGCCCGACGACCTCGCCGGCCCTGACCTGCAGGCTCACGCCGCGGACGGCGGGGAGCCGTCTCGCGTCGCGAACCTCGAGCAGGACCCGGTCGGTACCGACTGGGCGGTCCGGGTACAGCTGCTCGACCTTGCGTCCGACCATGAGCTCGACGAGCCGGTCGGTCGGCGTCGTCGCCGGGAGCCCGGTCGCTGCCGTCCGGCCGTCGGCGAGCACCGTCACGCGGTCGCCGATACGGCGGATCTCGTCGAGCCGGTGGGAGATGTAGACGACGCCGACGCCCTCCGCGGTGAGCCGGCGAACGACTTCGAACAGCGTGCTGATCTCGCCTTCGTCGAGGATCGCGGACGGCTCGTCCATGATGAGGAGCCGAACGTTGCCCGAGATTGCGCGGGCGATCGAGACGATCTGCTGTGCGGCAGGACGAAGCTTCCCCACCTTGGCCCGGACGGGGATCGACTCGTGGCCGAGCCTTGCAAGCAGCGCTTCGGACTCCCGGTACATCTTGTCGAGGTCGAGCAGAGGCCAGCGGCGAGGCTCGTGGGCCAGGAAGATGCTCTCGGCGACGCTCAGGTCCGGCACCAGGTCGAGCTCCTGGTAGATCGTCGCGACACCGCGTTTCAGGGACCCGGCCGGGTCTCCTTGCGGAAGCGGTTCGCCGAGGAACAGGATCTCGCCGCTTGTCGGTTCGACGGCGCCGGAGACGCACTTGATGAGCGTCGACTTGCCGGCGCCGTTCGGGCCGAGCAGGCAGTGCACCTCGCCATCGACGACGTCGAGGTCGACGCCCTGAAGCGCCTTGACTCCGGGGAACTCCTTGACGAGGTTCCGGACCTCGAGGACGGCGGTCACTGGACAACCAGCCCGCGGAGATTGTTGTGGGCGATGCGGAGGCCGGCTTCGATCAACTCAGGCGAGCCGCCCCAGACCGGATCCTCGTGCTCGACCGAGAGGACGCCGTCGAACCCGCCCTCGTAAAGGGTGTCGACGTAGCGGGGGAAATCCACATCGCCGAGGCCGGGGATCCGGTACCGCCACCAGCCCATGTCCCATGGATCCTCCTCGCGAGTCGACGTCCGCCCGAAGAACCCGAAGCGGTTGCGCTGAGCCGGGAACGTCTCGGCGTCCTTAGCGTGAGCGTGGGCGACATGGTCGACGTAGGGCCGCAGCGCCTCGACCGGGTCGATCCCGAGCCAAAGGAGGTGCGAAGGGTCGAAGTTCAGATGAAGCCCGAGCGCGAACATCCATTCCCAGAGCTCAGGCGAGTACGCCAGATTGCCCGGGTAGCCGTCCGGGTGCCAGCCCTCCATCACGCAGTTCTCGATCATCAGCCGCACGCCGCGCTCGCCCGCGTAGTCGACGAGCGGCGGAAAGACGCGCTCGGCCTCGCTGAGGTTCTCGGACACGCTGCGACCCGGGTCACGGCCGATGAACGTCCCGACCGGAACGCCGCCCAGCGCGGCCGCTGCATCGATGCACGCGCGCAGGTGCGCGTGGTAGCCCTCGCGCTCCGCAGCGTCGGGCGCGAGGTTGTTGTCGTAGTACGCGAGCGCCGAGAGGACGAGCCCGTGCTCGTCGAGCGCTCGCCGAACACGGTCGGCCTCGGCCTCGTCGAAGGCGTCGGCCTTGACGTGGCTGGCCGTGAAGGGACGGTCGCCCAGGTGAGGCCAGGCGGCGAGCTCCAGCGCCTCGTAGCCGTTGGCTGCCGCCCATGCCGCGATGTCCTCGAGGCTGCGGTCCGGCATGCAGGAGGTCAGGAAGCCGAGCTTCATGTCGCGACCGCCGTCGGCTCGCGACTGCTCTCTACGTCGACCCACCGCTCGTCGCGGGAGGACGTCAGGACGGCGTCCGTGATGTGCGCGGCGCGCAGCCCGTCCGAGAAGGTCGGCATTCCCTCCACGGTCGAGCCGCTGCGGACGCTCTCGTAGAAGTCGGCCACGAAGGCATCGAAACAGTCCGCGTACCCTTGTGGGTGACCGCCGGGAAGGAAGGCGAAGCGGGCGGCGGCCGGCGACAGGGTGACGGGGTCGCGGCGGACGATCGTCAGGGCCTCGCGCCGCCCGGACCAGAGCTCTTCCGGCTGTTCCTGGTCGAAGGCGAGCGCCTCCTCTGCGCCGTCGAGCTCGATCCAGAGCCGGTTCTTCCGACCAGCCGAGACCTGGCTCACGACGACGGACCCGACCGCGCCGCCGTCCGTCTCGAACTGGACGACGGCGGCATCCTCGGTCGTGACACGGCGCGCCTCGCCGCCGTCTCCGCCGGACGCAAACGCGTGGCGCCCCTCCTCGCTGACCCGCTCGGGCACGGCGGTGAGCAAGCGCGCGGAGAGGCGGACGATGCGATGGCCGGAGACGAACTCGGCCAGGTCGCACCAGTGCGAGCCGATGTCGGCGAAGGCGCGCGACGCGCCGCCCAGCTGCTCGTCCACCCGCCAGTTGGAGTCGTCAGGCCGGAGAAGCCAGTCCTGCAGGTAGGTGCCGTGAAGCAGGCGCACCGCGCCGGTCTCCCCGCTCGCGACCCGTTCCCGGGCTTCGCGGACCGTCGGGTAGTACCGGTAGACGAACGGCACCGCTGCGTGAAGCCCTGAGTTCGCCGCGGCCTCGACGAGCTGCTGGGCGCCGGAGACGTCGAGCGCCAGCGGCTTCTCGCAGATCACGTGCTTCCCCGCCGCCAGCGCAGCCTCGGCGAGCGGCAGGTGGAGATGGTTCGGCGTGCAGACGTGCACCACGTCGACGTCCGGATCGCGTACGAGCTCCTCGGCCGAGTCGAAGGCTCGATCCGCGTCGAGCGCCGAGGCTGCGTCCCGTGCGGAATCCGGTGAGGAGGCAGCGACACCCGCCAGGTGGGCTCCCGCGAGAAGCGCCGAGCGAGCGTGGATTCGCCCGATGAACCCGGTTCCCGCGATCGCTGCCCGCAGTGGCATCGGGGTGGAACCTAAACAGGACTTAGTCCAACTGTCAAGCAAAAGCGGTGGCACTTCGTCCAGTGCGTGCTTTACTTTTCTCGGACCGCGTGACGAACTCTTTCCCGACCCAGTCCTCCCCGACCAGTGCCGGTGCGCTCCTGCGCTTGATCCGCGAAGAGGTTGCCGTCACGCGGGCCGACCTGGCCCGAGAGACCGGACTTGCCCGTTCGACCGTCGCCCAGCGCGTCGACGCGCTGCTCGGACAGGGCCTCGTCTACGAAGCCGGCGGCAGCCCCTCGACCGGCGGCCGCCCGGCAACGGTGCTCGCGTTCAATCGCGACGCCGGGGTGGTGCTGGTCGCCGACCTCGGCGCCACGCATGCACGGGTGGCGGTGAGCGATCTCGTCGGCACGCCGCTGGCGGAGCGTGCATCCGACCTGGACATCGGCCTCGGGCCGGAGCCTGCCCTTGCCTGGGTGGCCGAGCGCTTCGCTGAGTTGCTCGACGAGGTCGGGCGGTCGGGCAGCGACGTGCGCGGGATCGGCGTGGGCGTGCCGGGGCCTGTCGAGTTCGACAGCGGCCGGCCGGTCAATCCGCCGATCATGCCGGGCTGGGACGACTTCCCCATCCCCGAGTGGTTCGCCGGCCGCTACAGCGCGCCGGTGCTGGTCGACAACGACGTCAACATCATGGCCCGCGGCGAGCACCGGATGGTCTGGCCGGACACCGAGCACCTGCTCCTGATCAAGGTCGGTACGGGCATCGGCTGCGGCATCGTGGCCGACGGCCACATCCACCGCGGTGCCCGCGGCGCCGCGGGCGACATCGGGCACATCCGGGCAACGAGCAGGGAAGACGTCATCTGCCGCTGCGGGAACATCGGCTGCCTGGAGGCGATCGCAGGCGGCCAGGCGCTCGCGCAGAGACTCGCCGAGACGGGCGAGGACGCGTCCCAGAGCCGAGACGTTCTCCGCCTCGTCCAGAGCGGCCACGGGGGCGCGATCCGGATGGTGCGCGACGCCGGGCGAACCCTCGGCGAGGTGCTGGCCGGAACGGTGAACTTCTTCAACCCCGCGGTGATCGTCATCGGCGGCGACATCGCCGAGGCTCACGCGCAGCTCCTGGCAGGCGTTCGTGAGGGGATCTTCAGCCGCTCGCTGCCACTCGCGACGCGAGACCTCCGCATCGTCCCGTGCCGCCTCGGCGACCGAGCGGGCGTGATCGGCGCGGCGATCATGGTGATCGAGCACGTCCTGTCGCCCGATGCGGTGGACCGCTCGCTCCAACCCGCCGCCTGAGCGAAGGCAGCCGGCCGTCAGTGCGCGAGGTATTCGTACGCGCCGATGTCCGGAGCACCGCGTCGGCGACGTCCGGCCATGTCACGAGCGGGGGCGTGGCTGCGGTTCGCCCTGCCGATCACCCGCCGCGATTGCGCAGTCGGGCGGCCTCGCCGATCGAGGTGCGCGAAGCCGAGCTGATCCGAGCGGGAGCACCTGTGGCCGCGGATGAACACGTTCGAGATCGATCCGCGCGCGCCGAAGCAGACGCGGCCCCAGGTGCGCAGCAGGCCGATGACGTTGTTGACGATCAGGGGCCGCTCGCGGCGTGAGTAGCCCCCGTACCGGTACGCGCGGCTGATTCGCAGTGAGCCCGCATAGCCGTCGATTCGCTTGAACCCGGTCAGGATCGTGTTGTTGACGACCTCGACGAAGCGCGGCAGGCGATCCGAGCCCTTTGCGCCGATGATGAGCCCCATCCGCGCCCGATAGCCGGGGACGCGTGGGTCGGTCCCGACGAACACGTTGTTGGCGATCGAGACGTGGTCGATCGCACCTGTCAGCGACAGCTGGGCGCCGCCGTATTTGTAGACGCCGAAGTGGTTGCGCTCCACGCGCAACCACGTGCCCTTGAACAGCTGGACGAGGTCCTGGTGGCCGCAGCGCACCCGGCCGAGGAGGCGGAAGCGGCAAGGAAGAGCCCGCTCGAAGCGGTTCCGCCTGATCGTCAGGTGCGAGCCGAACCGCCCGTGGATGAAGTCGCAGCCGTAGCAGTCGTGAAACCAGTTGTCCTCGACGGTCACGTGCTGTGTGCGTCGGAAGAGCATGAGGCAGTTCGACCACTCGACCGAGCGATCCCCGCAATGTGTGAACGTGCTGCGGCGGATCCGAACGTACCGCGATGCCCACGCGGTCACTGACGCTGAGAGACGCGTCCCCCGCGCGGTGACGTAGAGGTCGTTCAGGTGGATGTGCTTGGACTCGTTGATCTCGACGACCGCGTGCTGTCTTCGCGGCGAGATCCTCACTCGGGCGAGCGACACGCGCTTCGTGCGGTCGAACAGCATCCGCTCGATCCGCACGCCCGGCCTCCCGATGATTCGGAGCGGGCGCTCGGAGCGCGGGCCGATACGAAGCGCGCGGTAGAAGTTCGGCAGTAGCCGAATCGTGCCGCCGGAGCTCGCGAGCTTCGAGACCGCGGCCCGGAACTGCTTGTCGTTCCGCACGCGGATCGTCTTGCTCGCCGCGGGCTCGGCCGCAGACGCTGCGGCCAGCATCGCGATGGCGAGCAATGCAGGTGCCACCGACCGAGTCGCATTGATCCTGCGCCGTTGGATGTGGCGAGTCTAAGACGCGTAGGGCGACGTCAAGCGTTCTCGGCGATTCCGGCGGCAGAGGGCTAGAAATCCGCTCATGACGGCCCCTCCGCCTCGCGCGGCGCCGCAGACGATCACCGAGGTCGACAACGGCGCATCGTTCACGCTCTCCGCCGGTTCCGGGACAAGCCTGCGACTGTCCGGCCAGTACCTTTGGAGCGAGCCGACTCTCCGCGGCGATGCCGTCGAGCTCGCACGCGTCGACTACTTCCAAGACCCAGGTTTCTCCGAGTGGGCCGTCCTCGCCGTTCGACCCGGGAGGGCGACGGTCGCAGCCCGTGGCAACTCGCAGTGCGCCGACCAGGAGCCATGCCCCGACGGGTCCCTCCGCTTCGAGATCGAGATCACGGTCGAGTGACCTCGGGCTCCCGAGGTGGAGCTAGCCGGTCTCGACCCCGCCTGCGTGCGGTGCGCCGGCTGGGGTCCGCAGGGATCCGACGACGGCGAAGACCACGGCCGTGACCGGCACCGCCAGGTAGGCGCCGGCGATGCCGAAGAGCGACGCGCCCGCGGCGACCGCAAGCAGGATCACGGCGGGGTGAAGATCGACGGTGCGGCTCTGGATGATCGGCTGCAGGAAGTTGCCTTCGATGAACTGGACGGCAATCACGAGGACCAGCGCCGCGAGCCCGAGCTCCCAGCCGCCGTCTGCGAAGGCAACGAGCGCGGCGACCAGCCCCGAGACGAACGCGCCGACGAAGGGAACGAATGCGCCCATGAAGACGAGGACGGCCAGCGCGAACGCGAGAGGAACTCCCAGGATCCAGAGCCCGAGCCCGATCAGCGAGGCATCGATTGCGGCTATGAGCGCGGTCCCGCGGACGAAGCCGCCAAGCACCTCCCATGCCCGCCGCCCTGCCCGGTCGATCGCCGGGCGTGTCCCGGGCGAGAACAACCCCAGGATCCACGCCCACAACCGGGCGCCGTCGCGCAGCACGAAGTAGAGGATCGCGATCGCGAGCACCAGGCCCGTGATCAGGCCGATACCCGCCTGGACGCCCGAGGCCGCGTACCCCGACGCCTGGCGCCACGAATCGCCCAATGACGACCGGAGATCTTCGGTCCTGTCGAAGGACAGGTTGAAGGGCTCGGCTTCGAGCCGATTCGTGATCTCGTCCACGGCCTGGGAGACCGAATCCCTGAGCTCCTCCCACTGGGCGAGAACCGACGTCGTCACGATCGCGATCAACCCGGCGACCAGCGCGAGCCCGGCCAACAGTGCGATTGCGGCGGCCGGGCGCTCGAGCCGCACTCTCCGCAGTCGATCCGCGATCGGTGTGAGGGCCGGCGCGACAGTGAGCGCCACCATCATCGGGAGGACGATCACACGGAGGTACCAGAGCAGCGCGATCACGGCGAACAATGCGGCCCCGACGGCGAGGAGGCGCCAGGACCAGTCCGCGGCTTTCGCGAGGTTGGGTGGAACGGGCGGTACGTTCACCGGCGGATCATGCCCCGACGGCAGCCCTAGGGCTGGTCGGCACGCGCAGGCGCTACGTTCTTCGCGGCAGGCGGCGCTTGATGACAGGCATCCGCTAACCCTGTTCTCCGCGCTCGAGCGCGGAGAGCAGAGTTTCGAGGTCGAACGGGCCGTCGTGTCTCGCGCCGTTCACGTAGAAGGTCGGCGTGCCGTTCACGCCGCTCCGAACTCCGCTCATGAAGTCCTCGCGCACCCGCCCGGCATGGACATGCTCCGCCAGCTCGCGGTCGAATGTCTGAACATCGAGCTCGAGCCGTTGCGCGTAGGCGTGCAGATCCGGCTCGGTTAGGCGGCTCTGGTTCTCGTAGAGGGTGTCGTGCATCTCCCAGAACCGGCCTTGGACGCCTGCAGCCTCGGCGGCCTCGGCAGCCTGTTCGGCGTGTGGGTGCGACGTCGAAATCGGGAAGTTGCGAAACACGAACCTCAGCCTCTCTTCCATTCGCGCCTGGACGTCCTTGATGATCGGGTACGCCGCACCGCAGTACGGACACTCATAGTCGCCATACTCCACCAGCGTCACGGGCGCACTCGACGATCCCTGGATGTGGTCGCGCCGCTCATCGACGGGAACGGTGAGCTCGGCGGTCCACTGGGTCTTGCTCACGACTTGCTCGCGTCCAGACTCTCGAGCGCCCGGAGGATCCCGTCGGCGCCCGGGTTCACTCCGACGGGAGAGACGTAGCTCCACCGTACGATGCCCTCGGCGTCGATCACGTACAGCGCGCGCTCGGTCGTTCCATCCTGGGATCGGTACACCTGGTACGCACGTGCCGTCTCGCCCTTCGGCTCGAAGTCGGCAAGCAGAGGGAAGTGCAGGTTTCGATCCTTCGCGAAGGCCAGATGACACCAGATCCCGTCGACAGAGATGCCGACGAGCTCGGCGTCGAACCTCTGGAACTCGGGAAGCAGCTCCTGGTAGAGGGCCAGCTGATCCGAACAGACAGGGCTCCAGTCCTCGGGATAGAAGGCGAGGATCACGGGCCGCCCCCGAAACTCGCTGAGCGAGACTGCCTGGTCGGGCGTCGAACGGAGCTCGAAGTCAGGCGCCTTGGTGCCGGGCGGCAGCGGCGAAGCAAGCGGGGTCACTGGCAGAGTGCCGCGAGACTACGGTCGCGGCGGCTCGGAATCGCTCTCGTAGTCAGCCGCGCCGCCCCCGAGCCGTTCGCGGATGACGACGTCGTCCTTGCGCCCCTGGAAGTCTTCCTCGGCCGCGTCGCGCTCCGCCCGCGACATGCCGGCCAGCTCCTCTTCTTCCTCCCGCTCGACGGCATCCTTGTTCCACCAGGCCCGGATCCGCTCAAGGAACGTCATACCCTGAGAGGCTAACGGCTTCGCCCCTCACTGGTGGGAGATCCGAGCTAGACCTAGAGTGGGCGGTGATGGATAGCGACAGAGCACGGGAGCTCCTGCGCCGCGAGCGCGAGCGGATCGAGAAGGCGCTAGCCGGCGAGGCCCATGCGCCCGAGACCGACCTGGCCACCCGTGACCAGCATCTGGGTGACCAGGGGAGCGAGCTCCTCGACGACGAGCTAGCGGCCGGGCTGCGGGAACAGCTCGCCGGGGAGCTCGCCGACGTCGAGCGAGCCGAGGAACGCCTGGCGCGCGGAACGTACGGCGTGTCGATCGAAAGCGGCGAGCCGATACCCGACGAGCGGCTCGAAGCGCACCCGACCGCCGAGCGAACCGCCGAGGAGCAAGCCCGACTCGAGCGGTAGTCACGCGCCGCGCGACGCCCCTTTGAGCGGCGCGACCGCGGTCAGTCCGGGTATTCGTCCTTGCGCCAGGCGCGGGGCTCCTCGGGCTCAGGCTTCGGCGTTCGCTGGATCAGGAACGAGCTGTACGGGGCGACGAACGGATCGGGTGCCGACACGGTGTAGGTGTGGTACACGGTGCCGTTCTCGCGCGCGAAGGCGATGAAGCTCGGGTTCTCGCGCATGCCGTCCTCGAGCTTGGCTCCGACCTGTCTCCCCCAGTCCTCGAGCCACTCGGGCGGGTTTTCGAGCGTCTCCTTGACCTCGGGGATCTCCTGCGCCTGCTCGGGCGTGAGGGCGAGCCCGTAGTCGAAGGGAAAGTCCGTGCCATTGGTCGAGACGTAGGGAAACTCCCAACCCATCCGCTCCTTGTATGCGATGAGCCGATCGATCGGTGCACGCGAGAAGCAGATCACCGTCACGTCGCGATGATTCAGATGCACGAGCGTCGCTCCGAGCTCGTCGCCCACCATCGAGCAGCCCGGGCAGGCGCCGAGCTCGTAATCGGGGCCGAACATGATGTTGTAGGCGAGAAGCTGCGAGCGCCCGTCGAAGAGCTCGGCGAGTGACTTCTTCCCTTCCTCGGTGTCGAACTCGTACTCCTTCTCCACCGGCACCCAGGGAAGCTGACGTCGCTGCTCGGTCACCTTCTGGTCGAGCTCGGCCTGCTCGGCCTCGAGCTTCGCAAGCTCATCGCGAGCCGTCTGCCATTCCTCCTGGGTTCCGATCTTGTGCTCGGGCATCGTGCGCCTCCTTCTCCGTTTCGTGACCTCAGCCTAGGCGGCTCGTGGATTCCTCGGCCGCCTCAAGCGATCCGTGGGTTATGACCCCCGCGTCGCGTCGAATTCATCGCTCGACGTTCTGGATGAGATCCGATGCCTTACAGAAAACGAACCTAGCGGTGGGGTGCATCTAAATCTCCGTCTGCGAGAATTCCGGTTGATGAGGCGCCATCTCGCCTGGCCGCTGGCTGTTCCCCTGTCCGTGATTGGAGTGCTCGCAGCGCACTCGCTCTCATATCGGCTGGTCGTGCCTGATGCCCATGCGCGCGAGCACCTGCTGGCGTCGACCGGTCACAGCTACCTCATGTACGCGCCGGCGATCGTCGGCATCTCCCTCGCGCTGATCGCGCTCGGGTTCGGCCACGCGATCGCGCGGGAGCTCCGCGGCGAGTCACCGGCCACGAAGGCGCCGGCCTGGCTCGTCGGCTTCGTGCCGCTGCTGGCGTTCGTCATCCAGGAATACGTCGAGCGGTGTTTGCAGCACGGCTCGATCGAATGGGGCGTCGCGCTCGAGTCGACCTTCATAGTCGGCCTCGCTCTCCAGGTGCCGTTCGCGCTCGTTGCCGGGCTCGCGACGCTCGTCCTGACCCGGGTTGCGCGTGGAGTCGCGGCAATTCTTTCTCGTCGCCCCGCGCCGAGGCTTCGGATCCTCCATCCCCTCGTTCTCCCCGTTTCGTTCGACCTTCCGCGCGCGCCGATGCTCGCGCTCGGGTACGCGGGTCGGGCTCCTCCGCCCCGCTGCTGCTAGCCGCGTAGGGCGCGGCCGCAGAAGGGCGGTCGCCAAGGACGAGGAGGAGAAGAAGGTGCCTGTCGACGGGTACGCCCGCGCGGCGCTGACGGCGCTCGTAGCGATCCTTGCTGCGCTCGCCGTGGTGCCTGCCGCGGGGGCCCACGCACAACTGATCTCGACGACCCCGGCGAACGACGCCGTGGTCGACGCTGCTCCTGCCGCAGTGAGCCTGCGCTTCAGCGAGCCCGTCGAGGCGGCCCTCGGAGCGGTCCGGGTCTACGACGCGCGGGCGACGCGGGTCGATGGCGGAGCTGTGGATCGGCCGTCCTCGCGTGAGGTGCGTGCCAGCATCGACCGTCGACTCGGCCGGGGCACGTACACGGTGACCTGGCGCGTGGTCTCGGCCGACGGCCATCCAGTCGCAGGCGCTTTCGTCTTTCACGTCGATGAGCCGGGGGCGAACCCGTCCGGCGTCGCAGCCCAGGTACTCGAGGGCGGCACGCCGAGCTCGGTGACGCTGCTCTTCTCCATCGTGCGGGCGTTCGACTTCCTTCTGCTCCTGTTCGTTGGCGGTGGGACGCTGATGTTGGTCGTCGGGCTTGCCGCCGCGCCGGCCCTGGCGCGGCGGAGATTGGCTCTGCTCCTTGCCGGAGCTGCTGTCTCGCTGGCTGTGGTCGCCCTCGCCGGGATCGTCTTTCAGGGGGCGGCGGCGGGCGGCTTCGGGCTCGGCGAGGCGCTGAATTGGGACGTCGTCTCCGCCGTCCTCGATACGCGCTTCGGCGAGGTCTGGGCGGCCCAGGCGGTCCTCGCGCTCATCGCCGCAGCCCTGCTCTTCGCCGGCGAGCGGCTCCAACGGCTCTCCTGGCTCCCGCTTGTCCCGGCCGGCCTCCTGCTTCTGGCGCCCTCGGCCTCGGGTCACGCAAGCGTCTCCGGCGGGCTCGCGCTCATGGTGGACGTCGCTCATGTGGTGGCGGCTGCGGTCTGGGTCGGCGGACTTGCCGCCCTGTTCTTGGCGCTCGTCTGGGCAGGCTCGCGACGCTGGGAGCTCGCCACGACCGCGGTGCCGCGCTTCTCGCTGCTCGCCGTCGGCGCCGTGTCGGTACTGCTGGTCAGCGGCACGACCAGCGGCTACCTGGAGGTGCGGGCACTGCGCGGGCTCTGGGAGACGACCTACGGCCAACTCCTGCTCGTCAAGATCGCGCTCGTCCTGCCGCTCCTCGCGCTCGGCCTCTACAACAACCGCCGCGCCGTCCCCCGGCTTCGAGCCGGCCTCGCCTCGGTAGCGGAACGCACGCGCTTCCTTCGCACCGCCGGCGTCGAGCTGGCCCTGATGGTCGCGATCGTCAGCGTCACCGCCGTCCTCGTCTCCGAGCCGCCGGCACGCGCCGAGGTCGCTCCTCGGGGGCCGTACGCAACAACCGCTCCGCTCGGCGAGTTGGAGCTGAACCTGGTCGTCGACCCGGCCGCAGCCGGGAGCAACCAGATCCATCTCTATCTGACGGATCGCTCAGGACAGCCGACGAACGTCGACGAGGCGACGGTCGCGGCGACGCTTGCAAGCCGCGGGATCGGCCCACTGCGCCTCACCGCACATCGCGCCGGCCCCGGCCACTTCGTCGTTCACGGCGCCCAGCTCGCCCTCGCCGGCGACTGGCAACTCCGCGTCGAGACCCGCCGGGGCGAGTTCGACGCGGCCAACACAACCGTCTCCGTACCAATCAGAAAGGACAGTCACTGACATGAAGAAGGCCATGACCCTGCTCGCAATAGCGGGCGCGCTTGTCGGCGTGCCGGCCGCGAGCGCACATGTGACCGTGAACCCGAACGAGGTCGCAGCGGACAGCTTCTCCCGCTTCGCGATCCGTGTACCGAACGAGCGCCCGAACGGCGACACGACGAAGATCGTCGTCCGTCTGCCGAAGGGCCTGTTCTTCGTCAGCTTCCAGCCGAAGCCGGGCTGGAAGCGGACGGTGAAAATGGAGAAGCTCGACCCGCCCGTCGAGCTCTTCGGCGAGATGCAGACCGAGCGCGTCGCAACGGTCACCTGGGAAGGCGGGAAGATCGCCCCAGGCGAGTTCGACGAGTTCGGCATGAGCGCGAAGGTGCCGGACGCGCCCGGTCAGACGCTCGCCTTCCCCGCCAATCAGACGTACTCCAACCGTGACGTCGTCCGCTGGATCGGCGCGCCCGACTCGGACACGCCCGCGTCACGGGTCACGCTCGGCCCGAAGGAGGCAGATGAGGGCACAGCCACGACCGCGGAGCCCGCATCCGCGACGACGGCATCGACCGCGTCCGATGACGACGACGGCTCGACCACGGAGAAACTCGCGCTCGGCTTCGGGATAGCCGGCCTCATCGCGGGCCTGGCCGCGCTCGCTCTGACGCTCTTCCGGAGGCCAGGGGCGGCGTGAACCTGCGCGTTCTCACCGCCGGACTCCTCACTGCGCTTGTCACCTGCCCGGCTGCTGCCGGGCACGGCGGCAGCGCAGCACGTGGGTACAGCTCACGTGTCACTGCAGTCCAGCCACGGCTCGCGGGTCTCTCCGTCGAAGTTCTCGACGGCGACGATCAGCTCAGGCTCCGCAACGGGTCCGGGCGAGATGTCGTGATCGAGGGCTACGACGACGAGCCCTACCTGCGGTTCGCCGCCGACGGCGGCGTCTTCCGCAATGCCAACTCACCTGCCACGTACTTGAACGAAGATCGCTACGGCGCTGTCGCCGTCCCCGCCTCGGCCTCGAAGAACGCCGAGCCGCGCTGGGAGCGCGTCACGGGCGACAACAGCTACGCCTGGCACGACCACCGCATCCACTGGATGAGCAGGATCGACCCGCCGAAAGTTCGCGCGGCGAAGGACAGACCGCACCGCGTCTTTAACTGGACCGTTCCAGCCACGGCGGGCAACATGCCGATCGCGATCAAGGGAAGCCTGGACTACACGCCGCCGCCGAAAAGCAGCTTCAACGCAATCTTGATCGCCCCGCTCGTCGGGGTCGCGCTGGGCGGTGTGTTCGTCTGGTGGGCAAGAAGGCGCCGAAGTACGCGACCCTAGACGCGGGGCTCCATTCGAGACCGGCTATGAATCGGTCGCGGTTCCGCGTCCTTCGGCGACGCGGACCCGCTCGGCGAGCGCTTCGAGAAGCACCCACGCCATCTCGGGATGGCTCTCGACGAGCGGACGAAAGCTCCACACAGGCAACTGGTAGCCGTGCACCTGCGTTTCGGCTTTCACGGTTGCGCTGCGCGCAGACTTGTCGATCAGCGCCATCTCGCCGAAGGCGTCGCCGGGGCCGAGCTTTCCGACCGTCTGGCCGTGGACGATCACGGCCACCTCACCCGCCTCGATGACGATGAACGTCTTGCCGGCCTCGCCCTCCTCGGCGATCAGGTCGCCGGGCGCGTACGTCCGCTCCATGAACTCGCCCGCGAGGCGCTCGAGGAAACGGTCGTCGGCGTCGGCAAAGAGGGGGACTCCGCGCAGCAGGTCGAGACTCGGGTCGGCCACGCAGCGATCCTATCCAGTTACCTCGGCGCGAAGCGCGGGTCGAGAGTTCGACTGCGATGTGCGATAGTCCCGCGCCATGTGCTGTCTGGTCCTGACGGCGGGGTTCCTCGGTCCGCGCGTTGCGCTCCTCGTCTGGTGGATCTTCGGTGAGCGCGTCGAGCTCGCGTTCGACACGTGGGTCTGGCCGCTACTCGGCGTGATCTTCCTCCCGTGGACGACCCTCGGATACCTGCTCGTCTGGTCGCCCATCGTCGGTGTCGACGGCGGTGAGTGGATCGTCGTGGGGCTCGGGTTCCTGGCCGATGTGCTGACCTACTCGAGCCGGTTGGCGACATCCCGCTACCAGTCGTCGCGCGCGTACTAGCTCGCGGACTCGTCGAACTGCGCCTTGGCGGCGCCGGACACGACACCACCAACGGCCCAGAAGTAGATTTTGTCCCCGCCGCCGAGCCGAGGAGGGACCATGGCCAAGCCGTTCAAGGGCACGATCAACCTCGACCTTCGGGATTGGAC
>Ga0209814_10000232_pt1 | contig 17327 bp, 16 predicted proteins | sample SoiMetdeltSBSDD1_FD_187597 | JGI IMG/M metagenome (GOLD analysis project Ga0209814, IMG submission 187597) | Bulk soil microbial communities from a Populus tree surrounding site in Tennessee, USA - Soil MetaG P. deltoides SBSDD1 (SPAdes) (version 2) | ecosystem: Environmental > Terrestrial >... | reverse complement strand
CAAGCCGCTCCCACTCCTCATCGGTGAGCTCGAATCGCCGGTTCATGCCCGGCTTCTACCGCATCACCTGCGCCCCACCCAAACCCATCCACCGATCCACGAAACACGGCCTAGGGCTCGCGAAGCGCGACGGATTGCCAAAGAGGAGCTTCGCACCATGATCATGACTGCCGCATAGCAGGAGCAGGACCGGAGTGTTGGACAGGCTGTTACCGTGGAGGAGGCCGCCGAGCGGCTGGGCACGTCGACGCGGTTCGTGCGCAGACTGATCTTCGAGCGCCGGATCGCCTTCGTGAAGGTGGGCCGTCATGTGCGGATCGCCAGCACCGACCTGGACGCCTACATCAGGGCCGGCCGGGTAGAGGTCGGTGCGATTCCTCTCCTGGCCCGTCGTCGGGGTGCATGACGGTGGCGCATGTGGAGCGACGGGTACGCAACGGCCGAGTGACCTACCGGGCTCGCTACCGCGATCCTGCCGGTAGGGAGCATGGGCGGGTGTTCGCTCGCAAGGTAGATGCTCAGCGGTTCCTGACCGAAATGGAGAACGCCAAGCTCCGAGGAACATGGACGAATCCAGTGTTGGGGCGGGTGCTACTTGCTGAGTGGTTCGTGGAGTGGCGACGGACGACAGCGAGCTTGCGGCCGAACACGGAGGCACGGGACGAGCGACTGTGCCGGCTGCACCTGCTCCCCTGCTTCGGTGCGATGCCGCTGGCCAGGATCGGGCAGCGAGAGGTTCGCACCTGGGTGGCCGAGCTGACCGACAAGGGGTTAGCGGCATCCACGGTGCAGCGCGCCTACCAGCTCCTCAGCAAGGTCATGGCCGCAGCAGTGGACGCCGGCATGATCCCGCAGACACCCTGCCGGCGGGTGCCCCTGCCGAAGATCGAGCGGCAGGAGATGCGGTTCCTCTCCCCCGCCGAGGTCTGGAAGCTGGCCGACGCGATCCGGCCCGACTACCGAGCGCTGGTCCTACTCGGCGCCTTCGGCGGGCTGCGCATCGGCGAGATGGCTGGGCTGCGCCGGGGCCGAGTCGACCTGGACCGTGGCACGGTCCAGGTGATCGAGGTCATCACCGAGCCGAAGGGCCGGCTCCACATGGGGCCGCCCAAGACCAGCGCTGGCCGTCGGATGGTCGGCCTGCCGCGGTTCGTGGTCGAGGCCCTGGCCGAGCGGATGGCGGCGCCGGGCGCACCCGAGGACTTCGTGTTCGTCGGCCCGCACGGCGGCGCGCTGCGAGTGACGCTGTTCCGGCAGCGCTTTTGGCGGCCGGCGGTCAGGGCGGCCGGGCTGGATGGGCTGCGCATCCATGACCTGCGGCATACGGCGGTGGCGCTGTGGATTGCGGCCGGGGCGAATCCGAAGGAGGTCGCGGCCCGGGCCGGTCATGCCTCGGTGAGCTTTACTCTTGATCGCTACGGGCAATTGCTCCCGGAGGCGGACCGCTCGCTGCGCGATCGGCTGGACGCGATGTGGTCGGCCAGAGGGGGCGGACGGTGAGCGCCTGCGGCCCCAGCGCGGCCCCGGGGGGTCACCGGGCGGTTGCATAGAACCGTCAGGACGCCAAGACGACACGTTGGCCTGCTGGTTTGGTTGGTGGGCGTGACAGGGCTTGAACCTGTGACCTCGTCGTTGTAAGCGACGCGCTCTGGCCAGCTGAGCTACACGCCCGAGTGGGGTGTTGTTGCTGGTGGGACCCTGGGTCTCTGCGTCCGGGTCGGCGAAGCGATGTCTCTGGGGCCTCCTCAACCGGAACTGCGTAGGAGCTCATCATCCGGAGTGCGGTTCGCAGGCCATCCGGTGACCTGCGGCACGGCGGCATGGTAGTGGCCTGGATCGCGATTGTCTCACCGCGCCCGGCGGCATGTGGTCGAGGTCCCGATCGACACCTGCCGTTCGCCCCTACCTGCGCGACCGTCTGGGGCATTTACTGAATCTGGAGACGTGGGCCAGGTGTCACCCAGGCTCGGAGGACGGTGAGGAGGCATGACCATGGCGGTCACCGGGATCGACGCGCTCGAGCTGGAGGCCAGGGTCGGCGGGATCCCGAACCGCTGGCCCGCCGTCGGCCTGGCCGTGGGCGTGGTCCGCGACCGACGCCTGGAATTCTTCGCCGGCCACGGACTGGCCGAGGGCGCCACGAGCTCGCCCGTCACCCAGGACACGGTGTTTCGGATCGCGTCGGTCACCAAGACCTTCACCGCGATCGCGGTGCTGCAGCTGTGGGAGCAGGGGCTGGTCGACCTGGACGCCCCGGCCAACGACTACCTGCGCGCCTACCAGCTGGTCCCCGCCAAGGCCGGCTTCCGGCCCGCGACCGTGCGCCAGCTGCTGACCCACACCGCCGGGGTCCGGGAGGTCCTGCACCTCTCCGGCCTGCTCAGGATGCGAGACCTGGGCGAGACCGTGCCGCCGGGACGGCCGGTGCCGTGCCTGGCCGAGTACTACCGCGGCGGCCTCCGCGTCGACGCCGAGCCGGGCACCAGGTTCGCCTACACCAACCACGGGTTCGCCACCCTTGGCCAGCTCGTCGAGGACGTGACCGGCATGCCCCTGGACCACTACCTACGCGAGCGCATCTTCAAGCCGCTTGGCATGGCCGACACCGACCTGATCCGGCCCGAGCGGGTCAGGTCGCGCCTGGCCACCGGCTACGAGCTGCGCTCCGGCGGCGCCGAGCCGGTCGGCGACTACGAGGTGGTCACGGTGGGCGGCGGCGCCGCCTGGTCCACCCCCAGGGACATGGCCCGGTTCCTGACGGCGCTGCTCGGCGGCGGCGCCGGCGAGCACGGCGCCATCCTCGAGCCCCAGACCGTCGCCACCATGTTCGCGGCCCACTACCAGCCCGATCCCCGGATCCCAGGGTTCGGGCTGGGGTTCTTCCGGGCCAACCTGGGCGGTCATCTCGTGGTCGAGCACGACGGGATCCTCCCTGGCTTCGACGCCCAGCTCATGCTGGCGCCCGATGACGGGGTCGGGGCGCTGGCCTTCGCCAACGGGGCCAGGCGCGGCATGCACTGGTTGGCGCCCGAGGTCGGGGGCCTGCTGCGGCGGCTGCTCGGCGTCCCCGACGACGCGGTCCGCGCCGATGTCCCCCATCACACCGAGCTCTGGGGCGACCTGTGCGGCTGGTACCGCTTCTCCGCCCATCCGACCAACCCGGCACGGTTCACCATCGGTCCGGGGGCCCAGGTCGTGGTCCGGCGTGGCCGGCTCATGGTCCGAGCCCTGAGCCCGATCCCCGCGCTGGCCAGGGGCTTTCTCCTGCACCCCGACGACGTGCAGGACCGGGACGCCTTCCGGGTCGAGCTCCCCTGGTTCGGGATCGGCACGGGCCGCGTCGTCTTCAGCCGAGACCCGGGAGGGAGCGTCGCCGCATTCCACCTCGAGTTCGCCCCGCTGTCGTTCGAGAAGCCGCGCAGCACCCGAGAGAGGGAGGCACAGCGATGAGCGTCACGACCAGCACGCCGACGACGACCATGCCGATTCGAGATGTGTCCCTCTTTGTCGAGGTCGTCGGGCGCGGCGACCCGCTGGTGCTCATGCACGGCGGCCCAGGGGCAGATCACTGCACGCTGCTGCCGTTCCGGCGTCTCTCGGACCGGTTCACCCTGATCTTCTACGACCACCGCTGCAACGGGCGTTCCCAGGGCGCCGCCGTCTCGTCGATGACCTGGGAGAACCTGACGGCGGACGCCGAGGCGCTGCGCCAGCGGCTGGGGTTCGAGCGGTGGGCCGTGCTCGGCCACTCGTTCGGCGGCCACGTGGCGCTCGAGTACGCGCTGCGGTATCCGGCCAGCCTGTCGCACCTGGTGCTGCTCGACACCGGCGGCGACAGTCGTTGGTCGCAGGAGCACGGGCCGCAGCTCCTGGCCAGGCGGGGCTATGGCCCGCGGACCGTCGAGCTGGCCCGGCGCTTCTTCAACGGGCAGATCGCGCCCAACGAGATGATGCCGGCCCTGCTGCGGTTCGGCCGCGCCTACTACCACGACCCCAACCTCGTGCTGCTGGCGCGTGAGATGCTCCGCGGCGGGTGGCGCACCAGGACCCGGCCCGAGGCGCTCATCTTCGCCGGTCGCCAGCTGTTCAAGGGCTGGACGGTCATGGACCGGCTCGACCAGATCACGGTGCCCACCCTGGTGCTGGCGGGACGCGACGACTTCCTGTTCCCGCCAGAGCACCAGCGCCAGCTGGCGGCCGGGATCCCCGGGGCGCGCCTCCAGATCATCGAACGCGCCGGCCACAATGCGCACTCCGAGCAGCCGGCCGAAGTCCTCAAGGCCGTCACCGACTTCATCTCCGCCGGTCGGTCGGACATGGCGCGTGAACGCCGTCCGTAGCGGGCATCCGCCCGATCCGCGCCGACCGGAGCCCAAAGAGAACCCGGTCTGCGCCGGCGCCCAATCCTGGGACACCAGCCCAAAGCAGGTCGTCGCCTCGCCGATGGCCGCCGAGCTCTACAACGTCCGCGCCGCCACCCATCGGGCCTGCGACCGGGTCGTGTTCGACCTCAACGGGCTCGGCCGGGTCGGCTACCTGGTCCGCTATGTCCCGACGGTCCATGCCGACCCTCGGACCGGCCGATCCCCGTGGCCGGCGCCGCCACCCTCCAGGTGACGATCCAGGCGCCGGACCTCCGCGAGTCCGGCCACCAGGCCTGGCGTACGCCCTGGCAGCTGGGACAGCGGCTGGCTGGCGGCGGGACCACGCTGCGGGAAGTGCGGTTCGCCGGCACCTTCGAACACGTCACCACCTTCGCGGTCGGCGTGCGCACCGTCCGAGGCCGAGCTGCTCCTCGCGGCTGTCGCCCGAGGGTGCCGACACCCCGGACCGAGGCGCAGGCCACGCTCGGCCAGGCCGAGCTGGCCCGGCTCGACGGACGGAACAGCAATCGGCCGGAATGCGTTGAAACTCCGGTATTCCAGTTCCGCGGACAAGGACGACGATGGCTCAATGTGTCACCTGCGGGAGCGAGCTGCATCCCGAACGGGCCGAGAAATATGACTACTGCACCAGGCGCGAATGCCGGGAGAAGAACGCCCGGCCGCTGACGATCGCGGCGGTCGGCGTGAACAAGGCCGCCGACCAATATCTCGTGCTGAATGAGCGGGCCGAGAAGGACCTGGCCGCCGGCAGATATCAGGACCAGCGGAAATCCTCATCGGTCACGGACGGGCCCCTGCGCGAGGGCGCTCGGGCACCTTCGGCCGGCACCAGGCCCGCCCGCCGGACGCCCACCCGGCAACCACGGCGACGCTCCTGGACCAAGGCGCAGGAGGACCTCGCGCTCATCTACAACGCGGATGGCATGCGACCGGACGAGATCGCCGACCGGCTCGGGGTGAGCCGGCACACGGTCACGCAGATGATCCTGTCGAGGAAGGACCGAGCGAGGCTCTAGGGAGCCGGCTGGCCGCCGCGACCCGACCCAGGGCCGAACTGGTTTAGGATCGACCGGAAATGAACCGACGCAGCTTCCCGGACGGGTTCGTGTGGGGGACGGCCACCGCCGCCCACCAGGTCGAGGGGGGCAACTGGAACAACGACTGGTGGGCCTGGGAGCACACCCCCGGGTCGGGCTGTGCCGAGCCCAGCGGGGACGCCTGCGACCACTGGCACCGCTGGCCCCAGGATCTCCACCTGCTGGCCGACCTGGGCTTCGGCAGCTACCGGTTCTCGCTGGAGTGGAGCCGCATCGAGCCCGAGGAGGGCGAGGTCTCCACCGTCGCCCTCGACCACTACCTGGCCATGTGCGCCGGCTGCCGCGAGCTCGGCATCGAGCCGGTGGTCACCTTCCACCACTTCACCACCCCCCGTTGGGTGGCCGCGGCCGGCGGCTGGGCCGAGCCGGCCACCGCCGACCGCTTCGCCCGCTTCTGCGGGCGGGCGGCCGCCCACCTGGGCGACGCCATGGCCCGGGCCTGCACCCTCAACGAGCCCAACGTGGTCGCGACCGCCGGCTACCTGGACGGCCGGTTCCCGCCCGGGGAGCGCGACGCGAGCCGGCGCCGCCGGGTCAACCAGGTCTTCGTCGACGCCCACGCCAAGGCCACGGCGGCGATCAAGGAGGCCGTCGAGGTGCCGGTCGGCCTCACGCTGGCCATGTCCGACGACCAGGCCGTGGGGGGTGGGGAGGATGCGCTGGCCGCTCACAGAAGCGGCTGGGAGGACGCCTACCTCGAGGCGGCCCGTGGCGACGACTTCATCGGGGTGCAGACCTACACCCGCCACCGCTTCGGGCCCGAGGGGATGCTGGACCCCGAGCCCGGGGTGCCCCTGACCGCCATGGGCTATGAGCTGTGGCCGCAGGCGCTGGGGGCGACCATCCGCCGGGCCGCCGCCGTCACCGGCGCCCCGGTGCTGGTCACCGAGAACGGCATCGCCACCGACGACGACACCCAGCGCATCGCCTTCGTCCGCGGGGCGCTGGAGAGCGTGCTGGACTGTCTGGCCGAGGGGCTGGACGTGCGCGGCTACACCTACTGGAGCCTGCTCGACAACTTCGAGTGGGCCCACGGCTACCGGCCCAGGTTCGGCCTGGTCGCGGTCGACCGGACCACCCAGGCCCGCGCCCCCAAGCCGAGCGCCGCCTGGCTCGGCCGGATCGCCCGGACGAACGCGCTCGACTAGCGGACCACGCCACCCGCCCGTCGGGCTGGGGCTGGTCGGTGTCGCCGGCCGCGAAGGGGACGGACGTGATAGACCGCCCCTTTGGGGTTGACAGTGCAAACCCACCCTGGGAGCGTTCGAACCCGGTGCCAGTCGCTTGGGGAGGACGAGATGAGGTCCTGGCTTCGTCGTGCCGTGCCCATCCTGCTCGGAGCCGTCCTGCTGGCGCTGCCGTCGGCCGCCTCGGCGCAAGGGGGAGGCGGCGCCGACGCCCGCCACAGCCTGCGGGCGCCGCTCACCGGGGAGAGCTTCTACTTCGTGATGGCCGACCGGTTCGAGAACGGCCGCACCGACAACGACCTCGGCGGGCTGCCCGCCGACCGCCTCCAGTCGGGGTTCGACCCCACCACCAAGGGCTTCTACCACGGCGGCGACCTGGCCGGGATCCGGCAGCGCCTGGCCTACGTCCGCGGGCTGGGCACGACCGCGATCTGGCTGACCCCGAGCTTCAAGAACAAGGCGGTGCAGCTGGAGGACGGCCCGTCGGCCGGCTACCACGGCTACTGGATCACCGACTTCACCCAGATCGACCCCCACCTGGGCACCAACGCCGAGCTGGCCGCGCTGGTCGCTGAGGCCCACGCCATGGGGATGAAGGTCTTCTTCGACATCATCACCAACCACACCGCCGACGTGATCGACTACCGCGAGGGCCACCGCCCGCCGTATGTCTCCAAGGACCAGGAGCCCTACCGCACCGCCTCGGGCACGCCCTTCGACGACCGCGACCACGCCGGCACGGGCAGTTTCCCGCCGCTGGACCCCGAGGCGAGCTTCCCGTACACGCCCTTCAACCCACCCGACGCCCCGGTGAAGGTGCCGGCCTGGCTCAACGACGTGACCCTGTACCACAACCGCGGCAACACCACCTTCGTCGGCGAGAACTCCCTGTACGGCGACTTCTTCGGCCTGGACGACCTGTTCACCGAGCACCCCCGGGTCGTCAAGGGGATGGTCGACATCTACGAGGCCTGGATCCGCGACTTCGGCATCGACGGCTTCCGCATCGACACCATGAAGCACGTCAACGACGAGTTCTGGCAGCGGTTCGGGCCCGAGGTGCTGGCCTACGCCCGCCAGCACGGCAAGCGCCAGTTCTTCATGTTCGGCGAGGTGTTCGACACCACCAAGGCGTTCACCTCGCACTTCCCCACCCACGACCGGGTGCAGGCGGTGCTCGACTTCCCCTTCCAGCAGGCCGCCCAGAACTTCGCGGCCAGCTCCCACCCGACCGACGAGCTGCGCGACTTCTTCGCCGGCGACGACTGGTACACCGACGCCGACTCCAACGTCTACCAGCTGCCCACCTTCCTCGGGAACCACGACATGGGGCGGATCGGCCGCTTCGTCACGGTGGCCAACCCCGGCGCCGGCGACGCCGAGCTGCTGGCCCGCGACCGGCTGGCCCACGAGCTGATGTACCTCTCGCGCGGCAACCCGGTCGTCTACTACGGCGACGAGCAGGGCTTCACCGGCGACGGCGGCGACCAGGACGCCCGCCAGGACATGTTCCCCAGCCGGGTCGCCTCCTACAACGACGACGACCTGATCGGCACCGACGCGACCACCGCCGGCGACAACTTCGACCCCGACCACCCGCTGTACCAGTCGATCCGCGACCTGGCGGCCCTCACCCACCGCCACCCCGCCCTGCGCGACGGCGCCCAGCAGCATCGCTGGTCCTCCGGCTCACCCGGCATCTACGCCTTCTCCCGCCTGGACCGCCGCGAGCAGCACGAGTACGTGGTCGCGGTCAACAACGCCGAGCAGGCCAGGACCGCGGCCGTGCCCACCTGGATGGCCGACACGGACTTCCGGCTCGTCTACGGCGCCGGGCCCGAGCGGCTGCGCAGCGACGCCGACCAGCGGCTCGGGCTGACCGTGGGGCCGCTGTCGGCGGTCGTCTACCGGGCGGCCGAGCCGCTGGAGCGCAGCCGCAGCGCCCCCGCCGTCACCCTGGCCGACCCGGGCGCGCTGCGCGACCGGGCCGAGGTCCGGGCCCAGGTCGCTGGCGACGGGTTCGCCGAGGTGACCTTCCTGGCCCGGGCCGGCGCCGGCGGCTGGCGGCCGATCGGCAGCGACGACAACGCCCCCTACCGCGTCTTCCACGACGTGGCCGACCTCGACCCGGGCACGCGGGTGCAGTACCGGGCCGTGGTGCTCGACAACGCCGGCCACAGCCGGGCCAGCGCCGTCCGCGCCGGCACCGTGGCGCCCCCGGCGATCGAGCTGGAGGCCCCGACCGACGGCGGCCGCGTCCGCGGCCGGGTCGAGGTGCGGGCGGTGGCCACCCCCGACCACCCCGACGACGCCGTGACCTTCGAGCGCCAGGTCGGCGACGGGCCGTGGACCGCGATCGGCACCGACACCTCCTCGCCGGTCTACACCGCCTTCGACGACACCACCGGGCTGGCCGACGGCAGCGTGGTCCGCTACCGGGCCGTGCTCACCTACGCGCCCGGCCGCTCGGTGACCAGCGCCGCCCGCAGCGTCACCGTGGTCACCGAGCCGGTGACGACCGCGGTGGTCCACTACCGCCGCCCGGCCGGCGACTTCGACAGCTGGGGCCTGCACCTGTGGGGCGACGCGATCGCCGACGGCGTGGCCACCGCCTGGGAGGCGCCCCGCCAGCGCGACGGGGTAGACGGCTTCGGGGCCGTCTACCAGATCCCGCTCAAGGACGACACCAAGGCGGTCAACTTCATCATGCACCAGCCGAGCGGCGACACCGTCCCCGACACCCGCGAGCCCGGCGGCGACCGCAGCTTCGTCCCCCTCGAGCACCCGGAGATCTGGCTGGTCCAGGGCGACCCGACGGTCTACTTCAGCCCGCCGCCGGCCTGAGCCGGCCCGCCCCGCCGGGGTGGCGCTAGGCTGAGCGGCGCGACCGACGGGAGGAGCAGGCATGGAGCAGCGGACACTCGGCGGCCAGGGGCTGGTGGTCTCGGCACTCGGGCTGGGGTGCATGGGGATGAGCCAGTCGTACGGGCCCGGGGACGACCAGGAGTCGGTGGCCACCATCCACCGGGCCCTCGACCTCGGCATGACGTTCCTGGACACCGCGGACATCTATGGGCCGTTCACCAACGAGCGCCTGGTCGGCAAGGCGATCGCCGGGCGGCGCGACGAGGTCGTGCTGGCGACCAAGTTCGGCAACCAGCGCCTGGCCGACGGCAGCCGGGTGGTCAACGGGGACCCGGACTACGTCCGGCAGGCCTGCGACGCGTCGCTGGAGCGGCTCGGGGTCGACCACATCGACCTCTACTACCAGCACCGGGTGGACCGGTCGGTGCCGGCCGAGGAGACCTGGGGGGCGATGGCCGAGCTGGTCCAGGCCGGCAAGGTCCGGTACCTGGGCATCTCGGAGGCGGCCTCGGCCACGGTGCGACGGGCCCATGCGGTGCACCCGATCAGCGCCGGCCAGTACGAGTGGTCGCTGTTCACCCGCGACCTGGAGGACGAGCTGCTGCCCACCCTGCGCGAGCTGGGGATCGGGCTGGTCGCCTACAGCCCGCTGGGCCGGGGGTTCCTGTCGGGCCGGATCACCAGCCCCGACGACTTCGGCGAGGGCGACTTCCGGCGCGACCACCCGCGGTTCAGCGGCGAGAACTTCGCCCGCAACCTGGAGCTGGTCGGGCGGGTGCGGGAGCTGGCGGCCAGCAAGGGCGCCACCCCGAGCCAGCTGGCGATCGCCTGGGTGCTGGCCCAGGGCGACGACGTCGTGCCCATCCCGGGGACCAAGCGGCGCAGCTACCTGGAGGAGGACCTCGGCGCCCTGGAGGTCGAGCTGACCCCCGAGGACCTGGCCGCGATCGAGGAGGTCACCCCCCGCGGGTCGGTGGCCGGCGCGCGCTACAACCCCGAGATGATGGCCAACGTCAACGCGTGACGGCCGCGATCAGGCCGGCGCCTGGCCGGCGGGCCCGGGGTGCGCGCCCGCGGCGCTTGGCGCAGAATGGCGGCGCAAGCGCGACGTGCGAGGAGCCACGATGCCAGGCACCGAGACCCGCCCGATCGAGTCCGACGCCGACACCGGCGAGGACGACGGCTACGCCCACTACGCCCGCAAGGACGAGATCACCCGGGCGGCCGTGCTCGGCGGCAGCATCACCGCCCTGTGCGGCCACCGCTTCTCCCCGGTGCGGGACCCGCAGCGGTTCCCGATCTGCCCGCGGTGCAAGGAGCTGGCGGGCATGCTGTGGGGCTCGGACTAGCCACCGGGGACGCCCGGGGCCTCGGCGACGAGGTTCGGCGGTAGGCGGCCGTCGACCCCGGGTGCTGACGGGCGCTCAGTTGGGGCGGTCGGCCAGGGTGACGGTGGCCTGCCGCTCGCGGCCGTCGCGGACGAAGGTCAGCCGGACCCGGGAGCCGGGTCGGCGCCGGCGCAGCTCGCCGAACAGGTCCTCGACGGTGTCGACGTTGGCGTCGTCCAGGCGGACGATCACGTCGCCGGGCCGCAGGCCGGCCTGGGCGGCCGGGCCGCCCCCGACCACCGACAGCAGCACCACCCCGCGCGCCTGGTCCAGGCCGAGCTGGGCCGCGACCTCGCTGGTGACCTGGTCCGGCTGGATGCCGAGGTAGCTGTGGGTGGCCCGGCCGTTGCGGAGCAGCTGGCCGACGACGTCGACCGCGGTCGCCCCGGGGATGGCGAAGCCGATGGCCACCGCCCCCTGCTCGGGTGGGATGTAGGCCACGTTGATGCCCACCACCTCGCCCCGCCCGTTGACCAGGGCGCCGCCGGAGTTGCCGGGCGAGATGGCCGCGTCCGTCTGGACCAGGTCGACCAGCGAACGGATGCCCTGCTCGGCCGAGCCGGGGATCTCCCGGTGCAGGCCCGAGATGATGCCGGCGGTGATGGTGTTCTGGAATCCCAGCGGGCTGCCCATCGCCACCGCCAGCTCCCCCACCGCCGGCAGCTGCTTCTGGAAGGTGGCCGGCTGGAGGTCCGTCCGCTCGACGTCCACCACCGCCAGGTCGGTGTCGGGGTCGGTGGCCCGCACGCGGCCGCCGGCCCGCCGGCCGTCGAAGAAGGCGACCTCGACCGTGCGGACCTCCCCGACCACGTGGGCGTTGGTGACCACCACCCCGTCCTTGGACCAGACCACCCCGCTGCCCGTCCCCTGGTCGTGGCTGATGGTCACCACCGACGGCTCGACCCTGCGGACAATCCCCGGGATGTCGTTGGTCGCGGCCGCCAGGGCGCCGGTGCTGGCCCGCACGGCCGTCACCGGGGCCGGGGTCGAGCGGGCCTGCGGCGCAGGGGCCAGGCTGCAGCCGGCCAGGGTGGCGGCGAGCGCGGCGGCCAGCAGCAGTGGCGCCGGGCGGCGGGCAGCGTGGGTGCGGTCAGGCGGGAGGGTGTGCATCCCAGTCCTCCTCAGAGTCCGTAGGCCTCCAGCAGGCGCAGCCAGACCTCGCTGACGGTCGGGAACGACGGCACGGCGTGCCACAGCCGCTCCAGCGGGACCTGGCCGGCCACGGCCACGGTGGCCGAGTGGAGCAGCTCCTGGGTCCCGGGGCCGGTGAAGGTGGCCCCGACCACCATTCGGCGTCCCTGGTCCACGATCAGCTGGCTGGTCCCGGCGATCCCGTTGCCCTGGACATAGGCCCCGGGCACCCCGCCGGTGTCGGTCCTGACCACCTTGACGTCGGCCCCGGACCGCCTGGCCTCGGCCTCGGTGGGCCCGACGGCGCAGACCTGCGGGTCGGTGAAGGTGACCCGGGGCACCACGCCGTGGTCGGCCAGGTCGCTGACGTCGCGGCCCAGGATGGCGTCGCCGGCCACCCGCCCCTGGTACTTGCCCATGTGGGTGAGGGGGGCGAGCCCGTTGCAGTCGCCGACGGCGTACAGCCAGCCGCCGTCGACCCCCTCGGCCCGCAGCCGGCGGTCGACCCGGACCGGCCCGTCCCCGGCCAGCCCGACCGTGTCCAGGCCGACGTCGCCGGTGCGGGGGCGGCGGCCGGCGGCGACCAGCACCTCGTCGCCGACCACCTCGTCGCCGTCGCCCAGGGCCACCGTCACCGGCCCGCCGGGCCGGTCGCGGCGGACCGAGGCGACCTGGGTCCGGGTGCGCACGGCGATGCCCTCGGCCTCGAAGGCGTCCTTGACCTCGCGGCCGGCGAAGGGCTCCTCGCGGGCCAGCAGGCGTTCGCCCCGATTCACCACCGTCACCTGGCTGCCGAGGCGCCGGAACGCCTGGGAAAGCTCGCAGCCGACCGGGCCGCCGCCCAGCACGACCAGCCGACCGGGCACCTCGGTGGCCCCGGTCGCTCCCCGGTTGTCCCAGGGCCTGGCCTCGGCCAGGCCGGGCACGGGCGGGATGGACGGGGCGCTGCCGACGGCCAGCACCACCGCCCGCCGGGCGGTCAGGCTCCGCCGGCCGCCGTCGGCCAGCTCGACGGCCACGTTCCGCGCCCCGGCCAGCCTGCCGCTGCCCCTGACCAGCTCGATCCCCTCCTGCTCGACCCAGTCCAGCGCGCCGGCGTCGTTCCAGTCGGAGGTCATGTAGTCGCGCTGGGCGAAGGCGGCGGCGGCGTCGAGCCGGCCGGTGACGGCCTCGGCCGCCCCCGGGACCCGCCTGGCCGCGGCCAGCACGTCGCCGGGGCGGATCAGGGTCTTGGAGGGGATGCAGGCCCAGTAGGAGCACTCACCCCCGACCAGCTCCCGCTCCACCAGGGCGACGGCCAGGCCGCCGTCGGCGCAGCGCCCGGCGGCCACCTCCCCGGGTGGGCCGGCGCCGATCACGATCACGTCGAACTGGTCTGCCATGGTCCCCGCTTTCTCGAGTTGCCGGCGCCGCGTAGCATCCTGGCGCGGCCCGAACCGAAGGAGCACGGATGCAGCTTGGCATGATCGGCCTCGGCCGGATGGGCGCCAACCTGGTCCGGCGGCTGGAGCGCGCCGGCCACCGGTGTGTCGTCTTCGACCGCAACCGGCCCACCGTCCAGCAGCTGGCGGGCGAGGGGGCGGCCGGCGCCGCCTCCCTGGAGGACCTGGTGGCCCAGCTGTCGGCGCCCAGGGCGGTGTGGGTGATGGTCCCGGCCGGGGTGACCGGCCAGGTCGTGGACGAGCTGGCCGGTCTGCTGGACCCGGGCGACGTGGTGATCGACGGCGGCAACTCCTACTACCGCGACGACATCGCTCGGGCCGAGGCCCTCGCGGCCAGGGGGCTGCACTACCTGGACGTCGGGACCAGCGGCGGGGTGTTCGGGCTGGAGCGGGGCTACTGCCTGATGATCGGCGGGGAGACCGAGGTGGTGGCCCGGCTGGAGCCGCTGTTCCGGGCCCTGGCCCCGGGGCTGGAGGCGGCCTCCCGGACCCCGGGCCGCGAGGGCGAGCCCCGGCCCGAGGAGCTGGGCTACCTGCACTGCGGCCCCGCCGGGGCCGGCCACTTCGTGAAGATGGTCCACAACGGGATCGAGTACGGGCTCATGGCCGCCTACGCCGAGGGCCTGAACATCCTGCACCGGGCGAACATCGGCAAGCACCGGGAGGAGATCAGCGCCGAGGCGGCGCCGCTGCGCGACCCGGGCTTCTACCGCTACGACCTGGACGTGGCCGCGGTGGCCGAGCTGTGGCGCCGGGGCAGCGTGATCGGGTCCTGGCTGCTCGACCTGACCGCCCACGCCCTGGCCCAGGACCCCGAGGTGGCCGGGTTCTCGGGCCGGGTGTCGGACTCGGGCGAGGGCCGCTGGACGGTGGCGGCGGCGGTGGAGACGGGCGTGCCCGCCCACGTGCTCACCACCGCCCTGTACGAGCGGTTCGCCTCCCGCGGGGAGGCCGACTTCGCCGACAAGCTGCTGTCGGCCATGCGCAAGGAGTTCGGCGGCCACGAGGAGCTCCCCACCGGTGAGTGATCCTTCCGTGCAGTTCGGGACGGTCGACGGGGAGCCGGCCGCGACCCTGGCCGCCGGCGAGCTGGAGGCCACCTTCCTGCCCGGCCTCGGCCTGCTCGGGACCAGCCTGCGCCACCGCGGCGAGGAGCTGCTGGCCCTGCCCGGCGGGGTCGAGGGCTACCGGGACCGCCATGTCACCGGCCTGCCCCTCCTCGCCCCCTGGGCCAACCGGCTGCCCGGGTGGCGCTACCGCGCCGCCGGGGTCGAGGTCTCACTGGAGGGCCTGGACCTGCCCACCGACCCGGCCGGGCTGCCGATCCACGGCACCATGACCGCGCACCGGGGCTGGCGGCTGGAGCGGCTGGCCGCCGAGGCCGACCGGGCCGTGCTGGCGGCCGACTTCGACTACGGCGCCTGGCCCGAGCTGCTGGCCGCGTTCCCGTTCCCCCACCGGGTCACCGTGACCACCACCCTCCGGGGCGCGTCGCTGGCGGTGACGACCACCCTGGCCGCCACCGGCCAGCGGCCGGTGCCGGTCGCCTTCGGCTGGCATCCCTACCTGCGGCTCCCCGGGGCGCCGAGGGCGGCATGGCGGCTGCTGCTCCCCCGCCGCACCCACCTGGAGCTGGACGACCGCGGCCTGCCCACCGGCAGGTCGGCCGACGAGCCCGCCGAGGCCGACCCGGTCGGCGAGCGCACCTACGACGACCTGTACGCCCTCGGGGACGACCCGGACGGGCGCCGCCTCGGCCTGGAGGCTGCCGGCCGGCGGTTGATGGTCGGCTACGGCGACGGCTACGGCCACGCCCAGGTGTTCGCCCCTCCGGGGGCCGAGTTCGTCTGCCTGGAGCCGATGACCGGCCCCACCGCCGCCCTGGCCGCCGGCACCACGCCCCTGGTGGCCCCCGGCGACAGCTTCGCCGCCCGGTTCACCGTCACGGTCGAGGACACCTGACCCCCCCGGATCTCCGGCGCCGGTGGGCTTCGGTACGGACCTAGCTGACGACGCCGGCCGCGCGGGTGTCCTCGCCGGCGGCCAGGAACCGCTCGGCGGCGGCCAGGACGGCCACGGTGTCACGGCCCAGGCGGACGTCGCAGGGGTGGCTGGTGGCGCCGACGGCCACGGTGGCCGCGAGCTGGCGGATGGCCTCGTCCATGGCGGCCAGGTGGTCGAGCTCGAACGGCGGGGTGGCCGAGCGGCCGGCGGGGCCGTAGACCGCGAAGCCGATCCAGGCCGCCGGCGGGGGCACGGTCTGGCTCATGGTCAGGGTGCTGGAGGCGCCACCGTCGTGGCCGAGGACCAGGTGGACGGTGTCGCCCAGGCCGGTGGCGGCGGTCACCCGGTCGACCGGGCCCAGCACCGGCAGGGCCAGGGAGAGGACGTGGGGGCCGAGGTCCCACAGGGCCCCCTTGGCCCGCCGCCAGGGCGAGTCGGCAAAGGGGCTGTCGGGCTCGGCGAACACCGTGCCCAGCCAGGCGCCATCGCCGCCCTGCCAACCGCCGGTCCCGGCGGCCTGGTCGACCCAGGCGGCCACCTCGGGCAGGAAGCGCAGGGTGAAGAAGACCAGGGAGGCGACCCGGTTGGCCGCCACCGCCTCGGCCACCAGGTCGGCCGCCGCCAGAGAGAGGGCCAGCGGCTTGTCGAGCAGCAGGTGGCGGCCGGCGGCCGCGGCCGCCAGGGCCAGCTCGGCCTGCACGTCCGGGGGGACGGCGATGGCCACCGCGTCGACCTCGGCCAGCAGCCGGTCCAGGTCGTGGTAGCCGGCGACGCCGAACCGGCGGGCGGCCGCGTCGGTCCTGGCCGGGTCCCGGCCCCAGATGCCCACCAGGTCGGCGTGGCCGGAGGCGGCCAGGGCGCTGGCGTGGGCCTCCTGGGCCCAGTAGCCGGTGCCCAGGACCCCGAACCGCAGCGCCATCAGCCGGGCACCCTGGCCTGCTCGTCCAGCTGCAGCCAGGCGAGCCCGCGCAGGTCCAGCCACCAGCGGCCCTCGCCCTTGGCGATGCGCAGCAGGTGCCGGCCGCAGCGGGGGCAGCAGGCCACCGCGCCCATGCCGTGGGCGTAGACGAGCAGGGCGCCGAGCTGGCTGGTCGCCCCGCAGCCGGCGCAGCCGCCCCACTCGACGGTCATGTCGAAGCCGAACACCTCGGCCAGCATCCCGGCCACGGCGTTGCCGTCCAGACGCAGATCGGTCTCGTCCATCACATCGCTCCAAGGGATCTGGCGGCGTTGGCCCGCATGGGTATCGGGGCTCGGACCGTAGGCTCGAGAGGGATCGCCGTGCGTGTCGTACCCGCTGGGTAAGGTTGGGTCATGACCGATGCTCGTTCCGGGTGGGGTGGCCCGCTGGTTGCAAGGGGAGGGGACGCGTGAGACGGACCTATAAGTTCCGGCTGCGGCCCACCGCCCGCCAGCACGTTGCCTTGGAGCAATGCCTGGCGTCCCACCGCGAGCTGTACAACGCCGCCCTGCAGGAACGACGGGACGCGTGGCGGCTTCGAGGAATAAGTGTCTCCTACGGAGACCAGTCGGCGCAGCTGAAGGCGATCCGGGAGGCCCGGCCGGATATGGCGGCCTGGTCGTTCTCGTCCCAGCAGGCGACGCTTCGTCGTCTCAACCGGGCCTTCGTCAGCTTCTTTCGGCGGGCGAAGGCTGGCGCGACTCCTGGCTATCCGCGGTTCAAGTCGGAACAGCGGTTCAGCAGCGTCGAATGGCCCAAGGACGGTGATGGCTGCCGTTGGCAACCCGAGACCCGCAGGATGTACCTGAAAGGGATCGGGCACGTGAAGGTCACCGTCCACCGCCAAGTCCAGGGCACGGTCAAGAC
>Ga0209814_10000231_pt1 | contig 17331 bp, 14 predicted proteins | sample SoiMetdeltSBSDD1_FD_187597 | JGI IMG/M metagenome (GOLD analysis project Ga0209814, IMG submission 187597) | Bulk soil microbial communities from a Populus tree surrounding site in Tennessee, USA - Soil MetaG P. deltoides SBSDD1 (SPAdes) (version 2) | ecosystem: Environmental > Terrestrial >... | reverse complement strand
GGCAATGTGCGTTGGCCGCGGTCGTCGAGCGAAGTACTGCTTCGGAAGCGTCTCCCACATCCGCGGGCTCATCATCGCGTGGGCATCCGCATCAAAGAGCCGATATCCTTGCAACATTTTTTTCCTTTGTACTGCTATGTTGTACACGCATTCCGATCAACCAGTCAGCAATCAGCGTAGCACTTCTCGTTGCGTTAATTCCTTTATCTTCTCCGTAGATATTCCTAACAGCTCACCAAACACAGCTTCGTTGTCTTCACCCGCAGTGTGGGCAATTTCATTACGAGAGAGATCACTTTCGGTCAGCCGCACGGACGGTCCAACGCGAGTTACCCAGCCGACTTGATTATAGTAAATGTCCCGCGCGAAGCCGCGCTCGCGCAGGTGAGGATCACGATAGAGATCTTCCGCCGTCTGCACGACGCCCGCTGCGATTTCGTCGCGCTGCAAGATAAGCATGACCTGATGCGGAGTGTACCGCGCCGCCCAGGTTTCGACTAAAGCGTCGAGTTCCTGCTTGTGGGCTACCCGCGCGGACAAGTCGGCGAAACGAGGATCCATTACCCATTCCCGGTGTCCTACCACTTCGCAGAATCGGACCCATTCTTCTTGGGTCTCCACGGAAATGACGCACCAGCGGTCGTCACCCTTACAACGATAGCAGCCGTGGGGCGCGGCCAAGAGGCTATAATTTCCCTGGGGCTCCGGCTCCCGACCATTGATCAGCCATTCTAAATAAGCCGGACCAAGCATGGAGGCCGCAGTTTCTGCCTGGGAGATATCGATGTATTGGCCTTTGCCGGTTTGGGCGCGGTAGTGCAGCGCGGCCATTATGGCGAGGGCACCGTAAGATGGTGCGACGTAGTCGGGAAACGCTGTCTGGCAAGCCGCGCCGGGCCGCTCGACCTCCGGGTCGCGCCAGAGGTAAGTCATTCCCGAGAAAGCCATGAGGATCGGGCCAAAGCTGACAAAATCTCGCCGCGGTCCTGTCTGGCCGAAGGCCTGCAGACTCGCCATGATGATATCTTTGCGAACTTCTTTCATGTGCGGATAATCCAATCCCCAGCTCGCCATGACTCGGGCGCTGAAGTTCTCGGCGACGACGTCTGATAAAGCAATCAGTCTCTTGGCGAGCCCCAGACCTTCCGGATGTTTCATATTGATGGCGATTCGTTTTTTGTTGCGATGGCTTTCCAGGTCAGAGGCGATCTGGAACCGCTGGCCACGCTGCGGGCTGCGCACAGTTCGACCGGCTTCAACGGTGATGACTTGGGCCCCATGTTCGGCCAGCAAACTTCCCAACGCCGGCCCGACGATGCCGGTGGGAAAACTAAGAACCCGAATGCCGGCAAAAGGCAGTGAACGGGCCGCCTGTTCCGAGATGCCGCGAAGCGCTTCAAGCCACGGCGAGGTTTTTGTCAATTCGTTGGTGACTGCGTGTTGATGTTCTCCGAGTAGCGGAGCTCCCCGCTCGATGCGCCAGGGACTTTCGGAAAACTTATAAGGATCGCCGGGAAAGCGATGACGTCCGAGATAAGGATCATCGATTTCCACGACGTACTGGCGATGTTTTGTCTGCGGGTCTTCCAAGAAACCGCTGGGTGAATTGATGGGCGATGCGGCCAACCGACGGGATTGAAACTCCTCGAAGAAAGTTTTCGTGTCAGAGGTCAAGGTGCGCGCCTCGATGATCCGGTCAAGAACCGGCCGCAACGAATGACGCTTCTGGACGTTTTCGAGTTTCGGGTCCATAAGCTCTGCCGGGTTTCCCAGCCACTCGACCAGACGCTTCCAGTGGTCGGGCTGATTGCAAAAGATTCGCGCGTATCCGTCCTTGCATTTGTAGGTCTCGGCTACGGTTGTCGATTGACTGTGGCCCGTGCGTTCCGGAATCTCGCCCGTCACTCTATACCGCGTGATGATTCTGAGAAAGGGATCAGCGACCAGGACATCCTGGAGAGAAACTTCCACGTGGTCGCCACGGCCGGTACCGCGCCGGTTGTAGAGCGCGACAAGGGTTCCGAAAGCTGCGTGAACCGAGCCTAGGTGGTACGCAACGTCACAAGGACCCATGAGCGGCGTACGCTCCGGATGACCACAGAGATTCATCAAACCGCCCATAGCGAAAGCAACAATATTGGGTGCTTTGAAGTCACGATAAGGACCCGTGAAGCCGAAGCCGCTTATCGAGGTCATCACCAGCGACGGGCGGATAACCTGCAGCGCCCGGTAGCCGATGCCGATCCGATCCAGATATCCGGGCGGCCGATCTTCAATCAATACGTCGGCGTTCGCTACCAGAGCGCGGAATGTGGTTTGCCCTTGGGCGGTTTGGAGATCGAGGACGATACCCTTCTTGTTCGTGTGATACCCAGCAAACGACAAGCTGCCGTCAGTATGCACAATATCGTTTTTGAACGGACCCTCGCGTCGCATCGCATCGCCTTCCGGCTGCTCCACGAGAATCACCTCCGCGCCGAGATTGGCCAGAAGCAGACCGCAGTAACCACCCATACGTCCGGTGAGATCAAGGACGCGTAACCCGGAGAGTGCACCAAAGGAATTCAGTTCAGCAGACATGTTGAAGCTCCGTCAATGGGTTAGAGGAAGTGAAAGTCGTCCGAAATATATTTGTAGAGGATTCTTCTAGGCAAGAGGCCGTGGCGAACTACGCCTTGAGAATCACAACGTCAAGGAATCTTGCTACTGTTTGAAGATGAAGTGAGCTTTCCACTGCTATCGTATACTTCGACCGGACCATAGGGTTCCAAGACGGATTGAATCTTTAGACCGTCACCCACCGCGACAAGCTGCATCGTATCGGGGTCGAGATACTTGCGCGCCACCCGCTGCACGTCCTCCGCAGTCACCGCCATGATTTTGGCTGGGTAAGTATCCCAATAGTCCTCCGGCAGGCGAAACTGTACGCGCGAAGCGGCAAGCCCCAGGATCGCCGCCGGCTGTTCCAGCGACAGCGCAAAGCGCGCCGCGATCGCCCGTTTGCTGTCTTCTAATTCGGCGGGCGGAACTGTTTGGTCTCGGATACGGCCAATCTCTTTGAAAAACTCCACGAGCGCTCCGCTGGTCACTTCCGTTCGCATGTTACCGCCTGCGCGCCAGGGTCCAGGGTAACGGAGAGCGCTAAAGTCGCTATAGACGCCGTACGTGTAACCTTTTTCTTCGCGAAGGTTTAAAAACAACCGCCCCGAAACGCCACCGCCAAGGATGTGGTTCATGACCACCATAGGAATATAGTCCGGACTGCGGCGCTCGATGGCGATATTGCCCAGCGTCACGGTTGTTTGGACTGAGTTCGGCCGGTGGACGAGATAAATCTTGCGCGAGGTGGCCGCAACAGGGTTTGGAGGCCAGGTGCGTTTGACATCGTTTCGCTGCCAGCCGGCAAACCATTTTTCGAGCCGCGGGATCAGTTCCTGAGCGCGAACATCGCCCGCAATTGCAAGCAGTGCATTTTGCGGCGCATAGCGCTCCCGATACCATTTCATTAGAGCTTCTTGAGTCAGCGCGTCTAAAGACTCAACCGTCGGTGAGACAGTGGCGGCCGGATGATCGCCGTAAACGGCGCGGTTGAAACGTTCATTGACGAGAAAGTTCGCCGCCGAGCGTTGTTGACGGAGCTGGGCGCGCTGCCTTTGTTTCAGTTTCTCGAGCTCTTCCCGCGGAAAACTGGGATTGAGGAGCACGTCGACGGCCAGGGCGAACCAGGAACCGAAATTATCACTCAAACCCGAGGCGCTAAACACAACCTGAGAGGAGCCAAAGGACCCGGCAGCTCCAAGAGTCGCACCCAGGCGGTCGATCTCTTCCGCGATCTGCAAGCTCGTGCGCGATTGCGTGCCTTCACGCAGCATTTGCGCCGTAGCGTTAGCTAAGCCGGTCATGCTCGGCGGTTCGAACAGTGCGCCGGCGCCGCTAATATGCAGCTGCGCGAAAACCGAGGGCGTCCGGTGATCTTCCAGGATCAGCAGGGTCAACCCATTTTGTAGTTTGGCTTCAACGGGTTTTGGTAGTTTGACCTGCAACACTTCCCGCGATAACGGCGCTTTGTTTTTGCGCTCGACTTTGCTGGCCGGCGTTTCAATCGATTCCTGAGCTTTGAGCAGCGGCAGATTCCGGCCCAGGAAGGCGGCACCGAAAACAAGGCATGCAAAGATGCACGCCGAATATCTTATGGGAGCTTTCCTACGCATGATCTTTGAAGCTAACGATTATCCAGTGCAGCTTTTGCTGCCGCGGGCTTGGGCACGGTAGTAACGACGGTTCGTTGGGTCTCCTTCAAGTAGGTGCGCGCGACCCGCTGCAGATCACTCTTACTCACTTGACTGTATTTTTGCTGCACTGAATTGATGAGCTGCGGATCGTTGTAATACACGGCGTAGTGACCGAAAGCGTTAGCCCGTGTCCGGGTGCTGTAGTGCTGCTGGGCGCGCTGGCGGCGCAACTGCATTTGCACCTTACTTAGTTCCCAATCGGCGATTTGCTCGTTCTGCAATCGTTCTATATCTTCGTAAACCATTTTCTCAAGGGCTGCTAAATCGCTCCCAGGCCGAGCCGTAATGGAGAACCAAAAAAGCGACGGGCCGCGCCGCTCGTCCGGTCCGGCGGAAACGCTCAGCGCCACCTCCTTGTCCTTTATCAGTTTCTGATAGAGACGCGACGACACGCCACCCGATAGCACCTGTCCCAGCACTGAAAGCGCGTACCAATCCGGCGTGTTGCCGGTTGGAATTTTGTAAACGATATCCAAGCGCGGAGCCTGCGCAAAAGCATCCTCGATGACCTTGCGACGTTCGGTTTTCTGTTCCGGTTCGGCGACATCGGGTATGGGCGGCGGTGGTTGCGCGGGGATACTTTCGAAGTATTTCTTGATCAAACTCAAGGCGACATCCATCTGGAAGTCTCCTACCAACGACAGTACGGCATTATTGGGCGCGTAGTAAATGCGAAAAAAATCCGCGGCGTCTTGAACCGTGGCCGCGTTCAGGTCTTCCATCGAGCCCATAACGGAATGTTGGTACGCGAAATTGGCATAAGCCGTTGCGATCACCGCCTCGTGGGTTCTCCCATAGGGGCGGTTGTCGATGTTCTGCCGTCGCTCTTCTTGCACCGTTTGCCGCTGATTGTCGAGGTTGGGCTGCGTAATGTTCAGCGCGCGCATACGGTCCGCCTCGAGAAAAATCCCGAGCTCCAACTGGTTCGCTGGCAAGGTCTCAAAGTAATTGGTCCGGTCGGGGTTGGTGGTGCCGTTGGCGCTGCCGCCGTTGTTTTGCACCAGGATAAAGTGCTCCCCCTTGCCAACATTCTCCGAACCCTGAAACAGCATATGCTCGAAGAGATGGGCGAAGCCGGTTCGTCCCGGCCGCTCGTCGCGTGAGCCGACATTGTAGGTGACACAGATGGAATAGGTCGGCGCGCTGTGATCCTCGGCGAGGATGATCCTGAGACCGTTGTTCAGTTTGAATTCTTTGAAGGTGACGTCGAAGGACTTGGGTAACTTAGCGGCGGTCAGATTAGACTCGGATTCCGCGCTCTCAAGCAGGGTTCCCGTAACAATCGATGCCAGGAAGATCCACCCCGCCACAAAAGATTTTGCTGTTTTCACTGGCTGTTCGTGCATTGCGCCAACTTCGAGTTACCCGACATTCAATAGAGCAGTATATTTCCATATGGGCAGCTTCAGCAAGCTCCAGGCGACTTTTACCGTTGACTCCCGCAGCGCAAGAGAATAAGGGAAAGGCCAGCAAAAACAGTTCAGGTCCAATGGGAGGTGCTGCATGAAAACTTCATGGGAAACCGTTACCGTCGACAACAGTCCGATGCGCCTTTATTTATGTCAACCGGAAGGTCCAAGTGCGGTTCCAGCGATCGTTGTTATACAGAATCAAGATGGTGTTGCCGAGTTTACGCAGGAGATGACGCGCCGCGTCGCCGAAGCCGGCTACGTGGGCATCGCTCCCGACCTCTATCATAGGAATACCCGGGAAATTAACGCCGATCACCAGAAACGCGCGGGCAGTCGTCGAGATGCCGGGGTCATCAATGACGTGAATGCTGCAACAGATTTTCTACGCGGTTGCGCCACAGCCGACGTAAGCAGGTTGGGCATCGTCGGATTTTGCATGGGCGGCCGCGTCGCGTGTTTAATGGCTGCAGCGAACCCGATTTTCCGGGCGGCGGTGGATTTTTACGGAGGGGGCGTTTACAAAGCCTGGGGTGACGGTCCGGCGCCATCGGATCGCGCCGCAGAGATTCATTGCCCCATTCAGGGTCATTTCGGTGAGCTGGACAAGAACCCGCCCGCCGATGAAATGCGCACCCTTGATGCCGAGTTAACGCGATTAGGAAAGCCCCACGAGTTTTATTTTTATCCCAATGCCGGCCACGCGTTTAATCGCAAAGGCTGGGACGGTTATCGACCTGAAGCCGATGCGGCATCCTGGCCCCGGACGCTGGACTTTTTTAGGAAAAATCTGCTGGATATAACACCCAAGAAGGCAGCCGCCGCGCGGTAAGATAAGAAGAGCCATGAAACTCAACCTCCGTTGCCTCCAGCTCCTGGTAACTATCGTTCTCATCATAGGATCAGTTCCGGTGACGAGCGCGGCCGATCCCAAGGTCCTGAACATCGGCTGGACCGGCGGTTCGAGTTGGACGTCACTGCCGGACAGAATCGCCTCTGAAAGAGGCTTCTATGAAAAGGAAGGCCTGCGGGTTCGTTACATTCAGTTCCAGGGCACGAACTTAATGCTCAGCGCATTGCTGGCCAACGAGCTGGATTATGTCACCATTTTGCCGTTTATCGCCGGTGCCGCCACGCGTGGCCTGCCGGTGAAAATCGTTGCAGCGACCACCAGGGCCAGTGGCTATGCCATTGTGGCGCGACCGGAGATCGAAAGCATCAAGGCGCTTAAAGGAAAAAGGATTGCCATCAACAGCTTCGGCAGCTCGGCGGACTTCGCGATTTACCAACTGCTTAGCCGAAATGGATTGGATCCCAATAAAGATGTCACCCTACAAGCGATCGCCGGCAGCCCGGACGCCCGTTTTGCCGCGCTGCTCGGGGGCTCCGTCGAAGCCACTGTCGTCAACAGCCCATTCGAGTATCGGGCTGAACAGAAGGGATTCAAGACCCTCTTGTCCGTTAAAGAGACCGCAGAATTCGTGCGCATTCCCATTGCCGGCCTGAGCACCACGCAGCGAAAAATCGAAAAAGAACCGGATGAAATCGTCCGGGTGTTGCGCGGTCTGCGCTCGGCGATCCTATTTCTTCAAAGCCAACGGGAAATCGGCATCGGGCTGCTCGAAAAGTTGCTCAAACTCGACCGTCCTGCCGCTGAAAGATTCTACTCAGTTTACCGCGATCAATATAATCCAGACCTAACGGTGCCGGACTCCGTGGCCGAAGAATGGATCGCCGTAGGTACATTCCGAGCGAAAGAAAAGTTCAACGTCAAGCCTCAGGTGGTTTATGACTGGACGTTTGCCGAAAGAGCCAGACGATAAACAGCGACAGGAAGCGCGGGTTGGAATATAACGAATTTGTAAGCCGGTATATAGTCTCATGCCTTCAGCTCAATATCCGTCAGGATCGCCAACGTCTTCCTTCGCATCGCTCAAGGGTCCGGCTTTGTTGACTCTACAAACTGCCCTGCCGAATCCTGGTTCTCACGGAGCACAACCCAACGTTCCGTGCCCATTTCAACAACCGTCATTCGGCCGGTAACCTTCAGTTTCTCTCCCCGAGTGGGAAGCAACTTGTCTGTGACTACTTTGATGCTGCCAGTGCCATCCTGGATCTCGTAGTACTTGATCACCAGAAGCGATACCGCATTCGTCACCGTTCCATAGACCGTGATGTCCTTACTTTGGTAGTCCCGCGGATGATCCAAGATGTCCTTAATTTTGGTCGCGGTGATGCTGTACGCCGCATCACAAGCAACGTTTAAGAACGCTAGAGAAAAAAACAGACTTAGCAGAAAAATTTTGGCTCTCATGAGGCTAGGATTTTGCACAAGGTTGTCCTTTCGTTCGGCATTATCGCAAAGAGTTATTGTGCGGAAACTTAGTTATGCACACCCGCTATTCCGCGAATCCCGGCGGTCTCGGCATTCTAGAGATTTAGCGTAATTGTCGGCAGGATAGTGCCGAGACCGCCGTCAGACGAAAGAGGAAGAACTTCCGGTTTTGTGGCTAATGGACAATGTCGTAAACAGCGCCAGCAGCCGCGCCGGCTCCACCACCGATCAGTGCGCCTTTCTTAGCGCCATAGCCAGTACCCGCCCCGATCGCGGCGCCGGTTCCCGCTCCTATTGCTCCGCCAGCCAGGGTGCCGCAAGCCATGGTCGTGAGACTGAGTATCAAAAGACCAAGTACCGCCGCTGTTATCCGCGTTTTCATTTGCTATCTCCTTTAGACGTGGCCACCGACCGTCAGTTAACGACGGTCGGCATATGCGAGGCTAACGTAATCTTGATGAAGGAAGTCTCATCTCCTTTGATTTCTGGCCGTGGAATTCACTTGCTCTTGTTGCACTGCCAGGGCAGATAGCTCTGCGTCGCCGTTCAAATCCTTGGTGACTTCGACCTTTGCTTCACGCGCGGCAAGAACACGCAAGTTTCCGACCGGCTTGCTATAAGTCTTAATCAACCAGACCTTTCCGGTGAAGCGGTTGATCTTGTAAGCGGTATCTACCGGTCCGTTGGGCGGCGTTATGGTGTAAATCCCGCCGATAATCAGGGAAACAACCAGAACCAAAATCGCTCCGCCGGTTGCCCATAAAATTTTCTCGTTCACGAGCATAATTTTCTCTATCATCGTGATTCTCCTTTATGTTGAGACGGTCATTACATCCGCTGGACACTTAGTATTCTCCCTGTTGACGTCTTAACCGTTCGAGCTCATAACGCTGGCGTTCGAGCTCCGTATTGTTCCTGCGAATTTGTTGGTCCTGCCTGTAGTTCTGGTTCTCCTGACCCTGCAGCTGGTCGCCGAGCAAAGCCCCGGCCCCTAACCCGAGACCACCACCGATAGCCGCTCCAGCGGCCGGGTGACCAACCGCGCTACCGATTAATCCACCCGCAGCAGCGCCGCCAAGCGCGCCAATGCCGGCGCCTTTTTCTCGCGTCGTTAACGGGCCACCGGCGCAACCGACGGTCGTTAGGGTTCCTGCTAGTAGCAATATCGGAGCTATATTCGTAAATTTTCCAGTTGCGTTCATTTCTATATCCTCCTTTTTTCCTGCGTTCGGCTGGCGCATAGATCTTTTTTGTTGCTTGCCAGCCCATTGGAAATAAAGGCAATGGCCGTGCCGAGCTAAAAAGCTCCCTGATCTCAATAGGTTATAGCAAGGCGAATTATGGGGGGTCGGTAAAAGGTACGGAAGTGGGAAGAAATTACGTACTTGCACAAAAACTGTGCTTTTACGGAAAGAACCGCCATAAAACACGCAAAATAAATTTCTCAGCAAAGAGGAATTCGAGAAGGCTCCGTTGGCATCCGGCGACTTTCACTAAACACCGTAGCAGTCGCCAAACTGATTGAGATACCGCGTTTTGCAGGAATGGAGGAAGTAGCAATGCAAAAAAAAGAGCGCAGTAAAAAACATTAAACCTGACCAACGAGCCGTGCGCCGCCGAGCTCCCATTGTGATTGCGCGGGAACCCATAGTAAATATAAAAACAGTATTAGCCCCTGGATTAACGCAAGCGACCATTAGGAGGGATCATGAAAAACCGCACAACTTCTACTTTCGTGTTCCTGATTTTGGTTATTAAGTGTTTCACACCAGACCTTGGATACGCCCAAGATAAGATCCGCATCGGGGTTCCGTTATTTCCCACGGTTTCATTTCCGGTATTTATCGCGCATGAGAAAGGATTTTTTGAAAAGAATGGTTTGAAAGCCGAAATCATTAGGATCAACAGCGAGCCAACGACCTATCAGGCACTGATTTCAGGAGACATCGATGCCACATCCGGCGCGCCCACCGGCCTGGTGCAATCAAATTTGCAAGGCGTGCCGGTGGTCTCACTCGGGAGCTGGGACAATCTGGTTTCGTACACAGTCGCAACCCGGGAAAAGATCGACGATCTATCCCAATTGAAAGGGAAAAAAATCGGCATCAATAGACTCGGCGGCAAATCGTCGTTGGTTCTCCGAGTCATGCTGGAGGACGCCGGCCTCAACACCACAAAGGACGTTACCTTGCTGCAGCTCGGCGGCTCGCAGGAGCGGTTGGCCGCACTGATGCGCGGGGGCATTGACGCGGCGCCCGTGGATTTTGCCTTTGAACCCAAGATGAAACAACTGGGCTTCTTTCTCGTCACCGGCAAGAAAACGCCCTTCATGAACGGCCCCATCACCGTGAAGGTTTCTTCCTTGCAGTCGAATCGATCCAAATGGGTGCGCTTCGTCAAGTCCTATTTGGAAGCGACGCATTATATGACAACAAATAAGGAAGGCTCGGTGGAAGTGTTACGGCGCGCTGTCGGCATCGAAGACAAAGAAACCTTGGACCACGCCTACGAGCAGATGCGCCTACGGGCCGATGTTGATCTCATTCCGCCGGATGTCGCGGTGGACAACTTAATCAAGATGATGACCTATATCGACAAACGGGCATCGGGGGTCGACAGGAGCAAACTCGCGGATTATTCGATCTTGAAAGAGCTGGGACAGGGAAAGCCTGCAAAAAAATGAGTTGAACACATGGAATAACGGAACCACGGAATATTGCTTTTCCGTTTAAGCAGCCTTCCATCATTCCATCATTCCAACATTCCACGATTCTACCATGAGCGAGATTCATTTCGTCGATACCACGTTGCGTGATGGGCAGCAGAGTCTCTGGGCACTGGGAATGAGAACGGGGGCGATGCTGCCGATCGCGGCGCAAATGGATCGGGTGGGCTTCGAATCGATGGAATTTTTCGTCTCGATCATGATCAAGAAATACGTCCGCGAGCATAAAGAGGATCCATGGATCTGGCTGCGCGAGGGAACCAAGCGTTTCAGCCGCACCCGGCTAAGAAACCACGGCGGTATGCACGGCTCCGGCGCCTTCGAAAAACTGCCGCACGCCGTGATGCAGCTGCTGATCGAGCGCGTCGTCTCCTACGGCATAACCTTGACGCGGACTTCCAATTGCTGGAACGATTTCCAGGAGCTTAAAGAAGAGCTGCATCAGTTGCGCGAGGTCGGGATGGAAACGATCGTGAATCTGATTTATTCCGTCTCCCCTCGACACTCCGATACCTATTATGCCGAAAAAGCCCAGGAAGCAGCCTCCATTCGGCCGTATCGGATTTGCTTCAAAGACGTGGGCGGCCTACTCACACCGGAACGTGCCCGAACACTGATTCCGATCATTCTTCAAAACGCGGGCGACGTCCCTGTGGAGTATCATGCGCACTGCAACAACGGGTTGGCGCCCCTATGCTATCTCGAAGCGGTGAAACTCGGCATCACAACATTGCACACTGCGATTCCGCCCCTCGCCAACGGCTCCTCGCAACCTTCTATTTTGAACGTGGCCAAAAATCTCCGGGCCTTGGGCTACACGCCGGTGATTAATGAAGAAGAGGTCAAACCGATCGAGAAACACTTTACAGCCATCGCCAAAAGGGATGGACTTCCCAGCGGGAAGCCATTCGCCTACGAGGAGTCACAGTATCTACACCAGGTGCCGGGAGGAGTCATTTCCAACTTGCGCCATCAACTGCGGCTCGTGGGAAAAGAAGGCAAGTTGCAGCAGACTCTGGACGAAGCCGCTCGCGTGCGGGCGGACTTCGGTTATCCCATCATGGTGACTCCACTCTCGCAGTTCGTCGTCAGCCAGGCAGCCATCAATGTGATCGTCGGCGAGCGCTACAAGGAAGCGACCGATCAAGTGATCCAGTACGCGCTGGGACTGTGGGGCGAAGAAGCGCCTGCACTCATGGATCCCAACGTTAAAGACAAAATTTTGAGCCGGAGTCGGGCCAAGGATTGGCAAGGCTGGGAACCTCCCGAGCCTTCGCTTAAAGAGGTGCGGAGAAAGTTCGGTGGAGCTTCGGTTTCCGACGAAGAGCTCTTGCTTCGAGTCTATGCGGGTGAAGACGCTGTGAAAGGCATGAATGCCGCCGGAGCCCCCCGAGAGGATTTGAATGGAACACAGCCTCTAATTCGTTTGATCGAAGAGCTAAGCAAGAAAAGGGACTGCAATCAGGTCTTCATAAGTCGGCCCGGATTTTCGCTCATCCTCGGCAAGCGCAGCTGACGGGTTCAAACAGTTCAAGCGGTTCCAGTCGTTCAGTCGCGTTTTATCGGATTGAACCACTTGAACGCCTGGAACCTTTTGAACCATCCCCAACTTTTATGGAGGAGTTATGAGCTACGACGGTCTTCGCGACTGGTTGGTTCAGGTCGAGGCAATGGGCGAGCTCAGAATGCTCGAAGAGATCGACTGGAATCTCGAAATGGGCGCTGTGGTCGATGTGTTATATCGCGAGCACCCTCCCTATCCACCCGCCCTGGTTTTCGACAAGATAAAAGACCATGCAGCCGGATTCCGCGCCTTGTTCGGTCACTTCGCCTCGCCCAAGCGCATTGCACTAACCCTGGGCATGACCGAGGAATTCGACCATGTACTTGAGTTCGTGAGAGTCTACCATGAAAAGATGAAGAGCTCTGTACCGATTCCGATGGAAGAAGTGAAGACTGGAGAGGTTCATGAAAATGTGCAGGAGGGAGATCGAGTTAACCTCTTCGATTTTCCCGCGCCCCTGCTTCACGAAAAAGATGGCGGCCGCTATATCGGCACGGGTCATTTGGTCATCACCAAAGACCCGGACTCTGACTGGATCAATGTTGGCACTTACCGGATCATGTTGCACGATCAACATACGGCGGGAATTTATATCGGTCCTGGAAAACACGCCAGCTTCCATAGGCAGAAATATTTTGACAGAGGCGTTGCGCTTCCCGTGAACGTCGTACTTGGAAGCGATCCCTTGGTTTGGTTTGCCGCCGCTTGCCCGGTCCCCGCCGGGCTGAGCGAGTTCGATTATGCTGGCGGTCTCAAAGGAGCACCCATCTCAGTTATCGAAAGCGATATTACAGGGCTGCCCTATCCGGCGGATGCTGAAATCGTGTTGGAGGGCGAAATAAGACCCGACGAGCTAAAAGATGAAGGCCCGTTTGGCGAGTGGCCCGGCTACTATGCCAGCGCCAGACGTCCCGAGCCGTTCATTCGCGTCAAGCGGATTCTTTATCGCAACAATCCGATCCTCTCCGGCTCGAATCCGGCGCGCCCGCCGCATACGGGAACCCTGCTGCGCTCGATTACGCGCTCGGCTCACGTCTGGGAAGATCTGGAAAAAGCCGGCGTGCCCGACGTTAAAGGCGTCTGGTCGCACGAGCCGGGTCCGAGACAGTTTACGGTGGTAGCCATCAAGCAAAGATATCCGGGACATGCCAAGCAAGCTGGAGTGATCGCCGCGCAATGTTTCTCGGGAGGCTATCAGAACCGTTTCACCGTCGTCGTTGACGACGATATAGACCCGACCCGTATTGACGACGTGGTTTGGGCATTATCGACGCGCTGTGATCCTGAAACCGACATCGACATTATGCGGCGCTGCTGGTCAAGCTCTCTCGATCCGATGATACCGCCGGGTTCAAAGGCCTTGATGAATTCACGCGCCGTTATCGACGCCTGCCGGCCGTACGAATGGATGAAGGAATTTCCTGAGGTTGCAGAGACCAGCCCCGAGCTGAGAAAGATCGTCCTTGAAAGGTTCGGTCGGTCTTTCTTCGGACTCCGATGACGATAAGAATTCATTTGTGGTTGGCAGTAGCTTTTGAATAGAATCAATCAAGGATTGACTGGACTCAGAACCCGCGCCTAAGCGGCGCAGCAAGGAGGATCAAAATGGCATCAGCAAATTGGCGGGGAACCGTCGGAGTCGTAAAACCCACCTACGAATCAGGCTCTCTTGTTGAGTTTATTCGTTTGCTTCCGGAAGGTGTGGGAGTGATTCCCGTTTACGCCGGCATCAAGCAACATACGGAGCGAGGCTATCTTGACGCGCTGGAAACTTATCACGACCGCGTCGCCGAACTTGCCGCCATCGGAGTCGACCTCATGCACCCCGAAGGCGGGCCGCCGTTCATGGTACGAGGTTACAAAAGCGAACAAGAGATCGTGAAACAGTGGGAAGAGAAATACAAAATGCCGATCTTTACTTCCGGGATGACGCAGGCCGCAGCGCTCCGGGCTTTAGGAATCAAGAGATTCGTCGGCTGCACTTACTTTCGGGACAACCGGCTCAATGATCTGTTCACTCGCTATTTCACCGACGCCGGGTTCGAGGTACTCGCGATGGAAGGTATGGATACTTCCCCTGGAGAAGCGAAAAGCCTGTCGAGTGAAGCGATCTACCATCACCTCAAACGATCGTTTCTCAAATATCCGAACGCTCAGGGCATCTATCTTCTCGGCTCCGGCGCCTGGCGCGTTATCGACGTGGTGCCGGCGGAAGAAGATCTTGGAGTCCCGGTGGTCCATCCCGTCGCCGCGCGGGTCTGGTACGTGCAGAAACAGCTCCGCGTCCGCCAACCGGTTCAGGGCGCCGGGCGGCTCCTGATGGAACTACCGTAGTTTGCTAGCCGGAATTGTTCACCGGAAGCGACCATCAAGGGGCGAGCATAAAAGAAGCACAGCCATAAGGCAGTTCAAGGTTCAATGTTCCAGGTTCAACGTTTCAACTTGATTCGGACCTTGAACTCTCGTTCCTCTCCAATCGATTCGGAAGGCTCACCTATTCATCGCTTCTAGTCGTTCCATCGCGTCGGCCGCAGTACCTGCCCTGGGTAAGCGCCCGTGGCCGCGCCGTTTTCGATGACGACTTCGCCGTTCACCACCGTATGATGGACGCCGGCTGCCCTTTGGATCATACGGGTCTCGTTGGCAGGGAGATCTTGAACGTATTCGGGTTCCAAGGTGTTAATCGTCGCCGGGTCGAAGATCGCCAGATCCGCGGCAAAGCCGGGCCGGACTAAACCGCGATCACCGAGTCCAAAGAGCGAAGCCACACGGAAGGTCAACTTCGAAACCGCCTCTTCCAGCTTCATTATACCGTAATCCCGCACCCAGCGGCCCAAGAATGCCGTACAGTAACCGAACCTGGCATCATAGCCCATATGAGCGCCGGCATCGGACTGGCCGATGACGACAGACGGATGCTTAAGAATTTCACACACCGCCTGCGGATCTCCTTGGGTGTTCGTATGCACGAAGCGAGTCTCGAGATCTTCTTCGAGCGATAAGTCTAAGAAACAATCCAGACCGTCTTTTCCCAGCACTTTGGCAATCTCTTCCACCGACTTCCCCTCAAGCGGCTTATTTTTCGAGAGCTTGACGTGATCGACGAAAATAACATCCCACCGTCTTGGAAAAACCGACGGAGATCGGTCCTCGATCGCTTCCGCGCGCAGTTTTTTTCGCACATCAGGATCGGCGAACATTTTTTTGCGCGCCTCCACCGTGTTAAACATAGCCGCCTTCCACGTCGCGAATTCATCGAAGCACTGCGCGTCGAGTAAAGTGTACCGATTCTGAAACGGCTTGGCCTGCGTCATCGCGTAAATCGGCAGACCTTCTTCCTTGAAAATCCGCTCCGTGTTAACTAGCATCTCCTGCCAATGGTTAGGGCGACTCCAGCTATGGCTGATGCTCTGCCACAGGACGGGTCGTCCGGTGCGCCGCGCCAGATCGGCGGCGTAGTTGATGCGCCCGCGTGAGTCCGCGCCACCTCCGCTCAACTGCACGACGCCGGTGTTCATCTCACCTAGCACGTCCAGTAGCGACCCCAGCTCTTCCTTTGAAGCAAGACGGCTCGCCACCGGCTTTTTATCTTCTCTCATGTGACGGGGATTCTGATTGGTGGAAAAGCCAACAGCGCCGGCCTCCATCCCCTGGCGAACCAAACGTTGCATTTGCGCGATCTCCTCCGGGGTCGCTTCCCGCTCCACGGCATCCTCTCCCATAACATAGTGGCGCACCGCGATATGGCCGACGAGGGCGGCAACGTTGATGCCGAGGCGCGTTCCGAGGACGTCGAGATATTCTTTGGTCGAAGTCCATTTCCATTCGAAGCCTTCTTCGAGCACACGACGGCTGATCGCCTCGACGCGAACGAAGCTTTTGATCACGGCCTCGCGGTCCTCGGGCTTCGCCGGCGCCAGACTTAAACCACAATTACCGACCACGACAGAAGTGACACCGTGAAAGCAGGACGAGGTGCCCAGCGGATCCCAAAACAATTGAGCGTCGAGATGGGTGTGCGGATCAATAAAACCAGGCGCCAACGCCAAACCATCGAGATTTAGCGTCCTCTTAGCGTTGCCGGTTATCCGTCCGATCTCCACGATCTCCCTACCCGCGACGGCGACATCACCGTTAAAACTTGGCATGCCCGAGCCGTCATAAATCCTTCCACCTTTAAGCACGAGGTCGTACATAGGGTCTCTCCTTCCATCAACGCTATGAAGACGATCAAACCCAATCGCCCCAAAATTTTTGTCCGAAATCGACTAGAACTTATTCGAAGTGACCGCACGGGGTCAAGGGAGAACAGGCCAAAGTGAATAACCTAGAGCCTTCCAGCTTCCGCGTTTTTCTACCGATGGTTCTCAACCTTTGATAAGCCATTCGCAATAATATCTCCACAAGCCTTCCGGGGAACTATTTCCCCTACCGGTGCGATGCTGAAATTGCTCGATATCTGCATCGGGGATAGCAGGAACTTTTCCGAGTGAGGCGGCCTGAAGGTTCATCCTGGCCAGCGTATCGACTTTTATCGCCGTTATAGTCGCCTGCTCGACGCTGTTTCCTACAACGATCAATCCATGGCCCCGAAGAATGCAGACGTCGCTCGCGCCCATGACCTTCTGCATTGCGCGAACCTGATCCTTGGTATTGAGTGTCAGGGTATTGGGGTAAACTGGAATACCCTTTAGACTGAGCCGCATGCTGCTGGGATCGTAGCCGCCATAGATCGGTCTCAGCTCGATTCCGGCCATGCTACAGAGAACAACGGCCGGCGGGTGAGCGTGGACCACGCAAGCCACTTCCGGCCTGGCCTTATAGAGCTCGCCATGAATACAGGCTTCATTGGGCGGTTTGAGACCGGCTTTTCTTTCTTGGCTTTGTCCTTCAAAATCAGCCAACAGGACGTCGCTGGGCTTAGTGAAGAGCAGGCCGGTTTCTCTCGGTCCGCGGCCCCGGATCAGCATCTGATCTTTACCATTACGCGCGCTCACATGGCCTGT
>Ga0209814_10000229_pt1 | contig 17361 bp, 17 predicted proteins | sample SoiMetdeltSBSDD1_FD_187597 | JGI IMG/M metagenome (GOLD analysis project Ga0209814, IMG submission 187597) | Bulk soil microbial communities from a Populus tree surrounding site in Tennessee, USA - Soil MetaG P. deltoides SBSDD1 (SPAdes) (version 2) | ecosystem: Environmental > Terrestrial >... | reverse complement strand
TCCTGGAGCAGGACGACGTCGGCGCCGGCGCTGCGGATGTGGCCCGCGACCGCCTCGACGTCGATGCCCTTGCTGCCCTTCAGGTTCCAGGTGAGGACCGTCAGGTGCACCGGGCGACGCTACCGCGCGTAGAACATGCGGCCATGGACCTCCAGGCGTTCCAGCGGCTGATGGCCGACACGTACGGCGAACGGGACCGGGCCCGGGGCGTGCCCGCCACCGTGGCGTGGCTGACCGAGGAGCTGGGCGAGCTGGCCCAGGCCGTGCGCAAGCACGACCGGGACGCCCAGCTCCACGAGCTGGGCGACGTCCTGGCGTGGCTGGCCTCCCTCGCCGACCAGCTGGGCCTCGACCTGGCCGAGGCCGCCGACCGCTACGCGGAGGGCTGTCCCCGCTGTGGGGCCCGTCCCTGCGTGTGCCCGCCCTAAGAGGCGACCAGCAGCTCGGCGATCTGGACGGCGTTGAGGGCGGCGCCCTTGCGCAGGTTGTCGTTGGACACGAACAGCGAGAGGCCGTGGTCGACCGTCGGGTCGCGGCGGATGCGGCCGACGTAGGCCGGGTCGGCGCCGGCGGCCATGAGCGGGGTGGGGACGTCGGTGACGACGACGCCGGGGGCCGCCCGCAGCACCTCGGTGGCCTCCTCGGGCGAGATGTCCCGCTCGAAGTGGGCATTGATCGACAGCGAGTGCCCGGTGAAGACCCCGACCCGTACGCAGGTCGGGACCACCGGCAGGTCGGGGATCTCGAGGATCTTGCGGGTCTCGTTCCGCAGCTTCTGCTCCTCGTTGGTCTCGCCGGTGCCGTCCTCGACGATCGAGCCGGCCAGCGGGACCACGTTGAAGGCCATGGGGGCGGGGAACACCGAGGGCGTGCCCATGTCCACGGCCCGGCCGTCGAAGGTGAGGGCGGCAGCTCCGTCGGCCACCTTGCGGACCTGCTCGTCCATCTCGGCGACGCCCGCCAGCCCGCCGCCGGAGATCGACTGGTAGGTGCTGATCACCAGCTTGCGCAGTCCGGCCACCCGGTGCAGCGGGCCGAGCACCGGCATCCCCGCCATCGTGGTGCAGTTGGGGTTGGCGATGATGCCCTTGGGCCGGTTGGCGAGGGCGTGGGGGTTGACCTCGGACACCACCAGGGGCACGTCCGGGTCCATGCGCCAGGCCGACGAGTTGTCGATCACGGTGACACCGGCTGCTGCCACCCGCGGTGCCAGCTCCCGCGAGGCCGTGGCCCCCGCCGAGAACAGCGCGATGTCGAGGCCGGAGTAGTCGGCGGTCGCCGTGTCCTCGACCGTGACCTCGCCGTCCCGCCATGGCAGCGTGCGCCCGGCCGAGCGCGCCGAGGCGAAGTACCTGATGGAGGCGACGGGGAAGTCCCGCTCGGCGAGCACCTGCCGCATGACGCCGCCGACCTGACCGGTGGCGCCCACGACGCCCACATGCACGGAATACATGGACCAAAGGCTACGAGCGCCCCCCACGGCCACCCAACCGGGTTACCCAATGTCGAACACTCTTCTTGACGATCATCGGAACTCATGTGAGCCTCAGGCGGTGACCGGTGGCGCGGCGTTGGACGCTCTGTTCCGGCCGTCGAGCATCGCGGTGATCGGGGCATCGGCCACGGTCGGCAAGGCGGGCAACGCCATGGTGCGGTCGTTGCTGGGGTTTCCGGGACGGCTCCACCTGGTCAACCCCCGCGCCGGCCGGATCGAGGGGCGGGCGGCCGTGCCGTCCCTGGCCGAGATCGACGGGCCCGTGGATCTGGCGGTGCTGGTCATCCGGGCCGAAGCCGTGCCCGCCGCGTTGGAGGAGTGTGGGCAAGCGGGCGTGCGGGCGGCCGTCGTGTGCTCGGGCGGGTTCGCCGAGGCGCAGCCGGACGGCGAGCTCGACGAGGGCCAGGGCACGGGGAGCTCGTTGCAGGACCAGGCGCGGGCCGTGGCGCGGCGCCATGGGATGCGGCTGCTGGGGCCGAACACGTCGGGTTTCATGAACCCGCTCGACGGGGTGCTGGCCAACTTCGTGCCCGACGTGAGGCTGCTGGAGCCGGGGCCGCTGGCCGTGGTGGCGTCGAGCGGTGGGGTCAACCTGGCCGCCTGCTTCGCGGCGGCGGCCGACGGGTTGGGGGTGCGGCTCGGAGTCGGGCTCGGGAACGCGGCGGACGTGGGGTTCGCCGATGTGTTGGCGTACCTGGCGGGCGACGGCGCCACGCGGGCGGTCGGCATCCAGCTCGAGGGGGTGGACGACGGGCGGGAGCTGGTGGCGGCGGTGGCCGAGCTGGCCGCGGTCAAGCCGGTGGTGGCGCTGAAGGCGGGCCGCTCCGGCGTGAGCGCCTTCGCCCGCTCCCACACCGGCAGGGTGCTGGGCGACTTCGAGCTGGGCCGGGCCGCGCTGCGACAGGCCGGCGCGGTGGTGGTGGACGACCTGGGTGAGCTGGTCGATGCGCTGCGGGCCCTGTGCGCGCGCCGCATGAAGCCCCGGGCGGCGCCGGGGGTGGGCGTCGTCACCGCTCAGGCCGGGCCGGGGATCCTGATGGCGGACGTGTTGCGGGCGCGAGGTGTGTCGATCCCGGAGCTCGAGGAGACCACGCTGAAGGGCCTCGGCCGCCTGCTGCCCCCGCTCACCTGGCAGCGCAACCCGGTCGACACCGGGCGCCCGCAGGAGACGTTCGGGGCGGTGCTGGCCGAGGTGGCGGCGGATCCCCAGGTGGACGCCCTGCTGGTCTATGCCCTCGAGGAGGGCGACGCCGTCGATCCCGAGGCCGCGCTGGGCACGCCCGGCGTAGCGGGCGAGCTGCCCGTCGTGTTCGGCTCGGGCGGCCCGGCGGGCGCGCTCGACGAGCGCCAGCGAGCCCTCGCCGGAGTGGCCGTCCCCGTGTACCGCACGCCCGAGCGGGCGGCTCGGGCCATGGGAGCCCTGGTGGACGACGGGCGCGCCCAGCACCGGCTGGCCTCCGCCCGGGTCCGGCCGGCCGCGCCGCTGCCGCCCGAGGTGACCCGGCTGCTGGCGTCCGGGCCACCCGACGAGCACACGGCCAAGGCCGTGCTCGACGCGCTGGGTGTCCCCACGCCCGAGCGGCGGGTCTGCCCCGACCGGGCCACGGCCCAGGCGGCGCTGGCCGAGCTGGGAGGTCCGGTGGTGGTCAAGGTGCTGGACCCCGGGGTCGCGCACAAGCTCGCCGCCGGCGGGGTCCACCTGGGCGTGCACGGCCCCGCCTCGCTCGGAGCCGCGCTGGACGCCATCGACGCCATCCCCGACCGTGCGACGGCGGGCTACCTGGTGGAGGCCCAGGCCGCGCCGGGGCCCGAGCTGCTGGTCGGAGGCTTCCGGGACTCCGCCTTCGGGCCGGTGGTGGCGGTGGGACCGGGGGGCAGCAACGTGGAACGGCTCGGGTCACCCGCCCTGCGGTTGGCGCCACTGTCCGCCCCCGACGTGGATGAGATGCTCGCCGCGCTCGGTCTCGGGCTCGCCGGGGACGAGGGCCTCGCGCTGGCGAACGTCCTGCTGGCGGTCAGCGACCTGCTGATGGGGGCGCCGCAGGTGTCGGAGATCGACGTGAACCCGGTCCGGCTCACCCCCAGCGGCCCCTGGGCCCTGGACGCCCTGGTGGTGCTGGACCGGTGACGCCACCGGTGCGCGCCCACCATGTGGGCAGCCTGCTGCGCCCGGCTCGCCTGCGGGCCGCGTACCGGCGCCACCGTCGGGGCGAGATCGGCGACGACGCGTTCCGCGAGGCGCAGGACGAGGCCATCTGCGACGTCGTGGCCATGCAGGCGGATCTGGGCCTGCGGGTGGTAACCGACGGCGAGCTCCGCCGGGTGTCGTACTGGTCCTCCTTCGTGGAGGCGGTCGACGGGCTGGAGGTAGACACGTCCCGCTTCAAGTTCACCGATGGCCGCGGCGACCGGCTGGCCTTCGCCGCGCCCCACGCCACCGGCGCGCTGCGGCGTTGGGGCTCCATCGCGGGCGCCGAGCTGGACTTCCTCGCCGGGGTGGTGTCGCCGGTGTCGGCTACGCCGAAGATCACGCTGCCGTCGCCTTCGACCTTGCAGTTCGGGCACGCGCCGCTCGCGGGCCGGTACTCGTCGCCCGAGGACTTCTTCACCGATCTCGCCGGGATCTACCGGGCCGAGATCGCCGACCTGGCGGCGCGGGGCGGCACCCTGGTGCAGCTGGACGAGGCGGCCCTCGCCATGCTGTGCGACCCGAACGTGCGGCGCAAGGTCGAGGCCTCCGGCGAGGTGCCCGGCCAACTGGTGGACGACTATGTGGCGGCCATCGCCGCCGCCGGCGCCGATCGGCCCGCGCGCGTGACCCTCGCCCTGCACGTGTGCCGGGGCAACTTCAAGGGCCGCTGGATGGCCTCGGGAGGGTACGAGCCGGTGGCCGAGGCCCTGTTCGCCGGCTCGGGCGTCGACCTGCTGCTGCTGGAGTTCGACTCGGCCCGGGCCGGCGGGTTCGAGGCCCTGCGCCACGTGCCCGCGACCATGTCGGTGGTGCTGGGCCTGGTCAGCACCAAGACCCCGGAGCTCGAGCGCCGGGACGAGCTGCTGCGGCGCATCGAGGAGGCGTCCCGCTACGTCGACGTCGAGCGCCTGGCGCTGTCTCCCCAGTGCGGCTTCGCCAGCACTGCGGGCGGCAACCCCGTGAGCGAGGACGACCAGCGCCGCAAGCTCGCGCTCGTCGTGGACGTGTGCAACGAGGTCTGGGGCGGCCCGTAGGCCTAGGGCGTGTCCTGGCCGGAGGCGGCCTTTCGGCTCGCCCGGCGGGTGACGCTGCGGGTGGTGAAGTGGCGGGCGTGATGCGCCAGCTCGGGCACGTGCTCGCCCACGATCTGCTGGAACCGCACCTCGGCCAGCGGGCCCAGGGCGTCGTACACGTCGGCGAAGATGGCCTGAGCGGCGCGTCGAGGCCAGCCGCCGGGCAGGGCGTCCTCGGGCAGCTCGGGGTCGAGGTTGGGGAACTGGCGCCACACGTCCATCACCTGGGTGCGGGCCACCAGCGCCTCGGCCGCCCCCACCCGCCCGGTCTGCACGCGGTCGAGCAACGGCCCGAACTCGGCCACGAAGGCGTCGTAGCTGGCCCGCAGCTCGTCCAGGTCCCAGGCGCTGAGCGGGTCGCCGCCGGCCTCGCCGTGCACCATGCGAGACACCAGCACGGTGGACGTGGGCACGTCGAGGTCCACCAGAACCTTGGCGGCCTCGCCGGCGTGCGCCCGGGGCGAGACCCACACGCCGTCGTAGAGCGGGGCGAACCCCAGCCAGCGCAGCCGGGTGCGCAGGACATGGCGCACGTCGCGCTGGTCCTCGGGCACCGAGAAGATGACGACAACCCACGAGCCGTCCCACGGCCCGTGGTCGAGTCCGAAGTTGATGATGCGGTGCAGGCCCTGGTTCAGCACCTCGGCCGCCCGCGGTGTCAGGCCGTAGTAGGTGCGACGACCGACGCGGGACGAGTCGAGCAGGCCGCGGCGCGCCAGGCGGCTCAGCGCGGCCCGCGCGCTGGTGGCGGTGATCTCGAACTCGCCGGCCAGGGCCACGAGCGCGGAGGACGGCAGGTGCTCCTTGCGGCCGAACCAGTAGTCGCCGAAGAGGGTGACGATGAGATGCTGGGGGTTGGCGCCGGTCTGGATGCGCGGCAGATTGACGTCGGCGAGATCGGTCGCGGTCATCGCCGACAAAGAGTACCGAGCGGTCACTGTCCGATTGTTCCAACGTCGACCGACAGCGAAAGTGTCACTTGGAGGTGACGCCCATGCCGCAGGAGACTCCCGCGAGCGCCCCCGACGAGGTGGCGCTCAAGCAGCTCTACAGCGACTTCGCCGCGCAGGGCCTGATGCCGCTGTGGACCCAGCGGGCCGGGCTGATGCCGCTGTCACCCGAGCCGGCCGCGGTGCCGTACCACTGGCCGTGGGTCGACGTGTACCCGCTCGCGGCCCGGGCCGGCGAGCTGGTGCCCGTGGGTCGCGGCGGCGAGCGCCGGGCCATCGCCTACGCCAACCCCGGTCTCGCGGGCGAGCCCTACGCCACGCCCACGCTGTGGGCCGCGGTGCAGTACCTGGGTCCCCAGGAGGTGGCGCCGGCCCACCGCCACACCCAGGGCGCCTTCCGCTTCGTGCTGGAGGGCGAGGGGGTGTGGACCGTGGTCGACGGCGACCCGGTGGCCATGCGCCGCGGCGACCTGCTGCTCACCGCCGCTTGGCGCTGGCACGAGCACCACAACACCGGCGACGCCCCCATGGCCTGGCTCGACGGCCTCGACATCCCGCTGGTGAGCGCGCTCGACGCCGGCTTCTTCGAGTTCGGCCCGGACGAGATCACCGACCGGTCGACACCGCACCGGTCCCGCTCCGAGCGACTGTGGGGCCATCCGGGCCTGCGACCGCTGGGCGCCGAGGTGCCGACCACCAGCCCGCTGGGCGCCTACCGCTGGGCCGACACCGACGCCGCGCTGGTCGCCCAGCTGGAGCTGGAGGACGAGGGCCAACCCGGGGTCGCCGGCCCCGGCCATGCCGCCGTGCGCTACACCAACCCCGCCACCGGCGCCGACGCCCTCACCACCCTGCGCATGGAGCTGCACCGGCTGCGGCCCGGCGCGCTCACCGGACGCACCCGCACGGTGGGCTCGTCGGTGTGGCAGGTGTTCGAGGGCGAAGGCTCGTTCGAGCTCGGCGATCGCACCGTCGAGGTCCGCCGGGGCGACGTGGTGGCCGTACCGTCGTGGTGCCCGGTCCGCATCCGGGCGACCGCGGCACTTGATCTGTTCAGGTTCAGCGACGCCCCGGTGGTCGAGGCGCTCGGCCTGGCCCGCACCAGCAGCGAAGGAGACAGCGGATGAGATTGGCCACGATCAGGGACGGCGGTCGCACCCGCGCGGTCCGGGCCGACGGCGGCGAGGCCGTCGAGCTGCCCGCCGCGGACGTGCGTGAGGTCCTCGACCGCGAGGGCTGGCACGACTGGGCCGCGGCGGCCGATGGGCCTCGGCGTCCCCTCGCCGACCTCGACTTCGCCCCGCTGATCCCATCGCCCGACAAGATCCTGTGCGTCGGCCTGAACTACCGCTCGCACATCCAGGAGACGGGCCGGGAGCCGCCCGAGTTCCCCACGCTGTTCGCCAAGTTCCGCTCGGCGCTGATCGGGGCCAACGACGACATCATGCTGCCGGCGGCCTCGGGCAAGGTCGACTGGGAGGCCGAGCTGGCGGTGATCGTGGGCACCCGCGCCCGCCATGTGTCGCTCGCCGACGCCCCCGGGATCATCGCCGGGTACGCCGTGCTCAACGACGTGTCGATGCGGGATTGGCAGAACCGCACGCTCCAGTGGCTCCAGGGCAAGACCTGGGAGCACTCGACCCCGCTAGGGCCGTGGCTGGTCACCGCCGACGAGTCGCCCGGCCCCAGCCGGGAGATCGCCTGCGAGGTCGACGGCGAGCAGATGCAGAAGGCCGACACCGCCGACATGGTGTTCGACCCCGCCACGCTGGTGTCGTACATCTCGACGGTCCTGACGCTGGAGCCGGGCGACGTGATCGCCACCGGCACGCCCAGCGGCGTCGGCGCGGGACGGGGCCGCTTCTTGGCCGAGGGCAACGTCGTGGTGACCCGGATTGCCGGCCTGGGCGAGCAACGCAACGTCTGCCGTCGGGAGGCCACCGGCTGATGCCCGCGCCCCGCGAGTCGCTCGACTGGATGCGGGACGGCGAGGCCCGCGTCCTGGGTTTCGTCGCGCACATGGACGACGACGCCCTGGCCGCGCCCTCACAGCTGCCGGGCTGGAGCCGGGCCCACGTGGTCGGGCATCTGGCCCGCAACGCCGATGCCCTGCAGAACCTGGTGACCTGGGCGCGCACCGGCATCGAGACGCCCATGTACACCTCGGTGGAGCAACGGGCGGACGGCATCGAGGAGGCCGCGGGCCAGGACCCCGACACCCTGCGCTCCGACGTGGTGGCCGCCTCCGAGCGGCTGCTGGCCGCGCTCGACGCCCTCGAGGACGAGACGTGGGACGCACCCATCCGCACGGCCCGGGGCCGGCCCATCACCGCAGCCGAGATCCCGTGGATGCGGGTGCGGGAGAACTGGGTGCACGCCGTCGACCTGGGCACCGGGGCCACGTTCGCCGACATGCCGGCGGGCGCGGTCGACCGCCTGGTGGGCGAGGTCGCCGGCGGCCTGGCAGGCCGGGACGACTGCCCCGCGGTCACGCTCACGGCCACCGACCGGGACTCGGGCCGCAGCTGGAGCATCGGCCCCGAGGGCGCCAGGACGGAGGTGTCCGGCACTGCGGCTGAGCTGCTGGCCTGGCTGATCGGCCGGGAGCCGGACGGCTATCCGCCTGTCCCCGCATGGCTGTAGGTCGCGATCGGGACGGTGCGGGCCCCAGGTATCGGCGCACCGCTGGCGGCCGGTAGGACCGGCCTGGGGCCCGCACGCCCGTGACTTACACAGTACAGAGGCCCGGCCGCCCGGCACCCAATCGTCATCCGTCTGGCACATAGTTGCGGACGCAAGCGGCGCGGCCGCTCAGCGTGGTCAACGCAGCAGGCGCTCGGCGTTGGCTCCGGTCACCGCGTCACGCTCCGCGAGCGTGAGGCCGGGCACCGCGTCGAGCAGCCCCAGCGGGTCGTCGACGCCCATGTCGAAGGGGAAGTCGGTGCCCAGCACCACCCGGCCGGCGCCGACCCGGTCGATCAGGTGGCGCAGGGTGACCGGGTCGTGGACGACCGTGTCGAACCACAGCTCGCGCAGGTACTCGCTCGGGAGCCGGGCGCAGGTGCGGCTGTCCTCCCGCACCCGGTGGGCGTGGTCGGCCCGGCCCGTGTAGTACGGCAGGTAGCCACCCCCGTGGGCCGCGCAGATGCGCAGGCCGGGGTGGTGATCGAGCACGCCCCCGAAGATCAGGTGGGACAGGGCGAGGGTCGTCTCGGTGGGGTTGCCCACCACGTTGTACAGGTAGGACCGGTTCAGCCGCTCACCCAGGGTGCAGCCCCACGGGTGGAGGAACAGCACCGCGCCCAGGGCCTCAGCCGCGGCCCACACCGGCGTGACACGGTCGTCCGACAGGTCCATGCCGTCGACGTGGGTGGAGATCATCGCCCCCCGCAGGCCGAGGTCCCGCACCGCGGTGGTCAGCTGCTCGGCCGCCAGGTCGGGGTGCTGCAGCGCGATCATGCCGAGGCCGACGAGCCGGTCCGGCGCCGCCGCCACGTGGCCGGCCACGCCCTCGTTGAGCACGCGGCACACCTCGGCCGCCAGGGCAGGTTCGGCCCAGTAGTGGTACTCGGTCGGCGCCGGGCTGACGACCTGCACGTCCAGGCCCATGCGATCCATGGCCGCCAGCCGGGCGTCGGGGTCGACCAGCTGCGGCCCCCACCCGCGGGCCAGCTCGGCGTTCAGAGCGGTCGAGGCCGGGCCCATGCCCGCGGCCTGGCGCTCTGCTTCCGCTCGCCGTCCCTCGTGCCCCTCGACCAGCGCCCACACCGCGGGCACCACGCAGTGGGCATGGACGTCGTAGCTGTAGGTCACGCCGAAGAGCTTGTCCGGCTACATGTAGTCCCGATAGTCGCGGGTGGCGTCCGGGTCGGTGCCGACCGGGTAGACCGGGCGCACCCGCTGCCGCTCCTGCTCGGACAGCTGCGACCGGCGACTCGACGACTGGCGGCAGCTGTAGACCTCGCCGAACAGCGGGTGCACGCACAACGGCTCCGACTCGGCCACGTGCAGGCTCCCCGGCCGGGTGTACTCGAACTCGCCGACGACGTAGCGGGCGGTGCTGTCGACCTCGACGACGCGGCCCAGGCAGCCGATCTCGATCAGCAGCCGTCGCGTCTCCTGGTAGTCGAGGCCGGTCACCTTGCGGATGCCCCGCCGGTTGTACACCCGGTGCAGCTCGGACTCGTCGACCACCAGGCCCACGTTGGGCAGGATGCGCTCGCAGCACACGTCGGCCTGGGGATGGACGCGGGCATAGGCGGCGATGATGTCGCCCACGATCGCGCTCTGGGCCCGGCGGACGCCCTCGACGACGGCCATGCGCGACACGGGGAACGGCGCCCGGGGGTCGACCGAGTGGGCCTCGAACACCTGGTTCATGACGGCGATGAGGTGCCGGGGCAGCAGCTGGGTGTGCCGCAGCAGGAAGCCTACGGAGTCCTCGTGCCCGCCGAAGGCGTTGACCACCTCGGCCGGCAGCACGGTGTCGACGAGCCGGCGGCTCTCCGGATAGCTGAGGTCGCCCGGGCCGTCGTCGGGCAGCTCGAGCCGTTCGAGCAGGTCGGGCTTGTGCAGGTGGCAATAGATCGCCAGCCGTGTGCCCACCAGGGTGATCAGCTCCCGGGCGCTCCAGTGGGCGATGACCGTGCTGTGGAAGTCCTTCACCGGGTTGGACGAGACCTTGGCCAGCACCTGCCACATCTCGGCCGGGAAGGCGAAGCGGATGTCGAAGGCCCGGGTGGGCAGCGTGCCGTCGCCGCCGATGAAGCGGAACAGCCCCTCGAAGGAGATGCGCTCGACCTGCTGGTACTCGGTGGTCGGAAGCTCGCCCGAGTAGCGCTCCAGCGAGTCGACGATCACGACGTAGCGCTCCGGCTGGGCGGCCAGGACCTCGGCGCCGGCGTCGATCGCCTCGGCCATGCTGAGGCCGTTGCCCTCGACCGAGTTGAGCAGCTCGCCGACGCTGCCGACGTGATCGAGGGTGTCGATCAGGATCCGCAGCCGGCGGAGGTACTGCGACACCGCGGCCCCGCTGTCGGCCGGCGGCGCGTGGCCGTTGCCGAGCGACAAGGCGAAGTCGCGGACCCGGCGGTACGCGGCCCGGCGTTGCTGGGGGCCGCGGGCGATGTCGGCCAGCACCGCCGACCAGGCGAGGTGGCGCCACAGCCGGGCCGTGTGCTCCGGGTACAGCTGCAGCTCCCGGCTCATGAGGCTCTTCACCACCTCGAACACGCCGCCGTAGATGTCGGCCGACGGGAGCTCGACGGCCACCACGCCCTCATGCAGTCGGGGAGCGGTGACGAAGGCGGTCTTGCCCGCGCCCTTCCGGCCGATGACGTACGGGGCCCCGCTGCTCTCGGCGTGGCGGTGGATGCGGTTGGTCGGGTCGTACAGCAGTCGGAGCAGGTCGATGCTGCCGGTGAACTGAGCGGCGTCGGGTGGGCCGCACGGCTGCTGGGGGGTGATGACCCGGCGCAGCAGGTCCAGGTCGGCATCAGCCAGCATCGAAGGGCTCCCTCCTCCGGCGCGCCCGAGGGTGCTCGATCCGCATCGCCCGGCCCAGCACGTCCGCGCCCTCGATCACGATCCTCGCTCCCGCCGCCGCCTGGGCGGCGGCTGCCGCGGTGGGATAGCGGCCCCCCACGCCCGCGAGGTCGAGGCGGCGGACGAGCTCCTCGCCCCGCCGGATCGCTTGGGGCTGGTCGTCGTAGACCGCGTTGCGCCCGCCGAGCCGCACGGTCCACCGCTCCACCACCACGGTGCTGCTACTGCCGTTGCGGCAGCGAGCCACCAGGGTGAAGGGCTTGGGCAGCACGGGGCTGCGCTCGGTGGCCAGCAGCTCGGCGTTGGTCACGCTCCGCCCGTCGCGTCGCCATCGCTCCCAGGCCGCACCGGCCGCGCCGGCGCCCTCCACCGACACCCACCCGCGCTGGCGCACCTCGGCCCGCCAGCGGGCCGCGGCCTCGCTCTCGTCCTGGGTGGCCAGATCGGGCTCGTCGATGAGGTTGACGACGTCGACGCCGAGCACCACCGCGTCGGTCAGGAGCCGCTGGGCCTCGTCCCGCTCGTCGGCCGCCCGCTGGAGCTCGTGCTCGGTCGCCTCGGTCTGGGCCCGGACCTGGCGCAATCCGACGACTACCGCGGCGGGCAGCGCCACGAGGGTGGCGATCCCGCTGAACCACTCGGCCGCGGTGCCGCCGACCTCGGCCCGGTAGCCGGAGCCGGCCTGGACACCGAGGAGGTTGAGGATGGCGAGCAGCACCACCAGGACCAGGCACACGGCCACCGCCACGATGGCGGACGCGGGCCACGGAGCACCCCTCGGGGCGCGCCGGGGCGTCGCATCGTCCGGGCGGCCGCCGGTCCCGTCCACCCAGCGAGGGTATGACGCCCCGCCCGGCCTGTCTACGAAAAGAAGCGACGCACGCACGTTGCGTGACGCCGGCGATCTGCTGTCAGGCGTCGAGGCCGAAGGCGGTGTGCAGGCTCTGCACCGCCGTCTCGATCTGGTCCTCGCGCACCACGCACGACGTGCGGATGGCCGAGGTCGAGATCATCTCGATGTTCACGCCCTGGCGCGCCAGGACTTCGAACATGGTGGCGGCGACGCCGGGGTTCGACTTCATCCCCGCCCCGATGATGCTCACGCGCGCGATGTCCCGGTCCGACGACACGCCGGTGGCGCCGATCTCGCCCGCCAGCCGCCGGCACACGTCGGTGCCGTTCTCCAGGTCGTTGCGGGGCACGGTGAAGGAGATGTCGGTCACCCCGTGGTCGCTCACGTTCTGGACGATCATGTCCACGTTCACGTCCACGTCGGCCAGCTCGCGGAACAGCCGCGCCGCGATGCCCGGGTGGTCGGGCACGCCGGACACGGTCACCTTGGCCTCGCTCACGTCGTGGGTGACGGCGGAGACGATCGCCTGCTCCATGGATGCATCCTCCTCGAGTACCCAGGTGCCCGGCTCCCAGGTGAAGGCCGAGCGGACGTGCAGCGTGACCCCCCAGCGCCGGGCGTACTCCACCGAGCGCATGGCCGGCTTGGGGCAGCCGGTGGCGGTCATCTCCAGCAGCTCTTCGAACGAGATCGACCCCAGTCGGTGCGCCCCGGGCACCAGGCGGGGATCGGCGGTGAACACGCCGGACACGTCGGTGTAGAGCTCGCAGGCGTCGCCGTCGAGTGCGTGGCACAGCGCCACCGCGGTGGTGTCCGAGCCACCGCGGCCGAGGAACGTGACGTCGTGGTCGGTGGACACGCCCTGCGCGCCGCCCACCACCGGCACCCGGCCGGCGTCGAGCGCCTTCCGCAGCCGGTCCGGCCGCAGCTCGACGATCTTGGCGTTGGTGTGGTTGGTGTCGGTGACGAACCCGGCCTGGCTGCCGGTGAAGCTGTCGGCCGGGACGCCGAGCGAGTGGAGGGCCATGCACAGCAGCGCCATGGCCTTGCGCTCGCCCGCGGTGATGAGCATGTCCATCTCCCGGCCGGGGCGCACCTCGGACACGTCCCCGGCCAGGCGGATCAGCTCGTCGGTCTCCTTGCCCATGGCGCTGACCACCACCACGACCTCGTTGCCGTGGCGGACGGTGCGCGCGACATGGTCCGCGACCTCGCGGATGCGCTCGGGATCGGCAACCGAGGTCCCGCCGAACTTCTGTACGACCAGGGGCACGGCCTGCAACGCTACCGGCGCGGGGGCGCGACGAACGAACCCCTTCCCGGAGAAGGAAAGCCTTCCCAGCGCCCGCCAGGTGCGCCGTCGTCGACGCTACGACAAGGTCGAGGGGCTCTCGACGAGAGCCCCCCAGGCTTCGAGCCTGGTGACCGCGTCCGCTATGTCGGTTTGCAGCAACGCACAGATCGCCCGCAGGTCATCGCGGCGGATCGTCAGCACTCGGCCGTTGTAGTCACCGCGCTCGACGATGATCGACCGGACGAACCGCTGCACGGGTGCCGCCTCGGGCACCCGGTTGAGTGCCTCCAGGTCGAGGACGAGCTTCGGCGGGCCCTCGTGCGTCGACGTCTGCTCGCCAAGCAGCACCGACACGGGCACGTCGTAGAACTCGGCCAGCTCGTGGAGACGAGGCAAGCTGAGGGTTCGGAAACCGCGTTCGTATGCACCGATGGCCGACGCGCTCCACCGACCCGACGACTGGCGTTCGACATCGTCGAGCGACATGCGCCGGGCCTTGCGCAGAGAGCGCAGCCTGCGACCTACTTCGAGCGTCACGCTCGTAGGGGTCGTGTCTTCTTCTTCTTGGTTGTTGTTCATCTGGTTCTCGTTGTGATCTCGGTCACTAGGGAACCGCCTCGGGATTGATTCTCGCACGTCCCGTCCCGAAGAGTGCAGTTCAGAGCCGCCAGAGTGGTGCCACGACCTGCCCGAATGTCCTCTGCGGCAGCCGTGTGGCTACGCTCGCGCCTTCGTGGCAACCGATAAGCGTGAGCGTCAGAGATCAGCCCGGCTGGACAAAATGGTCGCCGAGCACACCGCCGCCCGGCGGTCTCGAACCCGGCGCACGGCCCTCAGGGTGGGCGTCGCCGCAGTGCTCGTCCTCGCCGTCCTCTTCGGCGTCTCGAAGCTGATGGGGAACGACGACGGCTCGGACACGGCTACGTCCGGGACGACGGAGACGACGGGTGCGGAGGCGCCGGAAGACCCCAACATCACGGCCCTGCCCGACGAGTTCACCAACCCGGAGGTGGCGGCCGAGGTCGAGGGCCGGGGCGCGCCGACCCCGACGCCGCCGCCCGCGGACACGGCGGCCGACGCGCTGGAGACGACCACCCTGATCGAGGGCGAGGGCGACGGCGCCGAGGCAGACCAGATCCTCACCGTGCACTACATCGGCTACCTCCCCGACGGCACCGTGTTCGACCAGTCGTGGGACGGGCCTCAGCCCTTCACCTTCCAGCTGGGCGCGGGCAAGGTCATCCCCGGCTGGGACAACGGCCTCGTGGGGGCCAAGATCGGCGAGCGCCGGCACCTCGTGATCGGCGCCGACAACGGCTACGGCGCGGCCGGTGCCGGGGACACCATCCCCCCGAACTCGCCGCTCGGCTTCGACGTCGACATCGTCGACATCCAGCCCGCGCCTTAACCGCCGCGCGGCTAGCTACTTGCCTCAGCAGACGCTGCCCGCTCACGGCCATCTCGTCACGCAGGGTGCTGGCGGCGGGGGACACGCCAGCCCTGGCGGTGCCGCCCTCGACCGACGGTTCTGAGGCAGGGTTCGCCAACACGCGGGCCCAGCGCCTCTGACTACTTCACGGGCAAGTAGCTAGGCAGCGCCGCCAGATCCGCCTGGTGGCCGTCGCGCCACACGCTCACCGAGCCGACGCCGGCGGCCCGCCACGTCCCGTCGGGATCGCGGATCAACGCGGTGCGCTCGTCCACCTCGGCCAGCGCCACCCCGGCCGGGGTGAGCTGCAGCGTGCGGTGGAGCTTGTCCTCCGACCAGGTGTCGGCCCGCGGGACCATGGCGACCTGCGCCAGCAGCCCCAGGCCGAGCGTGAACGCTCCGCCGCGAGGGTCGACCGCGGGATCGCACAGCACCATGGCCCCGGCTCCCGAGCCGGCGAGTACGGCGCCGCCCTGCCAGGCCGCGACCAGCGCGTCCCACAGCGGGCTGTGCATGAGCACCGAGCGCAGGTGCATGGGCGAGCCGTCGGCCAGGTAGACGAAGCGCGAGTCGTGCACCGCGGCCACGTTGGCCTCGTCGCGCGCTCCGCCGCGGTCCATGGCGGCCACGACGCGGACGGTGGCGCCGAGCTTGTCGAACCAGCGGGTGGCCCGCTCGGCGGCGTGGTCGGGGTGCTCGTAGGCGGCCGCCGTGGGCAGCACCACCACCTCGCGGCCCCCGCTCGCCTCGAGCAGCTCCGCGTCGAAGTCGCAGCCGTCGCTCCACTCGCCGCCGCCCACCAGTGCGAGGGGGCCTGCCTGGGGTCCAACCATGGGCGCACGGTAGCGAGCGGTTGTGCCGCCGTGCGTCACACGCGCTTTGGCCGGCCAGGGTTACCGTCAGTAGCCTCCTGCGATGCGCATCGAACGGCTGGGCATTGTGGGGTCGGGGATCATGGGCTCCGGCGTGGCGGAGGTGGCGGCGAAGGCTGGGGTCACGGTCGTGCTGCGGTCTCGCAAGCAGGAGTCGGCGGACGCCATGCTGGCCGCGTTGGGGAAGTCACTGGCGCGCCAGGTGGAGCGGGGCCGCCTGGAGTCGGCGGACGCCGAGGCCGTGAGCGACCGGGTGTCGGCCACGGCCGACCTCGACGCCCTGGCCGACTGCGACCTGGTGCTGGAGTCGGTGGTCGAGGACCTCGACGTCAAGAAGCAACTCTTCGTCGACCTCGACCGCGTGGTGCGGGACGGGGCCATCCTCGCCACCAACACCTCGACCCTGCCGGTGGTCGAGCTGGCCATGGAGACCCAGCGCCCCGAGCAGGTCGTGGGCATCCACTTCTTCAACCCGGCGCCGGCCATGAGCCTGGTCGAGGTGGTGCGCACGCTGGTGTCGAGCCCGGAGACCGTCGACGAGGCCACCGCCTTCGCCCGGGCGTGCGGCAAGGAGCCGGTCGTGGTGGAGGACCGGGCGGGCTTCATCGTGAACGCCCTGCTGTTCCCCTACCTGAACAACGCCGTGCGCATGCTGGAGAACCGCACCGCCTCGCGTGACGACATCGACGCGGCCATGAAGGGCGGCTGCAACTTCCCGATGGGACCGCTGGCGCTGCTCGACTTGGTGGGGCTGGACACCTCGGTCGCCATCCTCGACGCCCTGTACGTGGAGTTCCGCGACCCGAACTACGCGGCCGTGCCTCTGCTGCGGCGCATGGTGGTGGCGGGGCACCTGGGCCGGAAGTCGGGCCGGGGCTTCTACGACTACTCGTCGAAGTAGCGCCCGCGCCGGGGTTGCATGCCTGAGGACCTGGTCGTCTCCGCCCGCCGGGCCGGCCGCGGTGCCGTGCTCAGCGGCCGGTGGCTGGCCGAGACCGTCCTCGACCTGGCGCCCCGGCTGCCGGTGCGCGACACCGAGACCCTCACGGCACACCACGAGGGCCTGACCGGCGACGACCTCGCCGCCTCGATGATCCAGGCCGCCGGGCGGGTCACCGCCGGGATCGCCGCCACCACCGGCGGCGTGATCGCGGCCCAGGAGCTGTCGATCGCCGGGCTGCTGCTGGTGCCCTTCGAGCTCGCGGCCGAGACCGCCCTCGTGGTGGGCACCGAGCTCAAGCTGGTGGCGGAGCTGCACCACGTCGCCGGCCGCTCGCTCCCCGGCGGCCCCCGGGCCCGGGCGGAGGGCGCGGTGGTCTCGTGGATGTCGGGGCGCGCGATCCCGCCCACTCCGGTGTCCGCGGTGGTGCGGGGCGACGTCCTCGGCCGAGCCGGCCGGCGCTACCTGCGGGACACGCTGCGCCACCGCTACACCCGCAACCTCACCACGGTGGCCCCCCTGCTCACCGGAGCCGCGGCCGCCGGTTGGCTCAACCGCCGCTCCACCCTCGCCGTCGGCGGCAAGGTCGCCAGGGACCTCGGCCTACGGGCCTGAACGGACAGTGGCCCTGCCCCTGCCGTTGGCCCACCCTGCCCGGCGGCTGGCCCCGCGGAGGTTCGGCGGCATGCGGGTGGCCTGGCCGGGGGCGGGGTACGACGG
>Ga0209814_10000228_pt1 | contig 17374 bp, 13 predicted proteins | sample SoiMetdeltSBSDD1_FD_187597 | JGI IMG/M metagenome (GOLD analysis project Ga0209814, IMG submission 187597) | Bulk soil microbial communities from a Populus tree surrounding site in Tennessee, USA - Soil MetaG P. deltoides SBSDD1 (SPAdes) (version 2) | ecosystem: Environmental > Terrestrial >... | reverse complement strand
GGCCTGGTGATCGGGGGCGGGCGGGGCTGCCGGAATTTGGTCGCGGCGGTGGTCAGCGCGGCGTCATAGAGTGCGTCGCCGTGATCAGCGGCTACGTACCGGCCGGCGGGGTGGACCACTACTACGAAGACCACGGCCGCGGCCGCCCGCTGATACTCCTGCATGGGGCGCTGGGCACCATCGAGAGCTGCTTCGCCGAGCTGCTGCCCCGCCTCGCCGCCCGCCGCCGGGTGATCGCGCTGGAGCTCCAGGGCCACGGCCACACCGCCGACATCGACCGCCCGCTGTCCTACGACCAGCTGTCCGACGACGCTGCAGCCGTGGCCGAGGCGCTGGGCGTCACGCCGGTCGACTTCGTCGGCTACAGCATGGGCGGGGCCGTCGCCTTCGGGGTGGCCATGCGCCACCCGCACCTGGTCCGGCGGGTGGTGCACGCGGGCGGCGCGTGCTACTCGCCCGACGGCATCTACCCCGAGCTCCTCGCCGGAGGAGAGGCCGACCCGGCCGACCTGGCGGGCTCGCCGTGGGAGCAGGCCTACCTCCGGGTCGCCCCCGATCCGAGCGCGTGGCCGAAGCTGGTGACCAAGATCGGCGCGCTGGACACGGGGTTCGCGGGCTGGACGGCGGACGAGGTCCGGGCCGTGACCGCGCCGATCCTGCTGGTCATCGGCGACTCGGACCTGGTGCGGCCGGAGCACACTGCGGAGATGTTCCGGCTGCTCGGCGGGGGCGTGTTCGGTGACATGGGCCCCATGCCCGACTCCCAGCTGGCGGTGCTGCCCGGGACCTCGCACGTAGGCATGCTGGAGCGCACCGACTGGCTGGAGTCGATGATCTTCGGCTTCCTCGATCGCGACTCCGTCCCGTAGCAGGACCTGGCTACGTGCGCTACGCCGACTGCCCCACCACCGAGGTCGAGGTCGAGATGGACGCGCCGGTCGAGCGGGTGTGGGCGCTGGTGACCGACATCGACCTGCCGGCCCGGTTCTCGTCGGAGTTCCAGGGCGCCCGCTGGCTGGACGACGGCCCGGCGCTCGGCGCCCGCTTCGTCGGCCGCAACCAGCATCCCGCCGCCGGCACTTGGGAGACGACCTGCGTGGTTACGCGGTGCGAGCTGCACCGGTCGTTCGAGTGGGCGGTGGGCGATCCGGAGCACCCCTCGGCCCGGTGGCGCTTCGACCTCGAGCCGCAGGCCGGGGGTGGCACCCGCCTGCGGCAGTGGATGCAGATGGGACCGGGGCCCTCGGGGCTCACGCCGGCCATCGAAGCCATGCCCGACAAGGAGGAGCGGATCGTCGCCCGCCGCCTGGAGGAGCACCGGGCCAACATGGGCGCGACCCTCACGGGGATCAAGGAGCTGGCGGAGTCCGAGCCATGAGCCTTCGGGTGGGCGTGACCGCCGTGCCCTTCGGCCACGGGGTCGAACTGGTGCGGGAAGCCGAGCGCCTCGGCGCCGACTCGGTGTGGGTGCCCGAGTTCTGGGCCTACGACGCGCTCACGCCCCTCGGCTTCCTGGCCGCGTCCACCTCCACCATCCGGCTGGGCACGGCGATCGTCCAGCTCGGGGCCCGGACTCCCGCCATGCTGGCCATGTCGGGCATGGCGCTGCAGGCCCTGTCCGGCGGCCGCTTCGTCCTTGGGATCGGCGCCAGCGGACCCCAGGTCATGGAGGGCTGGCACGGCGTGCGCTTCGACCGGCCGGTGCGCCGCACCCGCGAGACCATCGAGATCGTCCGCCGCATCACCGCGGGCGACCGGCTCGACTACCAGGGCGAGGTGTACACGCTGCCGCTGCCCGGCGGCGAGGGCCGGAGCCTGCGCACCCAGGCCGCACCGGTGCCCGTCCCGGTGTACGTGGCCTCGCTGGGCCCGGCCAACCTGCGGCTCACCGGCGAGCTCGCCGACGGCTGGATCGGCACCGGGTTCTTCCCCGAGACCGCCGCGGCGTTCCTCGACCCCATCCGCGAGGGGGCGACGGCCGCGGGCCGCGACCCCGGGACGCTCGACCTGACCGTGGCCGTCGGCGTCGAGCTCACCGACGACGTGGAGGAGGCCGGGCGGCGCCACGCCGAGGGGTACGCGTTCACCATCGGGGCGATGGGCTCGCCCACCCGCAACTTCTACAACGACGCCTTCACCCGCCAGGGCTTCGGAGACGACGTCCGGGAGGTCCAGCGCCTGTGGCTGGCCGGCGACCGGGACGCAGCCCGGCGGCGGGTCCCGACCGCCATCGGGCTCGGCACCAACCTGGTGGGCAGCGAGGACATGGTGCGGGACCGCCTGCGGCTCTACCGCGACGCGGGCATCACCACGCTGAGGGCGGGGCTCAGCGGCGACGGCCTGGACGCGCAGGTCGACCAGCTGGGCCGGCTGCTCGACCTCGTTTCGGCCGTCAATGCCGAAACCTGACAGCTACGTTTGGCGCCATGCCCGGGCCGTACGATTTCGTGGTCGTCGGCGGCGGATCGGCCGGAGCGGTCGTCGCTGCCCGCTTGTCGGAGGACCCGACCTGTCGGGTCGCCCTCGTGGAGGCGGGAGGGCCCCCGCCTCCCGTGGAGTCCATGCCGGCGGGGTGCCCGGCGTTGCAGCAGAACCCCGTGACCGACTGGATGTACACCGCCGACGCCGGTGGCTGCGGCCTCGGGCTCGAGGGCGGGCGCATGATGGTGCCGCGGGGCAGGATGCTCGGCGGCTCGTCGGGCATCAACTACATGGCGTACGTGCGGGGCCACCCCGGGGACTTCGACTCGTGGGCCGCGACCGGCAACGAGGGCTGGAGCTACGACGAGGTGCTGCCCTACTTCCGCAAGAGCGAGGGCATGGCCCCGAGCGGCGACATCGTGGTGGATGCCGACGCCCACAACACCGAGGGGCCGCTCGGCGTGTCGGTGCGGGCGCCGGTCCTGGCCGGCGCCCAGGACTTCGTCGACGCCACGGCGGCGGCCGGCATCCCCGTGGGCGACTACAACGGCCGCGACCGGGGCGGTCCCGCGGGGTTGGTGTCGCTGCTGCAGACCACCACCCGCGACGGCAAGCGGTCGAGCACCTACCACGCCTTCCTGGAGGGTGAGGCGGAGCAGCGCGCCAACCTCGACATCATCTGCAACGCCCAGGTCAGCCGGGTGGTGCTGGAGGGCGAGCCGGGCGCGCTGCGCGCCACCGGCGTCGAGTACCGCACCGACGACGGCGAGACCCACGTCGCTACCGCCACGAAGGAGGTCGTGCTCAGCGCGGGCGCGGTGGGGTCGCCGCAGATCCTCATGCTGTCGGGCGTCGGGCCCCGGGCCGAGCTGGAGGCCGTGGGCGTGGAGTGCGCGCTCGACGCGCCCGACGTGGGCAAGCACCTGAAGGACCACCTCCAGGTCGGCCTGGTCTACACCGCCCCCGGCACCGGGATCTCCATGACCCAGATGGGCCTGTCCATGGGCCCCGACGCCCTGCGGGCCCCGGCGGGGCCGCTCCCGGCCGATCCCGCCGACGACGACGGCCTGCCCGAGGAGCTGGCCGCCATCAAGGCCGAGGCCGAGCGGCGGATCACCGAGTGGGCCACCACCGGCCACGGCCTGGTGTCGTCGTCGCTGTATGAGGCCTGCGCCTGGTATTCGACCGGCTTGGGCGACGACCACACCCACGACGCCCAGATCGGCTTCTTCATCTGCGGCTACAACGACGACATCTGGCGCACCTGCCTGAAGGTCGATCCCGCCACGTACTTCGACGACCCCGCGGTGCGGCTGGCCCCCGACGCCGAGTCGGTGATCGTCCTCGCCAACCCCGTGCAGCCCCACAGCGAGGGCGAGATCGTGCTCACCAGCGGCGACCCGGCGGCCTCGCCCGACATCCGCATGAACTACTACGGCGACCCCTACGACATGGAGGTCATGCTCGCCGTGCTGCGGAAGACGCTCGACATCGTGGACCACTGGCCGGGCGAGGGGCTCGGCGACTGGCTGGTGCCTCCGGCACTGGCGCAGAAGCACGGCTACGTGCCCGGCGACGTCCCCAGCGACGCGCTGCTGGAGGACATGGCCCGCCACTATTCGTTCACCGTGTACCACCTGACGTCCACCTGCCGGATGGGCGAGGTCGTGGACGAGCGTCTGCGGGTCAACGGCGTCGCCGGACTGCGGGTCGCCGACGCCAGCATCATGCCCAACGTGACCAGCGGGAACACCAACGCGCCGTCGATCATGATCGGCGAGAAGGCGGCCGAGATGCTGGCCGCCGACAACGGCGTGGCCCTGACCGAGGTGGTGGGCGGCCAACCGGCATGATGGGCGGATGACCCCGCCCTCAGGGACCGTCGAGCACATCAACCCGCCCGGGCTGCTCCAGAGCCCGGCTTTCAGCCAGGTGGTGACCGTGACCGGGCCGGTCCGCACGGTCTACGTGGGCGGCCAGAACGCGGTCACCCCCCAGGGCGAGATGGTGGGCATGGGCGACCTCGGTGCCCAGACCGAGCAGGTCATGGCCAACATCCAGGTGGCGCTGGCCGCGGCCGGCGCGCGGCTGGAGCACGTCGTGAAGTTCACGGTCCTGGTGGTCGACGGGCACGACATCGGGCCCGGGTTCGCCGCCTTCCAGCGGGCCTGGGGCGACCGCGGCGACCCGCCGCTGGTCACCGCGGCCATGGTCGCCGGCCTCGGCCATCCCGAAGCCCTGGTCGAGGTCGAGGCGTTGGCGGTGGTGCCGCTGCCCAAGGGCTAGTGAGCGAGCTTGTCGAGCGAACCAGAGACACGGTGCGAGTCGCTCGCCTGGGACCAGGTGCTGGGCTGGCGGGTCGGCCGCCACCGGCTGGCCTCGCCCGCGGGCACTCCGGTCGAGGTGACCTCCGCTCTGGCCGGGGTCCAGACCCAGGTGGCGACCTCGGCTCACCAGGTGCTGGCCGTGCGTTGCGCATCGCCCGAGGGCATCGACCTCGACCGGCTGCTGTGGACGGACCGAGCGCTGGTCAAGACGTGGGCCATGCGGGGCACGCTCCACATGCTGCCCGCGGCCGAGTGGCCCGAGTGGGTGGCCCTGCTGCGGACCCGCGAGTGGCGCATCACCCCCGCGTGGGTCAAGTACCACGGCGTGACTGCTGAGGAGCTGGACGCCGTGACCGCGGTGGTCCCCGAGGCCCTGGCCGGCGGGCCGCTGACCCGGGACGAGCTGGCCGACCGCGTGGCCGGGCTCACAGGCCACGCTCACCTGGCCGAACAGCTCCGCTCGGGGTGGACGGCCGTGTTCAAGCCCGCCGCCGCTCAGGGCCTGCTGTGCCAGGGACCGCCCCGGGACGGCAACATCACCTTCGTCGACCCCGTCCGCTGGCTGGGCAAGAAGGCGACCCGCCCGGCGCCGGATCCCGACGAGGCCGTGGCCGCGGTGCTCGCCCGCTGCCTCGACGCCTATGGCCCCGCGACGGTCCAGGACGTCGCCCGCTGGCTGGGCGTGCAGCCCAAGCCCGCCCGCCTGCTCCTCGCCCGCCACGCCGACTCGCTGGTCCAGGTGGACCTGGCCGGCCAGAAGGCCTGGTTGACCCCGGACGGTGCCGCCGCGATCGCCGGCGCGGCCCCGCCCGAGGGCGTGTGGCTGCTGCCCGGGTTCGACCCCTACGTGCTGGCCCCCATCAGCCACCGCGCCGAGATCATCCCCGCCGGCAAGGTCGACGCCGTGTCGCGCACCGCGGGCTGGATCTCGCCGGTCCTGCTGGTGGACGGGCGCATCGCCGGCACCTGGGAGCCGTCGACGGCCCGTGGGGTCACCACGGTGACGGTGACCCCCTTCGCCAAGCTCCCCAAGGCGGTCCTCACCGCGGCACGCGACCACCTGAACTCGCGCTACGCCCCGGTGTTCGGCGGACCGGTCCGGCTGGCGGTGGCCTAATCGTCGTCCGGGACGCCGACGTCCTCGGCCCCGGCCGCCTCGTCGCGGGCGGCCCAGTCGAGCAGCTCGTCGATCCGGAACACCACAGCATCGATGCCGGCGTGCAGGTCGCCCAGGGCCGCGAAGCGAGCGGGCACGGTCGCCATGGTGAAGTCGCGGGGCTCGACCTCGTCGATCTCGTCCCAGGTGATGGGCGTCGACACCGTGGCCTCGGGCCGGCCCCGGACCGAGTACGCCGCCGCCATCGTGTGGTCCCGGGCGTTCTGGTTGTAGTCGACGAACAGTGCCTTGGGATCCCGGTCCTTGCGCCACCACGTGGTGGTCACCAGGTCGGGGGCCCGGCGCTCGACCTCGCGGGCGAAGGCCAGTGCGGCCCGCCGCACGTCGGTGAAGCCGTGGGCCGGTTCGATGCGCACGTAGATGTGCAGGCCCTTGCCGCCCGAGGTCTTGGGCCAGCCCACCGCCCCCAGCGCGTCCAGCACCTCGTGCACGATCCCGGCCACCGTGCGCACCCGGTCGGGCGGGCACTCGGGCATGGGGTCCAGGTCGATGCGCCACTCGTCGGGCTTCTCGGTGTCGGCCCGCCGGGAGTTCCAGGGATGGAACTCGACCGTCGACATCTGCACGGCCCAGATCACCTGGGCCAGCTCGGTCACGCACAGCTCGTCGGCGTGCTGGCCGAAGCGGGGGAAGTGCAGCCGCACGGTCTCCAGCCACGGCGGGGCGCCGCCCGGCACCCGCTTCTGGTGGACCTTCTCGCCCGCCAGCCCGGTGGGGAAGCGGTGCATCATGCACGGCCGCTCGCGCAGGGCGTTGACGATGCCCGGCCCCACGTCCAGGTAGTACTGGACCAGGTCGAGCTTCGTCGCCCCCGTGGCGGGGAAGTACACGCGGTCGGGGTTGGACACCCGGACCGTGCGCTCGCCCACCTGGACCTCGATCGCCGGTGCCTTGGCCACGGGCTCAGGCGGTCTCGATGGCGGCGGCCGCCTCTAGACCCAGGTCCGCGATGGCCTGCTCGCGCAGCTTGTACTTCTGCACCTTGCCGGTGACCGTCATGGGGAACTCGTCCACGAACTGCACGTAGTGCGGGACCTTGTAGTGGGCGATGCGGCCGCGGCAGAACTCGCGGATCTCGTCTTCGCTCACCGCCGCGTCCGGCTGGAGCCGGACGGCCGCCAGCAACTGCTCGCCGTACTTGGTGTCGGGCACGCCGATCACCTGGACGTCGAGCACCGCCGGGTGGGTGTAGAGGAACTCCTCGACCTCCCGGGGATAGATGTTCTCGCCGCCCCGGATCACCATGTCCTTGGAGCGGCCCACGATGTTGACGTAGCCGTCCTCGTCCATCACCGCCAGGTCGCCGGTGTGCATCCAGCCTTCAGGATCAATGGCTTCGGCGGTGCGTCCCGGCTCGTTCCAGTAGCCGCGCATGACCGAGTAGCCGCGGGTGCACAGCTCGCCCGTCTCGCCCCGGGCCACGGTCGTGGCCGGGTCGTCCACCGCCACCACCCGCACCTCGACATGGGGATGGACCCGCCCGACGGTGGCGGTGCGGTGGTGGAGCGAGTCGTCGGGCAGGGTCTGGGTCGACACCGGGGACGTCTCGGTCATGCCGTAGCAGATGGTCACCTCGCTCATGTGCATGCGGTCGATGCAGGCCTTCATGACCTCGACCGGGCAGGGCGAGCCGGCCATGACCCCGGTGCGCAACGACGACAGGTCGTAGGAGGCGAAGTCCGGGTGGCCCAGCTCGGCCACGAACATGGTGGGCACGCCGTACAGCGCGGTGCAGCGCTCGGCCTGGATGGCGGCCAGCACCGCGCCGGGCTCGAACGCCTCGGCCGGGATCACCATCGTGGCGCCGTGGGTGGTGCAGCCGAGATTGCCCATCACCATGCCGAAGCAGTGATAGAAGGGCACCGGGATGCACAGCCGGTCGTCCGGGGTGAAGCCCTGAAGCTCGGTGGTGAAGTAGCCGTTGTTCAGGATGTTCCGGTGGCTCAGCGTGGCGCCCTTGGGGAAGCCGGTGGTCCCCGACGTGTACTGGATGTTGATCGGATCGTCGGCGGCCAGCCCGGCCCGCCGCTCGTCCAGCGCCTCGGCCGAGACGCCGGCGGCGTTGGTCACCAGGTCGTCCCACTCCGGTGACCACAAGAAGATGGCCTGCTCCAGCGCCTCGCGTTCGGCCCGCACCTCCTCGACCATGGCCCGGTAGTCGCTGGTCTTGAACGACGGCGCCGCCACCAGCACCCGGCAGCCGGACTGGTCGAGCACGTAGGCCAGCTCGAAGGCCCGGTAGGCGGGGTTGACGTTGACCAGGATCACGCCGATCTCGGCCGTGGCGTACTGCAGCAGGGTCCACTCGGCGTGGTTGGGGCTCCACAGGCCCACCCGGTCACCGGCGGCCAGGCCGAGGCCCAGCAGCCCGCGGGCCAGCGTCTCCACCCGTTCCGCCAGCTCGCGGTAGGTCCAGCGGATCGACTGGTGCACGGAGACGAGCGCCTCGCGGTCGCCGTGGGCCGCCACGGTGCGGGCCAGGTTGGCCCCGATCGTCTCGTCGAGCAGGGGCACGTCGAGCGGGCCGGCGTCGAGGGCGAGCATGGGCACCACCTCCAGGTGCAGGCGCTGCCCCCGATCTTGCCATCACCCGGCTCATCCGGCCGGGGTGATGCCGCCGGCGCCGGGCGGGGGGAGACTGGCTTGGTGAGCCTGCGCTTCGGCGCCATTGCGCATCCGCTCGTGTACGAGGTGAACACCTGGGCGTGGCTGGCGGGCCTCGGCGCCACCGCCGGCCGGCCCGTCTTCCTGGGCTCGGTGCCCGAGGCGGCGTGGGACGAGCTCGCGGGGCTCGGGGTCGACGCCGTCTGGCTCATGGGCGTCTGGCGGCGCAGCCCGGCCGGCGTCGCCATCGCCCTGGCCGATCCCCGGCTGGTGGCTTCCTTCCGGGCCGCCCTGCCCGACTACCAGGACGACGACGTGGTCGGGTCGCCGTACTGCATCCGCGGCTACCAGGTCGACGACCGCCTCGGCGGTCCCTCCGGCCTGGCCGCAGCCCGGGATGCACTCGCGGCCCGCGGCGTCGGGCTGGTGCTCGACTTCGTGCCCAACCACGTGGCCCCCGACCATCCGTGGACCCGGGAGCGGCCCGAGCTGTTCGTGGCCGGCAGCCAGGACGACCTGCGCGCCGACCCGGCCTCGTTCGTGCAGGTGAACGGACGGGTCCTGGCCCGGGGCCGCGATCCCTACTTCCCGGCCTGGCCCGACGTGGTGCAGCTCAACGCCTTCGCCCCCGCCCTGCGCCTCGCGGCGGTCGAGACCCTGCAGGACATCGCCGAGCGCTGCGACGGGGTCCGCTGCGACATGGCCATGCTGATGATGAACGACGTGTTCGCCAAGACCTGGGGCGACCGGGCCGGGCCGCGGCCCGAGGCCGACTACTGGGACGAGGTCATCGCCATGGTGCGCCGGTCCCATCCGAACTTCACCTTCGTGGCCGAGGCCTATTGGGACCTGGAGTGGGACCTGATGCAGCAGGGGTTCGACCACTGCTACGACAAGCGGCTCTACGACCGGCTGGTGGCGGGCGACGCCGAGCCCGTGCGCCTCCACCTCACCGGCGAGGCCGCCTACCAACGCCGGCTGCTGCGGTTCCTGGAGAACCACGACGAGCCCCGGGCCGCGGCGACGCTCCCGCCCGGGCGGCTGCGGGCGGCGACGGTGGCCACGCTGACCCAGACCGGCGCCCGCCTGGTCCACGACGGCCAGCTCACCGGGGCGCACGTCCACCTGCCGGTGTTCCTGGGCCGGGCCCCGGCCGAGCCGCCCGACCACGACCTGGCCGCCTTCGGGCGCCGCCTGCTGGCGGTGGTGAGCGACACCACCCTGCGCGACGGCGACTGGCGGCTGTGCGAGGTGTCGGGCTGGCCCGGCAACGACGGCTATCGGGACTTGGTGGCCTGGGCGTGGGACGGGGACGCGGGGCGCCGGCTGGTGGTGGTCAACCTGGGCGCGGACCGGGGCGCAGGGCACATCCGCACCGCCTGGGAGGACCTGCGGGGCCGGGACTGCCGCCTGGTCGACCCCACCCAGGACGCCACGTTCGACCGGCGGGGCGACGACCTGGTCGACGGCCTCTACGTCGAGCTGGCCCCCGGGGCCTGGCACCTGCTGGCGGTGGAGGAGGCCGGGTGACGACCGCCGAGCATGCCCGCCTGGCCGAGGCCACCGGCCGGGCCGAGGACGACCTCGCCACGGCCAACCCGTGGTACGAGTGGGGCCCGTACCTGTCCGAGCGGGCCTGGGGCACGGTGCGCGAGGACTACAGCGCAGACGGCAACGCCTGGAGCTCCTTCCCCCACGACCACGCCCGCTCCCGCGCCTGCCGCTGGAACGAGGACGGCATGGCGGGGATCTCCGACGTCCGCCACCAGCTGTGCCTGGCCCTGGCGCTGTGGAACGGCGCCGATCCGATCCTCAAGGAGCGCATGTTCGGCCTCACCGGGCCGCAGGGCAACCACGGGGAGGACGTCAAGGAGTACTGGTGGTACCTCGACGGCCTGCCCAGCCACGCCCTGCTCCGGTGGCGCTACCACTACCCCCAGGCCGCCTACCCGTACCAGCGGCTGGTGGAGGAGAACGGCCGCCGCGGCCGGGGCGATCCCGAGTTCGAGCTGCTCGACACCGGGGTGTTCGACGGCGACCGCTACTGGGTGGTGGAGGTCACCTACGCCAAGGCCTCGCCGACCGAGGTGCTGATGCGCATCACGGTCGAGAACATGGGCCCCGATCCGGCCCCGCTGCACGTGCTGCCCACGCTGTGGTTCCGGAACACCTGGGTCTGGACCGGCGACCAGCGCATCCCGTCATTGGCGCTCGACGGTGACGGGGTGGTGGTGGACCATCCCGGCCTGGGCGGCTACCGGTTGGAGGCGGCCCCCGGGCCTGGCGGCATCCTGCCCACCGCGCTGTTCTGCGACAACGAGACCAACATTGTGCGGCTGTACGGGGCCGACCCGATCAGCGACTGGCCCAAGGACGGCATCAACGACCACGTGATCGAGGGCGCCCCCACCGTGAACCCGGCCGGCACCGGGACCAAGGCCGCTTGGTGGTACCGCCTGGACGTGCCGGGCGGGGGCCGGGCCGAGCTGCGCCTGCGGCTGCACCGGCCGGCGCCCAGTTGGGCCGCGCCGGTGGCGTCGCCGGGCGGCGGGTGGGCGGAGTCCGCCTTCGACGAGATCGTGGCCCGCCGGACCGCAGAAGCCGACGAGTTCTACGCCTCGCTGCCCGACTCCCCGCTGGACCCCGAGGCGGCCCGGGTGCTGCGCCAGGCGTCGGCCGGGCTGGTGTGGAGCAAGCAGATGTACCCCTACGCGGTCAAGCGCTGGCTGGAGGGCGACCCGGCCATGCCGCCGCCCCCGCCCGGGCACATGACCGGGCGCAACTCGACCTGGGGGCATCTCGACGCCTTCGACATCCTCGCCATGCCCGACCCCTGGGAGTACCCCTGGTTCGCGGCCTGGGACCTGGCGTTCCACGCGGTGGCCTGGGCCCACCTCGACCCCGCGTTCGCCAAGTACCAGGTGCTGGTGCTGCTCCGGGAGTGGTTCCTGCACCCCAACGGCGCCCTGCCCTCCTACGAGTGGAGCTTCGACGACGTCAACCCGCCGGTGCACGCCCTCGCCGCCATCCGGGTGTTCATGGTCGACGGCGCCCACGACGTGCGGTTCCTCGAACGGGTGTTCCAGAAGCTGCTGCTCAACTTCACCTGGTGGCTCAACCGCCAGGACGCCGACGGCAACAACCTGTTCGGCGGCGGGTTCCTGGGGCTCGACAACATCAGCCCGGTCGACCGCTCGCACCTGCCTCCCGGCATGCGCATCGACCAGGCCGACGGCACCGCCTGGATGGCCTACTACGCCCTGGCCATGCTGATCCTGGCCGTGCGCCTCGTCCAGGACGACGACGTCTACGAGGACATGGTGGTCAAGTTCCTGGAGCAGTTCGTGCTGATCGCCGACGCCCTGGACGCGTCGGGGCTCTATGACCCGGCCGACGGCTTCTTCTACGACCGCCTGCTCATGCACGGCTCGGCCGTCCCCCTGCGGGTGCAGACCCTGGTGGGCGCCATCCCCATCCTGCCCGCGGTCGACCTGCCGCTGCGGAACACCGCCCGGGTGCAGCGCCTGTCCAAGCGCTTCGCCCGGCGCTGGGAGGACGAGGACCAGCCGCCGGACCGGCTCACCGCCCGCCTGCGCACGGTCGGCGACGAGCAGCGCCTGCTGGTGTCCCTGGTGTCGCCTGACCAGCTCGCCACCACCCTGGCCAGCTTCTTCGCCGAGGATGCCTTCCTGTCGCCGCACGGCCTCCGGTCGGTGTCCAAGCGCCATTCGCAGCCGTACGAGGTCCCCGGGGTGCCCGGGGCGACGATCGAGTACGAGCCCGCCGAATCACGCACCAACATGTACGGCGGCAACTCCAACTGGCGGGGGCCGGTGTGGTTCCCGGTGAACTACCTGGTGGTGCGGTCGCTGACCCAGTACCACGCCTTCCTGGGCGAAGACTTCACCGTGGAGTACCCCACCGGGTCCGGCACCCGGCGCAGCTTGGGCGAGGTGGCCGACGACCTGTGCGACCGGCTGCTGTCCATCTGGCTGCCGGGACCGGACGGGCGCCGTCCGGTGTTCGGTGAGGTGGAGATGCTGCAAACCGACCCGGCCTGGAAGGACAACCTGCTGTTCTTCGAGTACTTCCACGGCGACACCGGCTGCGGGCTGGGGGCCATGCACCAGACCGGCTGGACCGCGGTGGTCGTCGACCTGCTGCTGGACCGGCCCGACTACCAGGTCGTGTCGCGGCCGGGCTAAGGCCCGTTCACGCCCGCGGGACGCCGGCTTTGCACGGTGTGGCCAGGCTGGTGAAGCTGAGGCCATGAGCCTTGTGGTGGTGCATGCCGGTGAGTCCGCCTCGTCCCGCACGCGGGCGGTGGCCGTGGCCGCGCTCGACATCGGAGGCGGCGGCCGGCTGGTGGAGCTGTCCCAGCTGTCCGCCGATGGCCTGCTGGGCCGGGCCGCCGACCCCGAGGTGGAGGAGGCGGTGGCCGCCGCGTCCGCAGCGTCCATCCTGGTGCTGGCCAGCCCGGTCTACCGGGCCACGGTGGCCGGGGCGCTCAAGGCGTTCCTCGACCGCTTCCCGGCCGGAGGGCTGTCCGGCGTGGCCGTCGTCCTGATCGCCACCGCTGCCATCCCCGAGCACTACCTCTCGCTCGACACCAGCGGGCGGGCCCTGGTGGCGAGCCTGGACGGTTGGTCCGTGCCCACCGTCGTGTATGCCACGTCGGGCGAGATCGTGGACGGTCAGGTCAGCGACGCGGTCCGCGAGCGCCTCGTGCGCGCCCTGGACGAAGCGGCCCTGGTGGCTCAGGCCCACTCGCGGGCCAGCAGCTCGTAGGACCGCACCCGGTCGGGGTGGTCGTGGGTGATGGTGGTGACGACCACCTCGTCGGCACCGGTGGCCCGGGCCAGGACGTCGAGCCGCTCGGCCACGGTGGCCGCTGACCCGGTGAACTGGGTGTCGACCCGGTCCCGGACCAGGGCACGGTCCTCGTCGGTCCAGGCGTGGCGGCGGGCCTCGTCGGGGGTGGGGAAGGGGATGGCGCCCGAGGCGGTGCGGATGCTGCGCACCCACAGCCCGTAGCCGGTGGCCAGCTCGCGGGCCTCGTCGTCGCTGGGTGCCACCACCACGTCGGCCGACACCGCGACGTGGGGCCGCTCCAGCCGCTCCGAGGGCCGGAACGAGGCCCGGTAGGCCTCCACCGCCTCCAGCACCTCGCTGGGGGCGATGTGGTAGTTGGAGGCGAACGGCAGCCCCCGGGTCCCGGCCACCTCGGCGCTCACGCCGCCGCTCGAGCCCATGATCCACACCTCGACCGAGGCGCCCTCGCCCGGCACCACGTGGGCCTCGGTGCCGTCGCCACCGCGGTAGGTCCCGGCCAACAGGGCGAGCACGTCGTCGACCTGCTCGGCGTACTCGGGCGTCTCGGCTCCCGGCTGCTGGAGCAGGCGGGCCTGGAGCCGGAAGAACGGCGAGCGGAACACCGGGCCCATGTTGAACAGCGGCGGGATGAGCAGCCCCTCGGGCGACACCCGGGCCTCGGTCGCAGCCGGGTCTTCGCCGTTGCGGCGGGCGCCGGGCGGCTTGCGCCGGGACCCGGAGCGGCCCAGCCCCAGGTCGATCCGGCCGGGATGGAGGGCATCGAGCAGGCCGAACTGCTCGACCACCGCCAGCGGCGTGTGGTGGCCCATGAGCACCGCCCCCGACCCGACCCGGATCCGCTCGGTGGCCGCGGCCACCAGCCCGATCACCAGCGCAGGCGTGGTCCCGGCCACTCCCGGGTTGAGGTGGTGCTCGGCCACCCAGTACCGCCGGTAGCCCGCGGCCTCGCAGCGGCGGGCCAGGTCCAAGCTGTTGGCCAGGGCTTGGCGGGGAGTGGAGCCGCTGGTCACCGGCACCAGGTCGAGCACCGACAGGGGCGGAGGGCTCATGCGCGGGCGCTCCGGGCCCTGTCCCGGCCGGCGGGGTTGGTCGGCGGCAGTCCGAGGTGCTCGCGCAGCGTGCGGGTCTCGTAGCCGGTGCGCACCGCGCCCCGCTCCTGGAGCAGGGGCACGACGAGATCCACGAAGTCGTCGATGCCGGTGGGGGTGAGGTGGGGGATGAGGATGACGCCGTCGGCCGCGTCGGACTGCACGAAGTCGTCCACCGCGTCGGCCACCTGGGTGGGCGTGCCGATGAAGGTCTGGCGCCCGGTGACCTCGATGACCAGGTCGCGGATCGACAGGTGGCGGGCCTCGGCCCGCTGCCGCCAGTCCGCCGCGGTGGCGATGGGGTCGGAGTACATGCGGGCCCGGCCCTGGATGATCGAGGGCGAGGTCACGTCCGGCTCGACCTCGGGCAGCGGGCCGTCGGGGTCGTAGGCGGACAGGTCCCGGTTCCACACCTGCTCCAGCAGCAGGATGGCGGTCTGGGGGCTGACCTGCTGGCGGCGGATCTGCCGGGCGCGCTCGGCCGCTTCCTCGGGCGTGTCACCCAGGGCGAAGGTGGTGGCGGGGATGATCTTGAGCTCGTCGGGGTGGCGGCCATAGCGGGGGAGGCGGCCTTTGACGTCGGCGTAGAAGGCCCGGGCGGCCTCGGGCCGCGAGTGCCGGGAGAAGATGGCGTCGGCCGTGGCCGCGGCCAGCTCGCGGCCGGGATCGCTGTCGCCGGCCTGGAGGATGACCGGGTGGCGCTGCGGGCTGCGGGGCACCGCGAACCGGCCTCGGATGGCGACGTGGGCGCCCGGGTGCTCGAACTCGCCGCCGTCGCTGTCCCACATCCGCACCGCGGCCCGGATGACCTCTTCGGCCCGGGCGTAGCGGTCGGCGTGGTCGAGGTAGCCGCCGCGGCGGAAGTTGGCGCCGGTGAAGGCGTCGGACGAGGTGACCACGTTCCACGCCGCCCGCCCGCCCGACAGGTGGTCGAGCGTGGCCAGCTGGCGGGCCAGCTCGTAGGGCTCGTGGAAGGTGGCGTTGAGCGTGCCGGCCAGGCCCAGGTGGGTGGTGACCGCGGCCAGGGCCGACAGCACGGTCATGGTGTCGGGCCGGCCCACCACGTCGAGGTCGTAGATGTGGCCGCCCTGCTCCCGGAGGCGTAGGCCCTCGGCCAGGAAGAAGAAGTCGAAGCAGCCCCGTTCGGCCACCCGGGCCAGGTGCTCGAACGAGGCGAAGTCGATCTGGCTGCCCGCCGCGGGGTCGGCCCACACCGTGGTGTTGTTCACGCCGGGGAAGTGCGCCGCCAGGATCACCTGCTTGCGCGGCCGGCCGTCGCTCACCGCCCGCTCCCGGTGTAGCGGTTGGCGGGCCGCGGCAGGCCCAGCCGCGCCCGCAGGCCGTCCGGTGCCGCGCCGGGCCCGTCCCCCGCCGGTTCGGGCCGGGCACCGGCGGCGCGGAGCGCGGCGGCCACGCCGCCCGCGATCCCGGCGAGGTCGGGCGCCATCTCGCCCGGCCGCAGGCGCCAGCCGTCCAGGCCCGCGTCCCGCCCGGCCAGCAGCAGCTCGGACAGCTCGGTGTCGGTCCCGGTGAACACGGCGGCGTCCGTGCGCCACTCGCGGCCGAGCCGCGCGTCGAGCCGGTCCCGCCGGGCGGCCGCCGCGCTCGCGGTCGCGTCGAGGAACACGACCAGGTCCGCCACCACTCGCAACGGCTCGCCGATGCGGCCGACCCGTGCCTCCGCGGCCCGGATCTCGGCCACGCGGGCGGCTGCGTCCCCGGGCGCGGGGGTGACGAACACGAGGTCCGCGCCCCGGGCGGCCAGGTCGTCGGCCTCAGGGACGTGGGCGAGCACCCCCACCACCGGCTGGCCCTGCGGGGGCCGGGGCACGATCGAGGGCCCCTTCACTGAGAACGTCCCGCCCTCGAAGTCCACGTAGTGGACCTTGTCCCGGTCGATGTAGCGGCCGGTGGCCAGGTCCTGGACGATGGCGTCGTCCTCCCACGAGTCCCACAGCCGCCGCACGACCTCGACCACGTCGGCGGCCTCGGCGAACGCCTCGTCCCCGCTCGGCGCGGAGCGCGCCCCCACCAGTTCGGCCTCTTCCGGCCGCACCGACACCCGCGGCTGCCAGCCGGCTCGGCCGCGGCTGATGTGGTCGAGCGTGGCGGTGATCGAGGCCACATGGAACGGCTCGGTGTGGGTGGTGGTGATGACCGGCATCAGCCCGACGTGCCGGGTGAGCGGCGCCACCCGGGCCGCCACCAGCGCCGCGTCCGGGCGGACGGTCACGGGGTCGCGCCGCCGGGGCGGGCCGAACGTGTCCTCGATGGTCACGAGGTCGATCCCGCCGCGTTCGGCCATGGCGGCCAGCCGCGCCCAGTACCCGGCATCGAACGGATCGGTCGCGTGTGCCGCCGGATGGTGGCCGCCGCCGTCGAGCGCGACGGCGAGCAGGAGGGGCGGCCCGGTCATGCCGAAGCGTAGGTCAGAACCAGCCCCGGCGGCTCGGAGCGCGCGGGCGTGGCGACATCACCTTTCGGCTCACTGCATTCCCCCAGATTTGAGGATTACTTGAGAATCACGGCGTAGAACCTCTCCTGGCGGTGGTCTCCTCACGCGAGGTAAAGGCGGGGTGCCTGCCGCCCACTCAGGTCACTGAGGTGAGGGGGGCGAGACAGGCGACAGGGACTGAGGCTTCGCAATCACCTGAGATCGGGCGCTGCTCCCGGCGCCTTGTCCTGGTGGTGGCGGTTGCGGGGCCCAGGAAGGAGGGCGAAGGCGATCTGACGAGTCGCGCGCGGGCCCGGACGGACGGGAGGGCCTGTCTCCCAGCACGCGCGTCGATCCGTGCGATACGGCCAGAGAAGGCGATCGTTCGCCTAGGCGCCTCGGGGCGGCCGGCGGTCCGACCAGGACGGGTGGCTGGTGGTCGGCGGCCCGCCCCAGGCGCCTGGCACCTCGCGGTCCGGCGGGACGGCCG